>CEVR01066779.1_pt1 | contig 180945 bp, 163 predicted proteins | sample 356541 | NCBI WGS metagenome assembly CEVR01 (sample SAMEA2623734, study PRJEB7988) | marine metagenome | isolation source: saline water (ENVO:00002010), including
GAGGAAGGTGATGAATGATGGGAGAACCAAATCCAAAAGCAAAGTGGTCGAAGTACGCTATTGCTGATGATGGCACTCTTGAGCGTAAATCAGAGCACTGTCCAAATTGCGGACCAGGGGTTTTCCTTGGAATTCACGCTGATCGCAAGACATGCGGTCGTTGCGGTTATTCCGTCAAGATTGAATGAGTTAGCAAACCATCGTTTGTTAGCAACCAAAGTTGCTCATCTTTTACGAGGTGCTGAACTACGACCTCACTTTGCTTTTGCACTGTAACTCCTGTTTCATCGAGGGAGATCTCTTCACGCCATCCCGATAGAATCCACGTTGAATCATCGAAGAATATGGCATGCTGAATTGGACCTTTTGTTGCAATGTCTGCAACCCGCGAACCAGATTTGTATTGGTAACATCGCCCATCGGTCAGCATAAGAATTCGCTGAGTTTCGGTTCCAAAAACACTTGAAAGAGCCCCTTCAAGTTCGAAGTGAGCATTACCAATTCTAGATCCATCTGCTTTCGAAAGTCGTAGACAACCTCCAGCCCTAGACCAAACTTCCATGGTTGAATTGGTTTCATAGAGGGCGACTGTTTCTTGACTCATTGGTAGATGGGATAGTTCTGGCCACTCAGGAGGAGGTGCCCTCCAACGCTCTACTCCGGTCACATCAAAGCCGTAGACTCCTCGATTCCATAGGACAAATGCAAATCCATCATCCATAGTCGTCATTGCAAGTGGTTCAGCATCTAAGACGTGAGCCCAAATTACTCCTTCTGGCAAAATTGCTTGTTCAATATATCTTGTAGTTCGCAAGTCCCCACGCTCCACACCCTCTTTGAAAGGCTGGTCAAGGGGTAAACATCCCATTCTGGCTAGAAGAAGTTCACGATCTATCCAAGTAGCGATAAGGACATCATGAACAACGATTGCTTGTTGTATTGACATAGGGAAAGGTCTAGCATGATTTTCTAGTGGCTTCCAATTTTCATCGAGTCGGCATAACTCACCATCCACACCAATAGCGATCGCATAAACACCTTCTACATCTGGAGTTTCAATGATCTTGATGGTTCGAAAGGGGAGGTGTATTGAATGCTCTGCTTCGACCATGACAGGACGAGGCAATGGTTCCTTGTCAATACTCGCTTTCAAGAAGTGGCTACGCTTGGACCCTAATATGGCAGATGTCATTCTCATTGCAGTGAACAATGATGATATCGCTTCCACAAATCAAGCAAAGTATCTTCTTGAGTTCAATACATGGTCTCAACGTGATGATATTGAATCCTATCCTTCCTACGAATATCGAAACGTGCGGATGTGGTTTTTGCCAAAACGAATCTTGTGGGAGGATCATCTTGACCAGCGTTGGAATGAAGCAACAGGTGAGACGGTAACTGAAGTTATTTTTCCATCAAGACACGCTGCTGCAAGTGGTAGGCCTTGTCTTACATTGCACCCTATTGGAGTCCCCCATCATCCACTCGGAGAAGAACCACCTTTCGGTGGAAGGTCCGGATTTGCTCCACCTCCAAATTCCCGAATAGCTCCGTGGTGGAGATTACTTCACCAGAAGTGGGAAGAGAATGCGATTCCAGAATTTTCGCTTTCGCTTGAAGTGACGCATCATGGACCAATTCTTGATGTTCCTGCGCTTTTTATTGAGGTTGGTTCAACAGAACCGTATTGGCCGAATGAAAATGCAGCGAAACTTCTCGCTGAAGTCATAACAGAGGGGCTTGGATTAGAGGGTGAGACTCAAACAGAATCATGGAATAAACACCATGAGAATGAACCGGTTTTGATAACATTAGGCGGTGGGCATTACGCCCCTAAGGCCAACAAGTTAGCGCTTGAACCTCATGTTTGGCTCGGACATATGTTGGCCAATCATTCCCTACCTTTTGACACGCAAGACAATCCTGGTGATCTTTGGAAACAATCTATCGATGCTGCTATTTTGTCAACACAAAAAGCCTATCCTGGTGGTAGAATTGTATGTAATGTGGAGAAGAAATCTTTCAGAGGATGGCAGCGGCAATTGATCTACAAGCATCTAGAATCGATTGGTATAGAAGTTGTTCGAACTAATGCCTTCTTGGAAATGGTCAAAGGATGTCAATCAAGCCATTAGTTTGAGGAGGCTAAAGTATGCTATCGAAACTTATCGTAGCAATGACATTACGTATGCCTCGTTGGTTTGTTCGTTGGGTTTCACGGCGATATGTAGCAGGTGAAACAATTGAAGATGCTGTATCTGTCATGAAGCGCTTAGAATCGGAAGGTGCATGTTTCACTATCGACGTACTGGGGGAAGAAATCTCTTCACTGGATGAGGCTCAATTTTTCCTTGATGAGTACGTACGAGTTATGAATGCAATCGTGGAGCATAAATTTGATGCTAATTTATCGATTAAACCAACAGCCTTTGGTCTTTTAATCGACAAAGAAAAGGGTATGGAGAATATCGAATCACTAGTTCGACAAGCAGCAACACATGATATGTTTGTTCGTCTTGATATGGAGGATCACCGCGTAACAACTGAAACTATTCAAGTCGTTCTAGATTTACATGAAAAAGGATTGACTAATGTTGGTACGGTACTGCAAGGACGATTACATCGAACTTCGAATGACATCGAAAGTGTTGCTTCAAATTTGGGACCTAATGCCGATTATCGAATTTGCAAGGGCATCTACTTGGAACCAGAGGATATTGCATACACCTCTAAGAGGGATATAAGGGACAAAACGAACGAAGCGATACGTATGGCATTAGAACATGGCGCATACGTTGGAATCGCTTCACATGATGTTCCTGTAATCGATTACACCTTGGAGGTGTTGAAGGAATTCAAGATGGGTCCATCCATGGACGATCCCCGAACTAATGCCGGACCGGATAGGAATGGGAAAGGGCCTGGATATGAATTCCAGATGCTCCTAGGTGTACGAGGCCCTATGCGTCGAAAATTGACAAAGAAGGGTCATCGAACGAGAGTCTACATTCCTTATGGAGAGAAGTGGTACGAGTATAGTATTCGACGGCTACAAGAAAATCCAACGATTGGATTGCAAATAGCAAAGGCCTTCTTGATGCCTTGGACAAACCGGCCTTGATCACTTTCGAGCTTTCTTTTTCTTCCGCTTATTGGTCGGTTTAACTCGTTTCTTAATATGCTCCTTAGGAAGGATTGGATTTGGATTGAATCCAAGACGGCCTTCTTTCCATGCCTGTCTTCGTTCCCTCGGAGTCTTTGGCTCGAAACGTTCTGGACGTGGCGGTTCATGGAGATACATGCGCTTGATGTTTGAAGCATCTACAGTTCCGCGAAGAGTCCTTCCTTCACCGGTATGAATCGCACGTATTCTCCATGTTTGAACTCCGATATCAAGAATAGTTCCGGCCTTGAATGTGGTACCTTCTTCGACAATCAAGACATCAGGAGTTGAAAATTCTCCTCGAGTTTTTGTTATCTTCACTCGAAGCATATCTTGTCGAAGAGCGACGGCCCTCACAAGATTCGCGGCCTCTATTTCCTTGAGAGGTCCATTCTTGGATTCGAGTTGAGTAATTCTCCAAGTCATGTCGTCGTGTTCAAAGGCATCGTTGAGTTCAAGCCACTCATCAGAATCAAGATCGATTGTTGCCATGTATGAATCAGGTCCATCTGTCAACATGAAAGGGACTCTAGTCAGTGGTGGGGCTCTGAATTTAATTTCATGAACCGTTGAGCAGGTTTCGCATCGTAGAAGGTAATCCTTGCCGCGTCCAATTTCTTTTTCCTTGAGAATTTGATGACCTGTAACATCCTCACATGTTGGACAGAGAACTGCGTTCTCCAAGACTTCTTCATCTTCGAAGTCATCATCATAGAATTCGTCATCCATGCTTCTCAAGTCGGGCTCGAGGCATATCCCCTTTGAATCCACCGCATGTGGTTTCGTCACAGTGTTCAAAACAATCAGCAACTGAGGCCAACATATGAGCGAGGTGAGTCGTGACCAAGTTCTACCAAGTTTGCTTAGTGCAGACCATGAACGTTCACGAGATGAACCCGAAATAGCTGCCAATATCGCAACTCAATTAGAGCATATGGGGCTATCGACGTGGTCAATCTCAGTGCTTCGCCGTCTTCGAGATGCTATTGGGCGACAAGAGCCTAAGCGTATTCTCGAAGTAGGAGGGGGTATAGGTCATCGTTCTGCTTGGCTTTTTGACTTGTTCAAAGACGATCCTATCGAACGTTTTGACATCGTTGAACAAGGTGCAAAATTTGGTGTTATTCTGCATCGACTTCAAACGAGGTATGATGCTATATCATGGTCCTCAATCGTTGTCAACGATTTTGCAACTTTATGCGCTGAGGAAAAAGCATGGAAGTTGACAACAGCATCAGGCGTAGGTGCTGATGAACGCAGGTTGTCTGAACAATACGATGCGATTATCATCGACTCACCACTTTCACGATTGGTAAGTGATTTGCAACATGGGATAGAATTGCTTTCCAACAATGGTGTGCTTTACACTACTGAACCGGAAACACCGGTTGGCGATTACGAGGAACTCGATGATGATGAGAAAGCAAAAGTAGACGGATTCAATGCTTGGATTGAACTCATCCACAGTGTGCAATCTACACATCACGTCGCCTTTGTGCCCTTGTTCGGTGGAACTATCGTTGCTTTTTTCAAGCGGTAGATTCCTGTTCAGCCTTTTCTAAAAGCGCCTCAATATCTAGTAGACCATAGCCGTACTTGTCATCATGATCTGTTTGTCCCTCTTTAGGTTGGACCGTCTGCATTATCCAGTCTTTGACAGTATCAATAGTTGATACATCGCCTGATGTTCCATTGCTCGCAAGTTGAGGTTGAGCTTCAAGCAGAAGTGCGATAGCTCCAGTAACGTACACTGTAGCTGCACTCGTTCCACTTGCAGAAGACCATGTTCCTTGTGTATTGAGTACTGGAACTTCAACCGCAGGTGCAACTAGTTCAGGTTTTTTATCAGGGTCCAGCCGCCCAAGTGGATTCCAATTATTGGGAGGATTAAATCCATTATTCCCTTTAGAAGATTTTATCCATGGACTACCGTTTTGGGTCACTCCTCCTACACAAATGACTCTGCGCTCACTTCCTGGTGAAGCGACGTCGCCATCATCATTTTCGCCATCATTTCCTGCTGCTGCAATGACAAATATTCCTCGAGCTGTAGCATCGTTCACCGAATCTTCGATCGTTCGACTGGATGAACCAAGAAGTGGAAACAAATCTTGCGCTCCACCCAATGATAGTGATATGATGTTGACGTTTTGATTAACGCACCAATCTATTCCTCCGACAACATCTTCCTCATAGCCAGAACCATTCGCAAGCAAGGCTTTGGCTACGTAGAGGTCTACATCTTTGGCAATACCATTGATCCAGCCATCGGCGACCAATATTCCTGCCATGTTGGTGCCATGGCCATTGTCATCGTATGGATTTGATTTGCCCTGTACAACGTCCACCCAACCTGCTACATCAAAACCTTCGAGATCTGGGTGATTCAACTCGATTCCAGTATCAACGATACAAACGTTAACATCCTGTCCCGAATATTCGCTTGGTACGTTAACCAAGTCTCTGTAAACACGTTCTGACTCAATCAACTCATCGCTCGGTTTGACGAAAGTCAATCCGTCTCCAGTAATGATGTTGTAAGCAAAAACGGCGACGAGGATGAGCAGAGCTCCCATCGCTACACTAACGATTCTTCGTACAATTTCAAGGTCCTTTTCCAATTGTGGGGATAAGGGGGTTGTTTCATCAGCAGAATCAATTTCTTCTGTCATGAAAGGCCCTCATTGAAATGCTTGAACAGCTTCAGAAAATGTGTCAACAAATCGCTTGACATCCTCTTCCGTGTTGTAGAAGTAAGCGGAGGCTCTTAATGAGCCATTGTATCCTCTGCTGTTAAACCATGAATGAACACAATGCTGCCCAGATCGTACCATTACACCAGATACTTCATCCAGCAAAAGAGCAATGTCATGTGCAGGAAGTTTCTCATCGAGAAGTAGTGAACATATGCCGCCTCGTTGAGATGCATCTTCTGGTCCAATGATAGAAACACCATCCAAATCCTTTACTCCATTGGACATAATTCGGTTCAAATTAATCTCATGTTCATGAACTTGATTCATATCCAATTTTGAGAGATAATCAATAGCAGCTCCAGTAGCCATCATTCCAGCAAAATGACCGAGTCCGCCCTCAAATTTAGAAGGTGATTTAGCCCATTCAAATCTGTCATAGTGCGATGTTTTGACAGTTTGCCCTCCCGATTGGATGGTTCGCATAGAATTGAGAAGATCCTCTTTACCCCACAATCCTCCCATTCCAGATGGGCCTAGCATTTTATGAATTGAAAAGGCAAAGAAATCAATGCCCATGCTTTGAACGTCTACTGGCATATGAGGTGCTGACTGTGCACCATCGATACAAACGAGTGCATCGTAATCCTTGGCAATTTTAGTAATCTCTCGAATTGGTGTTTCAATACCATCCAGATTACCAACTTGGCTAACAGATACCATTCGAAGACGATTTCCGGCTTCGGAACACATGCTCTCAAATGCTTCCAAATCAAATGTGTTGTCAGCATTGGATGGAACTACTCTGTGATCGACCCCCTGTTCTTGTTCAAGTTGAAGCCAAGGGACGAGGTTTGAGTTGTGCTCACGATCAGTAGTCAAAATGATATCATCTTTGTTCCATGAGAGTCCTTTTGCGACCTGATTCAAACTATGAGTGGCGTTTCGAGTAAACACAATTTCGTTGACCGATGGTGCATTGAAGAATCCTGCAAGTGTTTTTCTCGATTGGGCGATGGTCTTGGAGACTGTAGTTCCATAGCGATGAACAGAACGGCCACCACAACCAGGTGTTTTGGTATAATAGTCTGAGATAGCATTGATGACGGAATGTGGCCGCAATGTGACGCAAGCATTGTCAAGATAAGCAACAGGATGTTCCTCACACAGGGCGGGAAAGTCTTCTCGCAATTGTTTCAAATCCATTACCAAGCCTCCTCATCAGGTGATACTTCGAGAATAGCCTTGCTCATTAAATCCTCTTCAGCTATAACGGCTGCTTTTGTTCGAACTCGGGCTTCATTGCCCAACATCTTCTGTGGGAACCAAATTGTCCAGATCATGAGTGGAATTGTAACTGCCGAGAAGAAAAGATGTAGAATTAGAGCCCATGTTCGAGAACCTGTTCGTTCTGCAATGTAATGAGCCCCTGTCCAAGCACTCATCATTGCAGAAATTGACCAAGTCACACAGATAATCGTCCAACCTGCTAATGAATGTTCACGCATGGCTGCTTCCATAACTCTAACATCCTCATGGAGATGATGGGTTTCGACATGTAAATCTCGAGTTTCTCGAACAGCCTTGATGAAGAAGTACAAAAAGAAAATACAAACCAGTGTGATAAGGAAACCGCCCATCATATCGGAAAGCGAAAAGGAAATTGGAAAATTCCTGTTGTATGAGTGGAAATAGATTTGAGCGACTCCAAAACCACCCCAAATCAACAGTAAGGTGATAGTGTGTGTTCGCATAATTGGGAACAATTGAACTAAAGAAAACAAGAACCATGCCCAACATGCGATGGAAAGAACCATCTGGAAATAAGCGGTACTACCTGCTACTTGGAGTCCTTCTAATCCGGCAATCTTTGCGTTGCCTCCATCGAAAATATCTGCATTCAAGGCTCCAAGTAATACTGCTAGGACTGCTGAGATTACAGCGATTGTAAACTGCTGATTCCAATCGGTTCGAATCAATTTCCATTGGAAGAGAAGTTCGGTTCGAATCTTTGTTACACTTGGGTGAAAGTCAACAAATCTTGGCTTAATTTCAATGTCGCCCAAACGGAATGGGAGGGTATCATGAGATGTATCATGGGTTGTTGTTTCCCCACCGTCCATGTCAGTCCGAGACTGTTCCCCTTTGAGTTTGTTGCGTTGCAACATTGACAAGCGTGAGCGTTAAACCCTGATGATGTTTGGATTGAAATGCGAGCCGAGATCGCATAGCCTGGTAGTGCGCGCGACTGGAAATCGCGTGGGCCCGTCCCTCGGGAGTTCAAATCTCTCTCTCGGCGCCAACTACCCTCGTACATGCTCGGTTAGACGAGACGCGAAGCGATTATATCGAAATGCTCGGTGGGATGGACGCCGCCACCGTGGCTTAGTGGTATAGCACCTCATTGGTAATGAGGAGGTCGCGAGTTCGATCCTCGCCGGTGGCTCCAGTCACAAATCGTAGAATAGGCCATTTTTTTGCAACAAACATTAAGAGTTGTCTGAATAGACTTTGGGGTGAAGAAGGCCACTTCTTCGGATGGGATATACATGAGCAATGCTACTGGAAAGAAGACTGATACTCGGGCAAGAATCAAAGAATTACAAATTCAAGTTGATGACTTGAAGGAACTGGTGAACACACTACTTTCAGTTATTGTCGAAGAACCTGATGGGGTTCACACAGGGTCCGCACCTACTGACGGGCACCCACTTGCAAATACCTGCATGTGATCAGCCTTTGATAACAGCCATCGGCTCAAGACGTAATACAGGTCGAGCAAGATTGGCGTTTGCAGTATTTTCGATAACTCTGTCCACATCCTTATACGCTTCAGGAGCTTCCTCTGAGAGGATATTTTTGCTCGCAGCCTGAACAATAATCCCTTTGCTTCTTAGTTCACTTTGTTTTGCTTCCGCATTGATTTGATTTCGTGCTGCAGAACGTGACAAAGCTCGGCCTGCACCATGACAAGCACTTCCAAAGGCTTGATTTTGTTGTGAACGAGGTCCCGCCATCAACCATGAACCTCGCCCCATATCTCCTGGGACAACGACAGGTTGGCCGGTTGTTGAGAAGGATTCGTGCAAATCAGGTTGATTTCCACTAAACGCTCGAGTTGCCCCTTTTCTGTGAACAGCACAGGTACAATTCTTCCCGTGAATAACATGCTCTTCGATTTTTGCAATGTTGTGGGATACGTCGTACAATGTTGAAAGTTCGATCTCTTCACCAAGTTCAGCTTTCAATCCCTTGAACAAGCGATCTGTAAGTACTGCTCTATTTGTGAAAGCATAATTCGCAGCAGTTTTCATGTCATTAAGGTAGGATTGACCTTCTTTCGAATGTATTGGAGCGGATGCGAGTTGACGGTCCGGTAGGACATATCCCCATTCCTCATCTACCCAGTCATTTCCACGCTGCTTAAGTCGTAACTCAAGTTGATGGATGTGATCACTGCATACTTGGTGCCCCAATCCGCGTGAACCCGAGTGAATCATAGCAACCACTTGGTTTTGTGATAGATTCCATTTCTTGGCTGTTTCATCTTCAACAATTTCTGATACACGTTGTAATTCGAGGAAGTGATTTCCACTTCCGAGTGTACCAAGCGCTTTCATACCTCGTTGTTTTGCCCGATGACTGATACTCAATTCATCAATTTCGAAACAACCATCGGATTCGATACTACCGGCGACGTGGTGTTGTTCTACATCGATGGATTCAAGTTCGTTAAGTCCACCTTGTAGGATTGTGTTAAGTTTGGATTCAGTAATATCGATTCCACCTTTACCAGAACCTCCTGCAGGAATGCGGCCATTGAGGCGTCGTGCCAATTTTTCTAAATTTGGAATGTCATTTGCTTCGATGTTTAATGCGACTGCTCGCACTCCACAATTGATGTCGAATCCAACAGCTCCAGGAGAAATTGCACCGCCTTGTTCACCGTGCTCGATATCGGTAGCAACAACTCCGCCAATCGGTAGCCCGTATCCATAATGCCAGTCTGCCATGCCCCAAGCAGTTCCAACAATTCCTGGTAGTTCAGTAGCGTTCATCAACTGAATTGGGCCTCGACCATCTTGATAATTTTCGATTTCTTCCATCGTGGAGATGATCGCTGCATCCACCTTCATCCGATTGTGGGCCTTGATACGAACAACCCCCGGGGTCGAGAGGTCGACGTGATTGGTCCATTCGGCATCCATGCTTGTCGTTCAACATCTTTCATATGATGATTTCCACTTTTTCACGATATTGAAAGGGAGGATTGAAAGGACTGGCGACCACCCGCAAACTGGAGGCGTTGGTTTGAGTCTACCCCCGATTGACTTGGCAGTATTCCATGAGCATGGTTACGTTCGTAGACAATGTCAAATCACAAACTTGTGGTTTTGGACGTGCGATGAGGACCGGACGACTTGCGGGGATACGCATGAAGATGAGTATACCTTCATCGGGAAACCTCTTATCGGGGGCTTTGATCAACGTGGAAAAGCGTTGAAAGATTCGATGCGTGAAGCATTCCTTTCGTTCTTTGAGAAACATGATCACCATCGTGTAGAACCCTATCCTGTGCTTGCACGTTGGCGAGACGACATTCACCTGACGATTGCATCGATTGCAGATTTTCAACCCCATGTCACCTCAGGCCAAGTCTCTCCACCAGCAAATCCTCTGACGATTTCTCAGCCCTGTATTCGTTTGACAGACGTCGATGCAGTTGGTCGTTCTGGACGCCATCTTACGACCTTTGAGATGATGGCACACCACGTGTTCAATAGACCTGATGAGGGAGAGATGTACTATTGGATGGAAGAATGTGTTGCTTACTGCCACACGATGTTAACAAATACGTTCGGAATTACTGACAAAGAAATAACTTATGTGGAGAATCCTTGGTGTGGTGGAGGCAACGCAGGACCTGCTGTTGAAGTCATTGTTGGTGGGCTGGAACTCGCAACACTTGTGTTCATGAATCTTGAAGAATCGTCTGATGGTGATATTGAACTCAAAGGAGATAGGTACAAGGAAATGCCATTGCAAATAATCGATACAGGTTACGGCCTAGAGCGATTTTGTTGGGCAGCAGCTGGTACCCCAACTATTTACGAAGCAATCTATCCAGAAACGGTCGAATGGCTGAAGACAATTTCTGGTTTTTCTGATGTTGCAGCAAAATGGCCAGATTTAGATCTTGACAACCTACTTGGTGAGATGAGTCGATTGAATGGTATCATGAACATCGAACCAGGAGTGGATGCTGAGCAATTGTCTCAACTGTTTATTTCACGACTATCGCAGAGAGGTGTTGATCTCACCCCTGAGCAATTCATGGCAATTACAGAACCATTGTCCAGAATATATGCAATTCCTGATCACTTACATGCATTAACACACATGCTTGGAGATGGACTGGTACCTTCCAATGCAAAAGCAGGATATCTAGCAAGGATGCTTGCTCGAAGAATTCTGCGCATGCGTGATGAACTTGGAATTAAAGTAACCTTATCTGAACTCATCAATCACCATCTCGATGTCAATATGCAAGGTCATGACATGAAACAAACTCGAGATGGATTGTTGACCATCATGAATCTTGAAGAAGAGCGTTACATCGAAGTCCTTCGAAAAGGTGCGAATCTAATCAATCAGTCATTGAAATCCATCGACAAAGATGCTGAACAATTACCTGATGATTTGCTTTTCCAACTCAACGATTCGCATGGTCTTCCTCCCGACATGGTCATCAACATGGCACAAATGAGTGGATGGAGTCAATTACGGTTGAGAACTGGATTTTCTGCAGAAATGGCAGAACGACATGCAAAGATGGCAAAAGCGGCTGCAGCAACAACGCAACAAACGTCTCTAGTCCATGAACTTCCATCATTTCCTGAAACAGTTCCATTATACTACAACGATGTTCAGCAACGTAGTTTCGATGCAAGCGTTCTAGCATCGATACCATTGCTTGAGGGGTCCGGCCCAGATGGTGCAACACATGCTATTGTCCTTTCAGAGTCCTGCTTTTATCCCGAAGGAGGAGGTCAGGAAGGCGACTATGGTTCATTGACCACTGATGGTGCCTCCCGTTCAGTATTGGACACACAGAAAGAAGGTGGATTGATTCTTCATCTATGTGATGGCCCGCTAGAAGTAGGTGATCTTGTTCATGGTTCCATCGATTGGCCTCGCAGAAAACAATTGATGGATCACCACACAGCCGTTCACATCGTTGGAGGGGCTGCTCGACGAATTCTTGGGCCTCATATTTACCAAGCAGGAGCTAACAAGTCAACAGAGGTAGCTCGTCTCGATATTACGCATTATCGTCGGCTTACTCGTGATGATCTTGATGCGATTGAAATTCTTTCGAATGAGGTGCTAGGACAAGTTTCTCGAACTGAGAAAACAATTCTCTCTCGACATGAAGCCGATAAGAAGCACGGATTTGATCTGTATCAAGGTGGGGCTCCAAAAGGAAATGAAATCCGTGTTCTTCGAATCTCCGAACACGATGTGCAAGCATGTGGAGGAACTCACCATGATGAGCCAGGACAGATTGGTTCCATTCGCGTCATTCGTTCTACTGCGGTTCAAGATGGTGTTGAACGCTTGCACATTGTTGCTGGTGAATCTGCATTGCAATTCGCTCGTGAACAGGATGAGTTGCTTAGAGCGACCTCGCAAACATTTGCAGTTTCTACTGAAGATTTACCAAAAACAGCTGAACGATTTTTCTCTGAATGGAAAGAACAGCGCAAGAGAATAGAGCAACTTGAAGCCGAAATTGTTCGGCTACGCACATCGGGTGGTGGTGATGATTCGATAACCATAGAAGGTGTTCGCGTTGTTATTATGGAGGTTGAAGGAAAACTCAAGCAGTTGACTTCAATGTTGCAGGAATTGACCAGAGATGTTGAAACACCAACTTTAGCGATCTTAGGTTCAAAGGAGGGCGGTGGTAAAATTATGGTTGCATGTACGGAAAATACAGTCGCTGCTGAGCGTTACAATGCTGTTGACATACTACGTTCGATTATTCCGCATATCAAAGGCGGTGGTGGTGGCAGACCGACGATGGCACAAGGTGGCGGTTCCGATTCTGATGGACTTGATAATGCGCTACAAGCTGCGAAGGATTTGCTTCAATCCTGAAATGACTCTAAAGCGATTCGATCGAATTCTGAAGCTGCATTTCCAATCGCTTCAGGAAGCGAAAACCAAGCCGCTTCAGCAATTTCCCCTTCTTTCAATTTCAATTCATCTATGGACCCATTCCATAGACCACAATATGTGAAACTCATGAAGGAGATACCATCTCTGAAGAATGTACGTTGTGTAATCACAGGTTTACGATCATCAAGTTCGATATTGATTCCTAGTTCCTCTTGAGTTTCTCGAATACAACCTTCGGCAGGTTCCTCACTGTGATTCATATAACCTCCTGGTAAGCCCCAGTAACCCTTGAAAAATCCACGCTCGACCTTTACCATCAGAATCTGCTGCTCATCGTTACGAATCATTACCTTGGAAACAAGTCTGTGAATCGAGCGATAGACCGCTTCGCGAGCGAGTGGATGAACCGCGTTATCCGAGACAACTTTGTCTTTCCATGTCCAGTGTTCGGGCCAATCGATCAAGGGATTACCATGGATGAGGGTATATGTTGTACCATCGAATGTAACGTCAGTTTGTCGTTCTTCTTCCCAATTTATCCTCATCTGTAGAACTTCATCAACCGTTGGAAGTCGTATCGATGCGCTATTGATCTGTCTTCCCATGACACAGTCTTGAGGTCCCACACCATTTTCATCAACCAACAGTAGTTTTCCATCGTGCTCAAGATAGACAACGGTCAAGGGGTGCATATCCCTTGGTCAATGTGGTCCCTCATGAAGCCTCGTCTTCTCTGGAATGAATTGAAGTAGGACTTCGTTCTCGTCGATACATGCAAGTTGAAGATATCCGTCCAGAGGGTTGGGCCTGTACATATCTTGTCTCAAACGATGCTAAAGCAGTCCTTATTGATCCCGTGTGGGACTATATTGGCCATTATGAATCCATACTTTCCTCTCGAAATCTCAAGTTGGTTGCATGTATGGCAACGCATACACATGCAGATCATATTACAGCATGCTTTTCTCTGTCACAGGAACAAGGAATTCCCTTCTACATGTGGAAAGATACAGCCTCTCTCGGAGTTACAGATTATGTTGATGAAACCACTGAATTGACGATAGCTGGAGTGGATTATTCGTTCCATCATGTTCCAGGACACACATCTGATTCGATGATCATAGCGATTGATGGACACATATTCACAGGAGATTTCTTGTTTAACGGAGGAGCAGGTGTTGGACGTGACGATTTGCCGAGTGGTCGCCTTCATGAACACTGGGAATCGATTCAATCACTTGCTCATCTCTCGGATGATGTGATGGTTTGTAGCGGTCATGAACCACCTAGTACTGAACTTCAAACGCTAGGTTGGAACCGCACACACAATCCGATTTTGAATATGCATTCCTTCGATGATTTTGTTCAGTGGCAAAACAAAACTGCGGAACAACTTGGTTCAGTCTCAAAAATCAAGACTGCACTGCCTGCAAATTTGTTTGCGGAAATTCCTGATGACATCCCTTGGCTTTCACAGTGAGTGCAAACACATTTGAAGTGGACTCTTGTCGTTGGTTTATGGCCAAATCACAGCGTAATAAAATTCGTTTGGTTTTTTTCCTTCAATTGGTGTTTTTACTCTCCTTGTCCTCTCCTTTGGTTCAGGGAACTAATCCATACGGTAACGTCGATAAGATGGATGATGCTTTGGAAGCAGCATTACAGTCTGTTGATAACATCGACGAATCCTTTGAGGTTATTTTTCAACTGCAATCACCTGTTTCGAATGAAGACTTAGAACACATCGATACTCTAGGAGCTATTCACCTCAATGAAGCCAAATTGATCGATGGAGGTCTTCTTGAGGCAACCTCTGATGTCATCCGTCAACTTTCTAATTGGGACCGAGTAGAATATCTTGAACTAAATCGTGAATTAGATTTCTTCTATCTTCCTGTTGAATGGGGAGGTGACCCAACCGATCCTTCGATTATGATGCATGAAACAACCCATGTAGTTCGAGCAACCGATGCATGGCATCGAGCCATCATCGACGTTGATGGAACTGTGGAATTTGATAGTGATAATGCATTTACTGAATGGGATGGTGATGGAACAGCCGTTGTCGATCTTGATACCGGAGTCGATTCAGGGCACCCAGATTTTGACTACCTAGAACCATGGACTGGTGAGAAAGTAATTTACTCTGCTAAATGGACTGGTGTTTGGACCGAGACAAGAAACTCTGACACCTCTTCAGGACACGGAACACACGTTGGTGGCACAATTGCCGGTAATGGTGACGCCTCAGCTGGACGTCGAGCAGGTGTTGCTAAAGGCGGACAAATGGTCGCTTTAGGCACCGGTGACGGAGCCTCTATTTTCGCTGCAGAGCAAGGACTTGAATGGACATATGAACACTCAATACCTTCTCAGAACCAATATCATATTCGAGTTGTCTCCAACTCTTGGGGGACGGATGGTGATTACGACCCAAACGGTGCTATTGCCACAGTTACAGACAAACTAACATTTGACAATGGCGTTGCAGTTATCTTTGCAGCATCTAATTCTGGTGGCTCCGGTGGTGGGGGCGAGTGCAGTGGTGACTTGCGAACCAATGTTTATGCCAACACTCCTTCAGCCATTTCGGTTGCAGCCTTAACGCACGATGGGACACAAGTAACATCTTTCTCCTCACGTGGTTGCATGAATCAGCAACACACTTGGCCAGATGTTGGTGCCCCAGGCCGTGACATTTGGGCTACAGCACCGCGCGGTACTGCAATCGATGCAAGTACCAGAACTCAAGGTGATCTATACTACATGGCCATTTCTGGAACTTCGATGGCTACTCCACACGTTGGTGGTATGGCAGGAGTAATTCTTGACATCGCTCCTTCTTTGGGTGTTGCTGATTATCATCGAGAAGATCATGATGAGAGCGACAGTCTTGTTGGTGGAGAAGGTACAGCAGCATATGGCCAATTCGATGATTGGGCAACCGCTAATTATTCTCGAGTCCATGAATTAGAATTGATTCTTGAGCTGACAGCACGCTATGAGGGGATGGAGAATTCTTGTGAAGACGGGAATGATGAAGATTCATGCAACGACATTCCTGCTGAATGTTATCGTTCTGCTACGGGGGAGTGTCATGACTGGAGAATCGGTCATGGTTTAACCGATGTCGATGCAGCTATGGCTTTGGCTCGAACACTTCAATTGATGCGTGATCAAGATGGCGATGGTTTAGTCGATCATCCAGAATATACGGTTTGGGATGCATGGGATATCTACGAATCGATGATGGTCGAAAAATCCATTCCGGTTAATACCGATCGTGTGAGTCACAGTTGGAAGGGAGATTGGAATCATTTCAACAATGGTGCTAACGGTGCTGTGTACTATACTGAAGATTCGCATTACGTTTGGATTCCAAATGGAACAACGCAACTAGAAGCACGTTTCGTACCAACGGAATTTGATCTTGATACGGCACAAGGTGGCGCTTTGCAACTTGAAATCGATTTGGGTGAAGATGGTAGCAATGACGCCCAGGGTTCGTGCAGTCGAGTTTCTGATTCCTGGATTTGCGATTTGGATGTTGAATCATCTCACTGGAATACTTGGGCGCACTTCGATGTAGTTGGTCAAGCCTTCACATTCTTTGGAATTCTTGACGACCCTGAATTCTTTGAATCACGAATCCCTTACACGGTTGATGTTACCCTCACACTCGATTTGAGTGAACCTGTTGATATTTCGATAGAGCAACGGCCTGATTTCTACTCCGATCTTGATCCTGCAGCACCTTCGGATGCTTACGATTCAGATTATGATGGTATGTTGACGTTTACGCGACCTGTCTATGATCAACAAACAATCACTTCTCTTATTGAGCCTAAGGTAGTGGAAACTGAAGAAGATGAAGGTGGATTTTTCTCAGCACTTGCAGATATTTTCTCCAATCATCTTGGAGCAGCGAGTTTCTTTTTCCTGTTTGTTCTCTTGAGTGCTTTGGGAATAGGATATATGATACGGTCAAGTCGAATCGATGAGCCAAAACTATTGATTTCGACATCGATTGATGCTGAACTCGTTGAAGATTAAAGCGGATTTTGTGGAGCTTCTTCGGGTTCACTTCTTGGCATTGAATCAAGATCTTCGAAGGTTAACTGTCCGGTATGAATCTCTTCAATCTCTTGCAAGCGTTCTGCCATTGGTTTGCGGACTATGAATTCAATTCGGCCTTTACTTCGGGTTAAATCGTAGGAGAGAGGATCGAGGCTCTCAATCACTTGTTGTTCAAAGGAGCGTTGTACTTTTCGACCTCTCCATGATGAGTATCCCCATTGATATGCAATTCCTACAATTGCAGCACCGTAGAGAATTGCTAAGAACGTTGTTGCAAATAAAGCCGGGTTCCCCCCTCTTGCTTCCTCAAGCAAATCTCGACCTAAGAGGAAGACTAAACCAACGCCGACCAAAGGTTTGAGCAATGATTCAACCCATTGATCAATGGGTATCAAACGACCCTTTGAAGGGTCAACAAAGACCAGATCTGTTTCAAATGCTGTTGACAAAACACCAACCAATGCCAATAAAGCAATGTAGAGTAGTGAGGACAGAATCATCTCAGCCCCCAAATTATCTAATTTGAAGATCCAATGGACGATTAAGTAGGCAAAGAGGCCAAGGAATACGCCGCGAGGTACTTTGTGAAAATGCTCAATGTGTTGAGAAAATTCTGTGTAATTTCGTTCTTGTGCAGGATTGCCTCGATTGGCTTGTGGAATGTGAATGATTTGCCAGTGCATACTCCGTTCGATGAAATTCATGATTCGTATCAGGATGCGCTGACGAATGAGAATAAATTCCACTAGAAGAATAACTGGAAGTCCCACGAGCATAACTGGAAGAGCTACGATGAAAGCAAGAGGAAAAATAATCAGGGCGGGTAGAATTAGAAAATGTGAGATTGAAAGGGGGTTCAAGATATCTGCTTCAATCAATCGTTGTCGAGATGGTGTAATACGAAGACTTCGTGCAACATCATTCAGTGAATTTCTATAACTTTCGAGTTGACGTCCGGAGTCAATAATTTGACGAACAGTCTTCCTATACTCCGATTCTTCGTGGCTCCCACCAATCCAGTATTGCCAGATGAAACGTAGCGGAATTGCAGTCAAAACCGGTACTGCAAGTATTCCTAGTGCCCACATGAGTGACTGAATATCTACCTCAGTTGCCATGGGCTCACCATATCTGCCGAGATTTGCCCTTCCTATCAATCCATTGTGAAATTTTGAATTCAAACCCAATGTTCTAACACTTGTTTACATACCTTCAACCATGCGAAGGGTCGCTGTTACCGATGGTATGGCACAAGAAGCGGTCAAGAAACTTGAGCAAGCTGGTTGTGAAGTCGTTCAAGATTTCATTGAGCATGATGTTCTCGTTGCTGGTGCACTTGCTGATTTTGATGCGATTATCGTACGCAGTGCAACAAAAATAACCGAAGAGATGTTGAATAAAAGTCAACCACGTTTGAAGGTCGTTGCACGGGCAGGAGTTGGAGTTGACAATATCGATATCAGGGCAGCATCTGAACTGGGAGTACCTGTTGTTAATGCACCGCGAGCAAGCACTCAAAGCGTTGTAGAACTTACTATTGGACATTTACTCGGCTCACTCCGATTTATTCCAAGAGCTGATCGTTCACTACGTTCTGGAGAGTGGGCGAAAAAAGAACTGAAAGGAACAGAACTTTTTGGCAAAAGGTTAGGACTTATTGGCTTTGGAAGAATCGCTCAAGGTGTTGCTAGAGTAGCCCAAGCATTTGGCATGGAAGTACATTCATACGATCCCTATCTTCCATTATCCGTCGCCAAAAAAGCGGATGTTACCATGCACAAAAATGTAGACAATCTCTTCAAAACATGTACGCATATTTCCATCCACTGCAATTTGACGGAAGAGACACATCATCTCATCAACAAAAAGCGAATTGAGATGATGCCTGGAGTCGATCCATTCAACCTCAAGTGTGGTAACCACATCGTTAACTGTGCACGCGGAGGTATTGTAGACGAAGATGCAGCGTTTGCAGCGCTAAAGTCCGGTCAACTATCGTCACTTGCACTCGATGTTTTTGAACACGAACCAGTTGATGCATCATCTCCACTTCTCCAACATCAGAACTTCCATGGAACGCCTCACATTGGTGCTGCAACAATCGAAGCACAACGTCGCGTGGGATTGGATATTGTTGATGCAGTCCTTGCCGTTCTCAATGGTGGAATGGCTGAAACAACTGTTAATCGAAAAGATATCGTTTGAACCATTACTTCAACCACTGATTCTTGAAGAAGTGATCAAAAAATGAGGGATGAATTTCAAACACTGTCGCCAAGTGTATCGATGTGTGCGTGAAGAACGAATCATCATTCATTGCGACCTTGATGCCTTTTTCGCGTCGGTTGAAATTCTTCATCACGGATTTCCAGAAGATGAACCTCTGATCATTGGTTCAGATCCAATGCAAGGACGTGGCCGAGGGATTGTATCAACCTGTAATTATGCAGCACGTGAATATGGTGTTCGGTCTGCAATGCCGATCTCAGAAGCATGGCGACGCTGCCCCGGACACCCTTTTGGACCGGCACGATTCATTCGTGGAACACGCTCCCTGTATTCTATGGCTTCTCGCCGAGTGATGAAATTACTTCGAAATGATTCTGACAAATTCGAGCAAGCAAGTATCGATGAAGCATATTTGGATGTTACCAAAATCGTTGAAGGAGATTGGGATGAAGCGATGGCACTTGCGAGACGTTTGCAACGAACAATCCACGAGAGAGTCGGGTTAACTGCTTCTTTTGGCATTGGACCAACTAGAATTGTCGCTAAGATGTCCTCAGAAGTGAATAAACCCAATGGGATTCATCGAGTTTTACCCGATGAAATTACAGATTTTTTTGAAGCTAGATCGGTACGTGAAGTGCCAGGTATTGGTCCAAAGACAGCGAATGTTCTCGCCGAATGGGGTATAACTACGATGGATGAAGCTGTTGAAATGGGAGAACTTGCCTTATCGAGAATGACATCTAAGCGCTTTGCATCTTGGCTTTTGCAAGTTGTTGAGGGTTCAACATCAAACGACATTAGTCCTCTAAGATCTCGTCGTTCAATTGGAAAAGAACGAACTTTTTCCGAAGATCAAAGTGATCATGAACATGTGCTTGAACTATTGCAACAATTAACGGTGGGTGTTCTGAAAAAAGCACGGACTGAAGGAATTGCTGGCCGCCTTGCTGAAGTCAAAATTCGATACACTGGATTTGAAACCCACACGCATGGACGTTCAATTCCAGTTGCTATGGATGATACTGATGTCTTTCTGCGACAAGTACGTCGTCTATTTGCTGAGAACGTTCATCAAGACGAAAAAATACGATTGATTGGTTTTCGTTTAGGCCAACTTGAAGAATTGGATACACGCCAAACAACGTTGGCGTTCGATGAAGAATCAGAGTAACTTATGCATTCGAGTCAGCGTTTCACGGAATTCTTCAAGAGAATCAGGGATGTTAATTCCCTCAATTTCTGCATTGAGTGACAATCCGTTTTCCTTTTTCGTCTTCCAGACTTCACTGTTGAAAGCTTCAATATCTGAAGTCTTTGCATTCAAATCAGATTGTATGGCCGGTAGTTGTGGGAAAGCATCCACATCAACGGCGCTTTCACCATACAGTGTCATCGAGATGTGATGGCAGAAGAAAGGACATACTGGGCTAAATGCTGCAAGGAAATCTTTCAAAATTAGGTGAATGGTCCATGCTGCATGTTCATCACCATCGTAAAGTCGTGATTTTGCCATCTCCAACCAATGTGAAGGTAGGACTCCAGTTCCAAAAGTCTTGAGTGCCTGTGTTGCAGTGTAGATGTCAAGATCTTTCCAAGCACCTTCAGCTGTGGTCATCATCGCCGCAAATTCAGACTTAATCCATTGATCTTCAATCGGGTATGGAGTAGAAGGTTCTTGTTCAGGACATTCAAATTGACTAGCAAAACGAGCTACATTGAAAATCTTAGTTAGGACACCAAAATACTTCGATTCAATCTCTTCTGGGTTGATGTGGAAGTCGTCTCCGACCTGCGCTTCACAAGCCTTCCATAAACGGAAACATTCGCTCCCAATCTTGTTGGCTTTTAGATTGACAGAGCCATCAGGTCCGCGAACTTTCCATGCACCCGTACGACCACCTGATCCACATTCTAGAACGCTATCTGCATCAATACCGTTGCCAAGAGATTTCGACATCTTTCGTCCCCATGGGTCCATTCCCAATCCATCGATCCAAACGTGTTTGAATCCTGGTTGTTCTAGGAGAAGTGCAGATTTGAGCAGTGTGTAATACAACCAAGTTCGAACAATTTCTTTGCCTTGAGGCCGTAATGCTGTTGGAAAAGCCTTCTCAAAAACATCTGGCCGGTTCAAGTATCCACTCACGAATAGATTTGAGTTGGATGAATCCATCCACGTATCAAACACCTTTTCTTCTCCACGAATTTGCCCCATTTCAGCTTGGAGTTCTGAATATGCACCAACATCTTCTCGAGTATTTCTAAGCAAGACCCGAGATCCTTCTGGAGGAGAATCCTTCCATGGTTGAACATACTGGCCTACAGGAGGGACAATGATGTGTGTTTCATCTTCAGAATACCAGATTGGAATTTCCGTATGATACCAACGACGTCGCGAAATTGGCCAATCGATGCTGATGTTTTCCATCCAGTCCAACAAAAATTGGCGATTACGAGGAGGATGGAACTCGATGTCCTCAATCAACTCAAGCATCTTATCTTGAATATGTGTTTGGCGAACATACCATTCCTTGAGTAGGATGATCTCTACAGGATTCTTCCCCCGTTCTGAAACTGGAATTTCTTGTTGGCGCTCCTCGATGGAAACAATGTTTTCATCCGATTCCAACATCTCGATCGCTTTGGCCCTTGCATCAAGAACAGTCAATCCTGAAAGCGGTCCTGATATTGAAGTCATGCAGCCATTCAAATCGATTGCTTGGAAAGGAGTAAGTCCGAGTTCTCTGAAGACAGCAACGTCGTTTTGGTCACCAAAGGAACAGACCATCAAGATACCACTGCCGAATTCAGATTTAACGGAGGGATGTGTCTGAATTTCAACTGATTTGCCCCGTTCATCTACTGGCATTGGCAAATTTACGCGTTTTCCGACGAGATGTTGGTATCTTTCATCATCAGGGTGAACGACAACAACTCCACATGCACAAATCATTTCAGGTCGAGTTGTTGAAATAACGAGTTCTTCGCCATCTTCTGTTTTCCATCGAACATCGACAAGTTTCGTCATACGTTGAATTCGTTCAACCTCAGCATCAGCAATTGTCGTCCCCTCTACCGGGTCGTAGATGTTTGGTCGCAAATCCTCTACAATGTCTCCTTTTTTGAAGAGTTCAATGAAAATTGATTGAGTAACGGAGCGATAATCTGGTGCATCGGTGAGGTATTCGGCTGCAAAATCACAGGATAATCCTACACGAGCAGCAGTTTTACGCATAGCTTGTGTAAACGTTTCAATGGTCTCTCGACAGAGGTTAAGAAATTCCGCCCTATCATACGTTTTCATTTTCCGTTTGGTGTTTTTCTCAACGGTAAATTCAATGTTTATTCCGTTTCGATCAACGCCCCAGGGGAAATAAACCTCCTTTCCGAGCAAACGTTGCGAACGTGCCAATACATCGATCATCGAATATTGTGCAACGGCTCCGATGTGCCATGTCCCTGAAGGATATGGCGGTGGAGTGTCGATGACAAAGATTGGTTTTCCACTTTCAGGTTTGAATCCGTATCGGTTTTGATAGGCACCTTCATCGGCGTAGTGTTCTTCTTGAATTTTCTTTTCGAGGTCGATTGACCATCGCTTGTTTGGAAGTCGAGGCGTCCCCATGCTTAACACCGGCCCTGCCCCCTGTGACCGGGGTGGTCCAGTCACTCCTGTCATCGTTGGTTTTTCAACGGTTCCCTCAACAACTGTACGGCAATTCTTTCAATGAATGACTCAAGGGAGTGTTGGGTTCCACCATGTCGGATGACGTTGAAGACCAAACATCATCCTCAAATGGGGACGAAGTTGGACGCATTCAGGCAATTGCTGATTATGGTCGAAATAAGATGCGTGTTGCCTCAGTTGACATTTCCGCCCGTGTTCGAGACTTCAATGCCAAGAAAGCAGTAGATGCAGTTCTTGATGCCCCTAAGAGATTGAAACGTGAATGGCAAAAATCTGGTGCAACAGGAGTTATTACAAGATTTCCGATCGCAACTGTTGCCCTATTTTTGATGATCACATTGTATTTTGTTACAACCTCTGGATTCCTCGATGATACACGATTCGATAATGATCCAAACGAACCTGCCCTCAATGTCAACGGTGATATGGAAGTTTATCTGCCAGATGGAAGCGAAGTCAAAGAACTAATTGGTAAAGTCGAAGAAGATTGGACAACTAATGTCATGGTTATTTACATTGAGTCCGATAAAAATAATATCACTGACCAACGTATTCTTCAGGAGATAAGTTACGTTGAAAAGAACATCAACCCTTACGTTTCAGATAACGAGAGTGATGATGTCATTTACATCCTGTCAATTTCAACGGTGCTTAAAGAAATCAATTCCAGTCTTCCTCGTGTTAGAGATGCGTTCATCACTGAACTTGGTCAACAATGCCCTTCATTCCAAGAAGTCTGTGAAAATTTTGCTGCAAATGTTAACACTGCGCTTTCTGCAGGGGATGATCAATTTGCAGGTGGGTATGAGATACCCTCACAGACAACTATCGATCTCATCATCGGTGAGATGTATGAAAATGATGGCTCCCCTACACCAGGTCTTGACAAATTAGCACGTAATACAAATGCATGCAGTGGTCAACCTGGAGTCGATGATGCAGATGACAACGGTTGTTTTGCTGGAGAGGATCTCAAACTTGACCGTGCAATTATGGCTGTTGCTGTTGTTGATACCGTTGAAGCAAAGGACATCATTAAAGCCACTCAAGAGCGATTGGACAATATATCGATCGAACAACGCCCGTGTGAATTCGATCAAAATGGTAACCCTGCCAATGCGGATCGGTGCACATGGGAAGACCTAGGTCTCAAGATGACGCTTACAGGGCCTGTTCCTATCACGAACTCCGTTACGGAATTCTCATTTCGCCTCTTTTGGGAAATCTTCCCAATGGCTGTTGTTCTCGTAGCACTTGGATTGTTCGTCTTCCACTCTGACTTACTTCAAGCAGGTATTTCTGGTATTCGTCCTATCCAAGGTATCAAAGTTGTAATCATTGCAGGTCTACCGACGCTTTGTGCAGTATTTTGGACGTTAGGCATTATTGGAGCATCAAATTTTGAAGTTACAATGACCGTCATTATTGTAGGTCCTATTCTTCTTGCGCTCGGTGTTTCTTACGGGCTTCACATCACCAATCGCTATGCGGAAGAAGAAGGAAGTCGAAGTGAAAAGATGAAAGCTTCCATGCAATCGACAGGAAGGGCAGTATTTTTGTCCGCAGTAACAACCGTAATTGGTTTCATTTCTCTGATATTCACTCCGATGGCACCGATTCAAACAGTTGGAATCGCTCTTTCTGGAGGAATTGTCATCGTGTATATTCTAACGATGTTCATGGTTCCAAATTTGACACTAATTTTGGACCTTCGTAAGCCCAAACATCCACCATTGAAGGTGTTTGATGCTGCAGTTGATGTTCCTGTCAAACGTAACACAAGCGTCATTGCTTTCTTCCTCATTCTGGTTTTGGTTTCAGCAACTTTAGGTCAATCCAATGTTGAGGAAAATATCGATTTACTTGGAATGGCACCTGAAGGTGAGCAACCAGTCATCAAAATGAAACAGTATAGTCGTGAGTTTAACGCAGGTCAGATTGGAATGATATTGGTTCATGCCAACGTTTCCGGGGATGTAACGGATAACGATCCTACCAACGATGATCCCGCTCAAAATTTGAAAATTATTGACGGTCTTGAACGCAATATCAACACTATCGATGATGCATCGGCCGTGTCTGTTGTGTTTCTTATGAAGGCTACAGGACTTGCTCCTACTCTTTCTAGTCAACCAATTCTTGAACAGATTCAAGAATTGCCAGGGTACGAATTTCTACCAGAGGATGTACGGGACACTTTCGAAGTTTTGTTGGATCAGCAAGTGACGCAGGGTGCTACATTCTGGGACTTACTAACAACACCTGAAGAATTTGGACTACCTGGTTCAACACAAAGTCAAATATTCCTCTTGGATGTCTTTTACTCCTCATTAACAAAAGAAATGCGTGAGATTTTCATTAATTCGGATTATGATAGGACTTTGATTTACATCGATATGCCGTTTATTCCTGTTGCTGATACAGCCGTTGCAGTCGAGCAAATTAACGAATATTCTGAAGGATTCCAAGGCACGCACCAAGAGCGTGCGGAAAAGTTGACTGGAGTTGCTGCAACTGCTATTGAAGTAAACAAGTTGATCGTCGATTCTCAGTGGACCTCGCTTGGATTTGCAATTATTCTCACTTTGATTGTTTTGGCCGTCGTATTCCGAGACATTCGTTATTCACTTCTAACGACTTCTCCAGTCATTGCCACCGTTGCCTTGCAGTGGTTGGTGATGTGGCAAATGGACGTTCCTTTGTCATTGGTTACTGTCATGATCGGTTCGATTCTCGTTGGGGTAGGTGTTGACTTCTCTATTCACATCGCCAATCGTATTCGCGAACTTGGAGGAGGAATTGAAGCGATTCGTTCTGCAGCAGTAGGTACTGGAATGTCTTTGTTTGAAGCAGCTGTTGTAACCTCGCTCGGAATGTTTACTGCTTATCAGATTCCAATTCCTGAGATCAAACCTTTCGTAACTGTAATCCTCATATTGCTTTGGGTTGCTGCGGCAAGTGCATTGTTCCTGTTACCTGCTATCTTTGTAACTTTGGAGAAATTTGGAATTGGCGTTGTTGGTGGCCCCTCTGCTATGTCAAGACGTCTTGGCCTTGGTAAAATGAAAGCAGATCATCCTGATGCCCTCGAAGCGGTTCTTGTTGTTGATTCTAAGAATAAAGAAGCGTGGTGAAGGCAAGCAAAGGGATAAGACCTGTACTCCCATGAGGGAACATGGTCAAGTATTGGTTGATGAAATCGGAACTAGATGTTTATCCATATTCACAACTTGTCGCTGATGGGAAGACCCACTGGGACGGTGTTCGCAACTATCAGGCAAGAAATATGATGCGTGATGAAATGAAGGTTGGCGATCTAATTCTCTATTATCACTCAAATTGTAAGCCACCACATGTGGCGGGAATTGCCAAGGTTTGTCGAGAAGGATATGGTGATTTTACTTCTTGGGATTCCTCATCAAAATACTTTGATGAGAAATCGACACCGGACAACCCACGATGGTTCATGGTAGATATCGAACCTATTTGTGAACTTGAAACGACGGTTGCATTAAACGCTGTTCGAGAGGAAGGGGCTCTTTCTGATATGTTGTTGATTCGTCGTGGTCAACGACTTTCTATTCAACCCGTGCAAGAAAATGAATTCAAGCACATTTGCCAGATGGGTGGTGTCAATTTCTCTCAACTTTAGTGGTGCCATTCATGCGAGAGATAAATGCAACAAAACGTTCGCTCAACATTGAGTATGCAATACGTGATGTTGTTGTTCCTGCTACAGAACTTGAGGCACAAGGTCATTCGATTATCAAACTCAACATTGGAGATCCGATTGCATACCCCGGTCTCCCCACACCTCCTCACATGGTTGAAGCATTTGTAAATGCACTGAATGATGGCCGAAATGGATACTCTCCGTCTTATGGTTTACCAGAACTTCGTAAGGCAATTGCAAACGATGAGGTTCGAAAGGGTTGGGCTGCTTCTCCAAGCGATGTTTACGTATGTCATGGAGTAACCGAAGCTTTACAGATTCTATTTCAAGCCACATTGGAGGAAGGAGATCAAGTCCTTGCACCAGGTCCGCATTATCCACCCTACATGGCTTATCCACAGATGTATGGGGCTGAAACAATCGAATATCGCCTCAACTCCCGCAATGCTTGGTCGCTCGATTTTGAGGATATTGAAGAAAAAATGAATGAACATGTTCGCTTATTTGTTTTAATCAATCCTAACAATCCAACAGGGGCAGTGATTGGAAAGGAGGAAATTGATCGATTGTTGAGCATTCTCGAGGCATGGCCAAATTGTATTCTTGTCGCCGATGAAATCTATGATGGGCTTGATTTTTCGAATCGCCAGGTCAGTGCTGCGAGCCGGTCCAATTCAATTCCAGTTGTAACGATGAACGGTGTTTCAAAGGTATACTACGCACCAGGATGGAGGATTGGATATATGGCTCTTCACGATCCGCAATCGGCCATTGCATCTGTTCGTGACGGAATCGAACGTATTCTCCGTTCACGATTATGTGCTTCAACACCAGCTCAACTTGGATTTTTAGCAGGCCTTGAACAGGACCGATCATGGATGGAATCATATTCTAACACGGTCAAACAACGTCGAGATGTATGTTTGGACCGTATTGCAGGTATTCAAGGGCTTGAAGTCGAAGCACCTCAAGGGGCATTCTACATGTTTGTACGATTAACCGATGAACAGTGGAAAGAGAACGATAAGGAATTTGTCTTGAACCTGCTTCATGAAGAACATGTTCTCCTCGTGCACGGTTCGGGATTCAGTAAGGACAAGGGCAAGGGGCATGTTCGTCTTGTTTTCCTACCTGATGTTCCAACGTTACATACAGCATTTGACCGAATTGATTCATTCCTGCAAAGACATCGTAAGGTCTGATGTATGGCGGCGAAGTATTCATCATGAATAATCTCGACCCTGTTTCATGCGGAAGTCCCTTGTCGCGTTGCTACTCGTAGTGACAGCCCTTCTTCCACAGGCCTCAGCATCTTCGATTGCGAAGCCTACTGATTTCGATGTCGTCTATCTATACCCTCTTTTGCTTGCTATTTTCATTGCAGCACTTCTTTGGAAATTCTTTGTTCCCCGTCAACTTTCAGCGCTTCAAGTTGCGTTTGAGATCGATGACAATTTGTACGAAGTTCATCGATTAACAAGAACTGTTGATGATGCTCGAGAAATTCTACAGCAGGGGCGTGTAGCGTTCGGTGTTGGATTGTATATGATGGGTATGCTGGGAGTTTTACTTCTGATTGCCGAACTCTTATTCCAGCCTGATACTTATTTCGAACCAAATTTATGGATTATTGGTTTGTTTGTCTTGCTTCCCATTCTGATATCGCCATGGGAAACTATGAATGCACAATTAGCGAGGAAAGGTGATACAAGGATTGGTGCAACCACTATAGGAACAGGAATCCGGCGTATTCTCACACTGAGCATACTTGTTGCTTCAACAATCATTGTACTCATTTATGGAATGAATCAAAACGATGGTAAAATTACTCCGGTTTGGCTTGCAATCACAATGCTGGTGTTCATGGCGCCTACCATTCTTGCTTATGGGCGAATCATGGGTGCATCATGGAACATGTTGCTTCTGAATAAGTGGAGAACTGCAAATGGTCGCAGGAATCCAATCGATCCCGATAAGCCATCTTTTGTTAATCGATTGTTTTCACTCCTTCTCATCCTTTTCCTCATCACAATGCCCGTAACTGCACTCAACGGAATTGTCACTGTATTTCATGTGCTTTATAATAATCCAGATAATTCTGAAGACATCCTCAACTTCGGTGGAATCATTGGCCATTCCATTTACGAACGAATTGACCTCATTTCTGAATTCTTATTCCACTGGGAATTCATCAAATCATTGCCTCAATTTTTGTCGTTGTATCTATCATTGAATATTGCAATCGTTGGATTGGCCTTTATTTTTGAATTGACACGGAACCTTATTCTTGGTGGTCAGACCTTTGGTGGAATGTTTGGGGTTACGTTGGATACACCTCGTGAAATTCGCACAGAAGAAGATGCTCAAGGGCGTCAAATCGCATTTGCATTTGCAGGATTCTCTGGCTATACAGTTCTGCTTCTGATTCTCGTCTGTTACAAAGAATTTGGAGATTTGATGCCATTCACATCTAATCTTGAAAATCAAGGATTCAACGAAGAAATGCGATTGTTGTCCACTTGGATGTTCATCGCCGTTGGTAACGCGGTTTTCCTATTCACTTGGCTTTTATCGATATCTCGGCTTTCACCACTTCGTCAGATTCGTTTTGATTTGGATCCGGAGGAACGTCGCGAAGGTGCTGTAATGTTGGCAGGTGGCGATTGGATGCGTGAATACATTGACAATGCAGCTTTACAAGAGGATCTTGATGGATTAATTCGGTTCCAAAAACAATCTATTGAAGGCGATCAATCCCTTGTGCGTCATGAGAAAGCACGTGCGAAAATGTGGGAATGTGCAATTCGTGGCTTATGGCCAAAATCCATTGAAGAAGCCAAGAAAGTTCTAGCTCAATCCGGTGGAGACGACGATGAAGCAAGAATGTTGATCGCTACAGGTTACATTGCCACTCGTCGCCTCGACGCTGCACGTGGTGCTTTGCGAGGTCTGCAACAACCAGAAGGCTATGATGAGCCTGAACTTCTTACATTCATTTGTGAATGGCTTGATCCATGGCACGGCAGTGTTGACGAGGATGATTTGTGGGATTGGGAAAATAACTCTACTATTGACCATCTCAATGAGAAAATGAGAATGTTGCGATATTGGGCACCTTCCTTTTCGAAGGAAGCAATACAACACAAAGATCGAATATCTCTTGTTTCTAATATCTCTAACGTAGCAACTTTGCGCATGCAACGTCGGCATGAGGATGCATTAGAATTAGCACTTGAATCGGTGAAACAAGATCCACTTGGCGTTCGTCCGAGAATTGCCGCATCTTTGTGTTTACTCGATCGTGGAGATTGGCATCAGGCCCTTTCAATATTCAAGGAACTTCGTGAAAGCGATGTCAATGACCCGAGAGTCAAAGCATTGTCCGTCATACTCGGACATGAGGCTGCTGCAGAAGATATCGAAGTTTCTCTTGTTCTTGAAAAGGGCAAATCACTTCGCCGTTGGTTGGATGATGCACCAGTTAACCCGGTTGCAGGTTTGGCTACAAAAGGTGGAATTGATGAAGCCATTAATGCCAATGTCATGATTGTCAATCATGAAGCTGTTAGACGTGGTATGACTCCACGCTATTCACCTTCATTATTCTCTCGAATCGTTCATTTTGTTCTATTCCCGATGATTTTTATCGTTGTTGGAATTGGATTGGATTCTATCTATGGTGCAGCAGAGGGTACTGTGGCTACAATCTCCCTGTTCGTATTACAGTTAGGACTCTATCGATTTAATCGTCAACAGCGAAAACAAATCAAGCATCGTGATCAACGTTCATTGATTCAGTATGCTAAGATGATGAAACGCTCGAAGGTTAAGCCAAGCAGAGAAAATATCCCGGTGGGGACCCATCTTCTGCTCTCGGGTATCCTTGTGACCGTCAACGGTGTTGTTCTCGATATCGGCCTACCAGGTTGGCTAACCGAACGATTGCCAAAGGATTCGGATAAAACTATTCGTTCGAGACTAAAGCGCAGTGCTCTCTCCATTTCAAAAAATCGTCCTGGTAAACTTTCGATTCTATCATCTGGATGGTGGTTGAAGCGACCGAAAGAAGAAGATGCTGATATGCCGGCTCTTGAGCGATTGATCGGACCTGTTGCTTATCGAGGGCGACAGGCCATGGTTCAGAAGAAAACAACGAGCCTCAATAGATCGACGAGTATAGGTCCAAGTAAGACTCGAGTATCGGATATGAATCTCTCAGAACGCAATGTTCCGACCCATACAATAGCAAGTGAGCGCTCGAACTATTCAGGGCCAAGACGACCAGGTAGGCGCTAAAACCGAGCAGGTCTGTTCATAGACTTCATGAACCTCTTTGATATGGTCCAAATATGACCAATCGCTCTCCTCGTGAATCAGTCAATGCGGTTCTTACAGCATCCATGCAAAGTACAAGATTGTATGGCCATGGACTTGGAATGATCGCTTCAGAGAACATCATCTCTCCGAATGTAAAACGGGCCATAAATTCCGATCTTCATGGCCGATATGCGGAAGGATTACCGGGGAAACGCTACTATCAAGGATGTGATGATTTTGATACCATTGAAGACATAGGAATTGATCTTGCAAAGAAAGTTTTTCAGGCTAATTTTGCGAACATCCAATCAACGTCAGGTACTGTATCTAACATTGGTGCATTGAAGGCACTAGCCAAACCAGGCGATTCTATAACTGCAGTTTCTACTGCTGATGGAGGCCACATCTCCCATGCACGGATGGGAGCTGTTGGACTTCGCGACCTCAATGTATCGACTTATCCTTGGGATGAGGATCGAATGGAGCCTGATATCGATGCATCTTGTGCACTGATTCGAGAGGTTAAACCGAAAATTACACTCGTCGGTCAATCTGTATTTCTTTTTCCAACACCGTTGAAAGAATTAGCAGATGCTGCACATGAAGTGGGATCGACCGTCATGTACGATGGAGCACATGTTCTCGGCCTTATTGCAGGAGGGGTGTTCCAAGATCCTCTTCGAGAAGGTGCTGATGTAATGACCGGTTCATCGCACAAGACATTCCCTGGACCTCAAGGAGGATTTTTGCTATCTTCAAGCGAAGATGAGACCTTTCAACGACGTTTGAACAATGCCATGTTCCCTGGTGTTTGTTCGTCTTACCACTTGCATCATGTCGCAGGAAAGGTTGTTGCACTGGCCGAGTTCGAGGCTTTTGGTCAAGCCTATGCTAGCGATATCGTACGAAATGCAAAGGTATTTGCGGAATCGTTAGCATCTGAAGGCTTCGATGTTTTAGCTGAATCTCGCGGTTATACAGCATCTCATCAGGTCCTAACTAGACATGGTAGTGTTGATTCAGGTGCGGGTGCAATTGCAGCCCAGAGATTAGAGGATGCTGGCATTATTACCAACATGAACATGCTTCCTGGAGATACAAAGGCAATGACTCCTTCAGGTCTGAGACTGGGTGTTCAGGAACTAACCCGCGTTGGCATGGGGGTAACCGAGATGTCCGAGGTCGCTTCACTTTATGCACGAGTACTGATTCATGATGAAGATCCAAAACTCGTTCGCGATGATGTGCAGCATTTGAAATCTGATTTCCAGCATGTACAGTATTGCTTCGATTCTGAATCCATACCTGCTTACGAAGGGATGTGAAGTATATCGAGTCAGGATTTAGCTTGGAAGCATTTCCTGGGCTTGGTCTTCTACACCACCCTCGACTTGGGGAGGTAATCATTTGGCGTCAGCATGAATTTCATACGTGGTGGAATCTCTATGAATCATTGATGCAACATCCTCTGAGCAGAACGTTTGTCAATGCATTTGTTGATTCACTTGAAATCAATCATACATTGACTCCTACTCGAGGGTTGTTTCGAAAGAAAAAGTTTCACATTGAAATGAATCTAATGTCGTCGCTCTTAGGTTGGGGTCGTGTTGAATTTGATGAACGGCGGGTGATTCAAGGTGCTCATTCTTTACTCTCAGTGGCTTTAGGCCAGTATGCGATTGAAACATTTGATCAACATCGCTACAAGGTACGATGGCTCGAACCCAGCTCTCAAACTGTGCAACTTGAGTTGGAGAGGACTACAGATTTGCCTCCGCCACAACCTCACAATCCATTCCTATGGTCGAGGAAATCTGTTTCTTCAAAATCAATACATTCACAAATGGTAATCGAAGATCATGAGGGGTGCGAATTGCGGGTCGAAGGAGAGCGCGTGGTTCTAATCCCAATTATGGCATTGGAAAGATTTCTCTCTGCGTGCCTACCTTACGCTCCAGAATCTAATGATGAGTGGTTTCATCACCAAATTGAATCATTTTCAGCGTTTGAGAATCTTTTCAAGACCACAATAAAATCAATAGCAGCCATGTTCCTAAAGAGTGAGCAACCAGTTTACATCATCGACCGCTCAAGTTGGGATTCTTACATTGAACATTATCTGATCGAACGTGGTTGGGGCGCCATTGAAATCATGGAATATGATGCTTCTTCATTTGAACTCAATTGTTCAATCCAATCTGGAGCAAGCTTTCCATTCACACTTGGTATGATATGTGGAATGTGGGAACGTGCTCATGGTCGAGCATATCGCATAAACCTTCGACAAAAAGATACTACCTTTCTCATTAAAATCGAATCATTTCTTGAGTATCAAAATCATGAATAGTACTGCATTTTGAAATTCAAAATTTGAGCAAACAGGGTCAAGGTTCATAACCGAACCATGTCGTCGCAAGGATAGTCAAGACGCGGAGGCTACATCCTATGTCACTAAATCACAACCAAATGGCTTATGCTGCAATTATTTCAACATTGATTTTTGGATCTCTTTTTGTAGGGATTAGCGGGTTCTATCAAACCTCATCAGGAGTTGGTGATTTTGATAGTGCAGCCGAAGATAACATCAATCCTGATGTCGAAATTACATCCGGTGACGCACTCGATGAAGACGGGGATGGTCTTCCTGACGTACTCGAATCTCAATACGGTACAGATCCAAAAGATCGTGACACAGATAAAGACGGGATGAGTGATGGTTGGGAAGTTGAACATGGCTTGAATCCACTCGATAGTGGTGAAGCGGAAGAGGCGGAGGAAGACCCTGGCTCAACCAACACAGCCGATGATGCTGAAGTCAGTAACGAAAGCGATTCATGGCCGGATCCAACACAAGGAAAATACGGTGACCCAGATAACGATGGTCTGACCAATGAACAAGAAGCAGAACTCGGCACCGACCCTCAGCGTGCTGACACAGATAACGATGGTTTGAATGACCGCTGGGAATCACTTTACACAATGAACGTCTCTTCCCCTGATGGAACTGTTATGTTGTTCAATCCATTGTCTGGTAACTGGGATTGTACACTTCTCAACGGACCATTGGAACAAACTCTCGCAGACATACTCGAAGATTTCGAAGGTGCTCCTACATGGTCGGAACTTGAAAACCCACTCGGCAAACATTCCTGTGATCAAGTTCTCGATTTCGATGATGACGGATTACTTAATTTCCAAGAAGAGGAATACGGCACTAACCCTGCTGCTAAGGACTCGGACGATGACATGCTACCCGATATTCTAGAAGTCAATAATGCAAACATGATTCTTGATTTCCAACTCGGAGCAACTTGTGGTGAGCCAGTAATTACCCCTCCTTCCCAGCGACTTCCTACAATGGCGCCATTTGCTGATGAAGTAAGCGCTTCGTGGTTCCTTTCGGATATGGATGGAGATGGATACCTGAATGGCCCTAGTGATTGGGATACCGATGGCGATGGAATGCCTGACGGATTCGAGTACTGTTTCTCATTCAAGGAGAACCATCCAAGCGCTACCAATAATCCTCCGAAAGCACAATCTGAGCGACTAAGCCCCTCTAATGCGTCTGACGGTTACAGTGATTGGGACGAGGATGGTTTGAACAATCTTGAAGAATATCAGGTTGCTCTAAAATTTGGTCTCCACAATGGCCTTCCATCGTTTACCTCGCCATGGGCCGAGGATACAGATCAGGACGGAATGCCTGATGGATGGGAGGCAACGCAATACAATCGTACCACTCTCGAATATCCATTGAATCCAAGAAATGCAAGCAATGCAAACGACGATATCGACTTTGATGGTTGGGACTCGGATGGAGATGGTGATGTTGTCTTTGATGAACTTGAACTTACAACAACCGTTGTTGATGTTTACGTTGAAAAAGGTGACCCGGTATCAGCAAATACAACAGTTGCTCGTGGCCAGTACACACTTGGTGGTGGAAATAAGCAAACTGTTTACCTAGTTGCTCCTGTTGATGGTTATGTTTACGACATCAACGTTGCGCCGGGCGATCAAATCGAATCGAGACTATTCGTTTGGATGAATGTCGTTGAAGAATCTGAGAGATTTACTAATTTAATGGAGTATGAAGCTCGCTTTGATGAGAACGGAAATTCAATAGGTCGTTCAACAGACCCAACGCATGGAGATACTGACCTAGACGGTCTTCTCGATGGAATTGAAGTTGGTGGATGGGAAATACTCGTTGTCAACCGCGGTGTACAATTGACATGGGTTGTTTCCGATCCAGGCCTTGCAGATACTGATTCAGATGGATTGTCAGACTTTGTAGAATTTTCATCGACTTGTGATGGCCAAGGATCAAATGCATCAAATGTCGACACTGATGGTGATGGTGAAAGTGACCAACAGGAAGTTATGCTCGGTTACATATTCAACGGTGAACAATACTTCACATCGGCATGTATGTTTGATACAGACAATGATGGTCTCGAAGATGGGGAGGAAGTTATTGCTGGTGCAGACAACTTCGTGACACACGCCAATAACTCGGACACGGATAGCGATGGCCTTATTGACGGTAATGAAATTCTTTTCATCCCCCGTCCATTCCAACATGAAACAAATCCACTGATCAACGACACAGACGCGGATGGTATGTTGGACGGTTGGGAAATGCAAGTTAAATCGACAGAGGATAATACAAACTCTCACTCGCTGTGGGTTGCCGTTTCCAATTGGGATCGTCCTGGATGCACTGAGAGCACATCCAACAGTTGTCTTATGGAACCAGGCGGTTATGTTTGGATTAACTGGCTAGGTGGTTTCGAATTGCAAAAGAAATACGAAGTCCATGAAATGAATCTCTCTGGATTTGATTTACCAGGCAACACACTCTGCGATGGATGCAAGGGTCGATGGGCGCTTGATCCTTCTCTTAACTCTCTCAAGGACGATACCTACGATATTGACAACGACACACTTCCTAACGGTGCTGAATCCCCATCTAACTGGAATACGAATCCTGTTGATGATGACACTGATGGTGATAAATTGCCTGATGGTTGGGAAGTCAGGTATTCCTATGAGGCCATCAACAACAACCTCGTTGATAATGCGACGATTAATGCATATGGGGCACGCGGTGTTATGGATCCATCCATGGCCGATAGCGACCTTGATGGTATCAATGATGGTGAGGAGGACCCTGACATGGATGGACTGAACAGAACAGGACTCATCAAGAAGTACTGCTCAGGATACAACGATTCAACCAATGCGGACTGCAACATAAACCCTGATACTCCAGATGGAATGAAATTCTACAATAACCTTGAGAATTATACTAATTTTGAGGAATTGCAAAATGGAACCAATCCGGTAAGTAATGATACAGATGGAGATGCATGGGAAGATGGCCCTGAAGTTTACTACATGGACCACGATGATGATGGTATGGCTACTGGTTGGGAGTATCACTTCGAATTTGATCCATTCGATGGTGCTGATCGTTTGGTCGATAGTGACGGAGATGGTCACACGAATTACTGTGAATTCAAATGGGATACGAACCCTCGTAACCCAGTCAGTTTCCCTGGACAAGGTGAATTGTGCGACCCATTTGAAGGCCAGTGAAGTATGTTGAGCAAGACCAAAACAGCTATTTTTCTTGTTTTGTGCCTGTTGCTGACATTGCTTTTACCAACTAGTGTTTCAAATGAAACAGAAAATTATCCAGTTTTCACATTTGACCAAGAAGATGGATATCATGTTGATTCAGAACTAAATCTATCTGGTCAGTCATCGTTTCCGTTAACTTCTATTGAAATTAGTATATGGAATATATCTCTACCCGATCAGTGGTCTCAACTGTCTTCTAACCCATTCTTGGATTCCGTAGTCCCATTTACTGATGAAGTAACAGATTCCACGATGTGGTCTTGGCAGCATTCGTATAATCTAAGTTCTGTTGACTGTACATGTTATGTCGAAATTTCATTAATGGAACATACGAATTTAACCTCATTCGGTCTTATTGTCTACGTGGGAGATGAGCATCATCGTCCAGTACTTCGACCATCGTCGACAGTAGATCTGAGCCAGTTCCATTCAACACAGATATTCAATTCCAATTCTATTGATTTGGCATATGAAGTACTCATTCCACCTTCTCACTCAGAACCGGGAACTACAATGGGATTGAATATAATTCCCGATGTGAGAATATGTCCAGTATCCAATGGAATCTGCTTGGAGAGTTATGTTAGCATTGCTACGAGTGATGCATCATTCGATGAAGAATTGCAATTGGTTGTTGATATGGATAATAGTTTAATCGATGATGGATTCTATTTGCTCCAAGTGCAAATTCAGGATGAATTTCTTAAACTTTCAAATAACCTAACACAATTCGTAATCATCGATCAAACCGAGCCAACTGTTGAACTAACGGCTGTTGAGCAAGTCTTTGAATCGGAATCAATAGTCGTTGATATTGATGTCAATGATGGTTACATTGGCTCTACGTTTGTCATAACATGGACTATAACAGAACCTGATGGAACCCCTCGTTCAGTTTTGGATTCGGAAATTCTTGAGGATAGTCGCCTTGGATTTAAACCAACGAAATCTGGCCAATATAGCGTCAATGCACTAGTCCGGGATTTAGGGGGTCATTTAGTTGTGGTCAATCATAATGTTTCAGTATTCAACATTGCTCCAGACGCAGTTGTCAGGTATGATGGATTTCTAGTACAAGATGGATCTCAAGTCACAATTCCTCAATCAGGCAATTGGGTCTTCAGTGCAAATGAATCAACAGACTCTGAGAGTGATATAATATCACTTGAGTATTATTGGTATGTTGATGGAAAGACCTTGTTGAGCGGTAAATCATATCTCACTTCATCCGATATACAAGCAACAACATATCGTGAAATCCGTGTTGAAGTCGTTGATGATGATGGTGAATCAAGCAACTTGTCGTTTGATGTAATCCATCAACAAAGTGAGTCGTTAGAATCATTTGCAGATACAACCTTGGCTTCGATGATATCTTTGTTTTTCATTCTCTTTATTGCTATCATTGTCTTTATGCGTCAACGAGGCCAATCTGATAAGAGTTCAGGATTTGTCAAATGGACTGAGCGTGGCAAGAAGCCAAAGAATTGATTAAAGAACTGTGACGGTTGGACATACATAGTGGGTGCCATGTTTGATGCAGCATTTGAAGCGTTGCCTGAGAAGCCACGTGCAATTTCCAAGGAGTTGTATCGTGAACGCCAGAAGCGTTTACTATCACAGTTTGATGTTGGAGATCTTGTCATAATATCTTCATTACCTGAAGCAACACGAAGCAACGACGTTCACTATCCTTATCGTTCATCCAGCGACATGCTCTACATGTGTGGATGGACCGATCCCGAGGCGACATTGATGTTTTACCATGAAGATGGTCAATGGATATCTCACATCTTTGTACAGCCAAAGGACACATTGATGGAAATTTGGGAAGGACGTCGACATGGTGTCGAAGGTGCTCTCAAGGATTGGGCGGTAGACAAGGCAGATTCTTCTGAAGAAGTTCTATCTCATCTAGACCGAATTCTTGAATCATCGGTACGTGTCCATGTTCGAACTGGAATAAATCCGGATATTGATGCTCTGGTTATGACCGCTGTAAAGAAACGTGATCGTAAGCGCCAGCATTTCGGTTCAGGTCCAATAAGTGTTGAAGATCCAAGTCGACGAATCGCAGAGATGCGGTTACGAAAATCGGACGAAGAAATTCAACAAATGCGCTATGCTGCTGAAGTTTCTTCCAAAGCTCATGAATTGGCTATGGCAGCGAGTAAAGATGGAATTCATGAATTTCAAATTCAGTCGATCATCGAAGGATTCTTTGTCTATGGTGGAACCAGTGGGTGGGCATACCCATCTATAGTTGGTTGTGGAGAGAATGCTACAATTCTCCATTATACGGTCAACAACTCTCCTTGTCAATCCGATGAGATAATTCTCATTGATGCAGGCGCTGAGTACGAGGGATATGCTGCAGATATTACACGCTCATGGCCTATTGGTGGAGTATTTTCGGACGCTCAGAAAGAAATTTATGAGGTTGTTCTCGATGCTCAAGAAAAAGCAATTGATGTTTGTCGTGTTGGTAATCCATACAATATGCCTCATGAGGTTGCATGCAGAGCTCTTGCGGAAGGTCTAATTCGACTTGGAGTGATAAGCCAATCTGTCGAGGAGGCCCTTGATATGGAATCTGGTGAACTTCGAAGGTGGTACATGCATAATACTGGCCATTGGCTTGGTCTTGATGTTCATGATGTTGGAACCTACAAGCCTGACGGTTCTCCACGTCTCTTAGAGGCTGGAATGGTACTTACGGTTGAACCAGGTCTCTATTTCGGAGCGTGGCGTCCTGACGTGGACTGCCCAGAACGATATGCAAATATTGGTATTCGAATTGAAGATGATGTTCTAGTCACTGATGGAGATCCTGATGTCCTTACAGGGTCATGTCCAAAAACAATTGATGATATTGAACGAATCGTTGGTAGCCTTTGAGGTGGCCTTATGGCTTGGAATGAAATTCTTGAACGGGTAGAGTCCTCGACCGAGATTTTCCGTCTTTCTGTTGAAGATTGTATCGAGTTATACGATAATGCTCCTCTTCATCAATTAATGGCAGCCGCACATCATCGTAGAACACTTCATAACCCTACAAATGAAGTTACTTACCTCGTTGATCGAAACATCAACTACACCAATGTCTGTACTATTAACTGCCAGTTTTGTTCGTTTTACAGACCTCCTGGTCATGAAGAAACATACACTCAATCCTATGATGAAATTCATAATCGTATCCATGAATTGGAGGCGATTGGTGGTTCTCGAATTCTGATGCAGGGAGGTGTTAATCCTTCACTCGATTTCGAATGGTACATCGATCTCATCAAAGAATTACGAGAACAGCATCCAACTATTGACTTGGATTGCTTCTCTCCTATTGAAATTGAAGGTATTGCTGAAGTGACTAGACTCTCCACGCAAGAAGTTCTTGTTCGACTCAAAGATGCAGGAATGCATGGATTACCTGGAGGTGGTGCTGAGATGCTTGTCGAAACTGTTCGCAAAGATGTTTCACCAAAGAAAGGACATCCAGATAATTGGCTAAGAGTGATGAAAGAAGCCCAACTTCTTGGATTGACTACAAGTGCGACAAACGTGATTGGTTTTGGTGAAACGAATGCAGATAGAGTCCAACATCTCAAGCGAATCCGTACTCAGCAGGATGAGGTTTTGAAACAAGGTCTAACTGGATTTACATCCTTCATCGCATGGCCAGTTCAATTGGAAACAAACAGCTTTGGAAAACGTAATCGAGGCCAAAATAAATTTGAACGTGGTGCAGGACCTACCGAATATCTTCGTCATGTTGCAATTTCACGTTTGTTTTTGGACAACGTGAATCACATTCAAGCATCTTGGCCGACGATGGGGATGAGCATTGCTCAGATGGCTCTCCTAGCGGGAGCAGATGATGCAGGTTCCACGATGATGGAAGAAAATGTCGTATCTGCCTCTGGTACATCGAAATTAAGTGCAACGGAGTACGAACTTCAATTTTCTATCAAACGTGCAGGATTCATTCCAGTACGTAGAAACAGTGACTATAATCTTCTAGAAACTCCAAACGCTCTTATCGAGGCTCCAGAGGTAAAATGTCACCCTCCGATTCATGCTGTTGAATTGGTATAGAATACGACCCAAATCTCTGCAACAATGTTTCTTCCACCTTTACTTGATTCTCCTGTGGGATTGTATTCTTGCCCGTTGAATAAACCACGATATGTTAATTCGTTAACCTGTCCATTCATGTCTACCCATGATGTAATATCATAACTCCATTGTTTAACATCTTGGCCAGCACACCAGCCTGCACGTCCATAGGGCCACGAACCGAATTGATTGGCAACGACTCCATTGCTCACTTCGTTTTCACAACCGGTACTTGAGTAGACGATTGGATGCCATTCGTATGTCTGATGAGAACCCATGTAGTAATAATGTTGATGATCACAAAATTCTGCACAGTTCGCATCATCCTTTTGGAAACCATGACCTGTAATAGTTGCAACGATTTCGACTCTTGTTGTTTCGCTAGGAACTGTGAAATTTAGGCTCCTAACATATCGACTTTCATTATTGTAAGTACCATCGAATTCTCCACCAGTAAACCCAAATTCTGCATCAAATGCTCGCTCACCACTTCCCCAATTGGAGAATAGGAATTTGATCGTCATATCTCCTTTATTCGCTCCTTTGTAACGGAATCTTCGATCTTGGTCTTCTTCAAGCATGAACAGGTAAGGACTGATGTCGGTCAACCAGCGACCTTCGCGTCCATATGTTGTAATCCAACGCACAAATTCTGTACCACAAACAGATGAATTATCAGCATCGCATATGTAGAGATGAGCAAGATAATCCCATTCATGACAACCCCCATAGTTTCCATCACTTTTCTGATACCGATTACTTCGTTCATCGCAAGCATGCTCATGGAATACTTCTAGTGTATCGTATGAACTTAAGTTATCAGGTAAACTGAATGTTGCATTACGGTAGGAATTGTGGTTTGCTTGCCATCCACCAGAATGTCGCTCGAAATCGTAAAGTGTCACCACATCGATTCCTGTATCCTGCATTCTGATTTCTGGTTCAAACTCAGCATTCCACTGATGAGGTTCGTATGTGTAGTGGAATGGATCATTTGTTTGAGATACCCATGCGTAAATTGAGCCAGTATCGCGTGCTCTTTGGAATCGATCAATCCCCATAAAAAAGGGACTATTGAAGTTTGAAATCATTTCACCAAGCCCACCTTGGATGTTACTAGCGTCCATATCAATGTAGTGAATTCGACCATCCCATTTCTCTTCCTCACTCGGATTTAGACGTGTCTCAACATCGCTTTTTCGTGAAAGTATATCGTTATGGTATGAAGAATCAAACGAACCGTAGAACAAATGAGTGTTGTCTGGTAAATTGCGAATGAAGGTTCCAGGATTAGTTGACCATGTTCCTGAATTTGAGTTTCCACTACTATCTGTATACTTGAACATGAAGAGATATACATCGTTACCAGTCCACTTGTTTTGGAATGTAAACGTTCCATCAAGTGTAGGTACTGTGAAGGTTGGAACAATATCCATTGGACCATTTACAGACGTTCCTGCTGTCCATTGTACAGGCTTTTGTACAATTGCACATCCATCCGTATCGATTGTCCAACGCTCAGGGCTATCGGCACATATGTCGACGTTAGCAAAAACCCCATCTCCATCAAGATCTGCACATCCAAATGAATTGACCTGCAATCCGCTTGGAGTTCCTTCGCATTGGTCGATAAAATCATTCACTCCATCTGCGTCCGTATCACGTTCAACTGCGGCACAACCAAATTCGTCAACATCAACAGCTCCTAATGGTGTTGTTGGACATAAGTCGAGGGTTGCTCCCGTAGCATTAACGTCGTTGACATTGTCATTATCATCATCTAAATCTTCAGTGGAATCATAGCATCCATCCATATCAAAATCTGTAATTTGAGTTCGCTCGTACTGCCAATTTGAACGCCCTCTTGGACAGGCATCGGTTGAATCGTTTTCACCATCATTATCATCATCCAAATCTTCGAGTAAATCATTGCAGCCATCTTGATCCCAATCATTGTAGAGGTTTGCAGGCCAGTTCACTTCTCCGTTCAAACAAGAATCATCAACATCAGGAATTCCATCGCCATCATCATCCTCATCATTACTATCGTCATGACATCCATCTTGATCTCTATCGTTTTCCAGCGTACTCAACCATCCAATGGTTGAAACACAACCATCATTGGAGTCCAATATTCCATCGTTATCATCATCAAGGTCTTCATCAAAATCTCGACAACCATCCTGGTCTGCATCACTAGGCAAATTCGATGCCCAACCATCCGATTCCCCTACTCCTTCAGGGCATAAATCGAGTTCATCAGTGATTCCATCACCATCAATATCGTTGTTAGCTTCAACAATGATTGTTATATTCCGATAATCTTCTGATAATGTATATTGGCCACACTGAGCACTGATAGTCACTACAAAGGATTCTGTTCTCAAATCTAAATCAGTCAGAATTGATGTGAATGAGCCATCTGATTGGATTGTGAGAGAATTAGAATTGACTGTAGAATCTTCTTCAGGAACATCGATTTGGGCTAAACATGTGTTTAGGCTTTCATGCAAAACCTTTCCTTGAAGAACTAGCATTGATGATTCAACAACAAGATATTGAGGGGCAACGAGTGAAGTTGTGCCTTCATCGGGTACAAGAATATCTACAGTATTCGACATTGTTATTTCATCGCCTTCTGAGGGGATAATTTTTACATCGATCTCATATATTCCGGGAGTATTTGGTAACAGAATTATTGAGATGTATGTCGGTTTTGTATTTATGCTCCAGTCGGATGAACTAATTGATTCATTTTCAAGTTTGATGTCAGAATCAATACTAAACGTACCTTCTCCAGTCGTTTCTAGTAGTATGCTCAATTCTAGGATTTCTCCAATCTCTCCTGTTACTGACTGTTTGTCCCAAGAAGCGGATATGCTATATGGAATCACAACAACCTGATCATCATCAACCTCTGTCTCCGATTCAGCGCCAAAGCAACCCGAAAACATCAGTAGCGAAAGGAAAACTGCGATGAAAGGCTTCTTGGCCATAACCGATACATGGACCTGAAGAACATGAACCTAACGTCGGCCAATGTAGAGTTGTTCTGTCCTAGGATCGCTTATTTCGAGATTTTCAAGGTGAACAAGTTGATCAGAGAATTCAACTCTAACCGGACATACCCATAACAATGGCATTTGCTTTTCACGTTTTATCTTGAGAATGAATTCCCAATGGATTCGATGGAGGCTTGAATTCATTGTACCCGGCCATAATTGTTCAGGAGGTGGGATCTCAAACGATCCATCATCATCAATCTTGGATTGACCTCCTTCTTCTGAAAAGCGCATTGGTCGCAAAAACACTCCTCCTTGGATGTCTTGTCTTTCCATCGGGGAATCCTCCCCCCCTGCTGTACCGTCATCAAGCCCTGCTTCCCAGTGGTGTGGTAATGGCGTGGAAAGACCAATCGGCGGTTGGGAATCCTCAGATGTATTGGAAATGTCGATTAGTGCTTTCCTAGATGGTGGCAAAGTACCTACTTGCCAATGTACGGTCATCGATTTCCAATCAGCTAATTCCTCGGGAATATGAATCGTTCCACGCAGTGGTTTACCACTGACGACCTGATTTGAAAACTCAACGATTGGATGTTCAATAGGAGTGCGGAAAAAATCTTGTTGACGTTTCAAATCAATGAAATTTGCAATGAGGCGCAATACGATAGGAAGCATCAAAATTGGTACAACGATAATACTGAGAATAGGATAATCGAGGAGTCCAATTTGCATGCTCTTCGTACCAAAACTCGGAATACCTATCGCACTAAGCAAGGGTTCTAAAAACAAGTACACTAGTGTAGTCAAAAGTAGAATAACAGCAGCATTGATCATATTTCTGGCATAACGGTGCAAGTTGTTCGGCAGAATATACCATCCTCTACGTTGTTGATTGATAAGCTGAACAAATGGCCGTGTATCTACAACTGTGTCAGTTACATGCTCCATCTTTTTACCATCGTTATTTGTGATGAGTCGCTCAAGAAGCCACCCCTCTTTACTTTCAATTTTGTACGGTGGTAATCGTTGCTCAATTTGGACATCACTCAAATTGGATTCAACAATTTTTTCCGAAACAGGTGCAGCATCAGCATTGATTCTTTTATCATCAAATGGAGGGTATCGTACACGATGAATGATTGTCCAATTTGACATTCCTTCACCTCAAGTAAACAGGAGCTTGACTCCAGCCTTTAGAGCAAGTTTGCGAAATGCTGGGACGTTTTTCAATAAAGCAAGACCCAGTGGAACCGGTTTTTCTATGTCACCAATCTCGTTGATCAATGAAATTACTTCCGGTTTTGCAAAATTAGCAAAATGCGCATCTAGTTCTTCATCCGAACGTGTTGAAACGAGAAGATCTCTTAGTGCTCGAGCACGGTCCTGTTCTTTTTTCATTTTTGGCCATGATGTTTTGGTAACGTATTTGAGGTGCTTCTCAGAAAGTTGGTCCAGATTAATTTGTTTCACGAGTCGATCTACAACCGAAGAAATTTGTTTGAATCCTGGTCCTAGACCGCCGCCTGTAGTCGGTTTGGCCATGCCAGCAGCATCACCAATTACCAGTACTCGATCTTTGAACGGTCGGCGAATCATCCCTGAAGGAACAGGGCCGCAATAGCGTGCAGTCTCTGTAATGTTCTCAAATTTGTCTTTCCAAAGAGGATGTTGAAGGAAGTCATTGTAACAATCAAGAACAGTCCGGCCATCAAGTAGATCGGCTTTAGACCAAAGGCCGATTCTATGGGTACCATTGCCAGATGGAATGATCCATGCAAAAAATCCGGGTGCGATTTCAGAGCCACTATACATTTCTAACCAGCGTTCTTTTCCTTCATATCCGACAACCTCGGTTTGAAACCCGACCAGCATTTCCTTTGGATATCCCATTTTGAAGCGTCGGCGAACCCAGGAATGTGCGCCATCGCACCCGATGAGAAGTTTTGACCGAAGGGTTGTTGTTTCGTTTGTGCGTTGGTTTATGATTTGAATCTCAACACCATCTTCTTGAACATCTGCTGAGACAGGTTGTGATTCGAGGAGAATATCTGATCCTGCTTCTAGCCCTTGTTGAACAACTGTTTGATCGAATCGTTTTCTACAGACTACATAAGTTCTCAATTCACCTTCACGTCCAACAGGGACGAGGGTTCCAGAAGGGCCATGAATCAGGGCACCATCAACATCAGCCACCACAGTGTCGTAAGCTTCGACTGCATCCATTGCACTTGGAGTTACAAGGCCAGCACACTGAAATGGGCGCCCAACTTCATTATGTTCTTCAACCATCAGAACAGAGAGTCCCCGCTCACAAAGCAGTCTTGCAGTGTAGCCTCCAACAGGCCCAGCCCCGATGATGATAACATCATAGTCGAAGTCCATGTTCATCTACGATGGACCGAACTTCAAGAAGTTTCTTCTCTATCTAGCGTTTAGCAAAGCGATAACCAACACGTTCGTTTTTCTTGAGCCAAAGAATTGCTGTGTATGGATTTCCAGTTTTCTTTGCGATCAAATCGTCAAATGGCCCAATCTCGCCTTTTTCGATCATTTGCTTTGCTTCTTCTCTCGTAATCTCTCTCTTGGAAATTTCTCGTGCAATGTCGATTTTACATCCACTCGCACTTGTCTTTGGTCGGAAATGTGTTTCCGTCTCGTAAATCTCCGCACCATGCTTTGGACAAATAGCGACCACTTCTGGATTAACTTCGAATCGACGAGCATCAGCCGCAGCCTCTCGTGGCGGAAACTCAAATCCAACTTTGTTGCCTTCGAGAACGAGATAAGCAGGGAATGGACGGCCACGACGAGATATGAAATCTTCAATCAGTGGTGATTTTCCTTTCACAAGTATTGACTTTGCTTCATCAGGACTGATTTCTCGCTTACAGATAACCTTCCCTACGCCTAAGAACTTGCATTCCTCGTTATCGCATGCATAGTGTGTATCTGTTTGTCGAATCGTTCCATCACATTTTGGACATGGACAAATTGGTTCATCAGAACTGTTGGCGCGAGTTCCTGTTGACTTCGCAGAACTGACTTTTCCTTCATCTGAGATAGTTACAGAGGTTTCATAGGATTCTCCATCACGATTGAAGAAACCATGCAAATCTGTGATTTCTTTGTTCTCAATTAAGCGCTTTGCAGTAGAGCGGTCGAACCATCTTCCACTGGTGTCCTTCCAGAAAACAAATGAACACCCCTTGTCCTTTCCTTCGTTCTTTTCACAAGTATATGACAAAGCCGTTTCAATTATTGGGCTTTGACATTTTAGGCATGTTCCAATCGACATATCTTTCTCAAATAGGGTACTTCGATCATGATCACGTACTCTTGTTACCAAATCACGTGTTTGCTCAATTATTGAATCCATGTACTTGGAAGCCTCTAGTTCACCTTCCTGTACTGCACTAAGTGCTGCCTCCATTTCTCCAGTGAGTTCGGGTGATGTAATCCACTCAACAGGAATTCGGCGTAGTATCTCAATAATTCGAATGCCATGAGGGGTCGCATTTAGAGCACCAGATTTCTGTCTTGAGATATAACCTCTCGACAATAATTTTTCAATTGTATCTGCTCGAGTCGCAGGTGTTCCCAAGCCTTTTCCAGACATGGCTTCAGCAATCTCTTCATCATCGATATCCTTGCCTGCTTTTTCCATCAATGAGAGAAGACGAGCTTCTTTGATACGTGCCGGTGGTTTTGATTTTTCTTCACTCCATTCGTGGGATGTAATACTGGCTTCTGGAGAATCTGCAGAAAGAGTACCCCATCCTTCTGGGAAATCCAAAGACTTGGGAACGACTTCTCTCCAACCTAGAGTGGTGTACTTTCGAGTTTCTTTATTGAAAATTTCACCCTTCAAGTCCGCAGTTCGTTTCTGTTTCTCGATTGTTGCTTCCCCATGCCAAGATGCAATAAAATTACGTACGATCATGTTGTACAAACGTAGTTCATCTTTTGAAAGAGATCCGCTAGGTAATTTTCCAGTTGGTACAATGGCAAAGTGATCACTGACTTTCGCATCGTTGAAATTTCTGGAAACATTTTGTAATCCATTGTTGGTTAAGTTTTGGATGAATCCTTTCATGTCATCCATGCCTCCTAAATTTTCAAGGGTTTGATTGATTGTATCCTTCATATCTGTCGGAAGGAACCGTGAATCAGTACGTGGATATGTTGTCAATTTATGACGTTCGTACAATGCTTGAGCAACATTGAGAGTTCGTTTTGCTGGCCAAGAAAAGAAAGAGTTTGCTTGGCGTTGTAGGCTTGTTAAGTCGAAATTAAGTGGAGGGCGTTCTTTACTTGTTGTGATTTTTTGTGTGACAATCGCTTTCTCATTCGAATCAAGAAGTTCTTGAATTCGTTCTTTGTCTTCAAGTGTTAGAATCCAATGAGGCTTGGTATCCTCTCCAGATTGTCCACCTTCCCAACGACCTGTCCATTTGCTATCAGTTCCCTCAAATTGTGCCGTTAACACCCAAAATGGAGTCGCGGTGTGTTGGAGAATTTCAATCTCATGATCAACGAGTATTGCAAGTGTTGCAGTTTGTACACGGCCTAGAGATATCCGTTCTGTTCGCTTCTTTGGAAGAAAAACTTCTGCAATTCTCGATCCATTCATTCCAATGAGCCAATCAGCGTAACTTCTACTGTAGGCAGCATCTGAAAGATTTTGATACTCATCTGATGATTTACGTTCATCCCATGCCCTTTGAATTGCTTCCTGTGTCATTGATTGAAGCCACATTCGAGAAACCTGAGATTTCGATTTCGAATAGCGGTAGATGGTTTGAAAAATAAGTTCTCCTTCACGTGCGGCGTCACAAGCATTGACAATCTCTGTGACGTTTTTATCCGCCATGATTTTCTTAATAGCAGTCAGTTGCTTCCGTGTTGATCCTCCTTTTGGTTTGAACTGAAACTCTTCTGGAACAAACGGTAAATCAGCCGCAGTTTTTCTCCAATTTTTGAAATCTGGGTTATAATCATCCATGTATTTGAGTTCGAGCATATGTCCAACTGCCCAAGTGACAATGATGTCATCGCCATCCCAATGAGTTGCCTCTTTTTTGCTAATCTTGAGCATCTTAGCGATATCTCCGGCGACACTTGGTTTCTCAGCGAGGACGACGATGCTCATATTTTCAATGCGTTTGTCGACTGTACTTGAAGGCTCGCTAGAGTTGAAATCAAACAGATAACTTATGTTATCTGGATTTACTAAAGCGGTTTTTTTATTCGCTGCCGATGAGCAAATTCATCCCATTCGTCTTCTTCATCTCGATATCCACAACCACTACATCCTGGATAGCCTGCAAGAAGTAATTCAGAACACATTTGAATAAGTTCATTCTTGATTCTATCTGCATTATATGGTAGCCATAATGTCTTTACTGATACTGGTTCATTAGCGCCAACATGAAAGATCTCATTGCCCTTTTGTGAAACCAAAAAATCACCTTCTTGAATGGTTGGAAACTCTAAACGTTGTGGCATTGAATCGGCTATGTTCAATAGTAAACGTTGCCAGTTCTCCACGTATGGAGATGGAACCGATATGATTAATTCTTGCTCAACAAGGATCCTTCGAGCCGCTTCTCGCAGTGCAAGCCAACGTGTGGAATTCTCCTCCATGAGCCCTCCAAGTAGCGCAAGGATTGAAGGATATCGGTCCGACCATAAACCATGGGCAGAGTTTTCCGGTGGTTCTCGAGACCTCTTTTGGCTCTTCAGGATTCTGAAAAAGCCCATTCTCGTTCGTTGTTAATGCTGAGGTTCGCATCTTCGAATCCTATGTTTAGAGCACTTCTTCGACTTGTGTATAAACCAAGGAAGTCTTTGAAGACACGTTGTTTTGATATGGAATTCGAACATCCCTTTGGGTTGGCAGCAGGAATGGACAAGAAAGCTGAGGCTCTACGTGGTTGGGAATCGATCGGACTGGCCTTCTCCGAAATCGGAGGTGTGACAATGCTCGAACAATCGGGTAATCCGAAACCTAGGATGTTCCGTCATGGTGCTGATCGTGCCCTAGTAAATCGAATGGGATTTAACAATCCTGGCAGTGAAAACGTTGTCAAAACGTTACAAAAATCAGGAACACGAACAATTCCAGTTTGGGCAAATCTTGGAAAGTCGAAAATCACACCACTTGAAGATGCTAAAACGGACTACTCAACAACTCTCAAGCGACTATGGCCATATGTTGATTTGTTTGTGATCAATGTATCGTCGCCAAATACGCCCGGTTTGAGAGATTTGCAGCATGGAGATCATTTGAAAGGGATTCTCGATGCATGTATTGAGGTCAATGTAGCATGTTCTAAGGAGTCAAAACAGAACCAAAAACCGCTCTTGCTCAAAGTAGCACCGGACTTGTCAACAGATGAACTTGAAGCTATTATCGATATTGCAATCGATTGTCAAATCGATGGAATTATTGCAACAAATACTACACTGTTACGACCGAATCAGACGCACAAGGTATACAATGAGCAAGGGGGTTGCTCTGGTTCACCATTGAAGAATCAAAGTACGGAAATGATTCGTCATATCTACTCCTATACAAACGGAGAACTCCCAATTGTTGGGGTTGGAGGAATTATGAATGCGGATGATGCGTGGGAGAAAATAACAGCAGGAGCGACATTACTGCAAGCATATGCAGGTTTTGTCTTCGAAGGACCGGGTTTAACGAAATCAATTGTTCATGGTTTGCACAGGAAACTCAGGGATTCTGGGTTTGATACAATTGAAGATGCAATTGGATCATCACACCGTCAGCGTTGAAGAGCAGATGTTGAAATATGTCTGTCGATTGGAGTGATTTGATACAATGCTTTCCTATCGTAACCGTTTACTTTTGATTGGAAGCGTGGTTACAATTGCAATTCTAGGTACGGTTTTTCTTCAAGCTCCGGAGCCAACACTAACCATTGATGAATTGATGGAAAATAAGTCAAAGCATATGGGTGAAGAAGTCGCAGTTCGTGGTGAAATAAGGGATGGAAGCATCAATGAATCTTCGATGACATTCATATTGGAAGGTTCTGAATTTTCTTTGCTTATCGATTATTCAAATGCTGGATCAATTTCCAATGGATTAGGAGATAATCGGACAGTTTATGCAGAGGGTCTCTTCAAGTTATCAGATGACACCTACGTAGTAGAGGCTGATGTAATCAAGACATCATGTCCTTCGAAATACGAAGAAGAAGTCTGACATTGTTCATCGTTTGGTTGAAATATAGCCTATTGCAGGATGTTATGGGATAGGCGGGGAGCTAGGCGTACCCTTTACCACAAATCGTCTTTATGGTGGGTTGAATGCCTTGGGGCGGCGAAAGCGGCTTATGGGTTCCTGCATGCGGACGTAGATGTCTCGCCCCCACATGATCCGGGTGTTGAGAACCGTTTCCGGAGGGAAACGGGAATCAAATAACCGGGGGAACAGGTCAGGCCGGGAACGGAGCATCCCTACCTGGGGCCATGGGTGCTGTGGGGATTCGGGACGGAGGAAGTATGTAGATACGGCCTGTGGGTACGAGCGTCCACCCAAGGATTCCCACCTAAATGTCAAACACAACATCACTGTACCATCCAGGTCCTTCGAATGTTGGTACTTCCTTCCATGGTGAGTTGAGAATTTGCCCTGCCAATACTTCTGATACGACTAGATCTTGGCGTGTCACTGCTTTTATTTCGACCTCCTTTTCAATATGATTGGATGAAATCCAACGAACTTGTGCTTCCAAAACAAGTCCACTTTCTTGTTCCTGAATTTTGATTGAACTATCGACCAGCCACTTCTCTTCGACCTCATCCTTGAAGAGAATTTCTTCGAGCCATTGGACAAGGAGTAGCCCATTCGAATCATCATGCAGTGGTACCTGAACGGTCCAAACTGCTGAATGATGGATTGCATCTGGTGGTATTTGACTCTCCAACAAGTAGGCTTGCATGCCCATAGCAGTTTCTTCGAACAATCTTGCACGCGTAGTTGCAAATGAGCGCAAGCCAACATCCGCCGTAGTTGGCCTTGGCCATGAACTCACAATCACCACCTCAACGCTTCGATACTTGAAGGGACCATGCAATGTCGCCAATTCGATCAATCATATCGTCTAATCGAAGAACAAATCGGTCTGTACGATCCGCAATAAGGATACATTCACTTGCTGCATTAGCAAGTTGTGCTGTTTCTTCGACAGAAAGATCGAGTGCAATCGCTGTAGCAACTGCAACTGCAGCAGCATCGATCAAACCGATCATTTGCCGAATCTCTTCAAGCATACATTGAACATGCACCGTATCTTCATCTTTTGAGTGAATGGTAACTCCATCTTGTCCTTCAAGAATCAGTAAGTGTTTCCATTCATTTGTCTCAAGAAGCATAGCTGCCGCTTCAGCACCTGTTGAAGCACCTAAGCGACGGCGCATCAATTCCAATCCCTTTGATTGGAACAAGATCCAATCGACACCTTGGGTTCGATGAAGTCCAGTGAGTTTTGGATCAGCAATGATTGGAACCTCATGTTCCTTTGCTGCCTTGATGAGACGTTCTGCACCATTATCGTCTAAGACTCCAAGACCATAATCCGATAGGATGAGGCAAGAAGAATTTGGAATTGCTTCTATCGTACGATCGATCAGAGTGGTCAAAGCCGAAGAGGGAATTGGTTCATCATCTTCAATATCCCATCGAAGAAGGAGTTGCTCCCCCTTAACCAATCCTTCGCGAGCACCTAGGAGTCGTGTTTTAACAGTGGTAGTTCTATCCTCAAGGACGGCAATACCCGATGTATCGACTCCCTCTTCTTCAAGCATTTCAAGAATTGCAAGGCCAGAATCGTCATCACCTACTACACCATGTAAATGACTCTTCAATCCAAGCGAATCAAGACCACGCGCAACATGGGCTGCAGCACCTACATCAACATCTCTGGAAATCTCTTTGAGAACTGGAACAGGAGCTCTTGAATTCAGATTGTTCGCAAAACCATGAATGTAACAATCCATCATCACGTCCCCTACGAGTAAAACCTTGGATGGTTCCATGTTCTTCAAACCACGTTCCAATTTTTTCAAAGCGTCGTGGACCTTTGCATCATCATCACTCATACCCATTATTTATTCCTCCATTGCATCTTGTAATTCAGCGAGTAGCATCGCATGTTCCTGTTCACTAATTCCAGTTTCTTTTCTTAGCGTTTCTAGCATTGCAGATTCATCGTTCGTTATGACTCCGTCAATGAGAGCAGTCTTCAACACCGAGCGATATGCCTCCAATTCTGGTGTGATATAGGGTTGCTGTTTAGCCTGCCTGAGAATTCTTTCATGCGTGTTTGAATCAATATCAAATGCAATTTGGACCGTCTGAAGAAGGGCTTCCTCTTCTTCGTGAATAACTCCATCAACCAATGCTTGGCGCAGCATGTCAAGATAGATTTCTTCGGGCGGTGGAACGTCGATTTCACGACGCGCTTCATTCGACAATCGCCGTACACGATCTGGATGCATGCCAAGAAAATCAACGACTTCATTGAGTAAGAGTTGCTCATCCTTTGTTATCCGCCCATCTTGCCATGCTCGAGCAAACAAACGTCGTACCAATGATTCACCTGCTTGTGCATCCAAAGATGCTGAACCCTCTGGATGTGAAACAGGAGACATAACCGGTTCAGAATGGGCGACCATATGTTCATCGATGTGTGCAAGAGTTTCTAGGGTGTCTTGTGAACTTGATAGCAAGGATTCCAGCAGTACAGTCGTACCATTACTTTGGACCGGGGTGGACTTGATCTTCTTGAGAATTGACTGAGCACTTTCACGTCCTTGATTGGTAAGAGAATATACACGTCGTCGTTGGCGTGCACCCGGAACATGTCGACTCGTTGTGTTGAGAAAGGATTTCCCTTCAAGGCGCTTTAAGGTCCGAGGGACGTGTTTTCTTTGTACATGGACAGCTGCAGAGATACCCGCTTGCGTAAGTGCCATGGGCGCTTCCCAATTATTTTCAGGAAGTTGGTGGTCGAGAAGATGAAGAAGCATTCGCTCTTCCGTGGTAAGTGTTCCTAAGAACCCGCTAACCATACTGCTCCCCGTTTTGTATGTCAGGGTGGTAGTCCTTAGGACAATCGGTCATCGACGCAACAATATGGGGGGAATCTCAGGAGGAAACATGGTCCGGCAACGTCGAAAGTTCAAGCCTAGGGCAAGAACTTCTCGTAATTTGGACCTTGAATCTGCCGATTCGGATGAGAAACTCAAGATACAGGCACCGATCGAGGATGGCAGATTCTGGAAAATACCCCCTCCTCTTTCAATACGATTGTATGAAAAAAGTGCTCTCGGCCATCGACACGAAGATGGATCGATTACATTGACTGCATCAGAGGTATTGTTCTGTCATTGGCATCGGCATGTACCTCTTCCGAACAAAGGTTGGCTTGAATCAGAACTTCTAAAGAATCCACGATTGATTTACGAAGCCATCATTATGGATGTTGGAAGAAATGGTGGGGAAATGATTGTTCCATCAATACATCGACCTGAGAGTGAACAACTCGCTTGGGGTATCCGTTGGCATCGAGATCGCAATCATCAGAAGGAGAGGTATCAGTCATCGGTTGCTATAGCAACAACACACGATCGGCTTGAATGGGAGAAACTACTGGATTGGTGTAGAAAATCCAATGGCTTGGATGTTGACGCGGAGTTGTTTGTAATCGATGATGAACTTGATGTGACTATGTACAAAATAGATTTGATTCATCCCAAGGGTGATTTGTTATGTTGGAATGATCTATCGCAACATGAAAAGGATACGTTCCTTGAAAATTGGAACAACAAAACTCCAACCGAATCTGGAAGTTATGTTCGACATTCAGATACTTGGAGTTGGGACCAAATCGGTATTGAGCATATGTCTGGGCGTGTTCTCCGCCAAGAAGAAGATACGTACATTCAGCAGATGATTACTCAAGAAAAAGAGCCATCCTCGGATTCTCTTCTGATGCATGATCTACTTGGTCGCGGTTTGTTGTTGCGTCCAGGATTCAAGTATGGCTGTCGGTGGAGGGTTTACGATGGTGATTTGAATGAATCTCACGCCCCATGGTTGATTCAGCCAAAGAAAGAAGCATCATCAACATGGGAGGGTGTATGTCTTAGTGTACGTCTTGCTGAAGGAGTTCACAAACAATGGATTTGTGCGATTCCCGATGACTTAGGATGGAATTATCTACGCATTCAAAGGTGGTTGCCAGGTAAGAATTCTTCATCGGAATAGACTTGCTGTTCAACATCGATTTCAGCCTTCTTTTTCTTTCCAAAGAGGGATGTTGCAAACCATGCAGCAAAGACAATGAAAAAGGTGCTAAAGACAAAAGATTGGTTGCCGATAAGGAATAGATCGTCTTCACTTGTTGCTTTCAATTCAACGTCGATTGTCCAATGTTCTCCATTAAAAGCCTCAAGATGTATCGTTCCAAGAACATACATATTCTCTTGCAGTAATCCTTGAGGTTCGATTTCTAAGGTGATGCTTCCATTACCATTATCGACTCGAACGCTGGGATTAGCAGTAGCAACCCTTGACAAGGGGCCAGCTATTTCTATTGTAAATTCTCCAGAACCAACTCCTTCTCCAATGTAGGGAATAATCAATATTGTTGGCTTATCGACATTGATAGTATCAACAAGTTCCATTTCGTTAGTATTCGGAATTGTACCGAGTGTTGAGATGGTAGTCTTGATATCAAACACATCATTTTGGCAGTGGATAAGCCCTGAAAACGTAGCCGTTGAATCAAGCATTCCTTGCGATGAGAATGTACCAAAGTGCAACGAATTTGAATTTGAGTTATTGCTAAATTCTATTGTTCGGCCATCAGTACCATTCAATGACCCCCAACATTGTATCTCATCTTCACTGTTGATTATCTCAAGAACAAATTGCTCATCTTGCAATAGGGATGAACCAAAGTTTTTCAAATCGATATCGTAGGTTGGAGAACAATTCAATGAATGGAATTCTACATCCCATTGACCATCATTGTCAACGATACGTGCATGCCATGGAACAAGAACACCGTCATGGTCACGGATAAGTATGCCACGTTCTCCAAACTCATCTCCGGGTTGGAACAAATCACCTGCAACACCATCATTGATGCCCTTGAGTTGTTCTTGATTACCATCCGCCTCAATTGCCTTAAGATAGGGTCTTCGTTGGTCGATATTCATAGCATTATGAGCTGAATCTCCAGCGGCCCAATCTTCTAGGAGAACGAGTACTCCCTCGCCAGGTAACGATTGATCATACCCTTGTTGAGTTCGTTTTTCAATCCAAACAAACTCATCTTCAGAAATTGGAATTCGTATTCGATCACCTCCGAGTGTGCGTGAATCGATGCTTACGGTTGGTCCAATACAGGGTCCAGGAGATCCTGATGGCCATTGTAAGTTTACGTCTCGTGTCGCAGCATGGCCAATTGCCGCCATAGTAGGACCCGTTGGCAGAGCAGGTGTATCGCCTCCTCCATTCCAATTTCCACTCGCCATGATGTCCCACACTCCGATACCTTTCCAAGAACCAGAGTATCCAGAATCATGGACGGGATAGAGGTCAAATGCTCCAAACTGGTGCATCATCTCATGCAAAATCGTACCGAATCCATTTTCGCCATGTCGCATTGATGACATAGTATAGTGTTCAAAGGAATATTCGCCCTTATCCAACGGTTCTGAGAAGGATGTAAAATGTGACCAAATACGATTTGACGAACCTGAACCTTGTTCTTGAGCCAGTGTTGAATGCAGAATTAGGAACCGATCAATTACACGATCATCATTCAAATCATATTGTTCGAATGATTCCTGTTCAAGAGATGTTACAACGAATTCAGCAAGTTGAGCAGGTAAAAAATCAGTTCCACCTCCATAATCACGTCCATTCGCTCCATCTTCCCCATATGCAGAAAGTGGTTTTGGTGCTCTGAGGATGTCATTGTAAATCTCGATCGATAATTCGACGGAGTTTCCAACCGCCTGCGTAAGATAATCTTCTGAATATAGTTGAAGTTCGTCTTCAATTGTATCCTTTGCATTTTGGTTTAAAGGATTAGAATCAAAGTCAACAAGTACAACCAACCACGATTCATTTTGTTGAAGGCCTACCAATGGTGCTGCTGTACTTTCAGAACCTTTGACATCTATCTGAAACAAGTCATTGATTTGTTCAGAATAGATTTGGGACGCTATCGCCATTACGATGCAAAGGACCATCCCAATTGCATGTCCCCTTTTCCCCATAGTCCTCTCACAACATTGAATCGTTTCAAGTGTTGGGTCTATTGCTACACTTTAAGGCTGCATGGCCCGAAAAGTAGCTAATTCATCATCTGTCCAATTCTTGACAGATATTCGCAATACTCCATCTTGCATTTCTGGCCAGATAGATGATTCGACTGGAATGAACTTGCGAACACTTGAATCTTTCATTCGATTTGAGCATGCATCAATTCGCTGTGAGGAAGTCCATGGGTCGGTCACATTTTCTAAATGGATTTGGATTTCATCTCTTAATTGCTCATTATTTGATGGCGTAGCACCTTGCATTTCGAGAAAGTTCAGACCTCGTAAACGACAATTTACCGACTCTACTGATTTTTTAAAATTTGAAGGCAATGGTGATGAATTGCAACCTCCGATGATAACATCTGTGAGACGGTAACGAGCAATAGCATCGATCAAATGCTCACGTTCATCGATGTTATCACATAATGATTCATATTTGAGCAGACCTGTATTTGCAGGAGATGTATCGATTGGAAATGATACTCCTTGACATGAACAATCAACATAGGTTACAAATCTACGTCGCCCTTCATGGTCGAAAAGCGCTTTCGGGCTCATAACCTCTTTTGATTCCCGTACACTTTTACGAATAGAAAATTCAAGAAACATGATCATTAGGCTTAGGAGAACGATGTTAGTGCCATTCCAACGTCCAGGGAGGGAAAGCAGTAGGATTACGCCACCAATTCCAAGAACTCGAGTCCTCCACCAATCTTGATTGTTGTCGGTGATTAAACCTAGTGAACCAGCCGTAACCGTTGCAAAGGAAATAATGTATGTGATTAGAATAGCCCAAAATATGGAAAGAGCAAATGTGAACAAAGAAACAGCATCATATTGAGTACTTAATCCGATTTGTTGGTGTATTCCATCACCGAATAAATAGAGCAAAGGAATAAGAAAATAGAACAGAATAAAGAGAGACACATAGCCAAGAATTGCAGATGCTACCATCCAACGCTTCAACATATTTTTCTCACTCTGAGTAAGCCCCGGTCGTGCAAACGTATACATTGAATGTAGAACGAAAGGTAGAATCAATAGGATCGATAAAAACACAGCGGTTAACCACCGAACAACACTCCAAGACGCAGGCTCATACAAAGTAAGACATGATACGTCATCACATGGATTCAAGTGAGACATTATCGCTTCTAGAAGCAAGTCAATTTTTGATATAAATGCAAAGGTCAGTATTGCAATAAGCACAAAACCAAGTGTTGCTTTTTGCGTAAGTGCATCGAAGTGAGCCTGAACAGGAAGTGATGCATCTCGTTCAAGTTGCAATCCTTTGCCCGATGTCAAAGAACTCCCTCACACCAAATCTTGGTGTTCAGGTTCTGTACGAGCTTGTACGATGGTCCGATAAACACCAAACATACCCCATAGAGTTAGCATTCCTAGAACGAAAGCATATCCCCATGGCTGGCCATCATCGACTGCCCAACCGAATGCTAGAAGCACAGCAAGTGTCAGGATGCCTCTTCGGATTCCTTGTGGAACGGCAAGCCGCATATCAAGATGCTTCGGACCACCTCCAAATCGGCGCTCATAGAATTCTCCTTGAACAACAGCACCTATCAGAATAATGGACAAAGTTGTCCAATAGAAGAGGTTCCCATTTGCAAAGAAATCATGTGCAATTTCAGCTTGTCGTTCTGCTTCAAGTGCTTCATGATCTTCCTCTGCTACAAACAGTGATTCGAAGTCTCCTACACTGATTGTTCGAAGTGCAAGATTCTCTTCATCATCATTGGTCATGGTCTCTGGTGATGAGATGAAGAAGGACAAAAGATTCCAATTGTCGCCTGCATTTGCTCCATCCATACCATCAACTGCATTTCCTGCAAGAGAAAAGGAAACATCGCCAACGTCACTTGATGGAGCGGTCCAGGTGATGACCCAATCATTGCTTGGAGCTGCTTGCGAGACTGCGCCAGGTTCCGAACCATCAGTATTTGTTACGATTTGCGAGCCTTCACCAGCTGTAAACGTACCAACTCCGTAATCGGTTAGCAAAAATCCACCGTTCTCGTAGGACGCATGTTGAAGATTAACGGTAAAATTGTAGGATTCCCCTAATGTATATGCACGAGGAATGCCTGAAATTGAAACCACGACATCGTTTGAAGGAACTCCATCTCCGTGGCAACTACAACCTGTCTCGACGGTTAGTCCCCCACTGATCGGATTATCCCAAGGCGGACCGTTAGGATTGGCTACAACAGGTGCTAGGAGACAAATCGATAGCAGTAAAATGAGAAGTGTTCTCGACTTCATGTTATCCTCTCCGTTTTAGCCACTCCTATTCATGCTTTCAACGTTCCTTTAAGACCAAGGAATTAAGACTCTTTGATAGCGTTATTCAAACCGGTCATCATTGCTTTTCCATCACCGAACAACATCATGGTCTTGTCCATGTAGAATAGATCGTTATCAACACCTGCATATCCTACGGAAAGGGAACGCTTGATGATGACGACGGTACGTGCTTGGTCAGCATCGATGATCGGCATACCTGCGAGTGGCCCTTCGCCACTACGAGCGGCAGGGTTTGTAGTATCATTTGCCCCAATGACGAGAGCGACATCACAATCTGGAAATTCAGGATTGATTTCATCCATTTCAATGAGTTGTTCGTAAGGGACGTTTGCTTCAGCAAGCAAGACGTTCATGTGACCAGGCATACGTCCCGCAACCGGGTGAATTGCGTACTTGACTTCTGTATCATATTTTTCAGCGACAATATCTGCAAATTCCTTCACCTGGTGTTGACACTGAGATACGGCCATTCCGTATCCAGGTACAATGATGACTTTCTGAGCACCATCTAGCATCATAGCAACTTCGTCTGGATCTGAACCAACCTTTGTTCGAGTAAGTGACTGCTTTTCTCCCGTTCCACCAAAGGACTTGAACAATACATCTGGAAGCGTACGATTCATCGCTTTGCACATGATGAATGTCAAAATCAATCCTGATGCACCGACCAATGAACCAGCGACAATGAGAACCGAATTTCCGATAATGAATCCTGTAAAGGCTGCAGCAATTCCAGACAATGAGTTGAGAAGTGAAACAACTACAGGCATATCAGCACCACCGATTGGTAGAACCAAGACGATACCGAGTACAGCAGAAATACCGATGATTCCCCATAGGTAGTTAGTATCCGTTGGAGCATCGATGCTGAGGTAAATCAAAACCGCTACGCCAATAACCATCATGACCTTGAGTGGGTTGAGCCATACAGGGCCCCAAGTCGGTGTCTTAATCCACTTTCCGAAGATGCTGACTCCACCTTTGAGTTTGAACATAGCAAGGATGGAACCTGTTAGGGTCATCCAGCCAACGAGTGCAGAAAGACCCGCAGCGACCATGATTACCGTCAACTCTAGTTCCTGGGTTGGTACCTTTGCTGGGTCTTCTACGTATTTCCAAATCTCGGAAAGTGCAACCAACGCAGATGCAGCTCCACCAAATCCGTTGAACAAAGCAACGAGTTCAGGCATTCCAGTCATTTCGACACGAATCGCCATCCAAAGACCAATGAGGGAACCTATCACAAGACCTGAGCCGATAAGAACCCATTCAATTCCATCACCAAGTCCCATTTGTAGGATGGTTGTAATCACGGCAACAAGCATTCCGAGCGCACCGAGTTGATTTCCAAATGGAGCGGTTCGTGGGTGGCCAAGTTTCTTCAATCCAAAGATGAACAATGCCGCGGAAAGAAGGTAACCGAGGGGGATCCACTCTTCCATATCAAGCACCTCCGCGCTTTCTACCAGCGATCATGTTAAGCATTCTATTCGTTACAGCAAATCCACCCACGACGTTGATCATTGCAAGAACGACAGCTACGAATGCAAGTATGCCAGAAACAGCAGTGGCTCCACCATCGTAAGCAACATTTGCTCCAATCAATGCTCCTATGATAGAAATCCCAGAAATTGCGTTTGCACCGCTCATCAATGGCGTGTGAAGTGTTGCTGGAACCTTGGTAATGAGTTCAAAACCGAGGAAGATTGCAAGTACAAATAGCGTGATATTTCCAATCAAAAATTCTGGCGTCATTCTAGGGCACCTCCCAATCGTGTTTGCTTTGGATGCATTTCACCGTTTTGACAGATGAGTACACCTCCCATTCCATTGACGTAAAAGTCACTACCTTCAGGTGCTCCAACGAGAACATCATCCTCTTCAGAGATTACAACTTCTCCCTCTTGTACAAGTGAAGTGATGAAAGTTGTTAGGTTGTTAGAGTAGAGCATGCTTGCAGTTGTTGCGATCGTTCCAGGAAGATTCGATGTTCCAACAATTATTACGCCATTATCGGTCGTAATCACCTCTCCTGCTACAGTATCTTCGCAGTTACCGCCAACGTCAGCGTTCATATCGACAACTACGGCTCCTGATTTGAAACCTTGAACTGCACTTGATGGAACGGTAATTGGTGCTGGTCGACCAAAGATTCGTGCAGTGGTTACGATGATGTCAGCATCGGATGCAACACCACAGACAGTGTCATTGACCTTCTGAATAAATTCAGGCGTCAATGGTTTGGCATATCCAGCCTCATCTTCGAAGTCATCCATGCCATCAACTTCGATGAATCGACCACCTACTGACTCGATTTGTTCAGCAGCAGACTTTCGGACATCAGAAGCATAAACAACAGCGCCAAGACGCTTTGCTGTAGCGATTGCTTGCAATCCTGCAACACCAGAGCCCATAATGACAACTTTTGCTGGACGAACGGTTCCTGCTGATGTGGTCATCATCGGAATACCCTTTGGTACATGTGCAGCTCCGAGCAGGACTGCTTTGTAGCCAGCGAGATTGTCTTGACTTGAATTGACGTCCATCGATTGTGCACGACTCAATCGCCGAGGAATCATGTCCATCGATAACAAGGTGATGTTTGCAGCAAGGCAATCTTTGACGTATTGAGGATTTCGAAATGGGTCTGATACACAGGCCAGATTTGTTCCCGCTTTGATCCCATTTACGCCGGGGAATCGGATGGTAATGATAGTCTCACAGGCAAGAGCATCTTCTCGACTTCCTATGGTTGCTCCAGCAGCTTCGTATTCAGAATCATGATAATTTGCTGATACCCCTGATCCGGATTCAATTATAACTTCAAAACCTGCTTTATTCAGTTTCCTAAGGCTGGTAGGAACGATTGCAACACGTGTCTCTCCTTCCGGTTCTTTGAGCACACCTAACTTCATGATAACACCGTTGTTTTTTCCGAACGTTAGGGGGTTCTTCAATACCACCCTTTGACCCTATCAAACAGGACACCAGCATACCCTCTTGATTAAAAGCATCCGGCCTCGACCAACAACTGGCGAGATATCATGACAAGAGGAAGTAGAAAAATCGCAGTAATTGGTGCAGGAAATGTGGGTGCAACGTGTGCTTTTGTACTGGCAAATATGAAGATTGCAGATATTGTTTTGTTGGATATTTACGAAGGTTTTGCCAAAGGAAAAGCACTCGATATGAGCCAAAATGCAAACGTCTTGAATTATGATGGTCAGATTACTGGCACCTCGAGTTACGAGGACATTGCAGGTGCTGATGTTGTCGTTGTTACGAGTGGCTTTCCTCGACAGCCCGGAATGACTCGCGAAGATCTGATTGGTAAGAATGCAGAAATTGTAGCTCAAGTTGGAGCAGGTATCCGGGATCATGCTCCTGATTCGATTGTGATTGTCGTCACAAATCCTCTCGATTTGATGACCTACCACATGCAGAAGGTTACTGGTTTCCCGGCAAATAGGGTAATTGGTCAAGCAGGTGTTCTTGACAGTGCCCGTATGGCACATTTCATTGCTCTAGAATTGGACTGTGCTGAAGAAGATGTAAGTCCAATGGTTCTTGGAGGGCACGGAGATACAATGGTCCCTCTTCCTCGTTATACTACGGTTGGTGGCATACCAATTACCCAACTCATGTCTCAAGAGCGTATCGATGCCATATCAGCAAGGACCGCTGGTGGAGGAGGAGAGATAGTCAAGTTACTTGAACGTGGTTCCGCATTTTATGCCCCTGGTTCTGCAGCAGCAGTCATGGCAGAATCGGTGCTCAATAACCGTCGAAGACTTATTCCAGCATCCTGTTTGTTAACTGGACAATATGGCTTGAATGATGTTTATATCGGCGTTCCTTGCATACTTGGTTCAAATGGAGTTGAGAAGATATTCGAATTGGAATTAACGGATGATGAACTAAATTCACTACAAACATCAGGAAACTTCTACAAGTCCCAATTAGCTGATGTTTTGAACTACAATTGATGATTGTTATTTGATACTCTTGATTCCAAACAAGTATCTTGTAACCTTCGTTCTTCGAACGATCTCAAATGCTATCCAGCACCCAACTGTGACGAAAACACAGCCAAAGAGAACAGCAGGAATATTGGTCAAATCAAATTCTTTCGCTACCCTCAGTCCTGCGAATGTTATTGGCATGTGAATAATGTAGAAGGGATAGACTCCTTGGTTAAGATATGATAGATGCTTGCTTGGTATATTCATGAAATGTGCACCCCATGCAAATACAGTGAGACACCAGAACCAAGCATGGAAACTGTGAATGAAACATCCAAAAATAGTCATTTGGTTATGTATAATTCCGTTTTCAAGCCATCCTCCGTCCATGTATGCAACGCCATCTGAATGCTGTTTGATTCGAATCAGGACAAATCCGATTGTGAACAACATCGTCAATCCAGTAATTTTGTTTCGATTTTTATCGATGAATGTATAGTACTCATCTCTTGAAATAATGCATATGTATCCGAACAGGAAAAAGACGAGATACCAGAACCATTCGTATCCAATTCCAATAAGTCCTGGGAACCAAGGTTTGAACATTATTTCTGTCAATGTTAGTATCAATGGTAAAACAATGAAGATACCTAATCCGCCCTTAATTGTGAAGGTAGCACGCATTTTTTTTGCTAATCCGCCATCAGGATTCTTCTGAACATAATGGAAAATTGGTATACAAAGAAGAGAATACAAAAACAAATTCCACAAAAACCACAAATGCCCTAATGCAATGATTTTTCCAAATAAGGGAACCCAAAATACGAACGAAGTGAATAAAACATGAAGTATGAATGCTATAATGGAATCAGTAACTGTATTTCCTTCAAGATCAACAGCTCCAGTTAATATTCCGCCAATAAAGCCAACCGTCCACATTCCAAAGAACATTGGAACAAGTAATCGTTGCAAACGTTCGATCAAAAATTTCCCCCAAGTACGTCGTTTGAATGCAAAAGCAGTACCCATCCCTGATATCATAAACAATGCTGCAAGTCTCCATTGATGCATCCAATGTAGAAACATACTAGTCGGATCAATGGACTCGGCAGTGTAATCATTTCCTTCATCGGCAATATCCAGACGTTCATCGGGATCGTCAGTTATGTTGGGGTTGATACCTTCTCCATAGGTCGACCAATACACGCCAATAGCAACATGGAATGGTATCAATAGGCCGAACAAAATCACTCGCAACCAGTCTATGTCGTATCGACGTTCTGGCTTTTCTGTGCTTGTTTCCATGGTCTAGATACACTCCTTTGATAGAGATTATGAGGGTGTTCGTCGAATCGCAAGTGCAAATTCAGAACCAATACTTATTGCATCATCTGAATCAATGGCAACTTGCATGAGTTGCTTGCCCATTTTGCCTCTACTTCTCATACGTGTAAGGACTTCTTGCCCGATGTAACAGCCTTTGTCTTCATGAACAAGGTGAGCTAGACCGCAATTAAATGGATGAAAATCCGGTGTAATTTCATATCCTTGGTATGGAATGAGGTTTCGAGTACGATAGTCAATAAATTCAGCATTTGTGATCGTAGTTTCAAGAGGATTCTTTGTTGATGTAACGATAATCCACCCAAGATATGATCGTGCAATCGTCATTCCTTCCCGATGTTCTAAAGGTTCAGTGCTCAAGTAAACGTTGTTGATCGAGGATATATCTCGAATAGCAACATCTTGTTGCAGTATTCGTGGCTGTAGATGGCTCAATACATTGTCCTTGTAGGGTCCATAGCCAACGATTGCGATATTTTCTCCAACTTCAATGATGTCGATAACATCAATGATTTTTGCATTTGTAGTTGTTAGCACTGTGCTACAGGATTTGTCCACTTTGTTAGTTGAGAGACCATCGAAAAACGATAAACGGTCAGAACCAGAAACAATCAGAACGTACGCATCAAGTTGGATGATGCCCATGATCGTTCCTCAAGCAAAGGATTCACCGCATCCACACGAACTGGATGCATTTGGGTTGTTGATTTTGAATCCACCACCCATAAGACGGTCGACGTAATCAACCTCGATCCCATCCAAAAGGTGCGAAGATGCTTTTGGTACGAGAACTCTGAAACCTGAAATTTCTAATTCTTGGCAGTCGACATCAGTTGATTCCACAATTTGAAGGTCGTACATGTAGCCGGAACATCCTCCCGACAATACACCGACCAACAATGCATGACTTCTATCATCACCAAATGCATCTGTGAGCATTTCAATCGCCTTTTCTGTAATGGTCAATGAAACATCCACAACCTTTGGTTGTATGACTTCAATCGCTGGAGCCGTCTCGCAAGTTCCGCAGTCCATACCTAGTCCACCAGCCCGTCCATTATCAATCTGACCTCGATTCAGCGGCGAGCAAGTTTCTTCTTTCGCTCTTTTTCAAGAATTGTGCAACGTCGAATTTGTTCCTTTGCTCGCTTTGCTTCTTCATCCGAAAGGCCTCTAGGAAGGGATTGTTCATAGCACTTTATTGCATCAGGAAAACGTTCCATTTCTGCATAGGCAGTACCCATGTTGTACAAGGTCTGCCCACGTACATTCGATGGATCAATCATCATGGCTTTGTGATACGATTCAACACATGCTGGATACTCTTCGAGGAAGTAATATGCATTGCCGCGACCATTGAGGATTCGAATTACCATTTGATTATCGCCAGCAAATGATGGAAGCGCTCTATCGAAAGATGATAGTGCTTCACGATATTTTCCATCCTCTATCAGTTGAACTCCTTGATTATACCAAGAAATATCTTGATTGGCCACAGAACTTGAGTTTGAAGAAATTATTGGGTTTACTTGCACTGTTGTAGTCGCATCGAGTGCAGCCTTCGCCAGATCTACCTCGACATTGACTTCTTGTTCAACGACTTTATCCGGTTGCTCAATAGGTGTAAGCAACAGTTCATTCGCCGCATTTGTTTCAGGTACGATTTCTTCTTTTATCGGCTCAGCAACAATTTCTGGTGTTTGTTCAAACGATTGAACTGGTTCTGGTGTTAGTGCTGGAGTTTCTGAGACAACCTCTGGAGGAGATTCCAATTCCCGCGCCTTTGTATGACACCGTTGAGCCGTTTCAATATCACCGGCTGCTTCGAGGGATTTTGCAAGCCCTTTCCAAAGTGCAGAATTTTCTTTATCGGTTTGTATGAGTTCTTTCCAAACAGTAACCGCTTCAATATTTTCTCCTTTCAAAGTCAACGCCCGAGCACGGTCAATGGATGCGCCAGGACTCAACAAATCAAGGGCGTATTGAGCCAATTGTGGTGCTTCTGGCATGGTGGGAGGTATCCCGGTAATATATTCGAGAACCTCAACCTCTGTCTCACCACACTGGAGGAGCATTTGTACGATTTCATCTCGTAATTCTGAATCATCTTGACCTTCCAGAAGGATCATGCCATGAGAAATTATGGTTCCAACATCGTTCTCTTCCTTTGCATAATCAATCAACTTTCGTCGGGCCTTTACATGTCTCTTATCGAGCTCGATCGTCGTTTCAAAAGCTTCTTTTGCACCAGCATCATTTCCGTTACGTGCATATAGGCTACCAAGGTTATACCACCCAGATGCAATCGTTTCATCGAGTTTTGTAGCGTGTTCAAGTGCTGCAATTGCATGGGTATCCAATTCCATTCTTGCCATTGCCCCTCCGGCTATTCTCCAAGCACCTGCATGCTGTGCACCAATTGTTTTTAGGTGGGGCTTCAATAGAGCAAGTGCCTTTTTCGGCTCACCCTGTCGAATTAGTTCAGTTGCTTCATCGGTCAATCGATCTAGATTGATTTCCTCAACAATTGGCCGTTGTTCGATTTCAGTCTCGATCGACTCATCTATTTTCTCTTCAACAATTTGTGTTGCTGCAACAATACTTGCAGCACTCTTGAGTTCTTCTTTATCGAGATGGCCATCACCGTCAAGGTCGTGATGGGTCGCTTCTGCAAGGATTGCTTCCGAGTCTTCGACACCTGTTTCTTCCATGACAACGTTTAGAGTAGATTCTTGATGTGTTGCTTTTGTAACCGTTGATTCAATGGCATCTGGTACTTCTTCTACCGGTGCATGTTTCGTACGATTCAACACATCGGTTAAACTCGGATGTCCTGGGAAGAATTCCAATCCGCGACGCGCCATTGCGGCTGCACCCGCATCGTCTCCGATTCGGTCAAGTAGAATAGCAAGATTTGCCGTAGCAGGGGCATGTTCTGGATTTAGATCAAGGCATATTTGGAATGCTTGTCGTGCTCCACGAGCATCTTGTTGTGCTTCAAGAAGTACACCTCGATTGAACCATGCCATGTCGCTTGATGGATCCAGAGCGATAGCTTTGTTGAATACTACCAAAGCCTCTTGAGGTGAATTGGAACGGGATTTGTATTCGCCTTCTTCGATGAGTGATCTAACTTGATCTTCAATGCTAACATCCTCTTCAGAATTGTCGGTTTCTTCTGCGGCAGTAACTTCTTCCTCAACCGTTTCTTCTATTGTTTCGGATTCCTCGACCACTTCTTCTGAAGCCACCATGGAACCCAATCCTGCGGACTTCAATGCGTCTGCCATATCGTTCATCAATGCATTTGACATGTCATCGTCCTCTGCACTCATACGCTTCTCCCATTCTTTGGCATGACTGTTATTGTATAAGCATAATTGTTTATTGAGCAGGAGAAATCAATGGATTCATCTATTGCTTGTACGTGGGAATTGCATGGCGGACACTCCACTCAAGGTGATGGGCCTTTCAGGATCAATTGGACGACAATCGAAGAATGGTATGCTGGTTGATTTGGCTCTTAGCAAGGCCGAAAAGATGGGAGCTGAGATTCATTTCTGGGATCTTCAAGAAAAACCACTACCGCTTGTAGGAGAAGATGGTTGTTGGTCAAATCCAATCGTCAAGGAATTTCAAGAAATGGCATCTTCCTGCGATGCGTTTCTTGTCTCCTCACCAGAGTACCATGGCACTATGTCCGGCGTCATGAAGAATACTTTCGATTGGGTCTACGATCAACATGTAGGAGGTAAAGTGTTTGGATTAATGTCCACATTAGGAGGAATGTCCAATTCAAACACCCTCAATCATATGCGGATTATGCTTCGGTGGCTCCATGCCAATCCGGTTTCTCAGCAACTTGCAGTTGGTCATGTGAAGGAAGCCTTCGATGATGATGGAAATTTTGTTGACTCTTCAATGGATGAACGTTTGGATTCACTTGTTGAATCTGTTCTGAAAACTGCTATGATGTATCGTAATTCGTGATGTCATGAACGATAATCGTCCATCCTTTGAAGACGCATTTGGTGGCATGTATCTTCTTGTCGAACCTGGTAGTTTTACTCTAGGTGATCAAGTTGGTTCAGGACATCCAAACGAATCACCTACGGTTTCTGTCGAAATTAAGGAGCCCTTTTTCCTAGGAGTTCGACCTGTAACCCAAATGCATTGGAGTAGTCTAATGGGGGAAAATCCATCGAAGTTCCAAGAGGGATGGAGTGCAGGACTTCGTCCAATAGAATCCATATCCTATATCGACATTGAATATTTCTTAACACGACTTAACGACCAGAACACCGAATATGTTGGTTTCCGCGGTACTTGGCGCTTACCAACAGAAGCAGAATGGGAATACGTAGCGAAAGCAGGTACTTCGACAAGATGGTCGTTTGGAGATAAGGATTCTGAGTTGGACGCACATGGGTGGCACGCAGGAAATAGTGGAGCGACTACAAGAGAAGTCGGTTCAAAAAAAGCAAATCCATGGGGCTATTTTGACATGCATGGATTGGTATATGAATTGATGAGCAGTCAATGGAAATCTTCTCATCAGGATGAGGATGAGTCAACAAAATCTGCAGACTGGGGAGAATACTACGTAGCCAAAGGAGGTTCTTGGTTTACAGAATCGGATTCAACACGTTCCTCATCCAGGCGCAGAGTACATCGTAATGATCGCAAAGATGGACTCGGATTACGACTCGTATGGGAGCCCACAGAGCCTGTGAACTAATCGCCATCACGTTGTTCAATGTCGGTTTCAAATGTAATCGTTTCACTGAGGTTTTGTCCTTGAGGGACTTCTCCAGGTTTAGTACTCCAATCGATTTGGTCGATATGGTCCACGAATCTCATGACATTCAATCCAATGAAAACTTGAATTCCTGCATGAGTCCGATGAACCACCGGAGATACCTCTTCATGGAAGGTCGAATTCATTAGTTCACAAACATCTGCAAAGGTTCGTTGGCCATTGCATAATTCCCACAATACACTGTTTTTGTCCAGAAGAGGTCTACGTAATTCTCGAGGGGCTCTCATCAATTTCGCAAAAATTCGTTCAATGCGTCCGAACTGCTTTTCAAAACGTAGCACAACCGTCTTGCCAGTACATCCATCAACATCAGGATGTGGCCCAGATTCTCCTGTACGGCACCACCAAACAGGAAGGCGAACAGGATATTTGTCCGCAAGTGGATGATTTTCGAGGTCTACAAGTTCCATAATAACCCTCAGAAATCCGTCCATGTCCATATGACCAAACTTAGCATCGATACAATTCCACTCAATGCAGAAATGCGAACCAATTCTTGTCGCTGACTAAACTTGTCAAGGTACCAGGTGAGAATACCAAAAAATGCCACCGCCACCCAAAGGAAATACCAGATGGGACTGTCTTGGGCCATGTATCCCCATCTCGACACATTTCATGGCTATTTCCCTAGACGGTCTAGGTATTGCTGTCCATAGTGGATCCACTGTTCCATGCTCCAACCATCGGGTAATCCACCATCTGGTAATGGAGGTGTTGAGGTTTCTGTAGCGGCCTCTGTTACCACTTCCACAGTCGCTTGTGTAGGCACTGTTTGCACAATTGTTTGTTGGCTAATTGGAGGGCCTGAAATGAAGGTTTCTTCCTCAACAGGTGTGTTTCTCTGCTTGCGAGCAATGAAGAGAATAGCTATGAGAATTAAGACGCCAATCCCTACAGCAATGAGGGTTGGCCCATTGATATTCTTTGAAAAGAAACCTTCCTCAGCAGCAGGTTTCTCAAATTCATAATTTCGAGTATCAGAGAATTGAATCACTTCATCGATAGTCGATGCGGTCAGGACGACATCCCCGATATAGGGTCCTCCTAGGCGTTGTATTTCACAGCGAATATCTTTGAACGCTTCTGTATTCCTGGCATATGGAAGAGATGCGTTTACAGTTTCATCATTCGCAATCAATGTCCCATCACACATCATCTGCCAATTTTCTGGATATGTGAACGAGTAAGTGATGTCTTCTGTTTGCGTTGACAAACTGGTAAGATTCAACCAAACTTCACCGATGGTATCGATTGTATTGTTCTTGGATTCAGATAGTTGCATCTCGATTTTTCGTTGCTGATCAACGGTGATAAGATTTTGATGCTCAAATCTGATCACATCTCCTTCTTCGTTCAATCCGCCCTCAACAAACATGGTCACAACAATTCTTGTGTTAAGTGGGACATCATCGCCAATCATCACATCGATGAACAATAATTTACTTGTTCCAGGTCCCATTGGGAATGTTAGAACTTCTCCAGATTCAGAAGTTGGCCCTCCAATTCCCGCTGTCATAAATGCAACAACATCGTTTGTTGGAGGTGATGTTGAAAGTTCAAATCCAACGTCCATGCTTGATTCCAATGCATTTCCAACATTCATGACAGTACCATTTATTGTTACAGTCGAGCCAACCATCGCATGATAATCTAAGGGCGAACCATTCAATTCAGGGAAGTTGATTCGCCCAGTTATCATATCAACTTGAACCTCATTGTTATCGAGTTGAAGATCTTGACCTTCAGGTTCGACACCAATAGTAACTGAATGGAACTCACCACCGGCTTCGGTCATAGGGACAAAGAGAAGAATTTCAACTTGCTCGACATCACTACCTGCATATGAAACCCCCAGATCCAGTGTTGGAGCCTCAAGTATGACGCCATCTAATCTCAGGGAGTATGTCCACGATGAAGGTGCATCGATGAGATTGATGGAGACACTTGTTGGGCCATTCCCATAATTCGTTACTTCAAGCTCAATCGTTGTTGTACCACCTGGTTTGAGTTCCGATTCAGAAGACAATATTTCGATTCCAACATCATATAGCGTTTCAATCATGATGTTGTTATAGGACGGTCCTTCGTATTGCATACCACTTCTAATCGATGTGAGGACTGGTTTGATCTCTGGAGCCATATCATTGGCTTGGGCATTGTTTGGTGCGGTCAAAGCGATGTAGAAGGAGGTCGATGCTCCAGGATTGATAACTATAGGAGGACGTTGTTCGGCTTCAACCAGCCAACCAATCGCTGGAATAAAATCAACAGATAAATCGAAACTATCTTGTCGACTTGCTAAGTTCGTAAGTGTATATGTGATTTCAATCCGTTCTCCTGCTGAAAGCATCGTCAATTGACTTGAATCAATATTGAGATCGATCTCTGCATTTGAAATCATTGAAGCTTGGATAACAATTGCTTCAGTTGTAGTTCTCGATGTGTCGTTTTGAGCAATCATCGTGAACCAGAAATCTCCAGTCTTGTCAGGTGTTTCTCCAGAGGGAACAGTCATTACAAATTTCACAGATTGAATTTGATTAGGAATGAGTCGAATCGATGACGATTGGTCAAAAGCGAGATTGGCGTTCCAACCTTGGTCCATGGACTTGGGAGCAACCTGCAGATCAAAAACATCCGTCGCCTGGCCAATGTTTTCAACTTCTACGTAAAATGCACAAGATGATCCAGGAGCACATTTCGGTTTAACCTCCGGAACATGAATGTGGGGTATTCGGTCTGCAGAAACCTGAAACTGCATTTGTTCTTGAACTGAAAAACTAGGATTTTGTATGCTGGTTGCCATAAATGTGAGGGGGACAAATCCAACACTAGCGTTAGGACTTGGTTGTAATTTGACATCAATTTGCCTTGATTCACCGGGGAGTAATCGCACTCCTGTATTGGGGTTAACACCAGCACCGCTTGGGAATGAAAACGCTACATTCCAATCGTTTGGTAAATTGGTTACCGATGGAACCAATGAGTCACTAATGTTCCCAGTATTGGTCAATTCCAATCTGACTTTGCCCCAAGAACCAGGAATTGAACCGTCTGTGAAAACTCCTGATACATCTAGATTGTACTCTTCGGTTCGAGCAGATTGGTCGTAAACGATAACAAAATCATCAAACCAATAACCGATATCAGTTCCCGATGAATCACTTGAAAACGTAAATTTAAATCGAGAATTAGAATGGAAATGTGTTGTTGCATCGGCTGGAATTAATGGTGTTGTATGCCCCATATTATTGTTAGAAATCGTTTGCCAATTGGACAATGTCGCGCCAACAGTTCCTGCAATGGTTGCTAATTCATCCCAGTTTCCTTGGTTATCGAAAGCATAGACTTTCATGGCATCGTTTTGTTGAGCGCTTCCAGCATAAAAGAAAGTCAGACCATTTGTTCTTGTTGGACTCGAAACAATGTCGCTCATATCCCAAATTGGCGTCATTAAATCGGTTTGCAGGTTGTTGGTATAGGATCCAGATTGCCCCTGTCCAATATGGCATGATTGCCCCATACTCAGCGCGGTATCTGTGCTGGTTCCCCAATATGGACCGGCATTCCAACCAACGAGCGATGTGCATGTGAAGTAGAAATTTGCAACTGTATAATGCCGATTCAGTGCATCGTTAGATGGGTTATCATCGACTCCTTGGAACGATGGAGTTACAACAAGTGTGTGATTGCCTGAATAATTGACATAGACGTTGTTAAAAGTCGCAGTACCTTGTCCATTGGCCGATAGGCTATTCATCGTAACGGAACGGTTTGCTAACTCAAATCTTTCGTATTCGTTATGGAGTACAAGCATTTGAAGCGTTATGATTCCTGATGGCGTATTCCCATTATTTCGCACGGTCACTTCGATATCCATTGGGGTTGAATTAACCGTATCGACAACGAACAGACTTTCGGGCCGATCGAACCCGAGAATTGGATGATTCGATGAGAACATCTTGTACTGTGATTCATCGCTAGGATTCGAGTATCGAATGGATACATCGGTAGCAGATAGGTCAACACCGCTGTTTTTTGAAGTCCTGTGGACCTCATCAGGGGGGAGAATTTCAACATTGGAAATGGGTTGCAGGAGCAGCAGTACGATAAGCACCCCTACCACACCGAACCTTGGCATGTTGGTGAATTTGCTTTTACGTATTTGATTTATTCGTTAGCATGTTCTTCGGTTGCTATCCTGAGTTTCTCTTCATTTCGTCGCTCTTTGGCTCGAGCTGCAAAGTAAACGGTAAACGAAGGGATCAGGACCATTGAAAAACAACCAACAACGGCGGCAAGTGCCCAGAGAAATTCAGTTGCTGCATCGATTTCGAAAATTGCAATATTAGCAAACTCTTCATTGACAGTGTGGATGTTGACTTGTGGTTGAACCGATTTATCTCCTGGTTCAATAATCTGGATGACGATTTGAGAGGGTTCGTGCGAATAGTTGATTTCTTTTCTGGCTAATTCTTCTGCCTCTGATAAACTGTCTGCATAAACGGTCCCATTCGATCTTCGTGCTGGATCTGTCGAAGTTAAGGATTGGATATTCACTTGACTTGAATCGGCTTCGACCTCTATGGATTCAGTATAGGTACAGTGTTCGGAACATCTAAAATCAACAGTTTTGCCATCGACTTCGACTTCTGCATCGGGGACACCAAGGAATGGATGAGAATACAATTTTCCTTCATTTGTCATTTTTACGATGGCTCCACTGGCTAAGTTGTCAATGGTCATATTGATCCATGTAAGGTTTTGACCATCTGGAGATACTGTACCAATCCAAGTTGTTTCGTTGTTTTGAAACACCTTCGTGAGTTCGATATCTTCGAAAGAATTGTCTGTTGCCTCGGTTTCGTAGATGTAATAGTTTGGCGAAATCGTGGCCCCATACACTGCATATGATAGTAAAACAATGAGTGTAAGAGATAAACCGATGAGGGTTCTCAGAAGGTTTGGATTTTGGGCGAGAGCCTTCTTCATTATACCTCCGAAAACGAAGCCATTGAAGAACACTTGCACGAGTCCAAAATCACAGGGATGCTCTTCAATCGTAGGTGCTAATCGCCCGCTTTATTCAAATAGGGGAGATAAGTCGCAAGGTTGCTTGGTGTAGTTATGACGACGTTTTACGATGTACCTGCCAATTTTCTGATACCCGCTCTTGCTGAACAATTGAAGAGCAATGATGCGATTAAGATGCCAGAATGGGCCGATGTTGTCAAGACTGGTTCCTCTCGCGAGCGTCCACCGACTCAAACCGACTGGTGGTACACCCGTGGAGCCGCTCTTCTCCGAAAGATTGCTCGACAAGGACCAATCGGCGTTACGTCACTTTCACAAGAGTATGGCGGACGAAAGAACAACGGTTCAAAACCGAACACACCTGGAGTTGGATCACGTAAGGTCATTCGTATTCTTGTACAACAACTCGAAGATGCAGGTCTTGTCTCAACGCAATCCGGTCGCCTAGTTGAACCAGAAGGTCGTGAAGCCACACAACTCTACAACGGTCGTATCATCACACCTGCTGGACATAAAATCCTCAACGAAGTCGCTCACAGCGTTCGTCCAGAAGTAGAAGCAGCCTACCCGGGCCTTGACAAGTATTGAGTGGAAGTGAGTTCATGACAAGTGTTGCAGACGATTCGATGGAACTAGAAGCGTTCCGTCAACGTCGACAACAAGAACTTCAACAACAACTTGAGCAACAAGCAAAGCAACAAGCTGCTGCAGAGGTTGAATCACAGGTTCAAGCACAAGAGCAACAAGCCCTTGATCAGGCAATGAAGACGATTCTTACTTCTGAAGCACGAAGTCGTCTTACCAATATCTCATTGGTCGATACCAACAAATCAGATTTGCTCAAGCGTCAATTGGTTTCACTACATGAGCAACAAAAAATCGCTATTCCAGTCAACGATGAACAGTTGAAGAAAATCCTAGCAGGACTATCCAAGAGCCGCAGAGATGCGTCTATCCGTAGAATCTAAGAGGGGTGCTCGAATATGTCAAAAAATAAACCAGCAGCAAAGAAAATTCGCCTGATGAAGGCAGGAAAGCAGAACCGCCGTGTCCCTGTATGGGTCATGCTAAAAACGAACAGAAAAACAGTGTCTCATCCAAAGAGACACCACTGGCGACGTAGCAAGTTGCAGCGATGAGGTGAATTCCAATGGCAAGAGCAGCAACATCAGAATTGATAGTACCGCTACGAAAGGCGTGGAATATTACTCGTTTCAAGCGAGCACCGCGTGCGATTCAAATCATTCGTGACGAAGTCATTCGTCATCTCAAGGTTCTTCCTGAAGAGGAAATTTACATCGATCCTTCGGTCAACGAGAAAATATGGGAACGTGGAATAGAAAATCCACCTAGAAAGATTCGTTTGACCGTTATTCGACACGATGAACCAGATATTCCTATCGAAGTCAAATTGTATGAGGAGGCCTGAAAATGGGTAACATTCGACCAAGTTTTATCAAAATCCGCGCTATTCGACTTGTTGAAGAACATGGTGAGAAATTCACTGATGACTTTGATCATAACAAGAAGATGGTTGAGGAATTGACCGATGTAAGTACAAAGAAGCTGCGCAACTGGATTGCTGGCTACGTTACTCGTTACCGTCAACGCCGAACCGATTGATGGGGTCATTGTTGTGCCCATTAGGGTTGATTGGAACAGAACACCAGTTTCTGTTCATTCCCCTGAACAAGAATCACTTGAACAATTGATTCTATACTTACGCAATACATACAACGTTCGTAGGCGTTCATTGGTCATGCCAGATCGTGAGCGAGGTGGTTTTCTATTTTTCATTTATCAGGCTTGCAATCCATTATGGATTGCTGAGTTCGTCCAACGTCAGGAGGAAGAATAGTGGGTGAACGTACTGACCTACCATTACCTGAATCAGCATACACGCTACATGTTGTCATGGTAGGGATTCAACATCCTGGTAATTTGGGTGCCGTATGTCGTTCTCTTCTTAATCATGGCTTCGATTCTCTACGTCTGGTTCAACCTAAATGCCACCCTGACGATATTGAGGCAAGAAACCGTGCTAAACATGCAGGACGAATATTGGATACGTGCAAAATCTATGAATCATTTGAAGAAGCTATTGCTGATTGTTCTCTAGTCGTTGGTACATCTGGTAAACGTGAAATCGGTGATAAGACTCAAAAGCGCCATTTCATGTATCCATGGGAATTTTCTGAACGCATCTCAGGTTTGGAGCAATCCATTGCGCTAGTGTTTGGAGAAGAGGGTAAGGGTTTGAGTACGGATGATCTCTTGCGATGTGACTATCTTGTAACATTACCAACTTGGGAAGGTTATCCAATAACTAATCTCAGCCATGCTGTTCATACACTAACCTACGAACTTCATAGACATAGAGTATTAGAGCGCCAGGGACAAGACGCTGCTCTTCCAGCCATCGTACCAATCCAGAGAGGAATCTCTCCTGAGCAGCGGAATGTTCTGAGAAAATCTGTTGAAGATATTGCCCGATATCTTCCCGGTGGTGATGAACGACGCATCTCATTCACACATTCACTCATCCGTGCACTACAGCGCTCTGGATTGGAAACCGATCAAACCAATCGATTGATAGGAGGATTTGTTGATGCTTCAACCGCTCTAGAATTTGCCGCGAATAGCGATAATTGGCGATCAAATCGTCGTCGCCGAGTCATTCTCGAAGAGGAATGATCAAGCGTACCATGAAGCCCAACTTTTCGGTGTTTCTCGTACATGCATAGCAACTAGCCGAAGTCGATTTCCATAGATTGTTTGAATATGTGGTTCAATTTGTTCAAATGCCCATTTTGCTAGATTTTCAGCTGTCGGTATAAACGGTACAACAACGGTACGATGTTCTGCTGATAATCCTGATAGAACCCTTCTTGCTTCTTCATCACCTTCGTAAACGACAAATGCATGGTCGACTACATCATGAATGTGAATTGTAAGAATTTCACTTACATCACTAAAATCCATCAACATTCCTTCTTCGCTTACACCTGATGTTTCTACAATATCTCCTTCTATCTCAGCTTCAAATCGATATCGATGACCATGGAAATGTTTGCATTTGCTCTTATGGTTTGGAACTCTATGTCCAGTATCTGTTTCTACATATCGTCGTATCCTAGTTGTCATTCATTCACCTCGAATTTCATTGCAGCACTATTGATGCAGTAACGTTCCCCTCCATGTTGTCGAGGACCGTCATTGAAGACATGGCCAAGATGAGCGTCACATTTTCCGCATCTAACCTCAACCCGTGTCATTCCATGAGATGTATCGATAATCCGTTTGATAGCAGCCTCATGATGCTCGCTATGGAAAGCAGGCCAACCACAACCTGAATCAAATTTCATTTGATCAGTGAAGAGTTTGGTTTCACAAACTATACAGAAGTAATCTCCCTTACGATACTCTTTATTCAATGCTCCAGTGAATGGGCGTTCAGTTCCATTTTGTTGAGTAACATAATACGATAATTCGGATAGGGCAGCGATTCTATCATCTATATTCATTCAATCACTCCCCTGCTGATATTTGGCCTCAACCTCTAATGCTCGTTTGAGTACAATTTCCCAATGTTCTTGATATTCGATAGGATCTTTCCGACCAATTGAATGGAATGCTAGGATTCGTTCAACATCAGAGCCACTCTGTCCCGAACTTCGGCCATGTTCATCCGGATTGTAAGAGGTAATCGTATTGCTTAGAACCTCATCGAATTCTAGGCCTAGTGCTTGAGTAGTCTTCAGTGCATCTTGAAGAATTGACGTCTTATCACCATGAATATAGGGAAGGTCAAAGTCCACCATATCGCTCTCCCAATTACCAATTTCAAAAGCGGTTTGTAGTGATTGATAGAATTCTGGCCGACAATCAGGATAGATTTCATGATCGCCACTATGAACTCCAAGAGCAAGTACAACATCTCTACCTGTTCTCTTAGTCTCAGAGAGAGCAAATCCATACAATATCGATGCAAATATTGCGTTCCTATTTGGGACAACAGTCTGTTTCATCTGCGATTCTTCATAATGACCAAGTGGAACTTCTTGATCATTTGATGTCAGTGCTGAATCAAAAAGCGACATTGCAGGTGACAAATCTACAATATGATGCTGAACATCATGACCTTTCGATTGACAAAGATTGACAGTAGCCTTTGCCTTTTCAATCTCAATGGCATGTTTTTGTCCATAATTGTATGAGATACAGACCGCTCGGTATTCACGAGCAAGATAATGCATGAGCAGACATGTGGAATCCATACCTCCACTCAAAGCCATTACTACTGTTTTCATAAAATCCCCATCCACTTATGTGTCTGTAAAGACAATCTCCAACCACTGTGTTGCTTCACAATTTGTTCGCTTTCTTGAAACATAACACCATTCTCTTCAATGGATGCGGTATCGATGTAACATGGTTGAATAAAGTGATGCTCAAAGCCCTGTTTTAGATCTTCATACATATCCAAATTTTGTCCACAATAAACAACTTTCAATTCATTTCCGCTTCTTTGACGTATGACTGAATTGGGATACACCTGATCTTTAGGAGATATACAAACCCAATCGATCAACCCCTCAGGAATCTCTATCGTACCGTTACTCTCTACTGAGAGATTAAAACCACGTCGTTTCAATAAACGATGTAATGGCCAGAGGTCATGCAGCATTGGTTCTCCTCCAGTAAAGATTACTCGCTTGCAATCATATTGCATAATCTCTCCTAGGATATTAACTGCGTTCATTTGAGTATAGGTGTCAAAGTCAGTATCACACCATGAACATCGAAGGTTACAAGTTCCAAAGCGAACGAAAACATGAGGTATTCCTGCATGAAAACCTTCTCCTTGAACGGAATGGAATATTTCGACAACTGGATATTCGACGGCGAGATCTGTAGGATCATCACCAATCATGTCCCCAGAGCGTTCACATTCCATCATCTATCAACTCGAATTTTCAATGAGTTGCATAAGTTCGTTTCTTGCCTCTTTTTTATCGAAGAAAACACCACGCATCGCACTGGTTGTCATAATTGCATTTTGCTTTTTTACTCCTCGGCAGCGCATACAACCATGTGATGCCTGGATGATAACTGCAGCACCCAATGGATTGAGATGTTCTACGAGATCGTTTGCAACATTGTTAGTGATACGTTCTTGGTTTTGAAGTCGTAGAGCATGATGGTCGACGATTCGGGCAAGTTTTGAAATCCCTACAATTCTATCAACTGGAATGTAAGCAACATGGGCTTTTCCACTGAATGGTTGTAGGTGGTGTTCACACGTAGAGTGAAATTCAATATTGCTTAACAGTACGATTCCATCATATCCTTCAGCATTGAATGTTGCTTGCAGTATGCTTTTTGAATCGGTTTTGTATCCAGAAAAGATTTCATCCCAGGAATCTATTACACGGCGTGGTGTTTTCTTCAAACCCTCTCGGTTTGGATCTGTTTCAAGATATTTCAATAATGTAAAAACTGCTTTTTCCGCTTCATCTCTTGATGTCATTTTCATCTCCTCCTATTCTCCCTTGACGCATATCAATGGTGTCTAATTGATCCAATAATTTTCTACAGGCGGAACGTATTGCATCAGCAACACTGATGAATTTCTTGTCATCACCCACATGTTGTTTGAGATCGATTAGAAGCTCATTTGGCATATCTAAACTAACCTTAGGCATAGCATAGCCATACCGGGGTAATATTTTAAGAATACTATGACTTAGTAGTTATGATGTCTTCCCGATGAAACTGCTTTGCAGCATATCGAATTGTAAGTAAACAAACCAACGAAGAAACTAAAATCCAAACGATTACATGTTCTATAATGATGCGATTGAGTAATAATTCACGTAATCCAAGGAGAACATTCACGAATGGAACGCCAAACCAAAACATTTCAACATCATCGAGATTGATGAACTGAGTCAAGAGAATGGGCATGATCATCGCCAGAGTGATCGGTGTAAGTACTGATCCAGCCTCCTTGACAGACTTCGAACGCATCGCAAGTGCAAGGTACAGTGCAACAATCATGGTTCCATAGAATCCTACTGCTAGAGCGAGCAAGAGTATCGCTTCAATACTCAATGACGGAACATCGATGAAATCACTTGCGAGATATGCAATACCAAAGAGCAATCCTCCTATCTGCAATGTTACACCTACTCCTGTAATTGAAACAACGGCTAGCCATTTGCCCAGTAACAATTCTGTCCTTGATAGTGGTAAGCTGAGCAATGATTCTAGTGTACCACGCTCACGCTCACCAACCGTCATGTCAATTGCTGGTTGAACAGCAGAACTTGCGGTCCATATAGCCAAAACAAATGGTATGAATAATGATAGAAGCATACCTGCTTGCTCTCCCTTTGTTGCCACATCAGCGTTGGCAATAGAACCGTCCCATTGTAGTGGATTGAGAGTTGATTCCACATCTAGCCCAGCTGATTCTATTCTTTCGCTGGTAAGGTCTTCTTCCCACTGAACTAGAACCTCTAGAATACGGCTCCTGGCTTCGGTTGATTGTTCTGATGTTGACAAGTGTAGTATTGCATAATGCCAAGTATCGTTTCGAAGTTCGATTCTTAAGATTGCATCGTATTCTAGATCACGCAACTGTTCCGTATTGTTTCCTGAATCGGATAGTGTCGACAAATTCATCGGCATCGGCTCAACTGTAATCAATGCTGATTGGTTTTCGAATTCTTGCAACAAATATGCTTCAATATCATCGGATTGGACGAGGATATCTACCGTTTTTTGGTCCAATTCTGCCGCTTCATTTTGCATGACAATAGGGAAAGCAATGAACAATAGTGGGAACAACAAAAGAGGAACTAGAACTAGAGCAACTATTGTTCTCCAATCGCGTACAAACTCAATAATCTCTTTCTTAGCAACTATGATGATTCGCTTTCTACTACTCATCCTCAATCACCTCCATATTGCCAGAAGGTGTGAAGAGTCGTCTCCAAAGAGCAGCGAATTTTGATGATTTTTTGGCCTCCTCCATACGTGGTCGTGCAGTTTCACTAGTCAATGAAACATAGGCCTCTTCAAGAGTTTCTGTTTGGGTCAAGGTAAGTAACTCATCAGGAGTCCCATCAGCTTGAATCAACCCATTGTGTACAATGATGATTCGATCGCAGACTTGTTGAGCCTCCGCAAGATGATGCGTTGAATAAATCACAGTGCCTCCTTCGTCCTTCAATTTACGAACAAGTGTACGTACAGTTCTTGCAGAAGTAACATCGAGCCCACCTGTCGGTTCATCGAGGAGGAGAATTTGTGGGCCATGTGCAAGGGCGCGTAATAACGCAGTTTTTTGTTTCATACCCCGTGAAAATCCTTCAGTATACCGATGCAGTGATTGTTCAATATCGAGTAACTGAGCAAATCGATATGTTCGATTCCAAGCAAGTTGATCATCAATTCCATGCAACCGACTATGATAACGAATATTCTCCCAAGCGGTCAACTTTGAATAAAGTCCAGTTGATTCTGGAACAACTCCAAGTACAGAACGCATCTCATATACAGGTCGGTTGTTGTCCAATTCTACTATACCCTCAGAAGGGCGATAAACACCTGACATAAGGCGAAGCAACGTCGTCTTACCTGCTCCATTCCCACCAACTAATCCAATAACTGAATTTCTGTGAATGTCGATGTTAACATGTTCAATTGCTCGAATATCACCAAATGATTTCTTGACATTGACAAGTCGTAGGAGTGGTTCCATTTGGAACACTCTCAAGATGCACGACCGCTCTCAACCGCGAAATCAAGGCCAGGATGTTTTTCTTCCAAACGCTTTGCTCGGACCAATGTATTGCGTAGTTCTTGTTGAATTTCCTTTTGTGAGACGCCCATTTCAATCAATGTGCCTATCAATTCAAAGGCCCCTTGAACTGCTCCAGCATCAAGAAATGCTTCATTGGTAATGGCTCCATTATGACGTAAGGTCTCCAACTGTTGTGCTAAGTATTCCGATTCGCGACGAATTCGAGGTCCAGCGATATGCGGTAGGGCCATTAGGTGGTCGATGCAACTTCTCATCAGTCATCAGAAGTGGAAGACGATTATGAGCATTCTGTCGATTCAATCTCTCATCGTTGCTTTAATTCAACTAAGATCCCACCGGTACTTTTTGGGTGAACAAATGCGATAATCGAATTATGCGCTCCCTTTCTTGGTATTGTGTCAATCATTCTAATGTCGTTTGCAATGAGATGATTAATCATCGCCTCAAGATTATCCACTGCAAGGCATAGTTGTTGAATCCCTGGCCCGCGTTTGGCAAGAAATCTACCAATAGGTGTATCTGGTCCAGTTGCCTCAAGGATTTCGATATTAGTTAGTGTATTTTCGACTTGATCGAGAGGAAAGAATCGTGTGATGACTCCTTGATCATCGACTCTTTCGTCTTCTCCATTGTTCACCAAACCTAATAGTTGCCAAAATCTACTACCCTCATCTAGACTGTTAGCAGCAATCCCCACATGATCAATTGTGATTCGTTGTTTCATGATATCACCTAAAATCCGCTTGGTGCAGAATATGTTCCAAAAACTTCCTTCATCGCTTGCATGATTTCACCCAAAGTTGCATCTGCTCTTACCGCTTCTAGAACAAATGGGAATAGATTATCCCCTTCTTTTGATGCCTTAGTAATACTTTGAAGAATAGTGTCCACTTTAGAGGAATCTCTATTCTTACGAAGTTGCTCCAATCGATCCGATTGATGTTGGGCAACTTCTGGATTTAGTTTCATTGGCTTGATTTGTATGTACTCGTCCATGGTGCCATGATTGATTCCAACAATACGGCGAGAACCACGTTCAATCTCATTGAAATAACGATAAGCGGTTGTGTGGATTTCTTGTTGTTGATACCCTTGTTCAATTGCCTTTAATGCACCACCCATGGAATCGATTTTGTTTATTTCGTCCTTGGCTCTTGTATAAATTTCATCGGTCAGAGATTCGATATGATATGAGCCAGCAAATGGATCAACAACATCTGCAACGCCGGATTCTTCTGCAATGATTTGTTGTGTACGCAATGCAATTGTTGCACTTTCTTCTGTTGGAAGTCCTAATGCCTCATCATAACTATTGGTATGGAGGCTTTGTGTACCCCCGCATACTGCAGCGAGTGCTTGGATTGTTACTCGACTAACATTATTCAATGGTTGTTGTGCAGTTAAGGATACGCCAGCAACTTGTGTATGGAAACGTAACTGAGTGGAGCGTGGATTATTAGGAGCATATCGATCAACCATGAGGTCATGCCACAAACGACGAGCAGCTCTAAACTTCGAAATTTCCTCAAGAAAATCATTGTGGCAATTGAAGAAAAATGATAGCCTCGGTGCGAATGTATCGACCTCTAAACCTTTTTTGCATGCTGAATCGACGTATGCTAATGCATTGGATAAGGTAAACGCTAACTCTTGAACTGCAGTTGAACCGGCTTCTCTTATGTGATATCCTGAGATTGAAATAGTGTTCCACTTAGGTATATTGTTTGAACAATATTCGAATATGTCCGTGATCAATCGCATAGAATGAAGAGGAGGAAAAACATAGGTTCCTCTCGCAATATATTCCTTAAGAATATCATTTTGAATCGTACCTGAAATTTTCTCACTTGTTACGCCTTGTTCTTCAGCCACAACACAATACATGGCCAGTAAAACCATAGCAGGTGCATTGATGGTCATTGAAGTAGATACTTTGTCGAGAGGTATATTTGCGAACAAATCACGCATGTCTTGGAGGCATGAAATTGATACACCGACCTTTCCAACCTCACCTTCACTTAACGGATCATCCGCATCAAGTCCAAGTTGTGTAGGTAGATCAAATGCTACAGAGAGGCCTTTCTGTCCACGATCAAGCAATAAACGAAATCGTTCATTTGTTTCTTTAGCGGAGGAAAACCCAGCATATTGACGCATAGTCCACAATCTGGACCGATACATGTTCTCGTGAATTCCACGTGTATAGGGCGGACTACCTGGCTTTTCCATAGATCCATCTGGAGCATGAAAAGCCGGAATTGGTAAACCACCAAGGGTCTCCCACGTTGACTTTCTCAATTCCACCATGCCTTATCCATGCAAAGACGATTCATCAAGCCTCGCATCTTTCAATGCTCATTGTCGTCAGGGCCATGTGCATGCCCATGAGCCAGCTCTTCTTCTGATGCTGCTCGAACATCAACAACTTCGACACTGAATTGCAATGTTTCTCCTGCAAGTTTGTGATTGAAATCTACTGTGACTGTATCTCCATCGACCGAAACGACATTGAATGGGCCAACGTCAGACATTAAGGTCATGCCTGGCTCAGGTGTAATCTCTCCAAACATTTCAGAAGGGATTTGCTGGATTGCCTCTGCAATCTTTGGCCCGTAAGCACGTTCTGGTTCGAGTGTAAAAGTACGCCTCTCCCCTTTTTCTGCACCCATAAGCTCCTCTTCAAATCCTGGAATCATTTGTTTGTGACCGACAAGAAATGTGAGAGGGTCTCGTCCTTCACTGCTATCAAAAACTTCTCCGCTTTCTGGTAATGTGCCTGTGTAATGTACTGATGCAACTGCATCCTTCTCAATTGTTGGCATGATTTTATCTCCTTGTAGTAAGTACCTTCACTAGGTCCCTTAATCGTTGGGCTACATCTTCATTTATGATGAGTTGTTCTTGCTTTTCTTCAATGAATTCCAATGTTGCTTGAACTCCAATCCTTTCGCCCTTTGCCCAAATTTGCCCGAGAAGGTTCGATCGATGCTCCTCTGCAACAGTCTCATCATCAAGAATATCACGGGCAGCGTATTTGTAATCGTTGTATCGTTGACGATTTAGTTTCTTGACCTTGGGTTGACGGCCACCTCCCGAATCATCATACCTTGAACGTCGTCGCCGACGATTGTCACGTTTCTTCGGGGTTTGGGTAACGATTTCTTTGAATACATTCTTTGTTGATGTGATTTCTTCTACTACTTCATCAGCAACTGGTTCGATTTCCTCACCAACAGTGGGGCTGACAGTAACCTCAACTTTTGCCTCTTTTTCAACAGAAGGTTCTGGTGCAGATACCTCTGGAGTTGAGGGTTCTAGTATAGATTCTGTTTTCTTTACAGATTCTTGTGATTGTTTTCGTAGTTCTGCAAGCCGATCCGCTCGAGAAACTTGCTGGACATTTTCCTTTGAAGTTGATCGGTTTAAGCTGCTTGCATCAACGGTAGGCTTCTGAACAGATGGTGCTGCAGATTCGACCTGAGCCCCTAGCCTTCTGCGTGCTTCCTCTTGTTTCTTTCGAAGTTCGTCCGCATCAACATTTTGTCGGGATTCAGCTCGACCATGACCTGGTTGACTTGGGGCATTTGTAGCACTGCGTGTGCTACGTTTTTTCTGGCGGACTTGATTTGCATTCGCAGCAAATGGATTGAAAGGCTCATCCGGTTTCCTGCGTCGGTCTCGAATTCTTAATCCCCCAGTAACTGATTCTCAATGCCGACTTGTTAAAAACAATCCGCTGTTTTCGACTAACTCCATGTAACAACAGTGTCGTCAGTTCGCATATATTGATCAATTCCACTGGTTTCAAAAGGTGTTTTTCGACCATTGCGTAATTCGATATAACCGAGCAACCCAATCATCGTCCCATTGTCTATACAATACATTCGCGGTGGTGCGTGAGAGGTTGATTCTCGTTCAATAGCCATCAATGTAGACATTTCACGTAACCTGTTATTGCATGCAACTCCTCCACCAAGTAGAACCTCTTTCTTACCGCTATGTGCGAGTGCGCGTTCAGCAACTTCGATACATGCTGCAAATGCATGCTCTTGAAGAGACCAACATACGGCGCCAAGCGAGTGACCTTTCTCAATAAGGCGTTGTGCGGCGGTTAGGATCCCTGAAAAAGCCAAGTCCATTCCGCGAACAGGATATGGCAATTCCAGTCCATCTAGTGTTGCATTTGGATTATCGTCGATGTATTCCTTTGCTAGTTTTTCGATGACTGGCCCTCCAGGGAATGGAATTCCTTGCTGTCGAGCAAATTTGTCAAGCATATTACCAATACCAATATCCAAGGTTTCCCCCAAGACACGATATTTACCTTGTAGTTTAGCAATAACTTGAGTATTTCCACCACTTACATAGAGCAACACTGGGTCGTCACAATCACATTGCTGCCGACCAATTTCGATATGAGCAACACAGTGATTAACTCCAATCAATGGGACATCTAACTTGCTTGCTAATGTGCGAGCAACAGAAGCACCAATTCTTAGACAGGGCCCTAATCCAGGGCCCTGAGAATAAGCAATTGCCCCAATGTCGGAAGCGTTCAGTTGTTGTGATTGAAGAATACGATTAAACAAATCAGCTGCATAATCACGGTGGTGATCTGCTGCTTCACGAGGATGAATTCCTCCTTCGAGTGGTTTAATCGTATCACCCACGGATGGGTAAGGTATACCATCAGAATCCACGAGTCCAAATGAAAATGTGTGTGCAGTAGACTCAATGCCTATGGTCCACTTCCCTTCGTCCATGGACAACCGAACATGCGATTGTTCTTCAACTCTCACTTCTAGCACCCTACATGCGAACCATATTCTACAACATTGGTTCCATCCAAACAATGGATGAAAATGATTCATTACTTGTTGAAAAAAGTATTATTGTAAATAATAATTTAATAGAAAATATAGTGGATTCAATAGATGAGTTTGAATCGTCGGATGCAAAATTTGTCGATGTCGGCGGCCGAGCAATAGTGCCTGGATTCATCGACGCACATAACCATCTATTGTGGGCAGGCGATCGATTTAATGAACACAATTTACGGATGCAAGGGAAGACCTATGCTGAAATTGCTAACATGGGTGGAGGGATTATGGAGACTGTTCGCCAGACGCGTAAAGCAAGTGAGAAAGAATTACATCGTATAGGTATTAATCGCCTGAATGAGGCATTGCGTAACGGAACGACCTTCATGGAAGCAAAGTCTGGCTATGGTTTGTCAACAGAACATGAGTTGCGATTGTTATCAATTGTTGATGATTTGAAAAAGGAACAAAATCTGCCATCAATTCATTCCACATGGATGGGAGCTCATGCGGTAACTCCTGGACACACCTATGATTCGTATACTGAAGAAATACTCTCTGATCAATTACCGAAGGTCCTAGATTCGAATCTAGCAGAGTCTGCTGACGTATTTTGTGAACCAGGGTGGTTTTCAGTGGAACAATCAGAGGATATTTTGCGATCTTCTCGCCAGGGTGGTCTAGATTTGAGGATGCATGTTGATGAATTCAAGGATGGGGGTGGAGGAGAACTAGCAGCAGATTTAGGTGTTCGAACTGCTGATCATGCACATCACACTTCAATGGATACACGTCTCAAAATGAAGGATGCAGGAGTCATGACTGGATTCCTACCGGGTACTCCTTACTGCAATGGAGATGAATGGCCAAATTTTGCTGCAGTTCAAGGAGAAGGGATTCCATTTACAATGGCAACAGACTTCAATCCAAATTGTTACATCAACAGTATTCCGTTTGTGGGTTCGCTAGCAGTTCAACGTAATGGCATGAATCCATTCGATGCTCTCGCAAGCGTTACGAGGGAAGCTGCAAAATCCACTCCTCGATCTGATGAATTAGAACATGGAATAATCAAAAAGGGATCGATTGCAAATTTCAATATTTTGAAAAGCAAGCACTGGGAAAGTTGGTGTATGACTCCATCGTCTTCACCTATTCACTCAATATGTCTCGAGGGGAACTATATTGAATTTTGAATTGCCCTCTTCTTTAAAAATAAATAGTGAAAATTTATTCAAATAGTAATTAAGTGATTATCATGGCATGGTTGGAAACTGTTGTTTGTTCATCTCACAAGAAGGTCGATGCTCGTTTTCTAAGAATCTTAAATTCTCACCAGGAGCTTAAACGTAGACAAGAGGGGTGTCTGTTGGCATGGGCTGCAAGATCAGTTGATGGACAACCTCTATTCCTCGTTCAAACATTGTACAAATCACGAAAGCATCTGAAATCAGTATCAAAAATAGTTACTGACAAACTAGATCCAGAACACGGTCCACTTGAATCATTCATGAGCGGTCCTCCATTGGTTGGTATTTTCGAAGTTGATGAGGTACAATTCCTTAATCAGTTCAAATCGAGCGAAAAATAGTACTGCATAACGTCGTATAATGGTAGTTATACGACATTAGTGGGATTTGGATGGAACTAGTTTAGGCACAAGAATTCAAAATCAGCATGCAGTACGTCGATTTCCTAAATGAATAGTCTCTTATTTGTCAAAGAATCACATTTTCATTGCAAAAAGTAGGGGGTAAAAGGTGGATTTATGCAATTTGTTGGCCAAAGAGTTCATACAGTTCCTTGGATAGCCACGAGTTATGACTTCGATTGAAGGTTTTTGCCTGAAGTGCAAGACATATGGTCCGATTGTTAACGGTAAAGAAATCAAGATGGCCAATGGGCGCACCCGATTCGCTGGAACGTGTTCCCAAGCTGGATGCACTGGTAAAATTTCTAAGATCATCTCTTGATGCCACAAGTATCTCACCGATGTGAATAAATACGCGTCTATGGTGGGAAGATTACCTAGGGCTCGTGGTCTAGGGGTTATGACGTTGCCTTGACATGGCAAAGATCGAGAGTTCGATTCTCTCCGAGCCCACCAATGATAAGCGGTTATTACACTTCTCTAGCAATTGTAAATTAATCATTTTACAGATAATTATTCCACATCTATCAATTAGCCACTTTCTTCAGCAGAATTAGTTGATTTTTCTAGAGGTAGTTCATCTTCAAGTTCTGAGAAATCCGTATTTCCTCCAGTCCATGATCTTATTTCATTGGTCTCATCGAATGATTCGGATACCAATTTTGCACTTGCTGATAAGGAATATGCTGAAGGATCAATTTCTCTAGGAGGGGGGCGTTCAGATGAATCTGGTACTTTCCTATCTTCCAGCGGTAACGCGGAATGGAATAGCCCACATTCTGGACACTTCGAAGTCCCTTTCGATTCAATTGTACCACACGATGGGCAGCGTACTGAAGACAATAAAGTAAACAATGGGTCGCTACTCAAAATCATTCCTCAGGGATGAACATTTCATCTTGATATCCGACGATTTCATCACCTGTTTCATCTTCTTCAATAACGACAGTACCTTCATCATCATCAAATTCAATGATCGTTCCGTAATAATCTTCGCCATCGATTTCGAGTCCTACGAATGATCCAACATCAAATTCTTCATCTTCCGATTCCTTGGATTCTTCATCAGTTTCATCTTCGCTGTGTTCTTCTGATTCTTCTTCATCGACTTGTTCTTCATCCTCAGAATCATCTTCATCGATTGCTTCTTGAACTTCAGCACGCTCTTCGTCAACATCCTTCATTGCTTTGACACGAGCTCGCCATCCAGGTGCAAGGATCAAGTGCGTGTATAGACTCCATATGAGTCCAACTCCGGCTAATGTCATGAGTAGAATAGCATCCCAATAGAAACCACCTGGCATTGATAAGGCCTTCCCAGCTAATGGAGTCAATGAATTCTTACATTCTCCTTCTTGAATTTCAGGATCACAGGGGTAGGCTTCGCCTTCACTTATGATATCACCATCATCCATTTGCCACTCTGTTTGTGCATAATCGGAACGAATGTCTAGTTCAACCATTCCACCTGCCCCATCTACAAGTGGGAATAGTCCATTGACGAGTAATCCTACGATAAGAATTGCAAATGATGTGTGAATTAATGGCCAAAATACATCATGCCATTTCTTTGACATCGCCTTGGATTGCCATTCACTTGGGAATGTCTTAACAGTCTCCGCTTCTTCATCATCAATGGTCGCGATTCCATCTTCATGCTTTTCAATAGCAGTAACAAACTCAACCATGTCGATGTTTCCATCACCATCAGTATCCATTGAATCAATCAATTCATCGGCTTCGGTTTCTGTAAGTCCTTCGGCTAGCATCCCATCCAATTTTGAGATGAGTTCATCCCTCGACACCATACGATTTCCATCATCATCGAGATTACCAAATGCAGTGGATAAAGAAAGGTCCTCCTCATCGATTATGCTAAGGAGTTGTTCAATAATTTCGCTGCTTGTTCTACCCTTTTCTTCTGACGATGGCCGATCTGATTCGATTCCGAGATCCAGTTTTTCAATGGATTGAATCAATTCCATAGGATCGATGTTACCATCATCATCCTCATCGATAACGCCTAGAATTGCGAATACAGTTGCCGGAGGCAAACTGTCACCTAGTATGTCTTCAATGCCTTTTTGTAGCTCTGGGCCACTTATTTGACCATCTAGATCAGCATCCATTGACTCGAAGACTTCTCTAATAGTCAATCCTTGTTCAGCAATCGCTTCAGCAAGAGTCAGGAATAATTCATCAGGGGTGGGGTCTTCGGATGTAGTTTCTTCATCATCAGATTCGTCATCATCAGTTTCTTCATCATCAGATTCGTCATCATCAGATTCGTCATCATCCAATTCATCAGATTCTTCTTCCGCATCTTCAATAACCGATTCCTCGTCCTCAACTTCCTCTTCAGTCAATTCTTCTTCGACAGAATTAGTTTCAGGCTCCTCAGATTCGGTTTGAGCATTCCAGGCGTCTGCTGCTGCTTGCAATTCTTCCTTCTTTAGGTATTCATTACCATCTGCGTTGAAATCTTGAGCAAATACAAGGAATGCATCTTTGTCAGACTCATCAATATCGCTGGATTCCATTACTTTGGAGAGTACGTTTTCGTTGTATTTGAGGCTGCTTTCTTCTTCAGTCTCTTCTTCTGCAACGGATTCTTCTTCTGCATCTTCAAGTTCTTCACCACCGATGATGGATTGAAGTTCCTGTAAATCGATTAAACTGTCTCCATCCTCATCAATTGCTTCGATCAATCGATCGACTTGCGATGGAGGCAGGTCTGCGAGATTTAGTGAAAGAAGGCCATCCTTGAGTTCACTGGAATCGATCATGTTGTCATCGTTAGTATCGAATCTTCCAAACAGTGTCTTAACATCCATTTTGTTGTTTGCCATCCAATTACGTAGGACGTCAACAACGTCATCAGCTACGAATACAACCCCACACTCTGGACATTTTGTCGAATCAAGAGGGACCAGTGCATTACATGCACCACACTCTCCTAATGCCTCATCCGAAACTCCTGAAAAAGAAATTCCACACTCTGGGCACTCGCTTGAGTCAATAGGAACAATAGCTCGACAAGAGCCACATTCAGCCATAGCAACTTCTTCATTTTCATCCGACATAGTTTGTCACCGATGTCTACCAATACATGAGCGAATATAATGATTGATGGTCATTTTCACGATGAAACCTATTTATCTTCGTCAACGAGGAGACACTGGAGGGACGTTCTATGTCAGGCAGGATTCACTCAATCCAAGCTGAAAACACAGAGGACTTCATCGAGAATTTTGATCGGTTTGAACATGAAAATGGTCAACAAATATTCATCTCTCGCTATCCACAATCCAGGCTCATAGATTTACTTGATATATCTGAAATACGATGTTATTGGTTGACGGCAACTCAGAATCCCGGTGTCCTTGAACCGAGTTTGGAGAAAATAAATCACTTTGTTGAATCAACCATCGATTCGGATCAAGGAAGTATCTTCTTCGAAGGTATTGAGTGGTTAGTTTCGCTTCATGGTTTCGACGCAGTTCATTCAATGCTTCGTGCGCTATCGGAAAAAGTGTCAATGAGTGAATGGTCGATATTGATATCGATTTCAAAAAACAGTTTTGAAAAGCGTGAATTATCCCGTTTTTATCGAGAAGCACCATTACTCGAGATTCAACAAGTCACCCATACTGTGTTGGAGGATTCTGATGCCTCGTTACCAGGAGAAGCCGTTGATTCCGTTCAACTTGAAATTGACTTAAACGACGATGGAACGCCCAAGTTAGTATTCTTAACACGTTTACCGCGCTCTGGCTTCACCAAACAAATATTACAACGCCGTATCCTTCAATGGAGAAGGATGGGTTTGGATACTTCCGATATCGAAGCAACTCTGTACCTAGAGGATGATGAACAAATTTATTCTGAGTATCGGAAAATCGAAGAAAAAATTCGTCGAGCAACCGAACTTGAGAGATATGTCATCGAAAGCATTTCAGATAGCCAAGAGCGAACTATTGCATTGTTTAGAATCAGACAGCTAACTGGACTAGACGAATTGGAGGCAAAGTACTTCTCAGATTGATTTTCGAAGTGGGCTATCCAATGTTGATTGAACCACCGACAACCAACTTGAACTAGTGAATTCTTGCGATATTGAGATTATTTCATCACTTGTACTTCGATCCGCGATACCTTCGCTTACAATGTGATTCATGCAACGAATCATTGCTTGGATACATGTTGAAGATTGCTTCCCTATAATTCGAATTGCCCTATGCGCAACAAATGCTTCGCATGCAATGACTTCAGAGCATCGTTCAATTGCTTGCAAAAGATTCCAACTGGCTGTTGCGCCCATGCTCACATGATCTTCCTGTCCTGCTGATGTAGTAGTCGAAAAGGCAGTCCTAGGTGTTGAATGACCATGTAATTCACCCACGGCCGCTGCAGCAGCGTATTGCACGATCATTAGTCCCGATTCTAGCCCGGGATTTTCTGCTAAAAACGGCCTCAATGCACGACGATTAGGATCTAGCATTTGGTCAATACGTCGCTCACTAATCGAAGAAAGTTCAAACAAAGCAAGACTCATTGCATCAGAAACAACTGCAAGTACTTCTGCATGGAAATTACCTTGAGATATTACTTCATGCGGGCCCGGATTTTCAGGATTAGGAAATATTAGTGGATTATCTGTAGATGAATTTAATTCGATCGATACCGTTTCCATTAATTTCAGAAGTACCTCTTGAACCGGACCATGAACTTGAGGAATACATCGGAATGAATACGGATCCTGAACTCGATTACAATCTTGATGATGCCTAAGAATCTCAGAATCAGAGAGGATGGATTGCATTCTTGAAGCGACAAAGAGTTGTCCTTGATGTGGGCGAGTGCGATGAATTCGCTCATCAAAAGGCGCTAGTGTAGATTCTGTAGCATCGATTGACATACCCGCTACAATATCAGCATATGTCAATAATTGGCGAAGTTTTTCAACGGCAATGGACAACATGCCAGTGATCAAACTGGTTCCATTGATGAGGGAAAGACCATCCTTCGCTCTGAGTTTCAATGGCGCTAATTCACATTGTTGAATCGCATCGAGCGCCTCGATAATTTCCCCATTATACTCGACCCGACCTTCACCAATCAATGCACATGCTAGATGGGATAGAGGTGCTAAATCTCCACTTGCCCCTAAGCTACCAATTCTTGGAACGATTGGATGTATTGAATGGTTGATAAATTCGAGCAATTGTAATACAACATCTGGATGACAACCAGAATGCCCTTTTACCAATGAATTCAATCTAACACACATCATAGCCCTAACGATTTCTGTCGGTAGATTTGAACCTAGTCCTGTTGCATGAGATCGAATGAGATTAAGTTGTAATCGTTCAACATCGTCCTTACTTACTTGAGTGTTAACGAGTGAACCGAAACCAGTATTTATTCCATAAACAGTCTCATCCCCCTCGACAATTCGTTCGACAACATTACGAGAGGAATGAACTTTCATCATTGCTTCTTGCGCTATTTGCACACTTGCAAATCCATGTGCAACATCATGAACATCCAGCGTATTCAACGTTGTACCATCTAAGGTCACCACACGCTCACTCATCTTATTCATCTCCAATCAATGCATCAAGTATGGATTCATCCACATGTTCCGGTATTGTTACCTGTAATTGAGAATTAATATCCATTGCTCTTCGAATCGATGAAATCGCGCCTTTGTTTCTTGCCCAAGCACGTCGAGCAACCCCATTGGTCACATCCCAATGCAGCATCGATTCAAGGCGACGTGTCGAATCGGCTGTTCCATCAATGAGCAATCCAAAACCACCATTTGACACTTCACCCCAACCAACTCCACCACCGTTGTGAAGGCTAACCCAAGTCGCCCCACGCATAGCATCGCCTACAAAGTTTTGAACAGACATATCGGCAGTCCATTTAGAACCATCGCGAATATTGGCTGTTTCTCGATAAGGTGAATCTGTACCGCTCACATCGTGGTGATCTCGGCCAAGGATGATTGGAGCGGATATACGACCATCTGCAATAGCTCGATTCATCGCTGCAGCAATACGGGTTCGCCCCTGTTCATCAGCATAGAGGATTCTCGCCTTAGAACCTACGACAAGATCATGTTCATCAGCCTCCTGAATCCATTTTAGGTTGTCCTGAATTTGTTGACGAATATCGGGATCTTCTTCCTCATCAAGCATTTCAGAAAGTACATCTCCAGCAATTCTATCCGATTCTAGTAGATCGGAATCTAATCCAGAGGAGCAAACCCAACGGAACGGCCCAAAGCCACGGTCAAAACACAAAGGCCCCATAATATCCTCCACATATGAAGGATACTTGTAGGAGCCATCGGATTGGAAAATATCGGCTCCTGCTCGACCAGATTCGAGTAGGAATGCGTTTCCATAATCCCAAAAGAACATTCCTTTGGAAACTATTGTATTGATAGCATTGACATGCCTTCGCAACGATTCTTGAACTAATTCTTTGAATTTCTCAGGTTGTGTATGCATAAGTGATTGCGCATCTTCAAAACTTAAGCCAACTGGAAAATAACCACCTTGGAAAGGATTGTGAAGAGACGTTTGATCACTACCAAGATGAACGAAAACATCTCGCTCAGCGATACGCTCCCACAAATCCACAATATTTCCAACAAAACCTATCGATGTTCCAACTTTTTGCTCGGAGGCGACAATCATGCTATCTATGGCTTCGTCAACATCGTATGCTAGATGTTCAACCCAACCCTGCCGATGACGTTTTTCAGCCGCTATTGGATTTGATTCAGCCACGATGCAAGCAGCACCAGCTATCACTGCTGCTTTCGCTTGAGCACCAGACATACCGCCCAGTCCAGAAGTGATGAACCTAAGGCCTGCAAGGTTACTATCCGAAGAAACTCCAAACTTCATTCGAGCAGCGTTCATCAATGTGATTGTTGTTCCATGAACAATTCCTTGTGGCCCTATGTACATGTAAGATCCAGCAGTCATTTGCCCATACTGTGTGACTCCTAACGCATTCAAGCGTTCGTAGTCTTCTGTTGAGGAATAATTTGGAATCATCATCCCATTGGTAACGACAACACGCGGAGCATCTTTGTGTGATGGAAACAATCCAAGTGGATGTCCCGAATACATTACAAGTGTTTGCTCATCATTCATCTCAGACAAATATTTCATCACAAGACGGTATTGTGCCCAGTTTTGGAAAACTGCACCATTTCCACCGTATGTGATCAGTTCATTAGGAAATTGAGCAACACGTGGATCGAGATTATTGTCGATCATGAGCATGATTCCTGCAGCATGAATTGAACGTGCAGGATAATCCTGAATTGGCCGCGCAGTTAATCTTTCAACAGGGCGAAATCGATGCATGTAAATACGGCCCAATTCACGTAATTCCTTCAGAAATTCTTTGCTAAGAATTTCATGATCCTTTGGATCAAAGTATCGCAACGCATTCTGTAGAGCCAATCGTTCTTCTTTGCCTGAAAGTATCTGCTTGCGAATAGGTGCATGGTCAACATGTGCCTCAAGGCCCGGGTGAGAAGGTAGGTCATCAGGTAAGCCAAAACTAAAATTCTGAGCCATGATGAACCCTCCCCTATTATGCTCCAGAATATCGAAGGACTTGAGGATTATTCATGACATGTCAAAGCGACGGGTTGAAGAATAGAGGGTATATGTCAACAACATGACCCAAGACACACACGTTGATGCGATTATTTTGGATGTTGAAAAAGTCATGTCAAAATCATTCAACGCTGTGCTTGGAGCCACCATTGCTGTATGCATCGCATTCTTGTTTATCTCTGCTACTTATGGCAATACCATATCTGCATCAATCGATGGTTCTGAATCATCAGATTCCAATGTTCCAGTATGGGAACGCTACCTAGAGGATTACAAGACGGATACTGAACACGGATATGTGCTAGAAACTGGAACATATAGTATTCTTGAAACTGCAAATGAATGGAATTCAACCCATCATTTCGTTGAGTATGAAATTCCTCTTGAAGAGGGTGGAGCTGCTCCTAATGGCTTGATAAGTTTAGCCGTATGGAGGCCAAATGTCGAAGAGGGTGTCAAAGTACCAGTTATTGCAGAAAGTGGACCTTATTTCCAGGAACCTTCTGTACAAACTGATAGCATCGAGGTCCCAGGCAGTTGGCTGGGTACGATGATTATCGAACAAATTCTGCCTCATGGCTATGCTTTTGCCCAAATATCAGTTTCTGGAACAGGGCAATCTAATCACTGCATGGATCTAATGGGTACTGCCGAACAATTGGGTAATGATGCAGCAGTACGGTGGCTGGCAGAACAAAATTGGAGTAATGGCAATGTTGGTTTGATCGGAAAATCATACGATGGATCAACTCCTTGGCAAGCAGCAATGTTTGGCAGTGAACACGATTATCTCAAAACAATCGTTCCTATTTCAGGGCTTATCGGTGTTAAGGAATTGATGTGGAGAAATGGCAGTTCTGAAGCGCGTGCACCTATCATGCATAACGGAGTTTACGGTTCCTACGGAATTGATGGTGATGAAGAGGATTACCAAAACATCTGTCCTGACTATGTTATTGGGCCAGGAACTGGTGTTTCTGCCTATCTTCTAGGATCAGAGATATTCGGCGATTATTGGGCAGAGAGATACTTTTTAGATCGTGTTCTAGAAAACTATCAAGGTTCAGTTTATCTCATTCAAGGTATGCATGATTGGAACGTCGACCCACATATGGCTGTACCGACAATAAATGCATTAATCGATGCAGGAATTGAAGCAAAAGGTTTGTTCGGACAATGGGATCATGATTACCCAGATCGCCCTGTTCAATTGTATGAACGTAGTGATATGGGTGGAAGAGGTGGAGAGGCATTTCCACAAATGATTCGCTATGATTGGATGCAAGATTTACTTGAGTGGTTTGAATACTATCTACAAGAACGTGGGCCACAACCTGGTCAATGGATTGAAGTTCAGGATAATTATGGTGAGTGGAGAATCGAATACAACAGATATCCTCCTGCAGACACTACAGAATGGGTCGCAAGTCTTGGTAACGAGTTGTCAAATGTTGGTGGCTCCCTTACAATTCTACCAGATGCTAACTCAGGTCCGGTTTGGGAGACAGAACCGCTTACAGAAACTCTACGCGTCGCAGGAACACCACGATTGCATGTTGATGTTACAACAGTGACCGTTGGTGGTCAATTGTATGCTTTATTGGAGGATTGCTATGAAGGAACATGCATTCACGTTGGACATGCAATTATGGATTTGCGTTATCATGCTGGAGGAGATGATATACAGACGTGGACGCCGGTATTTGAAACAATTAATGCGAAAATGGAATTCTTCCCTCTAGATGCGATAATTGAGGAAGGGCATACCATTCGAGTTTCATTAGCGTCGACTGGAGAGGATTATCTGCCTGCGAGCACATCATCGATCGTTACCATACAAGAAGGTGAAAGTTCAACATTACAACTAGACACAATCGATCGTGAGAATCTTGAAGAGCGGTTGTACTTCATTCCACCGACATGTGCTCATGAACTGTGTTCCTCTGCTTAGGATTCCAAATGGTGAAGATGAAACCGCTGAAGATCATTAAACAAGCGAATGCCAGAATTCCTTGTTGTAGATTTACATATCCATTTTCGATAAGGAATCCAGCTGATATTGTTGAAATTACATGACCTATTGATAGGAGAAGCATATCTGTTGAAAATACTCTACCACGCATTTCGTCTTCCACCCACTGCTGCGTTAAAACTGTTGAAAGTACCCAATTTCCACCGCTAGCAGTATGTGCTAATGTGACTAGAACGAGGGTAAGGAGAAGAGGTCCTTGCAGACTAAAACCAACGAGGAGGTAAAACAATCCGCTAACAACGATAAGCAAACCGATGAGTCTTGGCCATTTTTCTGAATCTGTAAAGAATCTTCGAGCAAGAATTGGTCCAATTCCTGTACCTAATCCTCGAGCGAAGAAAAATATTCCAAAACCTAACGCCGCCCCTACAAATTCAATATCGTTTCCAGCTAGGACTAGGAATACACCTGCTAATCCACCTCCAGCAATATTCCATGATGTTTTAGCAAATATAATCCTAAACAGCCGCGGATCGGACTGTATTCGCTTTTGACCAAGCCATATGTCCTTGAGTGAGGATGTGATGATAGAACCAGATGATGATTTGTCGTATGTTTGTGGTACTTTCAAAGGAAGGAGTAGAAGCGTTCCTATTAGGAAGGTGATTGAGTCGATAATGAAAGCTATAGTGACTCCAAATTCAGAAACAACTAGCCCGCCTACAAAAGCACCCAAGCAAAGTGCTGTAGACCATGTAGCACTATCCAACGCATTTGCTGTCGTCAAATCTTCCTCGTTGACGATGTTAGGCAATGCAGCACGCTCTGCTGTAACATACAAGCCATGCAAAGCCATCATGATTCCTGAACAAAGAAATAGCCACCACATATCTTCTGGACCATCTACAGCAATGAAGGTAAGTGCGAGGAATATTTGCAATACATTTGTCAAAATCATCAATTTCTTTCGATTGACTCTATCTGCGAGCAATCCAAACAAAGGTTGCATAAGTGCAAAACAACCCATTCGAACAGCCATCAAGACGCCTAAAAGGAGCTCAGAATCGGTATATTGTAGAATGATGAGGAAAAGTGCGATCGTGTTGAACCATTCTCCAAACATTGAGATGAATGCTGCAATCCAAAATTTACGATAGGTCTTGTTCTCGCGAACAAGACTAAGATATGCATTATCTCCCATAATCTCATTCCTCTTCAGACACCGATTCTTCTGAAGTGGATAAGGAGACCTCAATCCATTTTGATGTTGGTGTGTTGGATATATTTGCTGTCGAATCGAGTGGAACAAGTTCATTTGCTTCTGGGAAATATGCTGCTAGATTTCCTCGTGGAATCTCATATGCTACAACAATCCAATCATTTGATTGTCGCCTGGTATTTCTAAAGTGGCTGGTCATATGTACGACATCTCTGGTTTTGAGACCCATTTCCGACATATCTAAAGCGTTCATGAATACGATGCGACGATTGCCATGAACTCCTCTGTAACGGTCGTGAAGTCCGTAAATTGTAGTATTGTACTGGTCATGGCTACGAATTGTCATTAGTACGTATCTTCCCTGCTTTACGTTAACATCTGGTAATTCGTGAACGGTGAACAAAGCCTTGCCTGATTCAGTATTGAAAGTACAGTTGTCTCTAGGAGGGTTTGGTAATAAGAATCCATTGGCTTCACGAACTCGTTTGTTGTAATCTTCAAATCCATTCAGTGAAGATGCCATTAAATCTCGGATGTGATCATAATCATTTGAGAATCGTTCCCAAGATAACACTTCTGGACACAATCGAATTCCAAGTTGTGAAACGAGTGATACCTCGCTCATTAGCATCTTTGAAACGGGCTTCATATTACCCTTGGAACGATGAACTACGCCCATCGAATTTTCAACGGTAACAAATTGTTCTCCAGATTCTTGTATATCCAATTCAGTACGACCAAGAACGGGGAGGATGAGAGCAGTTTTGCCCGTAATTAAGTGGCTACGATTTAATTTCGTTGAAATTTGAACGGTCAATCCTACTTTTTGCAATGCCGATGCTGTCTTACGGGTATCAGGAGTCGCTGACAAAAAATTACCCCCCATTGAAACGAAGACATCCACCTTATCTTCATCCATAGCGTGGATGGAATGGACAACATCATAGCCATGATCACGAGGCATTGAGAACTCAAGACCTTCCTCAAGTTTTGACAAAAATGCCTCACTTGGCGCCTCCCAGATTCCTACAGTCCTGTCACCCTGAACATTGGAGTGTCCGCGAACAGGACATACTCCAGCACCAGGACGGCCAATATGCCCTCCCATTAGTAGGAGATTAACCACCTCTTGGATCACTGAAACACCATTACGATGCTGTGTTAATCCCATCGCCCAACATGCTATAGTAGCATTGGATTGTTCGCACATATCTGCAACTGTTTTGATAACACTTCGAGAAATTCCTGAATCGCGCTCAATCTCATCCCAAGAGAAGGCGGTAAGTGATTCCTTAAACACTTGAAAACCGGTCGTTTTCGAATCGATGAAAGTTTGATCGATAGAATCTGAAATCAATAATTCTTTCATAATTCCTTTGAGTAATGCTGCATCTCCTCCTATGCGTACTGGAACGTAAAGATCTGCTAATTGCATCGATTGTAGATCTGCTTTCATGTAATCCTGAGGATGTTTGAAACGTTGTAATCCCGTTTCTGGCAGCGGATTGATACTGATGATCTTAGCTCCGTTCTTCTTAGCATCTCTCAATGCTGTAAGCATTCGAGGATGATTAGTTCCCGGATTTTGACCGATTACAAGAATCAAATCAGAGTGATTAAAATCCTCTAAGTGCACGGTACCTTTACCGATTCCAATTGTTTGAGAAAGAGCTTTTCCACTCGACTCATGACACATATTGGAACAATCGGGAAGGTTGTTTGAACCAAGGGCACGAACCAATGCTTGGTAGAGAAATGCGGCCTCATTTGATGTACGTCCAGAGGTGTAATACACGCCACGTTTCGCAGTGTCCATCGACTTTATTGAATCCGATATCAAATCGAATGCTTCAACCCATTCAATAGGTTCGTAATGTTTTGAATCAGTTCTCAAAATCATCGGTCGAGAAATACGTCCTTGGCTGTTTAGCCAGTAATCCGATTTGTTAAGCAAATCGGAGATTGAATATTTTTTGAAAAATTCTGTATTTACCTTGGCTTTCATTGCTTCATCTGCGACAGCCTTTGCACCATTTTCACAGAATTCAAACGACGTTCGATGTTCAGGATCAGGCCACGCACAGCCCGGACAATCAAATCCATCCTTTTGATTGACCATCAAAAGTGTACGAACTGTTTTGGTCAATCCCATTTTCCTTATACCATGATTCAATGATGATACTGCCGCTGGTATTCCAGCAGCTGTTTTTTTCACAGATGAAAGACGTAAACTGTTCGAATCAGGAGGTGTCGTCCCATCAACCCTCTCCTTCATGGTATAGGCAAATCAATCCAATTCATCAATGCTTGGAGGTAAAATCACTCAATGACCCGCTTTCCAAGCACCTTCATTTTTCACAAAACCGTACAATATCAGACCATGTTCGCGAGCGAGTTTAATAGCAGCTGATGAAAAGGCCCCTAAGGAAGAAATTGCAGGTATTCCTGTGCGGATTGCCTTTGCCACAATATCCCAGCCACAACGGCCTGAAAGTAATAGCATTGATGCATTAAAATCAGTATGTCCGTCTAGGGCTGCTTTTCCAATGGTTTTGTCAACGGCATTGTGCCTTCCTATATCTTCAGAAACATAACGTAAACCTTCATCGTGAATAAATAGACCAGATCCATGACTTCCTCCGCTTTTGTGGAATAGTTCCATAGATTTAGTTAGGGAATTTAAGGCATCATTAACGAAATCAAGGTCAAGATTTGTGAAGAATTTCGATTCAATGTTTCCTTTAACTTCTTGAACTAGTAAATCGGGATGATTACAAGCACCACAAGAACTGGTCACTATACGGTCTCTTGGCCTGACCTCTAAGATTCCTTGATATTCGATCACATGATGAGGTGTTTGTTTGTGAACAAAAGATTCTATTGCCAAGTCACAGGAGACATACCCTTCTGCAAGAATATGGCCGGCATGCAATTCAATGAGGTCAATTGGTGTAGCTAATAGTGTGGCATGAGAATATAAATTTCCTTCAGGATTCAATGCGTCGAGTTGAATGGCTGTTTCTTCAACAATTGCCTCCTTTTGTATCGATGAACCTTCCTTGGTCAATCGTTGCAAGGGCAGTTGTGAGCTGCCATCATTCATCAACATCCACCTCAATATCAAAAAATTCAAACTGGAGCGATACGAGTTCCGCTGAACTTTTTGCCTCTGCATATGCATCCAATGGTTCCTTGTTCAATTCCAAGAATCGTTCACCCCAGCGGAATTTACTCAACAATTCACATGCTTGTTCGGTACGACCCATCAAATAAAGTGAGGCAGCAAGGGCTTCCACCGTAGAAAGTTTACCAGGTTTACCCCAGTTAACTGGGTTCGCTGCCAGCAATAATGGAAGCATCCTTGGTTGCAACCGTGTACGACGCATGACGTGTTCGACAGAATCTTCAATCTGAGCCCAAGAACAATCAAGACCTACAAGTGCACCATTTCGCTCAAAAACCTCACGATCCTCTGGCCCCAAGACTTTCCCGCAAAGAGGCTCGAGTATGATTCCGCGTTTAGGCAATCGTCTGAAATCCTTATGCAATCGAAGCAGATTATCCTTTGATGCTCTAACTGCAGTATTCTTTTTTGGATCATCCTGTGCTAGCCAAATAGCATGAACAGGGATATCCATGAACTCACCGCAGGTCTTTCAGATAATCTCCGATCGTCATTCCACGGCTGCTTGAACCTTGCCCAATCATGGATTGATGGTCATTGCTAGATTCAACCATAAGTTCAATCCCGAGAATCATCTCAAATTTCTTGATGACCGAATCTGTAGGAGGTTTACCCGATTCGGCTGATTTGATGACATTTATTGTTTCAGCCATTCGCTGACCTAATTGCGCTTGAGTCCAACCTTTGGATCCCCGGCCATCGATAATACGGCGTGAAAAATCATCAGCAAGTTCCTTCTCTTGCTTGTTCATAATGTTGTTTTTCCTAAATGATCGCTGTTTTGGCTTAGACATTGGATTGCGGCGTGCCTGTGATAGCCCAGGCGCTTCTTGTTTTGGCGCCAGATTCATTTGTTCAACACATTTCTGGCAAATCGCCAACATCGCCTTATTGACACGATGCTCTCGGGTTGAAACCTTGGTTGCGCCGCATAATTCACAATCTCCCATCGTATCCCCAAAATATCCTCACGCTGACATTTGATGAACCCTTCGCTGTGTAGTCAAAATACATCGATGTATTGATGAACTGTAGGCCCAAGGGATAATTGATTGCGATGGGTACTGAAGTCGACAGAAATTCAGAGTCCGTGAAAAACCATCGAGATGATGATCTCCAAAAATTGGAACAAGATTTTCGTAGGCTTCAAGAACAAACGCAAGAATTGATTAGTGAACGAACTCATATCGAATCTGAGTTGCGCAACGTCAAGAAACAAGCAGGACGTCTTGAAGAAGAGGTTAGACACCTTCGCTCTCCACCACTTATTGTAGGTACATTACAGGATGTACTCGATCCCGAACGCGCAATCGTTCGTTCATCGAATGGGACCGTCTTTCAGGTTTCATTGAATCAAAGAATCGAGCCCGAATTACTCAAGCCAGGTACAAGAGTGGCTCTCAATCAAGATTCGCTTTCTCTTGTTGAAGTACTGCATGATGCATGGGACCCGATTGTAAGCGGCTCAGAAATGGTCGAGAAACCGGATATCACCTATGACATGGTAGCTGGACTTGATGATGAAATTCTCTCTGTAAGAGAAGCGATAGAACTGCCACTAACCAAACCTCAATTATTCGTTAAGGTGGGGATTAAACCTCCAAAAGGAGTGCTTCTCGTTGGCCCTCCGGGTTGTGGAAAGACCCTTCTTGCGAAAGCTGTTGCCCATCATACCAATGCAACATTCATTCGAATGGTCGGCTCTGAACTTGCTCAGAAATACATTGGCGAAGGTGGAAGGTTGGTTAGGGAATTGTTTTCGCTTGCAAAGGACAAATCTCCTTCCATTATATTCCTCGATGAAATCGACGCTATTGGGGCAAAACGTTTGGACGGTTCAACCAGTGGCGACCGTGAAGTTCAGCGAACATTGATGCAATTGCTTGCTGAATTGGATGGTTTTGATGAATTGGAACATGTAAAAATAATTGCAGCGACCAACAGGCCGGATATTCTTGATAATGCTCTTTTACGGCCTGGTCGTTTTGATCGAATCATTGAAATTCCAATCCCTGAAGAAGAATCTCGCCGAGCAATACTCAAACTTCACTTGTCTGAAATGAATACAAAAGGTGTTCGCCTTAAGGCCATTTCACAGGCTACTGATGGTTTCAGTGGGGCTGAGTTGAGAGCAACATGTATTGAGGCGGGTATGATTGCAATTCGTTCTGACCGGGATACAGTCGTACATGCTGATGTTGTAAAAGCAATTGAGCGATTGAATAAGAAGAAATCTCAATCAGGTGGGACATCATCTCCAGATGGTTTGTATGGATGATAGGTGAATGTTCAAAGTCCGACCTGTTAACCACCAATCATGTCAAGCAACATCGTTGAATGTGTTCCAAATATCTCCGAGGGGCGAGATCAAGACAAAATCAACAGAATTGTCGATGCTGCCCGCATAGATGGTGTCAAAATACTTGGTGTTGAGCCAGATCCAGATTACAATAGAACAGTCATCACGTTCGCAGGTGCGAGTGATGCAGTCGAAAAAGCAGCGATCAAACTTATCGAGAAAGCAATAGAAGAAATCGACATGAGAACACATTCAGGAGAACATCCTAGAATGGGATGTGTTGATGTTTGCCCTTTCATTCCCATTCGAAATGTTTCAATGGATGACTGTGCTGCAATAGCTCATCGTGTAGCCAACGTGATTGCAGAACTGAACGTACCTGTTTTCCTCTATGGTTTTGCATCTACTTCTGACAAAAGGCGCTTACTTTCCTCTCTAAGGAAAGGTGAATATGAGGGCTTAGAGGATCGATTCAATGATACTTCGTCGATTCATACAGATGATACAAGGCTCCCCGATTTAGGATTGAATAAGTGGACGGAATCCTCACAAAAAAGTGGTGGTATCACAATCGGTGCCCGTGATATTCTATTGGCATACAACGTCAATATCGATGATGCTAATCCCTACGTGGCACAACAAATCGGTTCAATCGTTCGAAGTTCTGGACGCTTGATTAAATCCGCTGATGGTGAACGTAAATTCAGGACTAAGGGATTGCTATTACATGTACAGGGAATGGGCGTTCCACTTGAATCTCATAACATAAGTCAAGTATCGATGAACTTACAAAATTACCGAATAACAAATCTTCATCATGCCTTCGATACGATCGAAAGTCTCTGCAAAAACATGAACAGTTCAACAAAGGGAAGTGAACTGGTGGGATTGATACCACTCGATGCTATGCTTGATGCTGGTAAATGGTATGGCGGAGATGGGTTATCAGAAATGGAATACATCGATATTGCAATTGAACGACTCGGATTGGATGCAATTGCTCCGTTTGATCCAAAAGAAAGAATCATTGAATGGGCGATAGAGGAGGGGCAAGTATGACTTGGGCTGGCAAAACATTACAGGAATTTCAAGCTGCACTTGCAAGTGACGATCCTACACCAGGCGGAGGTTCAGCAGCAGGGGTAGCACTCGGACAGGCTGCTGCCTTGGCTGTGATGGTTAGTGATTTAACACTCTCAAAAGAATCCCTCAAGGAAGGTTGGTCAATATCAGAACGCGTTAAAGAAGTAGCATTGCCCTTGCTCGATTTAGGTCTTGAATTGGCAACACAGGACAGTCAATCCTTTGATGCGGTCGTCGAATCGTTTCGATTACCAAAAGAAACCGATGAAGAAAAATCTCAACGAAGGGTTGCCATAAGATCTGCAACATTGGGTGCTGCAGAAGTTCCGTATCGTACTGCAGTAGCAGCGTTAAATTTGCTCAAACTTCTACCTGAGTTAGCGGAAAAGGGTAACGGAAATGCAGCATCGGATGTTGGTGTGGCAGGATTGTTAGCATCAGCCGCTCTGAAGGGTGCAATTTTCAATGTTGAAATCAATCTACAATCCCTACCCGATGATTATGGAGTGGATATGAGGAAGGAATTGCCTTCTTTAATCGAGGATGGTCGAGTTTATTCTAGGAAATGCATGGATGCGGTAAGGATTCGATTATCGAACTAGTGATCCTGTGGCTATATCTCCATCTAAAGTGACCAATCGAACGGTATCATTTCCATCATCAGCTGCAAGCATCATACCTTGACTGACGACACCTCGAAGAGGACGCGGTTGTAAGTTTGCAACGAAGACGACAGATTTGTTGAGGAGTTCTTCAGCAGAATAGTATGCTTTAATTCCAGCACAAATGGTACGCCCATCTTCACTTCCATCGTCAAGTTTTACCACGTAAAGTCGGTCTGCGTTAGGATGGTCTTCGACAGATAATATTCGACCAACCCTTAATTCTACTTTCATGAAAGTATCAAAATCAAGATATTCGATACCTTCGGGTGCTTCATTCTTCATGCTTTTCTTCTCCTTTTTTCCACCTTTTACTGCGTGGGTTACAGCGCTTGATTCTTCATTCTCTTCAACAAGGGATTGCTCTTCTTGGACGATCTCATCGACATCCAATCGCTTGAACAACGGCTCGTAGGAAGATGATGGATTGTTCAGTTGTGCAGACCAATCGATCGCCTCTTGCCATGTAGCGTCATGCAAATCTTGCTCAATCCCTAGCATGTCCCATAATTTTTGAGCACTAAACGGCAAGAATGGTTGGGTGACAATGGCGAGATATCGACAAATTCTCCACCCGAATGCAAGAGAGGAAAGCGATTCAACACGTCCTTCTGAACCAACCTCGGTTTTCAGATGCTTCCATGGCATGGATGATTGTAAAAGTTGGTTCCCATGTTGTGCAGCTGTCATCGCTGTTCGCAGTGCCTCTTTGTATCGGTGCCTCTCAAGTGAAGTGGTCATATCGGAATGCAATTTCTCGAGCGTTTTGCACAGGTCTTCGTAGAGTTCTGTGTTATCAAATGCAGGTAGTGATTCTCCGCCAGGTGTATCGGGTAAGCGTGAGGAAAGCGAAAGAACACGATTTACAAAATTTCCATAGGTTGCAATAAGTTCGTTATTGATTCGATCGACAAATTCTCCCCACGTGAAATCAGTATCATGTGATTCAGGCATGTTGATGCTCAAATAATATCGCAATGTATCGGGATCAAAACGCTCAAGGAATGAGGGCACCCATATTGCATGTTTTCTCGATTTAGAAAATTGCCCACCTGCAAGCATCAAATATTCCATTGCTGGGACATTATCTTCCAATCGAAGACTCCCCTCCGATGGTAACTCAACTGGTTCATCAGCCGTTTTACCACTCCTAGCATGGTTTAGACCGATTAGAATAGCAGGCCAAATCACGGTGTGGAACGGAACATTGTCCTTGCCAAGGAAGTAATAATGACGTTGAATTGTATCATTGTTTTCAATCCACCATTGTTCCCAATTGTTACCATCGCCAAAGGATTCTGACCATATTTGAGAGCACGTAAGATATCCTTGAACCGCTTCAAACCATACATAGATGCATTTACTATTCCAATCTTCACCATCAAGAGGTACATCGATTCCCCATTCCAAATCACGAGTGACTGCACGGGGGCGGAGACCCATATCCAACCATTGCTTAGTCATGGCGCGAACGTTTGGCTTCCAAACCGCATGGTTATTTTCAGCATGCTGCTCTAGTGCATTTTGGAATAAGTCTAGCCGATAAAAAAGGTGTTCAGTATCTCGAATTTCAACAGTAAGTTCAGGATTCATTTTCGACACAGGATTCTTCAATTCATACGACTCATATGTGGCGCCACAAGCATCACACTGGTCTCCTCTAGCGCCATCCTCTCCGCAAGAGGGGCATGTTCCCTCAATATATCGATCCGGTAAGAATCGCCCTCCACCACTAGGGTGGACTTCGAAATATTGTTGCATCGTTCTTTTCTCGAAAAAACCAGCATTGTACAAGAGCATGAAATTTTCTTGAACTTTTTCTTTGTGTCTTGTATCACTTGTTCGATTGAACAGTGAACCACCATATCCAATCCCACGTCGATCGATATTTGGTATCCATGTGCATCCTAAATCGAGAAGTGCCTGAGTATTTATTCTATGATATTCATCGACGATATCCTGTGGAGAAACACCTTCTTGTTCAGCAGTTACAGTAATTGGTGTACCGTGTTCATCTGAACCTGATACCATCAATACGCGATTTCCGCGTGCACGCTCAAATCGAGCGTATATGTCGGGCGGAAGGTAACAACCTGCCACGTGTCCAAGGTGAAGTGGCCCGTTTGCATAGGGCCAAGCGACACACACGAGAACGTGGTCACCATCCGACATATTGAGCGCTAACAGGCATTGATTTTCAAATCAACCCTTTCATTCAATCAAAAACAACATTTTCAAGAAGCAGAACGTACTGGCCGAACTATCCAAAGGACAGGAGTTCCCGTTCAATATGAACCTAACTTTACTCATTTTTTATACAGCACTTGCTCTTGGCGTTTCGTTTATTTGTTCTATTTTGGAAGCGGTTGTCTTATCCATTCCGAACACCCAAGTAGCTGTATGGCAAAAAGATAAGAACAAGCGTGGGGATCTTTGGGCCAAACTCAAAGCAGATGATTCTGTAAAACCACTTACTGCAATTTTGACATTAAACACAATTGCACATACAATGGGGGCTGCAGGAGTAGGTTCTGAAGTTCAGGACAAATTTGGAAATGAATATCTAACCATTGCATCGGTTATTCTTACACTCGCGGTTCTTTTCTTATCTGAGATAATACCCAAGACTCTAGGTACAGCATATTGGCGACAACTTTCACTCATCTCTGGTCGAGTTCTCAATTCCATTACAATTGCATTGGTCTTTATCATCGCACCAATACAGTGGATGAAGAAGATTCTACCGAAAACAGACGGACAACTCGTTACGAGGGATGATCTAGCCGCTCTTGCAGATTTAGGAGAAGAAGAAGGAGCTTTGATGGAGGATGAAGAGACTGTCATCCATAACTTACTGAGACTTCGAGAAATACCGATTACGGATGTAATGACGCCACGGGTTGTTGTAACTGCATTGCAGCAAGACATGACGGTACGAGAAGTTCTTGATGAATATCCAGTGCTTAGATTCTCACGCATGCCTGTTTACTCAGAATCCGTAGATGAAATTCAAGGAGTGGTGATTAGGTCTGAATTACTCGTGGCAGCAAGCCGTGACGAATGGGGACGCGTAGTTAGTGAGTTCATGAAGCCAGTACATTCTCTTACGACTAAACAAAGTGTTGATGCTGCCCTAGATATGTTACTAGAACGTCGACAGCAATTTGCTGTCGTACAGGATGAATTCGGAGGTACGTCAGGAATCATCACCATGGAAGATGTATTGGAAACACTTCTTGGTGAGGAAATTGTCGATGAACTTGACGAGGTTGATGACATGCGTGAATTGGCACGAGGACAAACAGTTTCAGACGAAGAAGAGTGATTTTTCCTCCATCCATTCCTCAATTAATCGATCACGTGAAGAATTGTTCTTTTCATGTGAATGTTTCAATTCTTCAACGATATGATATGTGAAATCTGATTCATTTTTAGAATGGACATCGATCAATAAATCAGCGTGTATTGTACCCAGTGTCGCATCATTTTTGGCTTGAACAAGCAAGGTTGGACACGAAGGAAATCCCCAATGAGGAGTGATGAGTTCTTCTACTGATTCAACAGTAAATATTGGCAGATTGAGTCGATTGTAATAATTCAGTAATCTATGCATCATGGCCTTGTGAAGGAAAGCAGGGATTTTCAAAAATTCACATGTCTGATTATTGATGTATTCATACGAAGTTACAGGAGATTCCAATACCATACCCAGGGCCTTGTCCGATGTTTGGAGTTCATTACGCATGACTCGTTGAGCTACAAATCCCCCTAAACTGTGGCCGTGAATGATAAATCCATTCTTTAACCATCCTCGCTCTTCAAACACATTTAGGACGGATTCAAGATCATGACACACATGAAGAGCAGCCCAATTGGGAACTCGCTTATTTCCACCATGAGCACGCATCTCAAACAAGATACAATTGTATCCTAACTTCTCATACAAATCACTACGTCCAGTCATGTTAAGGGCCCGAGAATTCCATCCATGTATAAGAATTGCAAGTGGCTTATCAATATCGATTGTTTTCGACAACCAACGTACTGGATAACCCAAGACATCGTATTCCTCCCATTCCCATTCTGATGGTAGAGGCTGATCATTCCGTCTCGCTGGAAGCCTTAGCATGAATCCCAAGCATAAGGCAAACCACAAATCTAGGATTATGAGCGGTGCCAAATAGAGGATGAAGATTGATTTATCGAAATATACAGCAATAGGGACGAGAAAAACCCATGCGATTGCATGCGTAAAAAATGCCGCGAATCTATGAGACTGCATGAAGATTGATTCCTTCAGTCTTCTTTGTTGTCTTCTGCTTCTTCTTCGCCTTTGTCGTCTTCAGAGTCCTTCTCAGCGACCTTGGCTTCACGAGCCTTCGCTTTTTCTTCTACACGCTTAGCATACTTTTCACCAAACTGACTCATGCTTTCCAGACGTGCACGGAAACCGGATGTTGCTTTCTCTTCAGGTATATAGCGAACGAGATAGGTTCCGAACATCAAATCAAACAGTCCTTGGTTTAGATCACTGTTACGGGAGAACTGCCAATTTACAATCCATAGAATCATGAAAATTGCTCCTAGAGAAGTCGCGACAATTGGCCCTGTTCCACCATCGGATATCTTTCCAACTTGGGTGAAAATCAAAAGGAATCCAATCAGTGATAGGAGACCGATATTGTTTGCAAGCAGTGGATGGAGGAACATGGGCTTCGAACCATCTCCGCGGATGTTTCGAGTTGAAGAAGTAAATTGACCAAGATTTCGTCCTGTGTTAAATGGTAGGAATATCGAATTGAACGCCCAAACAGCAAAAGCAGCAATTAAAACAATCGTCCCGGCAACTCCTCCATTTCCTGCACCGCCACCATATGCGTTTAGGAATACAGCAGTAATGATCAACGAGAAATTAACAGTGAAATTGACCCACCAAGAAATGATACGACTCAACTTTGGAGCGATTTCGAATTCATCTGAAAGGCTAGCAGGACGAGGTTTCTTTTCCTTCTTTTTCTTTTCTTTTTTGGCCTTTACCGGCGCTGCCTTAGCCACCTTAGCGGCCTTAGCTGCCTTAGCTGCCTTTACAGGTTCTTTCTTAACGACCTCTTTTTCACTTGATTCAACTTTGTCGAGTAGTCCCATTTTCTCGCCTCATTCATGTGTACATTTCTGAAATTTGTTTGTATATTGCAAAGTCGCCTGACTCAACAAAAGCATTGATCGATGCATCTGGCATGTTGGCTAGTTGCTCATCTATGATAGTGAAAAATTGTCCCCGGCGTTCATCATCGATTGCTGATGGATCTACTCCAACCTCTTTGAAGAGTTCAAAATCATCCGAAGCAAGGAAAGACTGAATTGCATCTTCGGGCAGTTCATCACCGAGTAAATCATTGACTATGGTGAAGAATTGTGAGAACAGAGTATCAGCCTCATCGAGGCTTGTTTCTTCAAGTTCTTCAGTAGATTCTTCCTCTTCTTCATCATTTGAAGGGGCTTCTTGAGTGGGTTCAGGTTGAATCATCAGAGAGCGGCGCTCAGCCATAAGTTCCTCAAGCTGAGGGACGAGAACTCGAAGAGTGTCTTTGTCACCTGCTGCTTTTGCCGCTTTGTATTGCGGTTTTAGTTCACGAAGCATATTTTCAACCTCCGTTAGTCGGTCAGGTTCTTCTTCATCAAGTAATTCTACAACAGGAGCGCCGCGAGCCTCATTCAGTGCCTCTTCACGTTCCTTTTTTCTCAGCACAATAATATCACGGTCTAGTTCGTGGCCAAAGCGATCTGAATATCGATCGAGAAGCGAACCGGATTCACCAGTTCCTAAGCGATCGATTGCGCCGTAAATTTGTGGCAGTGGTTTTGCTGAACGTTTAGCCCAAAGATCTCCGTATTCATTGGATGGCTCCTCTGCTTCCGAAGGCGCAGGAGGTTGTTCAAGTGGTATTGGGGTAGGCGCTGGTGGCAATTCTGGTTGAGGCAATGGCGCGGGAACTGGAGCATCTGGCAATGGAGGTAAAGGCGCTCCAGGTAGGGGCGGCATACCGGGTAATGGAGGCAATGGTGAAGGCGGAGTTTGTGGCGATTTGTTCTTTTTCCGACGTCGCATTTACTCACCTCTATTCTGACTGGATGCCATTCTACCCTTGAACCTTACCACAATTAGAACATGAAAATGTGCATCTTAGAACACTCATTGCTGGACCATTCTTCCCCATCCCTTTAGGCTAAGGAATGTTGCAGCTGATTCTGAAACATGGAGCCTATCTCCAACAGATACATCATGCTGCTCATCACCAAAACGGAGTATTGCATCATCAACCACAATCTCTACATCGATTGATTTTTCCTTACCAAACACAAATGCTTCACTTAAAGCATCAAACGGATTAGAACCATCACTGTCCAGCCTCTGGAGAGGGAACTCAGTGACCCGCATACCTGTTTTTCCATGAAGAGAAGTGGGCCAACGTATTTGTCGACGAACATCAATGGTGACAACCTCATCGGTTTCACCTGCTGCTCCTAGTACGATTGATGCATCCGACTTAACAAGGTCAAGAAACAATCCTTGATGAGCTCCTAATCGCGAAATTTGCCCATTTGTAATAGATTCACGGCGATCCTCATGAAGAAACATATTCGCTAACTTTTGTATGCTCGCAGGGCCCTTGCCGGGCTTTCCTTCACGCCGAAGGTTTTCCTTCAAACCAAGGTGCAGATCCTTCATAATTTTTGATGATCCATCCTCTTCTTGTGCGATAAGAACAAGTTTGTCGATCAAAGTAGGAATCTGATTTCGAATCCTCTTTGTCCAGCCATTTGCGCTAGAATCGTTCAACCTCGTTAAACCGCCATGAACATCGACACCTTCGCCACGGATATGTGAGACCAATTCACGTCTTGCTTCAGAATCTAAATGGAACAATGATGGGTCGCGGTAATGCAAGTGGAACCCGCGATGACCAGAAAAGGTCACCTGTAAAAATGAGTCATCGAATCCAAACTCAGGTTCAAGAAAGTCATTCCATAGTGAGTGGGCTTGGTCTCGTATAACATCCAACATTGCAGGGAAATCACGATCTGTTACGCCGGGAAGGTGATCGCCATCTAGATCGAAAATAAGATCAGCCCCCTGCCACATTTTGTCGTCCATTTTCAATTCATACGGCTTTTGCCAATATGCTGTAGAATAGAAGCATGAATGCATAGCTCGTTCTGACAAAAACTGTCTCAAGTCCTGCTCATTTCTAAATGACTTATGGCGCAGTGGAGGAGCACCCCCGAATGGAATGAACATCCATTCACGTTTTGGCATTCTAGGAGGCCGCCAAAATGTGGAATTACGATAATATTGGCCAAACCGATGCGCAAAACGTGCCCATCCTGATGAAGCCATGAGGAAGCCTAGCGTTGACAGTTCTTGAACGCAACCCTAATCGTTCTTCATGTAGAATTTTTGTTCTGTTTCTCCAACAACAGTAACCGTGTCTGCGCCGGTTATTGCAACATAATGATCCCAACAGTAGTAATGCTGGTTATGGACCATAGCAGACCCGAAGGTAAGGCGAATACCGCACTCATGACATCTAGGACCAATCTCTCCATTTGGCGCTTGTGCGAGTTGAACATGTTCTTGCGGCATCTTCTCACCTGATTGTTGCTAAAGGTCTCGGTTCTAAAATGTCGTGATGATTTCTTATCATTGAGGTACAGAACTATTGCTTACCCAATCAAGCAAATCAAGGGCGACTTCACAAGATTCACTAACCTCGATGTGCTCATCATTGAGGTATTTCTTCAAGACTGGAATCGCTTCGACATTGCCGATTGCTCCGAGTGCTTCAGCAGCTTCATGGCGAACCATGACATGCTCGCTTGAATCGGAAAGAATCCTTACGAGAGTAGGAATCGCTTCATCCATTTGCATCTGCCCAAGAACATAAGCCAACTCATGTCGAAGAAGAGCACTTTGTGAATCGAATGCCTCGCACAGAACTAAGCAAGATTCTGTACTTCTAATATTTCGTAACTTAAACACGGAGCGCATGCGTTGAAACATCTTCTGATTTTCATCAAGGAGTATTTCTCTAAGTGTTTCCAACTTAGATGATTCTGAAGCAGGTGCTGGATCAACGGAACCATATTCACTCGATTCAGGTCGTCGATTCATACCTATTACTCCAAAGCGCCGATGAATGCCATACTTTCGACATCGAAATCTTCGCGAATCATCCCTAACCCTTGGCCTTCTTTGAGAAACTGTCGAATCGATGAACGACCGTCTGTTTTGTAATCAATGGTTCGTTCGTTAACGTACATTGTAACAAATTTCTGATTTGTTTCATCATCTATTCCACGACCCCATGCTTTTGCAAACTCAAGTGCTTCTTCAGGATGCTTAATCGAATGTTCGATACTCATCTTGGTGTACATAGTGATATCCTCCATAACCTGTTGTCCGAGATCTCTACGAACAACATTACCGCCGAGTGGCATAGGCCAACCATCAGTACGTTCATTCCACCATATGCCAAGATCGATAAGGACATTCAAATCATGCTCGACATATGTCAATTGTCCTTCATGTATAATCAAACCACATCGGTATGTGTCATCAAGAATCCTAGGTATGATTTCATCAAATGGGACTACCTCTACGTTGACATTTCCCCAAGCTAAACGAAGGCCGAGATAGGCAGATGTTTTCAAGCCCGGGATAGCAATGGTCGATGATTTAGCATCTTCGAGAGTCAATCCTTTTTTTGCAACAATCATAGGACCATAGCCTTCTCCCATCGAAGCACCACAATTCATGAGAGCATAATCTTCAGCGATGTCTGGGTACGCGTGGATTGATACCGCGGACACTTCAAGTTCACGATTCATAGCACGATGATTGAGTGTCTCGATATCTTGTAATTCGTGAACAAAGTTGTAACCAGGAGTGGGAAATGCGTTTGTTGTCATAGCATGAAACATGAATGCATCATCGGGATCGGGAGAGTGTCCAATGCGGACGATGAGATTACCATCGTCATCTCGTGGTAGATTGGCCATAATACTTCCAAGAACATTCCCTTCAAGAACCAACCGCATCATTTTAGAAACAAAAATCACTCAGTTAACGGATTGTTTATGTAATTGTTAACATAGTTGTGTACATGGAAACCGGGACTCGGTTCAGAAGCACCCTCGTGTTCCTTGTTGTTTCCGTAACAATGTTCAGTTCAGTCAGCGCTTCATCTAGTACTGGATTGTTTTTTCTGGAAGGGATTGAAGTCGATGATGCGGATTCGGGAATAAGAACAATTGAAATTGATGCGGATGGGAATATTTTTGCTTCTTTTGGTTCAACTTTGTACAAACTATCAGCCTTAGGTTCAATCCTAGAAGAGAGATCATTCTCCACCGAAATTTCTGCAACATCTTTATCGCCAGATTTCACAAAATTAGCACTCACATTGCGTTCCGGTGCAAGTGGTGAAGATTCTGTTTTTTTGCTGTCAACAGGGGATTTGAGTACACTCGTATCAAATGATGTAACGCGTACAAACGCACACCTTCTTGAATGGTCATCGAACGGTGCTAAACTCTATTCGAATGCACCCGATGCTGGAATTTTGCAATTAAATCGTGAAACTTTGACTCAAGAAACGTCTTATGTCGGAAATCATAGCGGGGAGATGGCATGTTTTGATGTTTCAGAGTCTAGTGGTTCTGTCCTTACAGCCGATGAGAATGGATTGATTCAGTTGTGGAACAGTGCTGGTGATGTGCTGCAACAAGAAATTCTTCTTCAATCGATAATTCATGATTGTAAAATAGGTGACAACGATGAATATTTTTCTATTTCAACTCCTGATAATGGAATCCGTAAATGGACCTTTACTGGCTCAGAATTGAAACCAATTGATATTGATGATGCTATACATTTCGAATTGGCTCCAAGTCCAAATGTTATCATTGTTCACAAGGATTCCCCAACGCAGCACATCCTTGTTTATGATTATCTAAATGAACAAATCATCGACCAAGTTGAAATGTTTCACAATTTTGATGATTATGAGCTTGTATTTGATGATGCGGATAATATTGAGAATATTTTTACTAATTCAAAGGTTGATTATGTAGTAAAGTATGGGACAGAAGTTCATCGAATAGGAGTAGGTCAATCAGGAATCGATACCGATGGCGATGAGATTCCTGATTCGCTTGATAATGATGACGATGGCGATGGAATCGAAGATAATTGGGATCTAAACTGTGAAGACATAGGGATATCATGTGAATTGTTACCTGATGAGAATTATATTCGAAGCATAGACGTTGAAATCAATTCCACACATATTGTTGTAAAACAATCATTTACACTCAACAAAAAACATTCGACCACCATAAGGGATTTATCACGCTATTCAATGGATACGGACATCAAACTCATCGAAGCCGAAGCACAGTTGTTTGCGGATTCAATTTGCGGTAATATGAATGAAGCACAGCTTGCCAACTCAATCTCTTCGACGATAAACTTCGGTAATGCGACATTGGATTTTGTCAATTTATACTGTTCAATTGAGGATGGAATGGTCCTCTACTCTGCGAGTGATGGGACATCTCATATCCGTTATTCTGTATCCGTGACATATCGTTTTGATTCCAGTCAATCACTGAATGGGATCGTACTTCAAGTGCAGAATAATCGCTTCCATTCCGACGGTAGCATGACTGAATTGAGTGAACAACACCCGCTCTCCATTAGAGTGCACGGTGATGAAATTAGCACTCTAGAATATGTCCCTTGGCACATTCAGGAACAACAAGTATCCTTTACGCTTAGCACAAAGGGAGGAAATTCTGAATCACTAGATCCATCATCCATTATTTCTTCACCAATCGTAATCGCCATTGGCATAATTGGAATTGGAGGATTTTTATTAGTCGGAATTTTCCTTTTCAAGCGACAATCTGAACGGGATAGTTACGATATTACTCTAGATGAAGAGGAAGATGAAGAGGAAGATGAATATTTAGATGAGGAATACGAAGATTATGATTCCGTCGAAGAAGAGGAAATCGAGGAGGAAGAAATTTCTGAACCGTCGAAACGTAGACCTCCGCCTCGTCGAAGGAAAAAACAAACGTCTAGTAAGCGTGTTCCAGTTCAAAGTAAAGAAGTAAATCAAGCTCAACAACTTCTTCAGGAATCCTCTAATGAAGTTGTTCGCAAGCGTAGAGCACGCCGTTCCGATTCTACTGTTAAAAGCAAGCGACGGAAATTAAGTGATGTTCAGAGCGTTGATTCTCAACCTCGAAAGCGTCGAGCGGTGAAGCGCAAGAGCCAATCCGATGATCAAATGGACGAAACGCTGAAACGATTCGTTTCTGAATCACCAGAGGAATGATATTTCCTCATCCATATCACAACATCGCGTTAGATATTCTCGTAGTCCGGAAACATGTTGCTCGTCCAAACGATTGAACACTTCACCAAAGTATCGGTTCAATCGTTCCATCGACATGTCCGAATGAAGGTGGGCATGGAGCAGGACCTTCTCGCGAGTTAGAGGATCGTTCTCAAATAAATCAAGCCTTGATAGAAGTGCCTCATGAGCTGCTTTGACTGCTTCTAAAGGTGTATCCTTTCGAGCAGCAAAGACACCAAAAACCATTGGCTGTCCCGTCAATTCCAACCAGGCTTGACCGAGATCGAGGCGAACTAGGTCAGGATTTGTTTTTGCACGGTCTAGTGCACGGTCACCAATGAGTAGGGCACCATCACACCTCTCAAGCATTGTATCCATGTCAGGGCCCATTTCGACGGGCCGTGGGTCAATTCCTCGCTCCTTCAACAAGTACTTTAGCAACGTTACTGAGGAGGAGGAGTCGGTTGGTAATGCAATATCTCGCATCTCCTCAAGAGGTCTGTTTCCAAAGACCAAAACACTCCCCACCTCTCCTTTGGAACTGATTCCAATTTCAGGAACCAAAGTTAACTCATCATGATGTTTTGCAAAATCAGCGGCTGGTATAGGAGCCAATACACAATCTCGTCGTAAGAGATGACCGGTTAGCCACGAAGGAGGAGCAGGTAAAACATGGAATGATTCGTCCAATCCTACAAAAAGTGGATCGCAGTTCATAAATGCAACGCGGCCAATTGTTTTCATCCATCGTGGAGTCTGTTTTAACATTCATTACACCTCATGCCATTGGCAGTCTCTTGACTGGTTTTTTGGGAACATATTCCTCAAATTCAGTGTAGATAGTATTACGTTTGATTGGAACACATCCTGCATTTTGAACTAGTTTCGATAATTGCTGTAGATCATGGGTCAAAGGAGTAATTGAACCAGCAAGATGCATTATTGATTCCTGTTGAACCGTTCCATCGATGTCATCAGCACCAAATTGTAGGGCCAACTCCGATAACTCATCACCAATATTCATTCGATAGGCCTTGATATGCGCTATACTATCGAGTAAAATACGAGATACTGCAATGACTCTCAAAATTTCTTGACCTGTGGATAATTGAGCCATAGGCAATCGTGTCGAATCAGGGAGGAAAGGATATGGTACGAAGCATTGGAATCCATTTGTTAGCGATCCTAAATCACGTAATTTGAGAATGTGGTCAACACGTTGGGATGCCGTCTCAATTGTTCCAAACAGCATCGTGCAATTGCTTGGAAGTCCAATATTGTGGGCAGTGCGATGAATATCCAAGTATTCCTGACTAGATTCCTTTCCATTGCAAATAATGGCCCGGACATCATCATCAAGAATTTCAGCACCTCCGCCAGGTAATGAGGTAAGACCTGCATTCTTGAGCCGTTGAAGAGTTGATTCGATGGACAAGTTTGAGAGTTGAGCTAAGTGCTTTACTTCAACTGCAGTTAAGGCTTTTATCGAAATGTGAGGGTGTTCTGCTTGAATACGCTGAAACAGTTCTTCATAATGCTCCACAGTCCACTCTGGGTGAAGTCCACCAACCGAATGTACCTCATCCACATATGGCGAAAATTTCGATAATTCTTCGAGATAGTTTTCAACTGATAATTCGTATGCATCATCGGCTTTCGGACCTCTGCGGAAGGCACAGAATCGACATGCCAATACACAGATGTTGGTTTGGTTGACGTGTACATTAGAATTGAAGTACGCCCTTTCGCCAAACATCGCTTGCTTGTGGAGATTAGCCAATCGGCCTAGTTCGAACAAATTGGGTTCAGAAAAGAGAAGAAGACCGTCTTGATGATTCAAAACTTGATCATTGAGGATTTTGTCAACAATGATTTGCATTGATTCAGACCAATTCTCCTCTCGCAAACTAACTTTCAAATCAGTTCTCCATCGAGGGTTCCTATCCGCCAAAACGGTGGTTGAAACCCACTCAGTCATGACGCTTCCTCATGCTCATTCTTCATGAAGATGTGGATGTGGCCACAACTCAACGTCGGACACTAAAGAAACCTGAATTCATCATGAATTTACGGAATTCCTCTACCAAAAAGACAGTCGAAGCTACAGCTACCAATACTATCCAATCCTCGCCTTCAAGTGGTGTTGTGCTGAGAAGATTTCCAAATTCAATTCCAATCAGAGGGATAGGGAATGTTGCAAAGTGAACGAACATGAATAGTAAGAATCCTGAAGCAAGAATCGCATAATTGATGGCTCTATTTGAGAATAAACCGAGCGAAAAGAGACTTTCTTTTTCAGATCGACAATTCAAGACATTAAACAATTGGAAGACAATAAACACAGCAAAAGTCATGGTTTGTGCAGCAGCAAATGTCGTATCAGCGTATGAATTCCATGCGCTCAAGGCCATCTCATCACCATCGTTACAGTCTCTAACGGAGAATCCTGCATCGGATTCAGTAGCAAATGGAGCAAGGCTACATTCGTTTCCATAAACGCCGCCACCAGCAAGGAAGAAGACTATCAGAGTGCCAATAACCATCACTGCACCAAGGTAAAAGATGAGGGCTATATCTTTGGAATTAGGCAACCCTTCGTCTACAGGGCGCGGCGGACTTGACATTACTTTTCCATGCTGTTTTTCAACACCGAGCGCGACCGCAGGAGGCCCATCCATGAGGATATTGATGACTAAAATTTGTGTTGCAGTGAGCGGCAATTCCCAACCAAATATGAATGTCGAGATAACGATAAGTGCTACCGCAGCAACGTTGGTCGATACCTGATAGCGTACGAAATTTCGAATGTTTTGGTATATCTTTCTACCTTCCTCAACAGCATGGACAATATTAGCGAAATTATCATCCTGTAGAACCATATCCGCTGCATCCTTCGCAACATCGGTTCCAGCGATTCCCATAGCAATACCTATGTTTGCTCTAGACAATGCTGGCGCATCGTTAACACCATCACCAGTCATGGCAACAATTTCTCCCTGATCTTGTAACGATGATACGATTCTCATCTTTTGATCTGGAGTAACTCGAGAAAAGATTGCCTTTTCTACAGAATCTGTGAGTTCTTCATCGGACATCAATCTCAACTCAGCACCACTAACCGGCTCTAGATCAGCATCATGGATAGCCAATTCCTGACCGATAGCCGATGCTGTCATATGATGATCGCCTGTAATCATTTTTACCTTGATTCCAGCGTCTTGACAGATTCGAATCGCTTCCTTGACTTCGGGGCGCGGAGGGTCCATGATTCCTACAAGTCCAAGGAAAATCAAATCATTTTCAACGACGTTAATGTCGGATATATCTTCATCATCCTCAAGTTTTCTTGCAGCTAATGCAATAACTCGCATGGATTGGGAACCCATTTCCTTATTTCTTATTGAAGCCTGTTTGAGGTCCTCCTCACCTATTTTCACCAATTCTCCATCAAGATATCGATGGGTTGTTATGGGAACGAATCCACCAGCAGCGCCTTTTGCAAACACCCAGCGCTCTCCTTCATACTCATGAATAACTGACATACGTTTACGCTCGGTATCGAAAAAGAATTCATGAAGACGCGGATGACGTTGAGAGAATTTACGGACATCGCCATTCAATTTCCATCCTAGAACCGCACAGGCAGAATCCGTAGGATCACCTATTGCAGTCCAACGACCCTCTTGTTTACTGATTTGTGAGTTATGACACAAAGACAGACAAGCGGCTAAAAGACGGAATCCTAAATTGGACTGAAGGGTCGACATCTTATTTTCATCGAGTTCATTTTCACCATCTCTCAACGTTCCTTCAGGATTAAATCCATCTCCAGTGACACTGTAGTATCCATCAACTGTGTGAAGTTGACGGACAGTCATTTCATTTTTTGTCAAAGTACCTGTTTTATCGGAGCAAATCACTGTTGTTGAACCAAGGGTTTCAACCGCCTTCATCCTACGAATAATCGCTTTATGCCTAGCCATATTACGCATGCCAAGAGCAAGGGTAATGACAAGAATAATCGGTAAACCTTCAGGAACAATTGCCACAAAGATCGCAATAGCTGTAATGAATTGTTTGATCGCTACGTCGCGAAGCGGATCTGGCCCTCCATATGCGAGAATCAGTTTGATGGAAACTAAGAGTACTGCAACGATGAGAGCAATGAAACCGAGGAATCTGCCCAGTGATTCAAGCTTCATTTCGAGTGGTGTTTTGGGTGTTTTTGCTTCAGAAATATCACTTGCAATACGCCCAAGTTGGGTTTTCATTCCGGTTTCGACAACGATTCCTACTGCACGGCCTGTTGCAACTGTGGTCCCCATGTACATCATATTTCGACAGTCGGCAAGAAGTGTATTGACGTCCATAGAATCAATATGTTTCGTAATCGGTTCGGATTCACCGGTCAATGCAGATTCATCAACTCGACACTGATAGACTTCAAGCAACCGTAGATCCGCTGGTACATTGATTCCTTCTTCTAGTTTGACAATATCACCAGGGACGAGTTCAGTTGTCGGTATCTCCGATTCAAACCCATCACGCAAAGTAATAGAATTGGAGATACTCATTTGTTTTAGTGCATCCATGGCTTGTTCCGCTTGACCTTCTTGCCAAAATCCGAAAAAGGCATTCGCAGTAAGTACAAGGAAGATAAAAATCGCATCACCAGGATGGTCTGGTTTGACTGCTAAGGCAACCAAAGCTGCTGCAATCAATAAATAATTCAGCGGATCATTGTATTGAGAAAGAAATCTCAAAACTGCAGATGTAGGCTCAGGTTGTTCAAGTTGATTCGGTCCATATTTTTGCATGCGAGAATGGATTTCACTTTGAGTCAGACCATTTGGATTTGCATCCAAAACAGAAAGTACCTCATCATTATCCATCGAGTGCCAATTCTGTTGCACCATTGAATCACCTCAGACCCTTAGTAAGAACCTGTACGCTAGCCTCTCACGACCGACTTATGATTTTGATGGAAGAAAACCCATGAAAATCATCAACTGCCAAAATTGAGCATCGGCCGCCGAATCTTTCTCAAACTTTGTCGATTTGGCAAGTTCATGTCCGCTGATGATGGCCCATACATTCCAGCGGACCAGGAACCGAAGGAACTTACATTGCGTGTCCTTGTCGTAGGAGTAATTCTTGGAATCTTAATGACTGCAGCAAACGCATATCTTGGACTGTATGCAGGGATGACGGTTTCAGCGAGTATTCCTGCTGCAGTCATGTCAATGCTAATTTTGCGTAGCATGTTCAAGGACGTAAGTATTCTCGAAAATAATGCTGTTCAAACGATGGCTAGTGCTGGTGAATCATTGGCAGCCGGTGTTATTTTCACCGTTCCAGCTATGCTCGTAATTGGAATATGGGTAGATATCGAATGGTTCCCAACCTTATCGATTGCTTTGCTAGGTGGACTTCTTGGAACAATGTTCACCATCGCATTACGCCGTCTCTTCATTGTCGAGGAAGCCTTACCCTACCCGGAAGGAGTTGCCTGTAGAGAAGTTCTTGTGGCTGGGGAAGAAGGAGGCAGTGGTGCATTGGCGATCGTCTATGCTCTAGGAATCGGTGCTCTGTACGGGCTTATGGTCAAGGGATTCAAAGTCACACACCATTCTGCTGAGACAGCATTTGAATTCATGAAAACTAGGATGTATGCTGGTATTGACTTGTCAGTAGCACTACTATCTGTTGGTTTTATTGTCGGAATACGAATCGCATCATTCATATTTTTGGGTGGAATTATTGGCTTTGGCATTTTAGTTCCACTCTTTGGATACTTGAACGGTTGGCCAGAATCGGACACCCTCGCTGGAGGATTTGACAAATTATGGCTTGAGCAAGTTCGTTACGTTGGAGTCGGAGCAATGGTTGTGGGAGGAATTTACACCCTCTGGAGCATGCGAAAAACCATTATCACTGGACTGAAAAAGTCCTTCGATCAAAGTAGTTCAGATTCAGAATTACATTTGCGAACAGAGAAGGATCTTCCAATGAAATGGGTCACTGTTACATGTGGAGTTCTTGTTGTCCTAACCTTCTTCTTCTACTGGCTCATTACGGGATCATTGCTTCTTTCTCTTGCGGGTGCCTTATTCCTTGCATTAGTGGCATTTTTCTTTGCCGCGGTTGCTGGCTACATCGCTGGCGTGGTCGGGTCAAGTAACTCACCTGTATCAGGAATGACAATTGCCACACTGTTATTCACCGTTGGACTTGTTTGGATTGTTGGCTCATTGATTCTTGACCTATCGCAAACCGAACTAATGTATGCAACATTACTGATCGCTGCTGTTGTTGCAAGCAGTGCAGCAATTGCAGGCGATGTGATGCAGGACCTCAAGACCGGTCATATGGTAGGAGCAACTCCTTGGCGTCAACAAATAGCAGAGATTGTTGGAGTCATTACAGGTGCATTCGTGATTGGACCCACTATTGCCCTTTTGCACAAAGCATTCCAAATTTCATCTACTGCGTGTATCGCAACAAATGAACGAATTGGAGCGGGTTTGCAAGATCCAATCGATACACCTGATGGCTTCTACGATTGTAACGATGCACTTTTTGCACCTCAAGCAGAACTTATTGGTGCGATTGTAAAAGGCGCATTTGTCGGAGATATGAATCTGCCAATGGTCTTCCTTGGTGCTGCACTTGCCGTCCTATTGATTCGTCTTTCAATGCCTGTGATGTCTGTAGCGATTGGAATTTATCTACCGTTGAAACTAAGCGTTCCAATTATGCTTGGTGGGATTTTGTCCTCACTAGCTATTGGTGCGGCTTACCTTAGAGTTGATGGAACCCTTGATCGGAAACCATCCAAGAAGGCAAAAGAAGCTGCAGCAGATGTAGAGAGCAGAGGAGTTCTAATCGGAGCCGGCTTTATCGCTGGAGAGTCAATTCTTGGAGTTCTAATAGCAGTTCTAATCGTACTAAATATTAAACTCGACGAAGAGTTCGGTATTCACGAATTATCTCAATCATTATCCATTCTCTTCTTCGCATGGTTTGTTGGAGTATTCATTTGGTTGGCTACGAGAGCACTTCCTGGAAGTGGAAATTTAGCAAAGGAGATTTTTACAACTGCAACTCACTCTATCAAGAAATTTATTCGTTCTCTGATTCCTCAATCCAAATAATTCAACGGCAATTATGAAAGGCTCAAAGCGATGGCCAATGTTTACTGGTCATCATGTCTGCTTCGATTTCAGAATTGGAAGAACTCGCCCGACGTTGCCGAATTGAAATTGTCAAAATGGTTTATCGTGCCCAAGCAGGACACCCAGGAGGGTCACTATCTGAAATCGACCTCATTGCAGCCCTTTATTCAACGACCATGCGTGTGCGACCAGAAGACCCAGACTGGGCTGATAGAGATCGCTTCATTCTCTCAAAGGGACATGCTTCACCAGGGATGTATGCATTACTCGCTGAGAAAGGATTCATTCAGCACCAAGATTTGCATTCTTACCGTGTTCTCGGAGGAATTTGCCAAGGACACGTGGATATGAAGTGGTGTCCTGGAGTCGATTTCAGTGCAGGCAGTCTAGGAATGGGCCTTTCGTTTGGTATGGGATGCGCACTTGCAGCACGTCTTGATGGAAGTGAACGTCGAGCGTTCGTCATGCTCGGTGATGGAGAAATTCAAGAAGGTTCAATCTGGGAAGCGGCAATGGCTGCAACACACCATGAATTGGGGAACTTGAAGGTAATTCTCGATCGCAATAGAATTCAGAACGACGATTTTTGCCAAGAACAGATGCGCATGTTCGACATTCCTGCAAAATGGAAAGCATTCGGCTGGAATGTAAAGGAAATTGATGGCCACAATATGGAAGAGATTGTTGAAGGAATTAAATTCCTGGATTCTTCGAATGATGGCCCATCTATTTTGATTGCTCATACGATAAAGGGTAAAGGCGTCTCCTTCATGGAAGACAATCCATCGTTCCATGGGGCGGCTCCAAATGATGAGCAATATGCTCTGGCTATGAGCGAACTAGGGGTGGTTGAATGAGTCGCATGGCTGCAACACGTGATGGTTACGGCCAAGCCCTACTCGAATTAGCGGATAATGATCGAGTTGTTGTATTGGAAGCCGATCTTGGTAAATCAACAAAATCGCTCCACTTTAGAAAAGAATATCCTGAGCGAACAATATCATGCGGAATTGGTGAGCAGAATATGCTACTAGTATCTGCTGGAATGGCTTCTAGCGGTTACATTCCATTCGCCTCAACATTTGCTATCTTTACAGAACGAGCCTTTGAACAGATGCGCAATGGTGTTGCTCGACCAAACCTAGCGGTTCATTTGTGTGGTTCTCACGGAGGCACACACACTGGAACTGATGGTTCTTCAGCTCAATCGATAGAGGATTTAGCAATCTATAGAACATTGCCTAACGTTACGGTTTTGCATCCTTGTGACGATGTAAGTACGCGATTGCTGACCAAACAACTTGCTGATTCCAACAAACCATCCTATATGCGAACTGCGAGAAACAAAACTCCAGTTCTCTATGACGATGTAGATCAAAGTACAATTCAAATCGGCAAGGGTATTGAACTTCGTGAAGGAAATGATGTTGCGATTATTGCATGTGGAGTTCTTGTATCTGAAGCACTCAAGGCGGCTGAAGATTTGAGCCAACAAGGCATCCAAGCTACCGTTATCGACATGCATACTATCAAGCCGCTCGATACAGATTTAGTCGACAAAGTGGCCTCAAGATGTGGTGCTATCGTCACAGCAGAAGATCACTCGGTCATCGGTGGACTTGGTGGAGCAGTTTCCGAGCATCTTTCCACATCATCATGTACACCATTGGAGCGTGTTGGAGTTAAGGATCGATTTGGAGAATCGGGACAAGCCGACGAGATGTTGGAACTTATGGAGCTGAGCGCACCACACATTGCAAAGGCAGCACATCGCGCTATGAATCGCAAATGAGGCAACCATCATATTCAAGAAGCGCCAATTCAAGGAACTCTCATGGAGTTCTTCCTTGATACCGCCGATGTTGATGAAATTCGTGAGATTGCTGCTTGGGGAATCCTCGACGGAGTGACAACCAATCCTAGTTTGATCAAAAAAAGTGGTCGTGATTTCAAAGAAGTTGTTCGAGAAATTGCAGGGATTTGTTCTGGACCGATTTCAGCAGAAGTCACAGCAATGGATACGCAAGGAATGCTTGAACAAGCACGCCAGTTAAAATCGGAACTACCTGAAAATGTTATCATAAAAATTCCATGCACTCCCGAAGGGCTTGCTGCAACCAAAGTTCTTACCGAGGAAGGTGTCGATACCAACGTAACACTCATCTTTTCAGCATCTCAAGCACTGATGGCGGCTAAGGCAGGAGCTACCTATGTTTCACCATTCATTGGTCGTATCGATGATACTGGGCATGAGGGTATGAATCTCATCGCAGAGATTATGGAAACCTGGGCAAGGTATGATGTATCGACAAAAGTACTGGCAGCATCTATTCGCCACCCCACACATGTCTTGCAATGCATGCAACTTGGAGCCCATACGGCAACAATGCCAGCCAAGATTTTCCGACAGTTGATGAAACATCCACTTACAGACAAAGGACTGGAAGGTTTCATGCGTGACTGGGCCGAAGTTGAGGCGGCAGGCAAGGCCTGAGAATTAAAACTCAAGAAAAGGAGCCTTCATCAATGATGGGGCATCAGCCCATACCACTGAGGGAGCGTCGTGAGTGATATTCAGGAGCGTCTGCAAAAACTTCTCGATGGAGAGTTGGATGCTGCTGAAGTTGCCGAAGATCCTGCACTTGCATCTCTTGCAGATCGTCTTTATGGAATTAAAATTCAACCCGCTACGCCTAAGAAAATAAGAGATTTTGATGAGCAAACAACTGCCCCGTCTGCACCACTACCCGCTACAGAAATGATGATCGAAGTAATTGGAGATGTTGCATTGGAGCACCCTCCTGCACCTACAGCAGAACTTCCTGCACTTGCACCCATTCCGACTGCAGGGAAAGATGACAAATCCTTTGGCATGATGAGTTTCATTTCCATAATCGGTCTACTCGCCGTTATCGCCAACATGTTTGGCTACCTTCACTCTCTTGTCGGTTCAATGTGCACCAACGCATGTGCAAATGAAGGACATACGAAGATGAATCTTCTTGAAATTTACCGACTTGATTCAACAAACGGTTGGAGCCTTCCAGTTACTGAAGGCGTAATTGGAATCCCCGATATTGCTGCTATCATCGGCTTGTTGGCAATGGTCTTCCTCTTGCGTAAGAAGTCCTGAAGACGTTGAACAAACGGTTTTTTCTCCGTCATCTTGATGAGCAGGTGCAGAAAGGAACCACCATGGGCAAACCAGCGAAGGCCAAGAGGGGGATTCCAAGCAAAGTTGAAGATTTCAACGCTTGGTATCCATTCATCGTTGAAGCTGCTGAACTTGTTGACAAGCGTTATCCAATCAAAGGGATGGATGTTTGGAGGCCATATGGATGGAAAGCCATGAGGCAAATCGATGCTCTCACACATTCAGAAATGGACCGAACAGGACACGAAGAAGTCAACTTCCCACTCCTTATCCCCGAGGATTTACTTGAGAAAGAAAATGCTCTCGTATCTAGATTGAAGCGGGCTAGAGAAGAGGGAGTTGATCCTGATGAACTTCGCGATGAAGATGAGGAAGCAGGATTCAAGAAAGAAGTCTATTGGGTGAAGCATGCTGGTGAAAATGAACTCGACATACCCATGTTTTTACGACCGACCAGCGAGACTGCAATGTACACGATGTTCCCATTATGGATAAGGAGTCACAAGGATTTACCATTGAAAGTATACCAAATGGTCAATACATTTCGTTATGAGACTAAACAAACTCGCTCCTTTATTCGCGTCCGAGAAATTCATTTCTTTGAAGCACATACTGCACATGCTAATGAAGAGGATGCTACGCGACAAATCGAGCAGGATTTGGAAATTGTTGATCGATTGATGGAGAAACTTTGCCTCCCAATAATCAAAGCAAAACGACCGGTATGGGACACGTTTCCTGGCGCTCATTATACGATTGGTATCGATGCTGTCATGCCAAATGGTCGAACCCTACAAGTTGCAAGTTGCCACCATTATCTCGACCAATGGGCAAAAGCATTCGATATTACATATGAGAATCTCGAAGCCAAGCAACAACACGTCCATCAAACAACGTATGGAATGTCAGAACGTTTGCTTGGCGCGGTTGTTGGTATGCATGGAGATGATTCTGGACTTATCATGCCTCCTGCTATCGCTCCATGGCAAGTTGTTGTATGCCCGATGATTCGGAAGAATTCCGATGTAGATACTGTCGCAATTTCACATGAAGTTGCCGAGACTCTTCGAAACGCAGGATTGCGCGTTCACGTCGATGACCGAGATCTTCATCCTGGACAGAAATATTACGATTGGGAGATTAAAGGTGTTCCACTGAGACTAGATATTGGACCTCGTGATGTAGAGCAAGGTACTGCATTTGCTGCAAAGCGCACAGGAGGAAAACAGCCACTACCAATGGATAATATCGTCCAATCTGTTAATGAAGTATTGGACGAAATCTCGGAAGTTCTCCGAGGCCGATCAAGCGAACATATGGAACATGTCATTCAGCCTCTGCCCGGATTTGTTGAGAATGACGGGGAATGGAGCATGAATGGTGAAGTGAAAGAAGGTCACATCTACGAGTTACCGTTTGATGGCACAGATGCACATGCAGAGGTTATCGAACGAACAACTGGTTTGACATTCTTAGGTGATTCAACCGATGAATATGCGGATGAGCGACCTTGTCACATGAGTGGAAAACCCACAAAACGTCGAGTTCTTCTTGCAAAGACCTACTGATTTTGAAGAAATTCAAGAATCAATTCGGGCGGTCGACCAATAACTGCTTGTCCATTGTGGATCAAAACTGGACGTTCCAAGCACTTTGGTTGTTCAAGAATTAATTGTTGTATCGATTTGGCATCCAAATTCTTGACATCAAAATCTCCAACTACATCTTTCCTGCGAACGATGTTTGATAGTGTTGATAAAATCACAACATCGCTGGAATCAATTCCTTCCGTAAGGTAGCGATAGTCTTCAAATTCAAATCCTGCTTCTGTAAGTAATGCAACCGCTTGTCTTGATTTGGAACATTTTGGATTGTGGTAAAGACGCATATGATCACGCATTCATCACATACCGAAAGAAGATGGGTCCATGTCCATCTCACCATCTTTCATCATCTTACGCATTTGCTTGTTCAACTTGCGGTTTCCACCCATACCCTTCATCATCTTTCGAGAACGTTTCCATTGTGCGATAAGTTCCCTGACATCTTTTTCCTTGACGCCGGAACCTCGAGCAATTCTCTGTATTCGCTCCGCCTTGATCTTAGCAGGTTCGTTCTTTTCCCAGGCAGTCATAGAATCCATAATTGTTCGATAGCGATCAAGATTGCCCTGCATCGCTTCTTTTTGTGATTTCGACATACCACCTAGGCCACCAAACATACTTCCTGGTAAGAACGACATGAGTTTGTCGATAGTACCTACCTTAGCCATCATTTCCATTTGTTTGTACATGTCATTAAGCGTAAATCGTCCTGACATCAGACGTTGAGTTAGACGCATTGCCTCTTCTTCATCCAAATCTTCTGGTGCAAGATCGATAAGTCCACGAATATCTCCCATTCCAAGCAATCGTGATATGAATCGGTCCGCTTCGAATTTCTCAAGATCTGATACCTTCTCACCAACACCGATGTGAACCAATGGAGCACCTGTTGCAGCAACTGCTGACAAGGCGCCACCACCACGAGCAGTACCATCCAATTTTGTAACAACAATTCCTGTCACACCAGCAAGATCGTGGAATGAGGCTGCCACAGGACCTGCAGCCTGTCCAACTTGAGCATCGATTACCAACCAACGTTCCGTAGCTCTAGTTATCGAAGCAATTCGTTCCAATTCCTCGACAAGTTCCTCGTCCAGTTGGTGGCGACCTGCAGTATCGACGATGACGAGATCTGCGGCAGCACAGGCAGCCAAACCATTACGAACAATTGTTGCTGCATCCTTTTCATCGGGTTCACCATAAACAGTTACACTAGAATCTTCAAGCAGTTGCGATAACTGAGCGTAAGCACCTGGTCGGTGAACGTCAGCTTCGATGACAGCGACACGCAAACCGTGCTTTTTTCGATACCACTCTGCCAATTTTGCTGTCGTCGTGGTTTTACCTTGACCGTACAGGCCCACAAGAAGAAGTGTTGCGCCACGTGGTTGGAATTCATGACTGCTCCCAAGAATTCGGACCAATTCGAGATAGAGAATGTTCATCGCCTGTGTTTGAAGATCGATTCCAGGTCGAGGCTCTTCCTCACGCATTCTCTCTTCCAAACGATCGACGATTTCCTTGGTCTGCCTTACGTTGAAATCAGCTTCTTGCAAGGCCCGACGAAGACTCTTTGTCATCTCCTTGAGTTCTTCCTCATTGAGTCGACGCTTACTTCGAAGAAGACCTAGGGAACGGAAAATCCCACGTGAGAGACCTTCAAGCGCCATACATTACCCACCAAGCCTTCTCCTTTCAATCCAACGGATGTTCACTCAGTGAGTGGTACTTCGAGTCGGAGTATATCATCCTCAAGTTTGGCCTTAACCTGTGTAGACTTTGCTGGTGATGTTGTTGGAATCGCATGCTCGCGTCCGTTTACACCAACAAATAGGACTCCCTCCTCGCTCCGCAGCGAAAGATCTTCTCGTTGCAATCCAGGGAAATGAAGATTAATGATTTCAACACCATCTCCTTGTTCGATGTATGTTCCACGATGAATTGAGTGTTTCAATCGATCTCCTACTGCATAGGGGCCGAGTTCTTCGGAGAGGGTTTTTGGCTCACCATACAACAAAGTTCCATAATTACGCAAACGTTCCAAACCTTGGACTTCTGAATCAAATAATTCCATGGTAGTTACCGGTATATCGAGCGTTTCTTCCAATTCAGCAATATGGGCCTGTTCTTCAGTTCTCCTCCTTTGCAAGAAAGGATGGTCAAGTTCTGGCGTGACTCGATTCACCAGACAACCCGTTACTGGAAGTTCGTATTCGTTAAGCGATACATTGGCACGTACTGTCTCGTTTACCCCCATACGCTCAGGTATTGTAACAAGTGTAAACGATGTTGTTGATGAATCGCTTAACACTCGGCGAACGTGAAGAACTCGACGACGGAATCGCTCCAACTCTTCTTTCATAGCATCACTTTGCTTTCTCCCAAATAGCATGGAGCGAATACCACCAGAAACTCGCATCATTCGAAGCAATCGACCCGACCACGCTTCGATCAGTTCTGGTAAGGAAAGGAAACGTAGCGTATGTCCTGTAGGAGCTGTATCGAAAACAATTACATCCCATGCAGGATTTTCAACATGTTTGAGTAGTTCGTCAAAGGCAATCGCCTCGTCAAGACCGGGGAGTACCAATTCACTCGAATCTACTTCTTCTTTGATCGAAGCCATCTCTTCTTTAGCGGATTGATCAAACATTCCACCCATTCCCCCCAAAGCAGAAAAGGGCGAAGAAGACATTCCTGAGAGACTTTCACCGAGTTTGGGCATGAATGTCGATAACTTAGCCTCTGGATTCAATTCGAGACCAAAAAGACCCGGGACTCCTTCAACTGGTGTTGGCTCAGAACCAAGGTCAACACCCAGTGAATCAGATGTAGAATGAGCAGGATCACTAGAAACAAGCAGTACTTTGAGGCCCGAATCAGCAAGCCACACCGCGGTTGATGCGGAAGTTGTAGTTTTTCCAACACCGCCCTTGCCGCCAAACAGCAACAACCTCGCCATGGTCATGACACATTGAGGGGGTGTTTGAACTCATTGCCTCCATTTATTCCTAATCATCTTATGTAGGCGAGTCTTCAGGACAGATTGTGGTCAATGATTTCGTTACATTTCAAGTGGCTGCTATTTGTGGCCTTATTGGAATGACGCTTGGATGGCGTGGCGTTATGACCAAATATTCTGGATTCTATGACTTGCCAACCGCATGGAATCAAGTGTTTTGGGGTATTCTTCTCGGTGGAGCTTTCGCATCATATGCCGATAATTCCTTGTTTTTGCCATATTTTGAAGCCCAACTAACTGGAGAACGAACTGCCGAATTGAATCTCATACGCCTTATTCTGATTCCATTAATCGCAACTATTGGTATGCATTTTTTACTGCGGCGAAAGCGAGTCAGAAAGGGTGGTTCCCAAGCCACCAGCGGTTGGGCACTTGGCCTTGCAGTCGGCGGCATGTTAGCCATTGTATTGATCACAAGGAAGGTTCAGACGGGTATAGATGGTCCTATGGACGTACTTACCATATTGCTTATCGGTTTCTTTGCACCTCGTGTTGAAGCCATTATCACGGCCTTCCATGGCACATTGATGTTGAGAAAAAAACGCTGGGGTGCTATATTCCGTGCAACCTTTTGGAGGGCTTCATCGCTTACGATGTTCTATTTTGCATGGTTCAGTCCACTAGCATGGGTTTTCATCATCCCTCCGATCCTCCTCGTACAAGATTCGGCTGAAAAATGGGTTTGGGATTCGGTTCCAAAAGAGGGAAGACGTCGTTGGAGAAGAATGCAGGCCGATAAAAAGCGTGAAAAGCAGGCATCTGCGAGGCTAATTGAGGCTCCACAGTCCATGATTCTTAACGCCGGAAATGCGGAAGAGTGAAATCGCGGCCTAAGACTACCTCTATCAATGGTTTGGTCGGTCATCTCACACAACCATTAAACCATGACTGTGAAACCAAGAGGGTATGGGTTCCTGCCCGTATTGCAGTGCGACCACGCTGGATGGCGATACCATTTGCTATTCCTGTGGAAGGGTTTTGGCGAATAGTTCGATAATGGATAGCAGAATTCTTCTCCAAAAAGATCGGCATAACAACGTCAATGCGTACAGGATGACGGCTAAACCAAACCGTCGAGGTATCGTTCAAACCGATCGGGGACGAACTAAAAACATCCTCAAAGGGCGAAAGAATCGTTTTCGAAGCATCATCATGCTAGGATTGGTTGCGTTCATTATGCTCTCTCCACAAGCCAGAGAAATGACCATAGGAAAGATTTCTGAAGTCAAAGATTTCATTATGAATCCAACGTCAGGTTACTTGGTCTATGACATCGAAGCTGATTATACATTAAATCGAATTGTGACATTTGAAAATAAGGATAACGATATGACCGAATATTTCAATGAATCACTACCTATATCTCCCGATGTGTACGCCCTAGAAAATAGTAATTCGATGTATACATACACAGATGGAACACAAGATCTTCCGAATCAAAAGATACAGGATGTTACAGCAATAGAGTTGAGAATTGATGGCCAATCAATCAATATACCACTTGAAAATTCTGCAATAAAGTCACACTCTGAAGCAATTGTCACACCTGGAGGTCACAAGGTATGGTGGCCTGGAACCTCAGGCACTGGTAACCAATATTGCATTGGAGGACCATGTGTGAAGGTTAACGTAAATTTAGGTCCAAGTCAAATCCTAACTTTCGAATATCTAGTGACGATCAGTACCAATTCCTATACCTGGTGGTCCGACGTTAACGATGTTGACCCCCGTATCCCTGGTTATTCTTCAGGAATGTTAGAGCAAAATAGCGGTACCTTTGATGACTTACAGGATCGTGGTGGAGGGGATCGTACCGATGATTTTACTGATCTCCGATGGTACGACAAGAACCGCCCTGATCACGCCATCGATGCAACAGCGGCTAATGTCATTGCAGCGGTTTCAGCCATTGATTCAAATTTGCCTGATGGAAATCAAAACGCATTCACATTTGCTCGTGCAGCATTTGAGTACATCAAGGACAATATCGTGTACTATACTTGCCCACCAGGAGACCCCAGTTGTGCTGGTCAGCCAGCTCTTAGCGGTCCGGCCTGTCTAGCCGCAGGACAAGGTGATTGCGATGAACAAACAAATGCATTCTTGAGTTTATTGAGAGCAAAGGGAATCCCAGGATGGTACGTATTTGGAATCTTATCAAGTAAGTCCTACACAAAGTGGGAGGCTCACGCATGGGGTTACATTCAATTGCCTATGTCTACGGATTGGTGCAATGAGAACAATGTTGAATTGGATAGTTGCTACATTGAAGGATCTGTCGATGTAACCAACAACAAATGGTTGCTTCATACTGCATCAGCACTCATTGATTGGGTTGAACAACCAGATCCTAACGGTGATGGAACCTACATCAATGCGTACTACCGACCGCTCTCCTATTCGGATAAGGACAATGATTTTGAACGAATTAAACGTGATCGGGTTTTCGCTTTGGAAGGGCCTGTTAGTTATGGTGGCGGTAAGTTCCCTGTCTATAGTTGAGGTGATGAAGAATGCGTGTTATTATTGGGGGGGCCGGGCGAGTTGGTTCAGAATTGGCTCGGGCAATGCGAGCTGAAACCATGGATGTTGTTTTGATCGATAGTGATTCAAGAGCGGTCAAGAATGCACAATCACTCGATGCTCTGGTCATTCATGGGGATATTACCTCGCGAGAATCATTGCAAGAAGCTGGAATCGGCGATGCTACTGTATTTGTTGCTGTAACCGATTCAGATGATCGAAATTTGATTGCTTGCGCCTTAGCAGAGGATGAATTCAAGCGAAAGAATGGAGTTTCTATCAAGCATAATCTACTTTCAATCGGACGATTTCGTAATCGAGAATACGTCGATGAACACGAACAAGGACATCTGTCACGTTGGGCTGCAGTAGATTATGCAATCGATCCAGTCGATGGAGCTATCCAACGATTGGCTACTGGTCTAAGGTCCTCAGCAATCGAAGAAGTCATTCCATTCGGACATGAAGCATATATCATCGAATTGAACGTTACAAAGGATGCTGAACAGGTCATATACCAAACATTGGCGGAAGCGAGTCTAGGAATTGAAGGTGGATTACCCCTCATCGTTGGTGTGAAGCGAGATGGTGAGCCTAGCACTGTTCCAAGCAAAGATTTCACTTTAATGCCAAAAGACCGAATTGCTGTAGCGACTAGCGGACTAGGTTCTTTTAGTCGAATTTTGACTGCATTTGGTCATGAATCCATCGATTTTCCTGCACAACCTCGAGTTGCGATTATTGGAGCGACCATCGTTGGAAAGAGAATCGCTGAGAATTGGCTTCGTAACGGTGCTTACGTAACTGTTATTGAGCGAAATCTGAACATTGCTAATGACCTTTCAGGTTCAGATATTGGCGCTCATGCGAATTTGGATGTCATCCACGGGGATTTCCTTGATCGGAACATCCTTACTGAAATCGGAATCAAAGAACATCATATTGCTATTGCAGCTCTTGAAGACGACCACATCTCCATTGCAGCTGCACTCCTTGCAAGCGATATGGGCGTCACCAGAACAGGACTCATTCTCCAGGATTCCGATCTCGTAACCGTTACACAACGAATGGGAATTACATTTGCAGTTGATATCAAGCGAGTTGCAGTTGACAACATACTTGCACACATTCACACAAAGGCCTCTGGTGCTTATGCAATTCTTTCCAATATCCCTGATGTAGTCGGCATTAGCCAAACTGTATCGAAGGATTCCAAGTTTGCTGGTAAGAAGATTGGAAATTCCGGTTTGCCGGATTGGTCTAGAATCGCTTTCATTCAACGTCGAAATACTGCAGGCTTTTGGGAGACACTTCGGCCTGCTCGGGAGAAAACAATCGTTGAGGGCGACCGTCTCATATTGTTTTGTCGACCAGATCGGGTCGCAGATCTTGAGAAACGATTCAAGGTGTGATCATGCGGTTTGATGTTCTAAATCTCATTCTTGGCTGGACACTTGTCGCCTTGACAATACCTCTCCTATTGTGTATTGTTGCGACAGGATTCCTCGATAATTGGGAGCTTGCATTGCGAGCCTTCTCGATTCCTGCGGGTCTTTCCTTGTTCATAGGATCCATGATGTTGAGATTCGGTACGAAACGAAATACCCACATGCGTCTACGGGACAGAGAAGCCTTTGCAGCAGTCGCATTGGTTTGGCCTCTTGCAGTCTTTATTGGTGCCCTTCCATACTGGCTTGGAGGTATGTTTCATGGCCCATTCACCGATGGTTCAACATTCGCTGATATTGCCAGAGGTGCTGTGAATTCATGGTTTGAATCCATGTCAGGATTTTCAACCACCGGTGCTACCGTAATTTCAACCTCGATGAGTCCAAATTGCTTACCAGGAATGGACTGTATCAACTCTCAGCCACGAGGTCTCCTGTTTTGGAGATCGCTCACACAATGGTTTGGAGGTATGGGAATTATCATGTTAGGAATGATGATTCTATCTCGTGTTATCGGTGGTGGAATGGCTCTCGCTCGTGCTGAATTAACCGGTCCTTCACTCTCTCGAATCAAGCCAAAACTTCAGGAGACTGCCCTAGCTCTTTGGGGTCTATATCTTGCGCTAACACTTCTAGAATTTGGATTGTTGATAACCATTGGTGGCATGGACATGTTTGATTCTATAAATCACGCATTGACGACGATGCCGACGGGAGGTTTCTCAACCTATGATGCAAGTATTGGACACTTTGAATCATACACTATCGAATTGATCATTATCCTCTTCATGTTTATTGGTGGAATAAATTTCACCCTACTGTGGTTCATACGAGAAGGACAATTTCGTAAAGCAACCCAAGATGAGGAATTCAAAAATTACATCGTTTATATCTTAACGACATTCTTGTTCATCACCATCGCTTTGTTAGCAACACGTGATTATACTACCGTGGATTCATTCATCGATTCTCTATTCCAGGTTGTTTCTATAGGAACCTCAACAGGTTACACATCAACAGATTACATGCAATGGCCGGTAGTAACACATTTGTTCCTCTTTGTTCTAATGATTGTTGGTGCTTCAGCAGGTAGTACGAGTGGAGGATTGAAACTGTTGAGAATTAACCTCGCATTCAAAGTCGCTATGCGAGAGTTGGTGCGAATCGCTCAGCCTCGTAAAGTACAAACAATTCGAATGAATGGTGAAGTCGTTGGTAATCAACAATTAGGCCTTATCGTTGGGATGTTGTTTGTATGGATTGGTCTCTTTGCCATATCTTCGATTTTGCTTGCATTCATAGTTCCAGGTGAAAATTTTGAATCTATTTTGGCTCTTGTAGCCTCTAGCCTTGGAAATACTGGACCGACCATTGGTAATTACGGGCCAACTGAAACATGGGCTGGTCTAAATTCTGGGGCGCTCTTGCTAACTTCAATTCTGATGTGGTTTGGACGTCTTGAATTGTTGACTGCTGTCATTTTATTGCACCCACATACGTGGCGTTCTGAATCCAAAGACCAAGCGCCAAGAGGTGCACTTGCCCGATTGAAGAGAATGATTTCTCGAGAACCTCATGAAGAATCAGAACAGGGTCCTTTGGGCTGAATCACGTTTTGGTTCTGACTCAGGATCAGGTTCGATTACAGTTTCTTCATGCAATACTTCCAAAACGGAATCAATAACAGGATCTTTCCATTTCTCTTCCGCCTGTTCATAGGCTTGAATCAAGGCTTTCGTCGATTTTCGTGAAACTGGTAAATTACAAAGAGCAACATGTTCATCAGCACTCAGACCAAGTGCAAGTGAAATTTCAAACCGATTAGGATCACCAAACACAGGATTTTCTTGATGAAGAACACTCAATAAAGGCATAAATTCACGTCGAACGGTTGAACGACTCGTCTTTGATACATCAGCAAGATGATCAATGATTGCAGGTCGAGCCCATGAACCTGAACGTCTCAAATAATTTGGATAACTTGTATAGATTCGATTCGGAAGAGTCGCTCCATTAGCTACACTTGCTGATAAAGAGGACAAATGCAGCGTCCAATATGATGAATGATGTGCTAGGTTACGATATCGACTCTCAACTGAGCGATCAGCGAGAAGTAGGGTCTTTGCGGCTCGACGCATCGCAACCACATCGAACAAGGAAGAGTTGTTCCAATGAACCCAATTCATCAAGTCAGAAGGCTGTTTATCGATGCTACGACCTATTGCAACTGCGTCTGTAGCAAAGTCTGCTCTGTAAAGAGACTCCATACCTGGAAAAACCTCGGTGGTCATATCGCGAACACCTGCCTCAAGATGTTGGCTTACCAACTCAGGAACTAACTTCTCGATACCGCCTGAGGCTAGGACCTGCAAATCACGAACCAATGCTCGAAGATCGCCATGATTTCCATCGACAAGAACATCGATTGCTTCGTTTGTGTAATCGATTGCTTCCTCTCGAAGTACACGTCTGGCAATTCGCCTCAAAGCTTCATCGGAAACGCGTTCAAATGTCACCGTAATCAAATGTCGACTAAATCGATCCTTTGTATTGCGCCAAGTGGATGAACGACCCCAAAGCCCCATGATGTCATTGCATGCAAGAATGACCGGTTGTTTGGTGGCCTCTAGAAGCCTCAGTAATTCTGCTTTACCACCAGAATCTCCAGAAAGTGTTGTCGCTTCATCACCTTCTATTCCTTTCCTTATACGGTCTTCACTTACCGCTCGAAGCCCACCACCGATGTGATCTACTTCATCCAACAAAATCAATGTCCGTTGTTGTGGTTTTGTCGGATCATGAAACAGGGACCTGTGTGTTGAGGACTGAGTTGCTGCTTTGCGAATAGCAACAGCATTTCGGGTATCGCTTGCATTGAGTTCAATAACGGTCCAACCCATATCTTGAGCAATCGCACGTGCAACAGTGGTCTTTCCAACACCGGGTGGACCGACGAGAAGGATTCCTTTTTTCTTGGGTTGGCCATTGACCCATCCGTCCAACCATTCGCGGATTTTACGACGTTGAATTTCGTTACCCTCGAGTTGATGCTCGGACGTTGGACGATGCCGCTCAGTCCAATCTGAAGCACCGCTCATAATTTCACATATTCACGACGGTTCTTGAAGATGTTTCTTCAATCAAAGGAAGGGTAGTTCATCCATAGAAATTCGCGTTTGCGAGCCATCATCACGATTTCTAATAGTGACTGTTCTATCTTCAACAGATTGATGATCAACAGTAACACAAATCGGCACACCTACTTCATCAGCACGTGCGTAACGCTTTCCGATTGAACCACTTCCATCATAAAGTGATACAATACCTGCCTTTTGACAACATCGTTGATGTAATTCAAGAGCCAATTCATCCATACCGTCTTTCTCAAACAGTGGAAGGATTGCAACATCGATAGGTGCAATCGAATCGGCTAGTTTCAGCATACGATACGGTTCACCAGCCTTTTCAGTTTCTTCAAAGGCGTGATCGATGACATGCCAAAGGATTCTATCGATACCAAAGGCAGGTTCAACAACATGAGGGATAAACCATTCACCAGTCTCTTTGACGGTTTTCTGAACACGCTTGACGTGTTCACTCTGAACTGTTACCACACGGCCATCAGAGAGAGTTATATCGGCTGGAAATTCAACAGATGATTCAAACGATTCAACGATAGTTTTGACTTGTCCCGCATCTGCACGAAATGCTGGTCCTGCAACTCCTCCATCGATGGTCCAACCATCGATTTCAACAATCTTAGGCTCCGAAAATTCTCTTCGAGCACGAAGTGTCTTTCCTGTGGCCTTTTCGTGAGCTTCAAGATCATAACAACCTCGGTGGGCGATACCAACGCACTCGATCCACCCATACGAACCTTCGATCTCAGCATCCCAACAATCTGAAGCATAGTGTGCCATCTCATCAGCAGCATGTTGGCGGAATCGTAGTCGTGATGAATCGATGCCAATACCAACCAGAAAATCATAGGTCTTACCCATGAAATAACCGACTGTAGCGTGACGAATTAATTCCTTTTCAACAGCCTGTGCAAGGGACATTGAATGTAGTGTTCCTTCACCATCAACGAGATTGAAAATCTTCGAGGACCATGAAGAGAAATCATGCTCCAGTGGTTCATTAGGATCGATAAAGTACTCCAATTCAGCCATGTTGAATTCACGTAATCTAATCATTCCTTGACGTGGCGAGATCTCATTTCTATACCCCTTTCCAACTTGAACTGCTCCGAAGGGAAGACGTTCCCTGAAGTGACGGTACAATGCAGGGAAGGAAGTAAACATCCCTTGTGCAGTTTCAGGACGCATAAAACCTTCAGAACCCTGGCCTATAGTCGTTGAAAACATCAAATTTTGTGCAATAATTTCACTCCAATCTCGTGAAGAGCATGATGGACATTCAGGATTTACTTCCTCCAGAAGTGATTGTAGTTCAGCCTTCGCAAGCGCATCCGGATTCGGATGATAGCCTTCCAAAAGCGTGTCAGCTCGACTAGCTTCATCGCACTGTCCACACACCGTCATAAAGTCAGAAAATTCACCTACGTGCCCACTTGCTTCAAGAACTTCATACGGAGTAACTGTAGGACATGATATCTCAACCACATTTCCGAGGGAAAGCCAATGGTCGAGCCAAACTTGATTCAGTCGAGATCGAAGTCTGCCTCCTACCGGACCGAAATCATACAATCCCTTTGCACCACCGTACAAATCAAAAGCAGGAAGAATAATGCCGCGCTGACGCAACATTCCTTGCAACCGTTCTAGGCGTGCATCATCCTTGGACAAGAAATCCCCTCATCCTATGCTGATGGAGATGGCATTTCAACTTGACCACAGGATGAAAGGCTTGGATTCAAAAACCAGAGCACCTAGGGATTCCCATGGGACAATCCATGGTGGCCATAACTGAAGCGGATTGTACCGGTTGTGATTTGTGCATACCTCACTGTCCTTTTGAGGCCCTACTACCACTCGCAACAAACCCTCATGGTCGTGATCACAAGAAACGCCCAGTTGTGGTACTTACCACGCAATGTGTTGGTTGTCTTTCTTGCATAGGTTCTTGTCCAACCAAGGCACTTCATGAAATTCTTATGCCACCAATTTCAAACACATCCCCTCTCCTCATATCAAGTGAGGAACCAGATACTGAAACCGTTCCACGATGGGGAAAGAAAGGTCTCGGTTGGGCCTAAGGTAAAAACGAAACACTCATATGTGTCATACCTTGCCTCCACACCACTGAGATTGGTGAAAAAAAAATGCCTGAGATAACATATCTCGAACATCCGACAGATACGGATGCTTTAATGGAGAAATTATGTCCACCAGTTCGCAATTGGTTCAAGGAAAAGTTTCCTGACTTTACCCGTCCACAAAAACTCGCAATTCCAACGATTATGGATGGAGGCCACCTTCTTCTTTGTTCCCCCACAGGTTCGGGTAAGACACTTACAGCATTTCTTACGATTATCGATCAATTGGTTCGCAAAGCACTGAATGGAAAATTGGAAAACAGAATTCATTGCGTTTACATTTCTCCAATCAAAGCACTTGCCAACGACATCCAGAAAAATCTCATCGGGCCACTTACAGAGATTTCAGAACGATTTTTGCCAGACCGTGCACAGGAGATCAAAGTCGGTTTACGTACAGGAGATACACCTCAATCTGAACGTCAAAAGATGTTGCGAAAACCCCCCCACATCCTGATCACGACACCTGAGAGCCTTGCGATTGCGATTACATCGCCAAGATTTCAGCCCATCATCAGCGATGTTGAATACATGATTATCGATGAGTTACACTCCCTAGTGTCATCCAAGCGTGGAGTCCATCTAGCACTTACACTTGCTTACTTGGACACACTCCTTGAACGCCCTGTACAAAGAATTGGAATTTCAGCGACAATGGAGCCATTGGAAACAGTTGCGGAATATTTGGTTGCTAGTGATGATCGTGAATCACGCGGGGATGGACAGAAGGTTCATATCGCGAAGGTTTCAGGTTCAAGAGAACTCGATTTGGACATTTTACTCCCTCATACAAAATTTAGTGATTTGCCTGTATTGAAAATATTAGATGAGAACATTAGCGTTATCGCTGACCTCATCTCAGCACATACGACAACACTTGTTTTTGCAAACACGAGAAAGATGACAGAAACGTTGGTTCAGCGGCTCAAACGGCCTGAGTTTGGTCTCGGAGAACTTGTTGCTGGCCATCACGGTTCGATGGACAAAAAGATTCGGCTCAATGTTGAGCAGAAATTGAAAAAAGGGCACTTGCGTGCAGTTGTAACCTCTTCTTCCCTTGAAATGGGTATCGATATCGGTACTGTAGATATGGTGATTCAACTCGGTTCTCCTGGAGATATCGCAACAGCATTGCAAAGAATCGGACGTGCTGGCCATCATGTAGGAGGTATTCCTCGTGCACGGTTCTTACCATCGAGTGTTGACGATTTGATTGAACTGGCTGCCCTACAAGCAGCGATTCAATCAGGAGAAATGGATCGGCTTGATTTCCCAGAAAATTGTCTTGACGTCGTTGCACAGTTCCTAATCGGTCTGGTAATCATAAACGAAATAGATATCGATGAGGCTTTCGAAATAGTATCCAGTGCGTGGAATTATCGTAATTTTGAGTATGATGATTTCATTGAAGTCCTGGATATGCTTGAGGAGGAACGCCGTGTTTGGATTGATTGGGAAGATAATACCTATGGAAAACGTGGTTACTCTCGGATGATCTACTACACAAATATTGGAACTATCGCCCCTGATAATTCATATCTTGTATTCAATGCGGAAGGATCTATTCTTGGACAACTTTCTGGCTCCTTCGTTTCTAATCTTCGAGGCGGGGACGTCATTTTGCTAGGAGGTTCTACATATCGAGTTACAAACATCCAAGGAACAAGGGTCAATGTATCCAGCGTTACAGGATATAGGCCAACCGTTCCATCATGGTCTGGTGAGGCCCGTTCAAGAAGTCGCGAGTTGTCTTCATCCCTCCTATCACTCATTCGACATTGTATGATTTCACTTCGACGAGAACAAGACCCGCGTTTGGTTCTTAGAGATGCTTACGGGCTGTCAAATGCAGTCTCAAATGCGATTGCTAGACACTTGGAGGAACACACCATCGATTCATTCCAAGTTCCTGAACCAAATCGAATTCTTATCGAACAAATCATCGGCACAGGTCATCCTGCTTATCTGATTACGACCTGCCGTGGTCGTGCGTTCAACACAGCTCTAGGATATTTTATGGCAGGTATTGCAGAATCATCAGGTATCAGTGTCATTGAATTATCATTTGATGAAAATGGACTGCTTATTCGAACCGCTCAGGAAGTTGATCCAGCACAACTCTACGAAGCGTTTCGTTCAAACAATCACATCGAAGTTATCGAACGCTACATCATCAACACACAGATTTTCGCCAAGCGATTTAGAGAGGTTGCAGGTCGTTCAATGATTATTCCAAAGCGCGTTGGAGCAGAAGAGATAAGCCCGCAACAATTCCAGCAAAAGGCCGAAGCACTTCTAACTAGACATCGTACAATGGAAGGTTCCTTATTGATGAGAGAAGCAAAAAATGAGGTCTTGTTTGGTGATATTGATGTCTTTGGATTAAATCAATTCTTAGAATCCTGTATCGAAGGTGATGCTCGAATTGTTCACACAAAGGTGACGATTCCATCACGCCTTGGAATGAGTCTCTACATGTCCGCATTTGAAGACTTGATGTCGATGAAAACGCGCGCATTCCTTGTCAAGGACATCGATCCTGAAGTCCTTCGTCGATTGATGGGAACACGTAGTCTTGCTACGGAAATGACCTCCGAACAACTCGACAAATATTACAGCGATAAAGCCCCTATACCTGATTCTCCAGAATCGCTCTACGAATTGATGCAGCATGGAGGAGGACTAGATCGAGAGTTCAACAACCCTCTTTATAGAAACAAACTCGATGGAATTGATTTGAATTTGATTAGAACTTGGGTAGAGACTCTCTGTCAAAGTGGAAAAATCACCAAAGTCAATGGGACCGGTGAACCGGATATCGACGGGAAATGGTTCAATCCATTCATGGCGGAAATACACGGCACTTTGGCTTGTCTTGCCACCAGTGATTCCAGTTCAATTATTGATCTAAGAGATTATGATACCAAGGACATGTCCTTTGAAATCGCTATTGAATTTGATGGTACAACACCAACCAAATGGAAAACTATCCCTGTGGGAGATCCTCATGAAGCTCTTCGTGTTAAGATTCTTGAGCTTCTTGGTTCAGAAGGACCAAAAACAACTGAAACACTGCATCAACGTCTACCATTCTCTGAGAAATCTGTTGATCGTATCGTCCACGAATTGGAGACTCGTAACGTTATCAGCGTTGGTTTCTTTACGCAGACAGATGATGCTGAACTCATCCTCAAGGTCGATGAACACCGTATCACTGGTGGAGAGGAAGAAATCGTTGAGTATCGATGGATTCAAAATTTGGTCTTGGATAAATCATTCAAGAAATATAATGATGTTTTCGAAGCGTTTAATCAACATGTTCTCGTTCAAAAACAACAAGAATTACTTTACAGAATAGAGGATTTCCGATTCAAGGATTGGAAAGATTTGCAACTTGACTCCGACGTTGTCAGTGGCCGATTATTGCATAATCGAATGGGTTATACAACCAAAAATAACATTCCAATGCTCCTAGGACTCAAACCTGAACCATGGATTGGTGCGATGGAAGAGGAAGTTCTGTCAAAGCTTCACATAGATGAAAACATAACGCGTCAAGAATTAGTCCAAGACTTCCCTAAGGGAGAAGAGCACCGACAACTCGAACGTGATGTTAAAAATGCAATTTCCAATCTTGACCGCCAAATGTTGTTTGTTAAACAATTCGAAGAAGTCATTGGACGAAGGCGAAGGTTGTCCTTGTTCCACAAAGTTCACGGAGTCTACAAACCGATGGATTTCGAAGATGCACTGGAAGAAGTTGTTCGTCGTATGGGGCCAGTAAAGGCTAGTACATTACGATTCTACGTCTCTAGAAATTATGAAGACCTACTCGTTGCGCTTCACAATCTAGAAACTAGTGGACGCATCTCAAAAGTTACTGCTCTCGTACCCGATACAGAGGACTTCTATTGTACACCTGCTGAAGTTGAAATGTTACAAGTTCCTCGGCGAGAAGATCGCACAATACGAATATTAACACAATCAGATCCTTACGTATCACGATTCATTTGGGAAGTTCGTTCAGCATTGGATAGAGGATGGTACTTACCTGTCTTCAAGGGCGTCGATCCGGTTGGAAAAGTTCTCATGTTCCGCGTGAATGATTATCTTGAAATCAAGGACATGCATATCCCAACAGCGTATTTCGAAGAATTTTGTGATGCATTCCTAGTCTTGCTGGAAAACCATGCGGACCAACTTGTTGATGTCGCTGTATTAACCAATGTCAATGGTGAGACAATTTCAGAACTTAGTAGCCCAATGCGTGCTGGATTGGAGAGAATTGGATTCAAGCAAGTAGGTGAGCGAATGATTCGTGGTGGAATCGTTGATCCACAACCACGAGAGATTGCTGAACGAGCATTGTTCTATCAACATCATTTGCATCAGGAAACGCGTCACGAGAATGAGACATTAGCACTTAGAAAGATTAAGGAAATCCGTGATGATTTTGCCTTGCGAGGTCGTTGTGAGGTATTTCGAACCAACCTAAAGTCCATGGCCAGTGCGAATCGCCTCCACAAGGGAGTCAATATGCGAGGTCATCAGGTATGGGCGCCATACGAATATTTCGAGACCTTGCTTACGATTAGAGGAATTCCTCCAGAGGATGATTTGGTTGATATCATTGATTTCTTTAGTACTCAAACCGATCCAAACATCTTCAAGGAACGTCATGCTTTGACACAATCTGAATTTAGGAAACTGGTCCAACCATTGATTCGGACTGGACACATTGTCGAAGATTTCCGAGGTGGATTCCGCGCGGTCCATCCTAGGACCGATGCTGATCCTGTCCACTTAAGGCGCGAGTATTTACGAAGCCTTGTAAGCGATTATCCTGTCATCACCATCAAACAGTTATTGCGACTTTCAGGAACTCCTTTCAAGCCAGAAGAGTTGAAAGCGATTCTCAACGAATTCGAAGAAGATGGAACCCTTATCAAAGGATTCTTGATCGAAAATTTACATCAAGTTTGTTGGGGAAGAAAGGAATTGCTAGAATCGGCGAAATCAATCAATCCAATACGCGACTTCGTGTTGCCGCCAACCGATCCAATCGCTCCATATTTCGGCGATGTTCTGAAAGAAAAGTTTGGTTTTGGTAGCGCATATCTAGTGTTCAAAAATGCTGAGCCTGTTGCAGCTTTCAAAGCAAACACGAGAAACAAAACTATCGATGTCACCGACTATGAAGGAAGCGAGAAGGGATGGCGTGTGGTCAAAGAATTCGCTTGGGAGCATCAAGTTCCTCTCAAGACAGAGTTACGGATCGGTGGAAAAAGGATTGGCTGAATGTCAAATCAATTTGCCATGTTCTTGATATTAAAGCGCTCACGTATCGTATACATGAGTAAAAATTCGGAAGTGATGTGTAGGCAATGGAGTTATGAACGTCCAAGCCTTGACAGGGACATGCCCAAAGGCTCACCCCTCGTCGCATCCACACTTATTTTGATGATGTTAGCATCAACATGTTTGGTGGCTACTGCCCAAGCAGAGGAAAATATACTCGATGAAATTGAGATTATGCACACTGCAATCAATCCAGCCAATAACAAGACCTACCATCTTCTCTCCGAATCTTCTTGGGAGGATGCTGCCTTCAAAGCACGTTCACTTGATGGATACTTGACCACCATCGATGATGCTGAAGAAAACACATGGGTGTTCGACACGTTTGCTAGTTTCAATGAACAAAGCCGTCACCTGTGGATCGGTTTGAACGACGTCCAAGATGAAGGCATGTATCGATGGCATGACGGAACCCCCTTCTTGTATCGAAATTGGGGGACGGACCAACCAACAGGTGGAGATGATTCAGATTATGTCCACATCGCATCAACCAACATGGGCAACATCATGCCACAAACATGGAATGATCTTGAAAACAATCCAGAATACTTCCCTGTTTACGGTGTTGTAGAGGTTGGACCTGGTGCAGATTTTTCACTTCGTTTCAATGGAATTGAAGATCACATTGTTATCAAACACGATGAAGGCCTCATGACAAATGGTTCGTTAAGCATCGAAGCAACCATCAAATCCACCGATTTAACTGGCATTCGTTTCATTACCATGAAAGGTGATTACGGCTGGGGTATGTATCTCTCCGATGGATACATTGGATATGCTTCAGAATACAGTTTGTCCAAACACCCTCTTTCCACCACTAGCATTACTGAAGATACGTGGCATACCATCGGTATCGAAATCGTCGAAGGAGTAGGTGGACAATTCATAGTCGACGGTAATCATGCTGGAAATATTTCTGCAGAAGATGCAAACATTCCAGAAGGTGATTTTGGTTCGAACGATTGTTTCACTTCCGGAGATTCATGCGATGAACTCTACATCGCTCGAATGGGTGCTGGTTGTGATTGCTATCACTTTGAAGGGATTATTGATGAAGTTAGCATCTCCTTCGCAGAAGATAACGTGTGGACTCCTGTAAGCGATTGGACCTTCTGGGAAGGAGAGGGAGGCGACACTGGAGATGCGCTCAATGATGAAACAATGCAGCGTGTTGGTACCATTCATGGAGCGGATTGGGTCATGCCTGATGGATCCATTGTTGCACAAGCTGTTGAATTATCAAACCATGAATACATTATCATCGAGAATGCTCAACAGGGAGATACACTACTGTTCTATGCGGAACTTGAAGAATACACATTCATGATCGATATCTACATGTGGGGATGGTCAGAAGAGTACTACGATGACTGGGATTATGAATTCGAGGATAGCCTCTATTTCGATGCCTATGTTGGCTATGATAAAATTCCTGCTCCATGGGATTATGATGAGCAATTGGAAGGATATTATGGGTCTATTTGGAACTCTTGGACATGGCCTGATGCTGAAGTGATATGGTTCTCAGTTGTTGTGAACCAAGACATCGAAGAATTCGAAATTGAAGCATCTTGGGAAGTTGCAGAAGCTCCACCGAGCCTCGATGAAATGACCGAATTGTACAATGGCATCCCAATTCCTTCGCAATCCCTAGAAGGTGATCGTGACAATTACGATGCTGAATTATCCTATTACTACGTCAATGTAACCGATTCCCTTACCGAGCTTAAGGTAGAAACGTACGGTGGAAAAGGAAACGTGGACCTGATAATGTCTTCTGGCGGACCTATCGATCCAAATTATTACTACTACTATCCAGAACCGTTTGAGGATTTTATCGAGGTACCTAATGGCCAAAGCAGTGTCATTTGGTCGTCAAATAATGGAAACGATGAGGAAGTCAACATGTTCGATGTTGAACCAGGAATCTACTACATAACCGCATTCACATATCGAAAGTCAAACGATTTCACCATCGTTGCAGATTTCACTTATGCGCCAGCAAATGCTGATCCTTCAACTGCAATCGAGTTGCAAGATGGTATTGCCTATGGACCGATGAGTGGATACGATGGACTTGACCAATATTTCTTCATCGATGTTCCAAGTGGAACAGAACGCTTGGAAGTTGATCTCGATGGTGGATTTGGCCAAGCAACCCTCCATATGCGCTACGAAAATACACCAACTGCGAGTGAATCCGACCATCACTCCGGAGCGCCAGGTGCTGGTGATAAAATCGGTTTCAACAATCCAACTCCTGGCACGTGGCATATTCTTCTCGACTCGGAAAGTGTATTCAGTGGAGTCTCGATTACTGCTTCCTTTGAGGATCTCTACGTTTGGGAATACGATGGTACGCCAATCGAGTTGTTCAACGATGAGGCTGTCGATGGCCTAAGTGCTCCTGCTGGAGAAGAACTGTATTTCTACGTTGATTTGCAAACCCGATCAGAGGAACTTATCATCAACACGTACGGAGGCGAAGGTTCGCTTTACATCGCTGCTGATGGCGAAGTTGATTATGGTGATTTCTTTGATTTCGATGAATTTGGAGACTTTGATTTCCTTGATGAGGATATCTTCGGTGAACAATTCACATCTTACGGAGAAGGAACACAGCATGAACTCTACGTTTACTCTCCGGCTGCTGGCCGATTTGATATAACCCTCATCGCTGAAGACGACTTTTCCGATGTCTCCATCGTCGCCTATTGGAAAGAAGACCTACGACCTGTTCCTGGACCAGACCCCCCACTTGTCGTAGATCCTGAAGAGATCTATGCCTGCGATTCTAATCTCGAGGAGTTCTTCAAGGACTCTGACATCAATGGAGATGGAATGCTGAATGGTGATGAATTCCGTCGTTCAGACCCTTCCGATGATATTGTATTCAATGATATTGATACCACGGGCGATGGATTCATTGAGTATACTGAAGTTGTTGCTTATGCTTGCACCTGCGAGAATGAACTCATGATGTTGAGTGAACAACTTCCATACAAGACATCGGTCGAATTCTTCGAATCCTTAGTACTGAAGAATGATTATGATTTGGAAGTCTTGGACATGAATGAAGACGATTACGTCACATATGATGAACTTCAAAAGGGATTCGAAACATGCACAACCACCTTCAATCCTTTCGACAGTGATGGTGATGGAGTACCAGACATCGATGACCAGTTCCCGGACGACCCAGATGAATCAAAGGATGCTGATGGTGATGGAATTGGTGATAATGCCGACTTCGCACCCAGTGTTGCAAACGATATCGTCTACGGGGCAGGAGGCGCATTGCTCATCGTTCTCATCGGTTTATTAGTTCTCTTCGTCCGTGGAGGCGGCGGCTCCAACCAAAGAATGGATGAAGAATGGAATAAGACCGATGCTTTTTCAGAACAGATGTTGGGCATGAACAACCAATCAACGACTCAGAAAGAATTACCTGGAGCGCCACAATTGGAACCAATTGATGACGCAACTCCTTCATATCAAGAATCTGAAGTTCCAATCTATGATTTCGGACAAGCCAACTTAGAAGCATCATCTTTTGAACAACCGGCAGCCAGTTTGATGGGAATGATGGATGCAAATGGACGAGAACACATCGAATACCCTACAAATAGCGGAAGATTGTGGTATCGAGATGAACCAGATTCGGATTGGATCAAGAACTAGGCTTGGTCTTTTTCTTTCTCAATCCAGCTGCTTCGAGCAACCTAAGGATGTGGCGATGCAGTTCAGGAAGCAATTCGAACATGGCGATAGCCATCACGAACATTGCAAAGAGTGAAACAACTCTAGATGCATAGGAATGTCCGAATTCAAACATACTCAATCCTAAATATTCCCATCCCTCATATGAGAGATGCATCCAAATCAATCCTGCATTGCGGAACAGATTGAGAATGTGAATAATGGGGATGGTGAAGAGCAAGGCTCGAATTCTACGCTTTCTATCAACATCTAGCACTGAAATTGCACCAATAAATACAATCATTGATTGAAGTGCAGTACAAGCAAGAACAAAATTGATGCCGATTGCACCTCCATCTGCCATGATCAATTCTGTTTGAAATGGATGTTCTCCGAAACCGTCGGTCATGAACCACTTATTCCCATCCCATTCGGACCAAGAAACCTGGCCAGCATCAGTGTTGACCATAGTTTCACCAAGTTTTATGTCGATAGTTCCCGTAAACGAAAGGAACATTGCTACCTGTGAAGCAACAAACCAAATCGCAAGTACCGACAACCACGGTATATGCGCAACAAGTAGGTAGGGCCCACCAGCATATGCAACGCACCCACGGGCCCAATTCAATGCAGCACGGTCACGGGATGTCAGTGAACGTGCTTCTGCAATCACCAAAGCCACGGCGATTGGAAGAGCGAGTGCAGTCATTATTGTAAGAACAATATCTCCAAGTTCGAAGTAATACATTGAATCATTGAAAAAATAAATTCCAACGAGAACCCAGCCTGTTTGAGCAAGTCTGGAAACTCCCTCATTGTGGCGTTTATGCCACGAAATTGCTAACATAACCATACCAATAGCGCCTGCAATGGTGGCAACTTCCTTGGCAAGGAACATGACATTCCCAGAACTCAACCTCATAGAAACGTTTGCCCATTAAGTCCAACAACCCGTTCAATGTCCAGTGGTTATGGAAGGACCCATTGTGGATGGTTCTGGTTCTGCTACAGGGCCAATTGCATTCATCGATCGAGATGGTGTCCTCAACTATGGTCGAAATGGTTACGTCAACCATCCAAATGAATTGATTATGATCCCTGGTAGCGGTAATGCTATCGCTCGATTGCGGGCAAAAGGTTACACGATTTGTGTCGTTACAAATCAATCTCCAATCATGCGTGGGCTATGGACTGTTGAACGACTTCATTCCATCCATAACAAACTTCGGCAACAGCTTATCGAAGAGAATCCTGACGCAGTTATCGATATCATCATGACATGTCCTCACAGAAATCGAGATCGATGTGGATGTCGTAAACCATGGCCAGGAATGTTGGTTAAAGGCAACAATATTCTTCGTGATGAGCGTCAACCAAATCGACGAATTGATTGGGCTGGACCAAAACCCGAATCTTGGCATCCACTCGATACAATGGTTGGAGATCGAAAGTCAGACATGGGAGCAGGTTGGGCAGTTGGTGCTCGAACATTTGAGGTATCAGATAAACTAGGCCTGCCTCAAGTCATCGACAGGGTTCTTGATGAACACGATGCTGGCGATTTCTATGATCCTATGAGGTGGTAATATCGGTTGGCTAGGATTGGACGATACGGATTCTCTTCGCGGAGGTTGTACAACAGAAGTCTTGTTTAGACTCATTCAACAACTTCCTACAGACGTTAACGTTGGCCAGGCGAGATTGGTCCGATTATGGCCATTTGCTCAACGACGCACACGCGGCAATGCGGCTGTTGCGGTTGAATTGAAAACTGATGATGAGTCAGCGTTGTTGCAATTCCTCGAAGGATATTGGAACGATTTTATCCTCCCGCTAAGAGGTGATGTTCAAGCAAGTCAACACAGTGATCGAGAACAATTTCCTTCGGATCCAGGTATGGTTTGGTTTTCTAAAGTTAAGAGTAATGAACTATTCTATAGAAATGGTTTACGGCAAGAAATTGGCGAGAAAGATTTGCCGGAAGCAACAAAATCATGGGGAGGTCATGGAAAGATTGGTGCGACATTAGCAGTTCATTGGCCTGCAAAAACCTCAACCTTCGAAGCTATTGCTTGGAGGATGCAAGAAAATACTGGACCAAGAAAATTGGATGAGAAGGCGATTGCAATAGTCGATCAAATGAAAGAAACATTTCTTTGTCGAGACGGACGCTTAGGAGCATCGATGTTAGCACCTAGAGGCTCATCACCTGTCTTGTTCGGAGTGCGTACTTGGACCAAGCAATCAGCAGAAGAGGCACTTCAAATCCTCATCGATGCAACAAATACTGAACCTGTTGCAGGTTCGATAGTGTTTGAAACGAATCATGCCACAAACGATCATTTGGATGAATCATTGGAATTACAGATCGAAGCGATTGAAATTTTCAAAGGAGGACATGCATTGCTACATTCAACGACTGAACGATTTTTGGCGTTCAAAGAATCAGGACAGATCGCTTCAATCTGTCAAGAATTACGAGTAGGAGACGTTGTTGAATGTAAAGGATTACGAGCGCCAGATGGATCAATACACATTGAATTTTTACAAATTTCACATCTCGTTTCGAATCGAAAACGACCGTTGTGCCCAACCTGTAACAAGTCGATGTCATCGATGGGGCGGAATCAGGGATTACGCTGTAAAAAGTGTGGATTCAAGTCCGAGGATGTATGGGATGAATCGCCACGGTCCTTGCCGATGAACCAATGGTTTCAACCACCACCGCCCTCTCGAAGGCATCTCGCTAAACCACTGGATGAGCAACCAGAAAGACAAAACAATCTTTAGCACCTTAGTTGAGTTGGAAGCATGTCAGAGGAGACGACCAAAAACATCACGACGGTTATTCTCATTCTAATTTTCATTGGAATGATGATTTTTATTGGCGTTCGGGCACGTCGAAACCGAGAAGATATGTTGAAAAGTCACGCACCAAAAATTGCTGGGAAAGATGAACTTGAGGGTGGGGCTAGACACCCTCAACGATTCGATGAACCGGATGAAGAGGCTTTGGAAGAAATGGCTGAATTACTCGGTGAAGGTTCAGACGATGAAGAAGCCTGATTCTTCAATTAGCAAATCACTAACATCACCATCCTTGTCGAGATGAGTGATGTTGCGTTGGCCGGAATATAATCCCCAAATTTCGAACCCTTGACTTACAAATTCAGTTTTTGAACGAACACGATATTCCTCATCCGACCCTGTCACATCAGTTCCAGATTTCGAGATTAGAAGTAGAGTTGTTTCTGAGTTGATACGTTGTGCAAGATCGAAAATAGCCTTCAGATTATCCTTTTCTATCCTTCCTGTTGGAGAGCACCAATCATCGAGAACGACAAGACCAACCCGGGGTAAACTCTGCTCGGCTTCAACAATAGCATCAACGCATCTATCCATTGCACCGATGAGATTGAGGGCATGAAATCGACTAGATTCGACAATGTTCAATGAAGAAAATAGTTGAGAAAAACGTGTCGCATTTGGCATCTCAGGAGAGGCCCACAATACACGTCCACCCGATTGAATTTGATCCACTGCGCAATGAAGGCCAAAAGTTGTGCCGCCGCAACCACCTTGAACTGAGAGATGGATTCTTCTCCCAGTCAAATCGTTCGACCAACGTTCCGCCATAAACCATGGGTGGAGTCCTATGATTTGATTCCGTTCATGCAAAATGCTCTTGACCTCTCTCTCAATCGACAGGTTATGAGCGGAGAAGTGCGAAAAGGTGAGCGAATCCCACGCAGAGAGGCTCCTCCTTACGAAGAAGCCGATAGTTTTGGTCAAGCCGTAGCTCGAGATGGTTTCTTCAAAACGGCGATTAACGATGCTAACCAATACGGTCCAATCGGTATGATGATTCTTCTTTTCATTGTCGCTACCATAACCGGTGCGGCCATCAAACTGCTTGAATCGCTCTGATGGCTTGAAACAATTGGATTAAAAATCGCTCTCCTGACTGTTTTGAAAGCGATATATTCAAACCCGCTTTGTCGAAGTCTTGAGCATGAGTGAGGGCTCAGTTAACGTTGAGAGTCGCACCTCTTCTCAAGATAAGCGTTGGACCATAATGGCCGCTTTGCTCGGAACAAATACAGCAGTAATGTTGTTTCAAGGTATTGAGCAAGAAACAAATCCTACTCCTATTCGGGAAGTTGCACTCACCATTATTGCTGCAACATTGCCGTTCCAGGCGATTTATTTCCTCATCTACACCTTTCTTCTCGAGAACAATGGCAAACTTAGCCATCACATGGTAAAGAAATTGAAAACTGCATCCAACATCTGTCAATTGTTTGCGTATATTTCCTTGGTTGGCGTTGCAATGTTGTGGTACAATCTTTCGATATATGTTGGTGTTGTCTTCTTCATATCCACTGTTTTTGCTATGATCTTGGTACGTTATGCCATGATGACGGATGAAGAATCTCGTGATGAAATGAAGGCTAGTGCCAATGAGCAAGGTTCATGAAGTATCTTCTTGACCAAACAATATGGCGTTCTGCCCTCTTGATTACCGATACGGCTGCCAAGATTTCAAACACATTTGGTCCGAATCAGGGCGCCATGAACGTCAATTGGAAGTTGAACGTGCACTGATTTGGGCACATTGGCAACTAGGTAGAGTGTCGGAAGATGACTATAACGCGGTAGCTGCTATTTCAAATCCAGAATCGGTACGAAAAGAACGTGTTTCTGAGATTGAAGCCGAAACACGTCATGATATCATGGCCTTAACAAAAGCCATGGCTGAAGCCGCAGGAGATGCTGGATGGTGCATACACCTCGGCGCCACATCCAATGATATCGTTGATACAGCCGTTGCATTACAACTTCGTGATAGTATCGTTTTCCTCAGAGAACAACTGTGTTTGCTGATCGGAGTTTGTGCTGATGTTGCAGAACGGGAACGTGATACTGTCATGCTGGGACGTACCCACGGGCAAGCAGCAGTTCCTATCACATTTGGACTCAAAGCAGCAGTATGGCTCGATGAAATGCGAAGGCAACTTGTTCGACTCGATGAGGCTACACCAAGAATCGCGGTTGGTAAGTTCCTCGGTGCCGTTGGAACTGGAGCTGCTCAGGGAGAAAACGCACGTGAACTTCAGAGGCTTATTCTAACTCATCTCGGCCTTGGTGTTCCACTTGCAACCACTCAAGTTGTTGGTCGTGATCGCTACGTTGAATATGTCTCTTGGCTAGCGAATGTGGCAACAACTTGCGAAAAGATTCTCCAAGAAATCCGTAATTTACAACGCTCCGAACTTTCGGAAGCGGGTGAAGGATTTGATGTTAAGAAACAAGTTGGGTCTTCGACAATGGCTCACAAAAAGAATCCAATAAAATCTGAAAATGCCTCCGGACTTGCACGAATCGTACGTTCTTTTATCATTCCAACATATGAAAATGCGCTTCTATGGCATGAAAGAGATCTTGCAAATTCAAGCAGTGAGCGTTTTACACTTTCACATGGAAGCGCATTGTGCGAAGATGTCATCTCCAAAACTCGACAAGTACTAACCAATATGTGGGTTGATGCGGAGCGATGCATGGAGAATATTCGTGCACAACGTGGTTTGGTTATGGCCGAGAAGGTTATGATCGACCTTGTTGACCGAGGTATACCTCGAGATGAGGCTCACGAAATTCTTCGTGAAGCATCCTTTACGGCTGTTGCAAATAAAGAGGAACTCATCGATGTATGCAGTCGAACACCAGCAATTTCAGCCTCTTTCAGCGCTGAAGAATTGGAAGCGATGTTTGAACCAAGCAATCACATTGGAGTATCTGGTGAACTCGTTGATGAGGCTGTTGCACTTGCCCGTGCTGCGATTCAAACAACGGATTGAATCGTGAACACGCCTCTGCTAGCAGTATGATGCTCTTCTCCAGAAACCTGTAATGATCTTGACCATATTGGGCCACCGAGGACGAAGGTTTCGTACTCACCACCCTCACCATCAACATTGAATCTATGTTGAAGGGATAGATTGTGAAGTTCATCCAATGTCGCTTTTGTAAGTACATGGCCAAGCCATGTGTGATCCAGTCCTTCACAGGAGACGGATGTCATCATGATTTCAAAACCTGCTTCAACCATACCTCGAAGGTGTTCGATTGGTGTTTGATGCCACAATGGTGCGTAGGAGTGAATGTTGAGTCGCTGACACATACATTCCAAACGTTGCTTCTGAAAATCAGAACGTAATGCACCACTGACTAAAGCATCGATTTCAAGTTGGGACAGGGCCGATTCAAGTGCTTGTATTTCATCCTCAACAGAACCCGATGCAGGAACGTTGATCCAAGGTATCTCTGCAAGTTGTGCTTGATGTTTGACCCATTTGGTCGAAGGTACCTGAAACATATGGGAATCACCATCCTGAATCTCCACCGTGACAATCGCGACAACGTCCCAGCCACGACACATCGCCCACCACCAGGCGGCTGAGGAATCCTTTCCTCCCGAACTGAGGACTGCAATTCGCATAAACCACCCACGAACTTCAACTTCATGAGATTAAGGGAAAACAAGCCAAGTCTTCAAATGGGTCCTTCAATTGGATTGTATAGGGTGGTGAAGCATCACCCTCATAAAGCGTCGAGGACGAGAAGGAATTGGTGAGATAAATGCAACCTAGTGGAAGAGGATACGATCATGGAATTACAACTTTTAGCCCAGATGGACGTTTGTTCCAAGTAGAATACGCTCGCGAATCTGTCAAGCGTGGTACAACCACTGCAGGACTGAAGTTCAAAGAAGGCGTTGTTCTTGTTTGTGACAAGCGTATTGCATCCCGCCTCATCATCCCAGAATCCATTGAGAAGATGTTCAAAATCGACGAACACGTAGGTGTTGCAACCTCTGGACTTGTCGCTGATGCACGGCAACTCGTCGCTCGAGCACGGGTTGAATCTCAAATCAACCGAATCACCTATGCAGATACAGTTCCTGTTGACGTTCTTGTCAAAAAAATCTGTGACTTCAAACAATCGTTCACCCAATACGGTGGGTCCCGTCCATTCGGTACCGCTTTGTTGATTGGTGGTGTTGACGATGAAGGAATTCATCTCTACGAAACTGATCCTTCCGGAGCCTATCAATCATATCATGCCGGTGCAATCGGTAGCAACCGTAACACTGTAATCGAGTATTTCGAGAAGAATTGGAAGAATGGAATGACCCTAAATGCGGCAATGAAGATGGGACTTGAAGCCCTTCGTTCTGCAAATGATACTGAATTAAACCGTGATGCTGTTGAAGTTGTCGTCGTTGATGACAAAGGATACCGTATCCTCGACCGAGGCGAAGTTAACAAGCAGCTTGATCGTCTCAAGCCTCTTGAAGACTGAGCAATCAGTTTATTGTCCCCGTACCTATAGGTGGCCACATGGTCAGTCTAGATGATGCCGTACTTGCACGTTTGGAAAAAGGTGGAAAGCGTTATGAGGCGCTTGTTGATCCCGATCTTGTTGAACAGTGGAGAGAGGATTCCTCTAATATTGAACTTGATGACTTCATGGCAATGGATGAGATTTTTCATGATGCAAGAGCAGGTAATAGACCTACAGAAGATGCATTGATGAATACATTCGAAACCTTGGATGTTGAAAAAATTCTGAATATCATTCTCGAAAAGGGTTCTATTCAATTGACTACTACTCAACGAAAATCTCGTGTTGAAAACATTCGACAACAGATTATTCATCATATCCACAGTGAGGCTATAGATCCAAAAACTAAGTCCCCACATCCACGTACAAGAATCGAATTAGCACTGGAGGAATCGAAATATTCAGTCGATCCATTCAAGCGGCTTGAAGAACAGGTAAATGATGCTATTGCGAAACTAAAACCACTCATACCTCTCAGCTTTGAATCTGTCCGTTTGGCATTTCGAATACCTGGTAGTGCTTACGGAAGTGTTAGTCAGTTATTGCGCACCTTCCAACAGAAAGAAGGTTGGCTTGAAAACGGTGATTGGGCCTGTGTTATAGAAATCCCGGCCGGAAGGAAAGGCGACATAATCGGACAAGTTCTCAAGCGAGCAAACAATGCAGAAGTCAAGGAATTGTCCTCTTAACAAAAGGGTGCCCTTTATCATGGGTTGTCGAGTGGGCGGTTCGGAGAGAAAAGAATGTCCGAAGGTCAAGTTGGCGCCGAGCAGCGCCTCGTGACCCCGGGAATGGTCATCGGGCCATCATCCGGGAAGCGAGCAGGTTCTGGTACGATTACCGAAAACAATGAATTCATTGCCACCCGAGTGGGATGGCTTAACGAACAGAACAATGTCGTTTCTGTTTCACCAATTAACAGTGCGTACATGCCTCGTTCCGGTGATTTGATCATTGGATTCGTTGCCGAAGTTCGAAACAACCTTTGGTTCTTCGATGTTAACGGTCCGTTCCAAGCACTCCTTCCTATGTCACTAGCACCATGGAAAGTTGAATTCGGTTCGACTCGCCAACATCTTGGCATTGGTGATGCTGCACTAGCACGTATTCAAGAAGTCGATGAAACACACAACATGGTTCTGACCATGAAAGGTGTTGGGCTACGTAGAATCAACGAAGGTGCTGTTTTATCGATACCAGTCAACCTTATCGACACGCTACGAGGCGAAAATAACGCTATGGTTAGTAGAATTCGTGATGCAACTGATTGCAGAATTATTGTTGCTGATAACGGACGTGTCTGGGTTCATGGTGACGCAGATAACATGAAGGTTGCACGAGAACTGATTCAAACTCTCAACCAAGAAGGACATAAAAATACATTCGAAAGTGCTGTAGAAGCACTTGAAAACGAACGAGGTGAACACTGATGGGTGGATATGGAGACGTAAAATTACTACGAGAAGATGGAAAGCGACTAGATGGTCGAGCAATCGATGAGATGCGACCAGTAACGATCGAAGCGGGAGTTCTTCCTGCTGCGCATGGATCAGCCATGGTAACACATGGACTCAACGTGGCTGTTGCGGCAGTCTACGGTCCTATGGAAGCACATCCTCGGAAGATTCAGCGACAAGATCGAGCAGTCATAGATGTGCGATATAATATGGCACCTTTCTCAACAGGTGACCGAATCCGTCCTGGATTCAACCGACGAAGTCGAGAAATCTCCAAGGTTACTGCAGAAGCTCTTGAGTCGGTAGTACTCGTCGAGAGATACCCTCGCTCGAAGATTCGAGTTGAAATCGAAATCCTCGCCGCTGAAGCAGGTACACGATGTGCGGGTATCACCGCTGCATCTGTCGCTCTTGCTGATGCTGGAATTCCAATGCGAGACATGATTGTCGGTGTTGCATCAGGTAAAATCGAAGACACCGTTGTTCTTGACTTGGATAAGGCTGAAGATAACTACGGTCAAGCAGACCTTCCGGTTGGAATCCTGCCAAATACTGGTGAAATCGCATTCTTGCAAATGGATGGAGATCTTTCCATTGACGAATATAATCTCGCTATGGAATACAATTTCAAAGCAGCCAAAGAAATCCATGAAGAGATGGTTGACGCTTTGAAGCGTCGATATGAAGGAGGTGAGGCCTGATGGTCGAACTAGTTCCTTCCCTATTGCGACAAGAACTCAATCGTTTAGCTGAAGATGGTCAACGAATTGATGGTCGTGGACAATTCGATGGACGCGATGTTCATCTTGAAGTTGATTGTCTCTACAACGCTGAAGGATCTGCAAAGGTCGTTTGGGGCGATACCATCATCTATGCTGGAGTTAAGTTTGAAATTCGAACACCATGGCCTGACCGACCTGCACAAGGATCGCTCATGTGTGGTGCTGAACTTCGACCAGTTGCACACCGTAAATACGAGCCAGGTCCACCATCACCACAATCGATTGAACTCGGCCGTGTTGTAGATCGTGGAATCCGTGAATCAGGTTGCATTGACATGGAAGAATTGTGTATTGTTCCTGGCGAGAAAGTCTGGGGTGTTATGATAGATATCCACGTCCTTTCTGATGGAGGCAACATATTCGATGCTGCAGGTCTTGCCGCTATCGCTGCTCTGCGAACTGCGGTCGTTCCAGCAGAACGATTCGATGTTGGCGAAGATTACACTTTGAAAGTCAATGGAACGCCAATTATGGCTTCATTCAAGCGAGCCGGTGGACGCTTCGTATACGACCCGAGCGAGGAAGAAGAACTCGGCGGTGACGAGCGAATTCACATCACCCTTGGTGATGAAGGACACCTCCACTCATTACAGAAGGGGCTAAAAGGAGTCTTCACTCCGGACGAATTTGCCGAGATTCTAGCGGTCGCCGAACAGAAGTGCAGTGAACTGAGAGAAATGGTAGCAGAAAAGGAGGGGAACTGATTGGCAAAGAGAACCCAGAAAGCAAAGGCAACAGCCCGATTTGGTGCACGATATGGTGTTAGCGTTCGACGTAATGCTGGAAGTGCTTTGGCAAAGAAGAATGCCAAGTACACCTGTCCAGTTTGTCACTACCGCAAGGTAACCCGCCAATCAGTCGGCATCTGGTCCTGCAGTAAGTGTGGCCACACCTTCGCTGGCGGTGCATGGGAACCATTCACTCGAGCAAGCGATGCAAACTCCCGTATCCTTCGACGATCTGTTGAAGGAGCAACAACTGCGGATATGGCATTCATTGCACAACAAGCTGCTCTAGACTTTGAGCGAAAGGCTGCTGAAGACGCATCTGAAGAAGAGTGAGCATTATGGCGGAGACGCCCTTCTCACTTGTTTGTACCATCGCACGAGCGGATGCTGCAGATATTAGAGCGATGCGTGATTCCCTCATCTCAGAAGCAGAAAGTCATTCTATTGATGATAATACATTTTCATTTCGCTTGGATGAAAATAATGCAAAAGATTTGCGGGCTATGTGGAATACACGAATTCGTGGATTGATTGCAGCGGACGAAATTCTACAGGCGATTGAATCCGCAGGTTCATCAACCAAAGACAACTCGATGGATGCATGAGCACCGTTGAACAACTCCAAGTCGTTGTCTCAGAAGTCCAAAATGCACGACACAAAGTTGCTACTGTTCGAGCACAGTTGCAAGAACTGGAAACCACAATAACTGCAGTCGAAAAACATCCAGAAGGTATGGCTTTGCACCGACAACTCGGTGGAGTATTGGTTGAAGTCGATGATAAAGAAGAGTTGATTGAGGAACTCAAAACAACCCATTCAACACTTTCTGAACATGCGGAGCGACTTAGCGAACATGAAGCGAAACTCGTAGCAGCATACGATGAACTCAAGAAATCGCTTGAGGGAGAAGTTTGAACGATTACCAACAAGATATTGCCGCGATGAAGCAATGGCTCGATTCAGCCATTGAACGTGGTGCAGTACCCGTCATCACTGGTCAAAATGGTGACATGGATACGATTGGATCAGCCATTGCTTTAGCATCTATTCATCCTTCACTACTCGCTTGTGGACTTCACATAGGAAGGATTGCAAAACGAATGGTTGATCAATTGAGGGCACCATTTCGAAAGATTGCTGCTAAAGGCACAGTTTTTCCAGATCCACTCGGTGGTATCATAATCGTTGATGCTGCAGCACCAGAGCAAGTAGGTATTGACTTACCAGACGTGCCAAAGTTGATTATTGACCATCATGCAACCAATGGTTGGGAACTGAGTGAAGATGATTGCATGTTACAATGGGATGTTCGTGCAACGACAGAAATTATTGCAACATACATGTTCGAGCATGAGAAAGAATCTTTGAGCGATTCGGTAAGAAGGATGCTTCTTGCTGGATTGATTACAGATACTGGACGTTACAAGCATGCAGATGCTGGTTCCTTTGCAATTACAACGCAACTCCTTGAAGGGGCGGATATCGACTATGCTGAATTCTGTGAGCACATTGAACGAGAGGAAACATCACCATCTGAACGAGGTAGCCTCTTGCGAGGACTCAGCAGAACGAAACATCATGATGCTGGTGATTGGAGTCTCGTAACAACATATGCAGGGACACTTGAGGGTCGACTCGCCTCAATGTTGCTTGCAACGGGTTGTGATGTATCGCTAGTATCGCGTCATCGTGAAGGTGAAACACGATTGACAGCACGGGCAACACGAAAATCAACACTACGGGGAGTTCATCTTGGTTCTGTCATGAAAGCGATTGCTGAACAACATGGTGGGGATGGAGGCGGACATGATGGTGCTGCTGGATGGACTGGAAACATCGATCGAATTCGCGCCGAATCAGCATTCATTGCACAACTTACATTGCAAGAAAAGGTGAAACTATGAGACCTAAGGCACCAGGATTGTACATCTCCAAGTGGAGAGAAGAAGGACCTGTATCTCTCGAAGATGCTCTAAACTGGAGAGAGGATTTCGGTTGGAATGATTGGATGGCTATCATCGAAGCGGCCCTATACCTAGATGCTGCTGAACTAGTGGAACTTATTATTCCTGAATTAACACCTGCACAGAGAGCGACATTTGACTTGGTTCGAAGACGAATGCTCGGTGATAATCGTCTAGAAGAAGCGATTGACAAGGCATTAGAGGTTTGTAGATCCCCAGAAACTCGTGATTTAGCACTTGAGGGAAGACTTCGAATGGAACGAGGACTTCAACGATTTGAGAAAGGGGATTCAGAAGGAGCAGAGGAGGACCTAACATGGGCAGAAACACGCTTGAAGTCTGTTGCTAAGGCCAGTCGTGACCATGACCTTTCCTTATTGAATAAAGCGGCATATCATATGGCATCTGGAGAGGATTTGATGGCACTTCAAGTGTATGGTGATATTTCTCGTCAAGAGAATCACGCCCACGAAACCATTGCGATTTCACGTATTGGAGCCTCGCGCATACATGCTCGCTACGAACGTATGTTCGATGCTGCTCGAAATGCTTGGAACGGTCATGCCCATGCAATTCTAGCCAATCAAGTTACAATGGCGATCGAAGCGGGAAGCCTCTTCCTCGACCTGTCCATTGGAGAGCAAAATCTTGAAGCAGTACGATTCCAAGAACAAGTCGATGGTTCAAAACCTCGCGATGTTGGTGAAAAGGCTCCTGAATTGAAGGTTCATCCAGATGATATTTCGGGAGTTTTCGATTGGTGCATGAAACATCTTAACAAAGATCCAATGGGTCATGACCGACCTGATTTGCGAGCTATGATCATGATGGCACATCGTCTTGACCGTCTAAATGAATTTGAATGGCTCATCGAGGAACCGAATCTAGTCGATGATTCGATGCTCGTTGCAGTCGTTCTTGGTTGCTCCCTTGAGGATGAGCAAAAAGTTGCATGGAATGAGCGTATGAAATCACTCATGCCCTAGTTCTATAGAATCTAGCCACTTGCTCAAGTCAACTACTTCCTGTATATCCCAATGGGTAAATTCAGGTAATTCTGTAAACCATTTAACCGTTGAAACGTGTTGATCTATTACCTCCCATGTCGGTTCTGAGAATGGTAAGTTTTCATCATCGACCACAACTAATCCAACCCAACCATTTGGATAATACGTCTTGTTCCAAGCAAGGATTTCACCACAACCGCCCACTTCCTCACCAAGTTCTCGTTCAAGGGCTTGTTGTGGTGTTTCACCCTCTTCGATATGACCACCTGGAAATTCCCAGCCTCGCTGGGGATGCTGTACCATTAGGATTGAACCTGAATTGAGCACTGAGCGTGGATTACCTCGGGGAACAACATAGGCCAATACGAACTTTGGATTCACTCGATCACCTACATCTGCGAACGGCATTGCTCGAGATAGGTTTCCGCCCACCCTTCGCCAGAAGCAACAAGTCGACGTGACAGGAAGAAAGCCTCTGAGATATTGCCGGACTCGATAAGTTCAATCAACCTCTTCTCGTCAATATTAATTTCTTGAGTTTCTTCTTCGACTTGTTGAACAGTTTCAGGCTCAGTTATTTCCTGACGTACACGCTTATTGAGTTGTTCCATTTGTTCAAGGAACGCTGTTCTATGTTCCAGTTTTGGACCACTCCAAGGTGTTTGTGCTTCACCATCCATTCGCTCAGTTAATCGATTCAAGAATTCGTCCCGTACCAGTAAATGCGGCATTAGGGTTTGGACATGGTCATAACAAGACCATGCTGAATCGATTTCTTGTCGTCTCTCGTGCAATCGTCCAAGTTGCATCCAAAGTTCATGATTGATAGGCCGATGTGCTAGAAGATGACGACTCAATTCTATGAATAGGTCTTCAAATCCTTGTAATCGTAAAAGTTCGATTCGACGACCGTAGACGATATTGGCACGTTGATCTCTAAAATCTAGATCTCGACACCGATCAGCGAATTCAGCGATTTCAAGCAACATTGCATCGCTTTGTTCATCACCCCCTCCACGTTGAACAAGTGCTTCCCACCAAGCATCTGGAGTGAGGGGGTCACGAGCAAATGCAGCTTCAAGCAGTTCCAATCCAAATTCAAGATAATCCAAGTTTTTCAATTTCTCGAATTGTTCAGTATCTCGTCCAAGTACTGTAAAGACATCTTCCAAAACAATTCCAAGTCCAACGTTGTCTTTGAGTCCAACTTTGATGTCAGCCAGACAGCGCCAGTTACGCTCGTCTGTAAAATCATGTAATAGCGCCTGACGAGCGTTTTGTTCCGCCCATTGCATGTTCGATTCCTTTCTCTCAGGATCTGCTTTAGCGAGTCGGACAAATTTCTGCGCTTGTGTCCGATATCGATTACCTAGATTGCGTCGAGGGTGCTGCAAATCATCATGCGCAGATTGACTCATGACCATCCCTACTGGGCGCTCATGTAACCTTCTGGGTTATCTGAATGATGGATGGTTGCATCAAATCCAACTTTAGAAGTCAAACCATCTTGATAGCGAGATGGATCGAGGCTCGATCCTTTTTGATTCGAAAAGATATGCGTGTCTCGATCTGGCTGCCAACGGGTGACCATTGCCCATTCCACACGAACAGGATTGCTGATGTCGATATCTTCATCGACGATTGTAACCATCTTCATCGATCGATGACCGGCTAATGCGGCTTCAATGGCTTTTCTTCCATCATCTTCGGATGTTTTTCGAATTTTGACAACGGCAGAAAGCCACCCACATCCCCCTTCAGTCATATGAACGTCAATACAATCAACAACTTTCGCAACGGCTTCTTTAATCGTAGGAGAACGAGGTAGACCCATGAGTGTCTTGTGCTCTGCTTCTCCTGGAATGAGGGCATGGAAAATCGGATCGTTTCGATGCAATACACCATCCACTTCGATTACAGGTTCTTGCCGGACATCATCGATTGTTCCGGTTATGTCAACATATGGACCTTCATCATCATCATCGAGCGTGATTCGGCCCCACATCGCATACTCGGCATCAGCAGGAACCTGAATTCCATTAGGCAATTCAACCAATTGAAGCGGTTTGTTGTACAGTTTTTCGTGCAATGCAGCTGCTATGGTCAATTCATCTACCGGTTCATCAAACGACATTGCACCTGCTAGTAGAACAACTGGGTCTGGAGCATTGACTATCGCTATGTCAACTTCTTCTCCCTGCTGCCTAGCTTGGTCTACCATTGTTCTAAGATGACGAGGGACAAGTCGAGCGACCAAATGATTCTCATCTCGTAAAAATTGGCGATGAAAACTCATGTTACGTTGGCCATTGACTTCGGCAATAATGACGCTTGCCGACATGTATCGGCCACGGTCTTGTGGCCAATGATGCGGAATTGGGAGCGAATGCAAATCGACTTGATCTTGCATATTATCAAACACTGCTGCTTCGGCTGGAGAAACTACTTCAGGTGTTGAAGGGTTTTTCATAGCCCATGCGAGTGTATCGATGTATACCTCAGGTTGAATCCCAATCGCCTCACATAGGCGGTCACGGGTAAGCATGTTGACCGAAACTCGTTGCCCTGAAGTCTCCTTGATGTTTTCAAACAAGAGATTTGGATGCGATTGATTGGAACTTAATTCCCAGATACCATGGATTAGACTAATCTCTTGGTCGACGCGTTTAGCGTGCGAAAGATGATCACGGAATGCCAACGTATCACGCCCTCAGAATTTCGTCTGAGTATCTTCGAGATAGCGTGGGCGTTCCTCTTCTTCGCTCTCGGCGCTTGCCGACATCATGTTCATTCCCGAAAATAAACCGATGAGACCAACAGCATGAGATGTTAGGATATCAACCTCGGAATCTACAATTACAATCCAGTGATTAATGATGACCAAAAGGCCAAGAGCCATGGTCAAGAGCGCTACAATAGGTCGCATTCCTCTCGGAATCATGATACAACTAACAACATCATGTTTATGATATTATTCTTCAATGCAGACGGTGGATTCATCACCTCGATGAAACGGCGACTTGATATATGAAAGCAAAGTCGGCAAAACGCTCGAATGAGGTTTGAACATGGGTAGGGGACTCTTTGCAGGTGCAAAAATGGCCAAGGACCGCCAAAAATTTCGTTGGTCTGACCGACGTTACAAGAAGCGTATGCTCAAATCTCGTGCAAAGCACGATCCTCTAGCAGGATCCACTCAAGCCAAGGGTATCGTCATTGAAAAAGTCGGTATCGAAGCTAAGCAACCTAACTCAGGGATCCGTAAGGCAGTCAAAATTTCTCTCATCAAGAATGCGAACAAACTGACGGCATTCGCCCCTGGCGACGGTGCTATCAACTTTATCGACGAACACGATGAAGTCATGGTCGAAGGTATTGGTGGACGTATGGGTCGTTCCTACGGAGATATTCCAGGAGTTAGATACAAGGTCATTCAAGTCAACGGTGTTTCACTCGATGAAATGGTTCGAGGACGCAAGGAGAAGCCGGTGCGCTGAGGTGTTCATTATGACAGAAGAAGAAGTCGACGAACGCCCAATCGCTGGAATTGGTACTCTAGTATTTGGAAAGTGGGATGCTACAGAAGTTGTCTGTAACGATCCTGGTCTTGCTCCATACGTTAACCTCACGACTGTTGGTGTACCACACACCGGCGGCCGTCATGCTAACATGTGGTTTGGAAAATCTAAACTCAGCGTAGTAGAGCGCTACATCAACAAACTAATGCGAACTGGTGCATATACTGGTAAGAAGCAATCTGCAATGAAGGCATTTGAGAGTTCTCTCGATGTTATTGCTGAGCGTCGTAACATGAATCCTCTACAAGTTTTCGTTGATGCTATATGCAATGCAGCACCTATGGAAGAGATCACCCGAATCAAGTTCGGTGCAGTCTCCCAACCTAAGGCTGTTGACTCGTCTCCTTCCCGAAGACTCGATGTCGCTTTGAAGAACCTAGCAAAGGGAGCTCAGCAAGGAACACACAAGTCCAAGCGAACGCTTCAACAATGTATCGTCAATGAACTTAACAAGGCATCCGAAGGTGATGCTACTTCCTTTGCTATCGCAAAGAAGGAAGATGTTGAGAGAATCGCAGCATCTGCTCGATGAAAACGTAGACGGCGGCGAATTGCGTCGAACTTTTGCGACTCACTTAAGAACCCCATTCAAGTGGGCGAGTTGAACCAGACAGGTGGATGCCATGGGACGAAAAGAAGACAACATCAAAAAGGCAACAGAAGTTATGTATATTCTTCCACAGATTCGAAATCTGTGTATTGCTGCGCACATTGATCACGGAAAAACGACACTTTCTGACAACTTGATTGCAGGTGCAGGTATGATGTCCAGCGATTTGGCTGGTGCTGCTCGTGTTCTAGACTTTGATGAGCAAGAGTCTGCTCGCGGTATTACCATCAACGCTGCTTCAGCTTCAATGGTTCACGCTGTTGACGGTACTGATTACCTTATCAATCTCATCGACACACCTGGTCACGTCGACTTTGGTGGCGACGTTACCCGTGCTATGCGTGCTGTCGATGGTTGTTTCATTCTCGCTTGTGCTGTTGAAGGACCAATGCCACAAACTGAAACTGTTGTTCGACAGGCTCTGAAAGAGAAGGTTAAGCCTGTTCTTTTCATCAACAAAGTCGATCGATTGATCAACGAATTGCAGGTTACTCCTGAAGACATGATGAACAGATTCCAAGAGACTATCACAAAGGTCAACAAACTCATCAAGCAATTCGCTCCTGAAGAATTCAAGAAAGAATGGCAGGTTAGTGTTCTCGATGGTACTGTTGCTTTTGGTAGTGCATACCACAACTGGGGAATCACCATCCCTTACATGAAGAAGTCCGGTGTCTCTATGACCGACATCTTCCGCTATTGTAACGAAGAGAAGCAAAAGGAACTTGCACAAGCAGCTCCTGTTCACGAAGTTCTTCTCGACATGGCGGTAACAAAGTTACCAGGCCCTGTTGAGGCTCAACCATACCGTATCCCGAACATCTGGACAGGTGACCTTGACTCTTCAATCGGTAAGGCGATGATGGCTTGTGACCCAGAAGCAGAACTTGCTATGATGATTACCAAGATTTGGATGGATCCTCACGCTGGTGAAGTTGCTGTTGGTCGAATTTATTCCGGTGCTATTTCACAAGGTGAATCTGTATTCGCTATCGGTGCTGCAAAGCCAGAGCGTGTTCAGCAAGTCAGTATGATGGTCGGTGGTGACCGAATCACTGTACCAACAGTCGTTGCTGGAAACATCGCTGCACTAACTGGTATCCGAAGCGCTGCTGCTGGTGTCACTTTATCACGTGACAAGGACTTCACTCCTTTCGAAGCCATCCGTCACTACTCAGATCCGGTCGTTACAGTTGCTGTTGAGCCAAAGAGCATGAAAGATCTTCCAAAGTTCATCGATGCACTTCGCTCACTCGCTAAGGCGGACGCATCCTTGCAAGTTACAACCAACCAAGAAACTGGTGAAGCGTTGTTGGCTGGAATGGGAGAACTTCACCTTGAGATTACTGTTTACCGAATTGAGGAAGAGCAAAACATCAAGGTCAGTGTCAGCCCACCTATCGTCGTTTATCGTGAAGGTATTCAAGGTAGTAACCGTGGACATGCTTTCGAAGGAAAGTCTCCGAACCGACACAACCGTTTCTTCTTTGAGATTGAGGCACTATCGGACGAAGTTGTCAGCGCTCTGCGCAATGGTGATCTCGGTGATGGTCCAGTTCGAAGCAGTGATGCTAAGGAAACCGGTAACAAATTCGGTGAAGTTGGCATGGATAAGGATTTGATGCGTAAGATATATGCAATCAACGGAACCAACGTTCTAGTCAATGATACAAAGGGTATCCAAGGACTCCACGAAACTCGTGAATTGATTATCGAAGCATTCAATGAAGTCTGTAAAAAGGGACCTATCGCTGATGAACCTGTACAAGGAATGTTTGTTCGACTAACCGATGCAAAGCTTCACGAAGATGCAATTCACCGTGGACCTGCTCAAACTATCCCTGCAGTTCGAAACGGAATCAAGGGTGCAATGATGCGAGCCAAGACTGTAATTCTTGAGCCGATGCAGAAGGCATTCGTTTCCGTACCAAACGACTGGCTTGGTCAAGTTACACGAGAAGTCACTAACCGACGTGGAATTATCGAAGACATGCCGAGTGAAGGCGACGTAACTACTGTTGTTGGTGTTCTACCGATCGCTGAAACCTTTGGTTTCTCCAATGACATCCGTGCAGCATCACAAGGTCGTGCAGTTTGGAACACCGAAAATCTTGGATTTGAAATGCTTCCACCACAACTCTTCGACAAGGTTGTTGGTGAAATTCGAACCCGTAAGGGACTGAAGCCTGAGCCAAACCCAGAATCCTATTACTCTGATTGAGCATGATTTCAGGGACTATTTCGGGCCTGTTTGCAACTACTGTGGGCGGTGTGCCCAAACCTCGTGTTGATTCACTTGAAGTGGAAACATTAGGAATTAAAGACGAGATTATTCGCGATAAGAAGCACCATGGGGGGCCTGAAAAAGCGGTCTGTCTTATCTCTGAAGAGATCATTCAAGATTTACAAGTGAAAGGACATCCAATTGCAGGTGGGACGACTGGAGAAAACATTCTCCTCAATGCTCCATATCAATCTCTCAAACCAGGAGTGCAACTCGAATTTGATAAAGTCAAACTTGAGATTACTATGGCTGCATCTCCATGTAAGACCATTGGTGATTCATTCTTGAATAAGGAGTTTAATCTCTTATCCGACAAGAAGTATCCAGGAAAAACAAGATGGTATGCACGTGTTCTTGTTGAAGGAACAATTGAACAAGATGAGAACGTTACAATCAACTCAAACGTTTGAGTTGAAGATCGGTTAACTCTCGCAATGCAATCATTGCTGGACCATCTGGTAATCGGTCCAAACAAGCATGTGCATGTTGATGATACTCATTTGCCTTGGTACGAGCATAATCTATTGAACCAAGTTCATCTAAAGCCGCAATACCATCTTGTATCATCTCCGGAGTTGCTTCCTCACATTTTCCAAGAACGGTGATCAGTCGTGATTTAACATCAGAATCTGGCTGAGATAGTGCATGAATAACCATCAGTGTTTGTTTGCCCTGAGCCACATCAGATCCTGTTGGTTTACCAAGGGTTGCTGAATCGGATAAGACATCGATAAGATCGTCCATTAACTGAAAGCACAATCCAACAGATCGGCCCCATTCTGCAAGACATTCAACGACTTCCTCATCCGCTCCAGCAACACGTGCACCGAGTTCAGCACAAATTAGGAACATAACCGCCGTTTTTCCTTCGATCATTTCCAAATACTCTTCTTCTGTAACCCGTGTTCGGTTTTCGAATTCAATATCCAACTGTTGTCCTTCAGAAACGCGTCGAACCATCCATGCGATTCTATTAACTAGAGAAGGAATATCCTGTAACTCGATATTTGCTGACATAACAAGTCGTTCGAACGCTATTGCAAGCATTGCATCACCCGCATTGATTGCTGTGGGCATATCGTATTCGATATGAACTGCATTGCGACCCCGTCGAATTTCATCATCATCCATAATATCATCATGAACGAGTGTGAAATTGTGAATGGTTTCGATAGCAGCTCCAATATCTAGGAGGCCTGAGTGTGTATCTCCGACTGCACGACCGACCAACCATGGAAGAGTAGCACGCATGCGCTTACCCCCACCATGGATTAGATGCATCATAGCACCAGCCAACCGCTCATGTCGTGAAGAACTCAAACTCTCAGTGATACGACGCTCGATAAAGGGCCGAATTTCCTTAATGCTGGTGATTAAATCAGCACCTTCCGCATTTGGCAACATATGCGTGACATCACCCATATCATGAATCAGACCATCTTGAAGTTCTTCACATGCATTCTTGTCCCCAATAGCATTCCACCAATCTGGATTCATTACTCTAGCAGCAATGCAACGGAACCAAGGGGCGATGATATCTTCCGAATCTTCTGCGACCAACATCGCATCCAATTCTTCAGCATCGACCCACTTCACAGCAGATACTTCATTCTCGTTTGGATGGAGTTCTACATCGGCTTGAATCATCAGGATGTGATCGATTTCTCTCTCGATCCAATCAGCATTCATTCGAGCGGAATATCGCATTTTTGTGATGAAGATGAAATCGTCGATATCGAGGGAAGAGGGAGAAATTCCGAGTTCTTGATCCAGTTTCCGAATGGCTGCAAGTTTAACACCTCGGGCATCGTTTTCATCCATCTCATCTTCACTAGCAAGTGGATGAGAGCAGCAAGAATTAGCCCAAACACTTGGAAATGTAATCTTGTCATGCGCACGTTGTTGTAAAAGCAATTTACCTTCAGAATTGAACAATAATACACTGAATGCACGATGCAGTGCTCCAGATTGATAGTGGCTGTCAGCCTTACTCATTGGTCCAACAACAACATCGTTCTCATCGACTTGTAACACTGCTTCTGCCATCATACTGGCTTGCTTCGAATCCGAGGATTGAGCAGCCATCAATTCCGAAATATCGGTGCCGATGTCCACCTTTGGAACCTCTCCGCTTGCATAGTTCGACATATGAGCCCCAATCTGTCTTTCAGGAGGCGCTACATAGACAGTTCGCCTCATATGGAAGAGAATTTACCTCACTTGCGACGTATTGACCAATTTTTCCGACCTAAACCTTCGAGTGCGGCACCAGTGATTGCTCCCCACATCAAAGGATGATCGAATTCAAAGTAAAACAATGGAATCATTACAAGAAACGCGATAATCCAATGATGAAGCCATATGGATTCGGTTCGTACGTGGAATTTGATATTCTCAGTCAACCATCGTACGATTGCAAAACCAATAACAATTCCAAGTGAATACAATCCAAAATTCATATCTTTTACCTCAAGGTAATATCGTAGTCCCTCTCCATGGCTCGTTTCTCACAAGAGACTCTATCCTCATAGGATACTCGCCATTGACCAAATAAACACCGATTCCAGATTGTGCTACCGAATGACCTCGTTTGATCTTTAATCCAATTCCTCCGGTTACATCAATATCCGATCGATGTAATCCTTCATACTCCACATCAGGGGACCATTCTTCGATCAAATCATCATCTGTTGCAATGTTTGGAGGGACTTTCAATAAGCCATCAACACCTCCCATTGCAAAAATAAGAGATTCGATATCGGGCAATTCCAATGAAAGTCTTGCAACGATATCATCACCGGAAAGAATCCCAAATCGACGCTCATTGCCAACATCGACGACATCGCCAAATGTTACGTGTACAATTCCAGGATCTGTAGAGGAGAATCGTTCGAGCGTACCGGAAAAATTGGGACCTAAGTTCCTCGCCCACTCATGTGGTGGATGGGAATGAACGATCAATCCAAGGTTCTCCAATTCAGAAACAATAATCGAATTGAGTTCCAACATATCACGTCGAACTTCTTCTACCGCTTCCAATTGCGATGTACATGAATCACCCATTACACTAAAACCTGGGATTTGACCTTCATTCAATCGCCAACGCTTGGCTTTCAAATGGCCAAATGATCCTGCTCCATGAACGATTATCACTTGAACACCGTCTTGACTAATCGAATGAACAACAGAGCAGAGATTGCGAATAATTTCAACATGTGCTACACACTGTTCATCTTTTTTGGTGATTAGCGCACCTCCAAATTTGACAACGATGCGTCTCACCATGAGGTTCCCAAGAATCTGACCTTCATGAGTATGCCTACACAACACAGGATTCAATAGGCTGCGATGATTGACAACACCATGACCGATGAGGGCCCTAGCCTCGATTCCTTTCTCCGACACCTACAGACAGAGGTCGAAACGGCCAATGAAATTGCAGACAAGTCCGAACGAAACGACCGCTTGTTGCAATTGGAAGCTTCGATTCAGGAAGCTATCATTTTTGCCAATCGCTACAAAGAACTGCAGAACCAAGGAGTGGACCCTCTACTGCTTGTCGATCCGAAAGTTCAGCAAGAACGTCCTGCTCCACCAGCAACAAAAGGCCAAGCAATTCTTCTAGGTTCATCGACCTGTGCAAGATGTGGCAAATTGCTCGAAAACGATCTCGATTTCTGCCCCGCTTGCGGTGCAACGAAGTAATCACTCTTCTTCTTCACGAGTCCAGCGAGCAACAGTATCGACGATCATTTGATCATCGTCTTCAACACGGTAAAGGTACTCTGGTGGCACTTCATCGGTGAGATAAACTGTTTTTCCAGCACGATAGATGGTGTGGCCATCGGCAACAGCACGTACTGTATCAACTTCGATAATGGCTGGTCGATCGATGCGAACGTGACCTGCTTCCAATGCGTTGACAATTGTTTTCGATAGGTGGATGTGATTGCGTGTACCTGAAGTAATTCCAAGTTGAACAATCGCATCTGCTTCAGTCGGTTCACATGGCCAATACAATGCCTCAGGGATTTCATCGGTTGGTAAATCGAGTTCGATTTCAATCGAATGACCGTATGTGGCTCGAATCATCTCGCCTTCAACTTGGTATCGACCTTTTTCATCAGCGTTGGCAATCGCTTCAAAGTGCCATCCTCTTAGCCAATGGTAATGGCGTCGCTGACCTGAAATCGAATCGGCTAGTTCTCGTGTACTAACCCATCCGTTGATGTCCATTTCAACATTGAATTTTTCAGGTGCGTGTCGCAAAACAAGGGCAAGCATTCGACCAAGGCTACCCGCTTCTCGGTCACTCATGATGAATTTTCCTTCCTCGTTACATACAGGACAGTTTGTGCCACTAAAGTGACCGTGCTTTCTACATTGGCGCAGCATGTCCGAGGCTATCGACACCCATTCATGAACCCTACGGGTGTTTTGACCGACTCAATCAAATGCTTGATTCGATTGGAGATAACATGGTCGATGTTGCAATGGTCGGTGCTGGCCAAACAAAATTCGGCAATCATCCACTTGGACTCAAGGGGATGTGGTCAGAAGCCATCGAAAAGGCAATCTCAAGCGTCGACCATGGATTCCAAACAAGTGATGTTGATGAGGCATTTATCGGGAGCATCGCCTTTGGCGGGTCTCAACTTGGAAACACTGCAGCTCTGCTCACCGAGCATTCTGGAATGGAGGGCGTAAGCGTACGCCGGGTTGAAAATGCATGTGCATCATCAGGATTCGCTCTCCGTGATGCATGGATGGCAATCAAAAGTGGACAAGCCGATGTTGTTGTTGCCGGAGGAATTGAAAAGATGAATGATCTTTCAACATCAAGAAAGCGATATTGGCTCGGTGTATCAGGAGACACGGAATGGGAACGCCTCGCAGGACTAACATTTCCAGGCACCTATGCACTGACTGCACGGCGCTACTTCCATGAATTTGATTCAACTCATGATGACCTTGTTCATGTTTCGGTCAAGAATCATATGCATGGATTTGAGAACGAAGTGGCCCATCTTCGCAAACAAGTATCCTTTGAAAAGGCACAATCAGGTTTTATGGTAGCCGACCCACTTACACTGTACGATTGTTGTCCAACATCAGATGGTGCATCTGCAGTGATTCTGGTCGCAGATCATTTGGCACACAAATTCACTGATACACCGGTATGGGTCAAAGGGTCCGGTGCAGGATCAGATCATCTTGCACTTCATGACCGGCCAAGTATTACACAACTACGTGCGACTCAATCCGCTGCATCAAAGGCTTATCGAGTCGCAGGAGTAACATCAAACGACATAGATTTGGCAGAGGTACATGACTGTTTTACAATTGCAGAAGTTCTCGCAACCGAAGACCTTGGATTTGCATCTCGTGGTCAAGGAGGTTTATTCGCTCGAGAAGGAGAAGGTCGCCGAAATGAAGGTAGTGTCACCATAAATTCGAGTGGAGGACTCAAATCGAAAGGTCATCCATTGGGGGCTACCGGTACTGGTCAAGCCGTTGAAGTTTTCAAACAACTTCGCCAGCAAGCTGAACCTACTCGTCAGGTAAGAGATGCTGAGGTGGGATTGACTCACAATGTTGGAGGTTCTGGTGCCACATGTGCAGTCCATATTTTCGGGAGAGATAGATAATGTCAATCCAAATCATCTCAAATGATAACAGCCATTTTGCTTGCAGCAAATATGGTCGAGGATGGGCAGGCCCTGATGGTGATCGTCTCACCCTTGCACTTGCTTTACTGAAACAATTGCCTGCAGATCAAATCGATTTGAATTCATTCGATGAACAACTGGAGTTTGCATCAAGTGTGAGCGTTCAAGAAATCATTGAAGCGAGCACCGATTGGACTGTTCAAGAAGGAGCAAGCATGAATCTACATACTCATCATGAAGGATACGTTGTAGCTGTTACTGAATCTAAAGAGGTGCCAATATGGCCTGATTTTACTTCGATTGATTATTCATTGGAGATGCAAGAGGAATTAGAGAACCAATGGAAAACTGAAGTCGTAGGCGTTAGCCAAGGAGCATATGTTTCTCAAGCACAACACATGATTTCATCCTCATCGAGACTCGGATTGGTCGCTCAAAATGATAATGGAAGATCGATATGGCCTCCTCGGCAACTCAATTCAGATGGTGAACGGATAGATTCAGCAACAACAAAACTCTCTGAAACTGCAACTATTCTAACTTGGACCCGATTAAGTGCAGCAGGCGCTCCTTCTGAATTCTCTGGACGTGCTCCTATTCTCGATGGAGTTACAACCGTTCTCGTAGCCTTCGAAGAAGGTCCTAAGGGGGTATTTATGCTCGCTGATGATGAAAAAGGAACTCCTGAAATTGATGCAAAGGTGGGTTTTGAAATCCGCCGTTTGTATGGACAAGACAACATGGTCCACTACGGATTAAAGGCTATTCTTGCCAAATCCTAAACTTACGGATAGAAGCCTTCATAGAAAGTCGGTCCCGTGGACGCTTCATGGCTGGGTTCGGTGGCATTCGTAAAGGAAGGAAAGAAGCGGCTGATAATCTGTCAATTCAAGAAGATGGAGATTGCGCACGCTGTGGAGGTGAAAGTCAACCTTCGACAATGGAGGGTTATCTTACTTGTACACGTTGTTCCTACGAATGGGCTGATCCAAATTATGTTTCCAAAAAGGTCCGTGGCCCTCCTCCCAATCATAGACGAGATTCTGAATTGATTGAGGAATTTAAGGCCGAAATGCAACGAGGAGATCTCAAAGGTGTACTCGGGGTAGATTCCAACCTATCTGATGAACAGGAACAATCTCTGAAGCGGTTGGAGGATAAATGGATGAGTGGAATGCAAGGGCATTACAACGCAGCATCAGAAGACAGAAAGCCCCTTATGATAAGTTTCGATGATGACGATAACCTCGTTTCTACTGAAGTAGCTGCCTTGACCATCGTATCGAATGGATTCGATGGAGGAGAAGAGATTCGACTCGAGTATCCTGGGATCGGGACCGAATTTTATTCTTACAACGAACGTAGTCCAACCGGCTGGAAGCGTGGACGAAGTTGTGAAGATACTGCTCGTTCGATCTCCAACGTCATCAATCGTTCATCTCACCTTGTATTTGCTAACTTAGAAGGAAACAGGATTTCATTTGAATTACGTGATGAGAATTTAAAGCCAGAATCGCTCGTTCTTTTCGTTGACGATCCTGGTGGTCAAGACATCGTCGCCGAGAAAGGAGGTGTCATTCTTGATTTCCGAGATGTTAACGTCCTCGATGATTACAAAAACGTCATTGCCCTTGTTCTCGAAGATGGAATCATTTCACCGAGTGAAGATCAAATGATGTGGGTCATGCGTCAACAACTAGGAGTTACGGAAGAACAACACGTTGCTCTAGTTCAGGAAATTTTTGGCAGTAACGCCCTCAAAGAGTGTCCAAATTGTAATCAAATGGCTGAACTTTATCCTGAATACTCTGCATGGTACTGTCAGCCCTGTGAAAGTTGGCTCTAATTACTACTCTATAGAATTTGAAAGGACTCAGTTTTTGCTGTTTTGTGGCGAACGGGAGCGAGGGATGCTTCATAAGGTGGACGGTGTTCCGTTAGAATGGCGAACGCTATGGCAGAAGACGTATTGTATATTGGAATTGATTTGGGAACTTTTCGCTCAGTTATGGTCTCATCTGGAAACCACGAAGAAGAAGAACTCACAGTAATTGGGACTCCAAAGGACCCTATCGCTCGAAACTTCCTCAAGAGAGATGTCCTTTTCGGTGAGGATGCATTGAAAAACCGATTGGCACTCAATCTATTCCGCCCACTAGAACTTGGTGTCATTAAGGATACTCCTGAAGATCGTCAATTCATCGCTCACTTCATCACACACTTGATTGGTCTCTCTGACCCAGAAGAGCACGACCGTGTTGTTGCTGTCATCGGTGCACCAGCTGAAGCAAGTCACGTCGACAAGACTTCTATCTTCGATGCTGCTGCAGGTAGCGTCAATGCTGCTATGATTATCTCCGAGCCGTTCGCAGTTGCTTACGCACTCGACATGATCGAACACACACTCGTCATCGATATCGGCGCAGGTACAACCGACCTTTGCCGTGTTTACGGTACAATCCCAGGACCAGGCGACCAGATGCACACAGGATATGCAGGCGACTATGTTGATGCTCAAATCATCAAGGAAGTTCAGTCCAAGTACAACGGTGCTCAAATTACCAAGGACATGGCACGCCGATGGAAGGAACAGTATTCCTTTGTATCCACATCCACTCCTGATGATCCTATCATGGTCGACTTCTCAATCGAAGGTAAGGCAATGAATCTTGACATCACCGACTGTGTTCAGAGAGCTTGCGAATCTATCGTCGACCCTATCGTTGAGAATATTAAGCAACTAATTGCTGATTCCAACCCTGAATACCACGACCAATTCCGTCGAAACATGGTTCTCGCTGGTGGCGGATCAGGTATCCGTGGACTTGGTGCACTTATCGAGCGCCGACTGTCCGATATGGGAGATGTCAACGTCCACGTCGTCGATGACCCAGTACGCCTCGGTGCAATGGGTGGTCTTCGCTTGGCAATGGAAGTTCCAGAAGACATGTGGAAGAACCTAACCCTAGCAACACGCTGATTTGTTTCCATTAAGACATTAGAAACATGATCACCAAGCAAACCCGTGTTGTTATACTAACAGGTGCAGGAATTAGCGCCGAATCAGGAATTCGGACCTTTCGAGCAGCGGATGGACTTTGGGAAGATCATCGAATCGAAGAAGTTGCCACACCTGAAGGTTGGGAAGCCAATCCACAACTTGTTTGGTCATTCTATCAACAACGAAGACGTCAACTCCTAGAAGTTGAGTCCAATAGCGGTCACAAAGCTCTGGTCGAACTTGAGAAATATTTGGACAACTTCTTGCTCGTAACACAGAATGTAGATAATTTGCATGAACGTGCTGGTTCACAAAATCTGATTCACATGCATGGTGAATTGGAAAAACTTCGATGTCAAGAATGTCAACATATTGAGTCTATGATGGAAGAGGAACATCTTGGAGAGGAATTCATTTCTTGCAGACAATGCGGTGCTCGATTACGACCTCATATCGTATGGTTCAATGAAATGCCACTACAATTGCCTGAGATTGAGAAAGCACTCACTCAGTGTGATGTATTCATCGCTATCGGAACAAGTGGTCACGTTTATCCTGCAAGTGGATTCTTACATACTGCACGTCTCAATGGATCACACACGATAGGCATCAATCTAGATCCTCCTGAAAATGTCTATTTCTTTGATGAATTCTTTCAAGGAAAGGCTGGAGAAATCTTACCCCATCTTGTTCAAAGATGGACAGAAGAATAGGACGGACTGAAAACCCTAGAAGATAATTTCCTCATACACATGGGTAGCC
>CEVR01169379.1_pt1 | contig 88350 bp, 75 predicted proteins | sample 356541 | NCBI WGS metagenome assembly CEVR01 (sample SAMEA2623734, study PRJEB7988) | marine metagenome | isolation source: saline water (ENVO:00002010), including
TTTGGAATTGTCCACCAACCTTTTGATGATTTCTCTCATTTGGTAAGGTTTTGCTCTATCTCTAGGAATGATTCCGTAAATTTCTTTTTCGTCTTCCTTAGGAGGGTGTGAGTCCTTTCTATTGAAACCTGCCTTTTCAAACTCCCCAATTTTATCCATTATTGACCGGATTTTCTCTAGTGCAGATTTATCGTCTTTCACTTTATAATCCGTTACACCAGAAATCTCACAATGGGTAGTAGCCCCACCTAAAGTTTCGTTATCAATACTCTCTCCAATAGCAGCTTTTACCAAGTAACTTCCTGCCAAAAATATAGAAGCTGTTTTATCCACAATAAGAGCTTCATCCGACATGATAGGTAGGTAGGCACCCCCAGCAACACAAGATCCCATTATTGCAGAAATCTGAGTGATGCCCATAGAACTCATTTTAGCATTGTTCCTAAAAATTCTTCCGAAATGTTCTTTGTCTGGAAAAATTTCATCTTGCATAGGTAAGAACACCCCAGCAGAATCCACTAAGTAAATAATTGGTAATCTATTTTCCATTGCAATTTCTTGCAATCTTAAATTTTTCTTTCCAGTAATTGGGAACCAAGCGCCCGCTTTTACAGTAGCATCATTCGCTACTATAATACATTGTTTTTCCTTTATATAAGTGATTCCTGCAACTACACCACCTGAGGGACACCCTCCATATTCCATATACATATCGTAACCAGCAAAAGCAGCAATTTCTAAAAATTCAGCATCTTTATCCTTAAGGTAGTCTATCCTTTCTCGGGCAGTAAGTTTTCCTTTATCATGTTGTTTTTCTATTTTCTTTTTACCTCCACCAAGAGCAATTTCCGCATGTCTTCTTCTCATTTCAGAGATGAGAAGTCTCATCTTATCATCATTCTTGTTGAATTCTAAATCTACCATCATTAATTTTTTTACAAAAATAAGGAAATTATATACTTTGTGTTTCTAAATAAGAAGTAGTTTCTGGTCCTAAATTAAATAGTACATCTACTACTGATAAATCAGATTGAAACTCTATTTTTTCTGAAAAAACTTGTTCATATGTATCCATTTCAAGATTCTTGAATTTATGATTTCTGAAATCTTTACCATCAAATTTTCTATGATATTCCGAGGTTAAATGTATCTTTTTTTGGGTTTGTAAAAAAGACAAGATTAGTTCTGTCAATCTTAAATTAAAGTTGAACAAGTTAGATGGATTAGTATGATAAAATTCTTCTAACTGATCTTTATAATATTCGAAAAAAGGAGAGGAGTTGTAAGATGAGATGAGAGCTTGCCAATGTAACTTCTGCCAATTTTGTGTCTTAGAAATCTTAATGTTTGTAATTAGTGTTTTGTCTGAAGATTTCCTCTCTTTAGGAATGCTAAGTTTTTGTACTCCATTTGCAGATAAAATGACACATCTATTCCTAACAGATTGCTTTATAAAATGTTCCTTAGCTTCAATAAATATTTCTTCTGATTTTAGAAGTGTACTGTAGTAGGAGGCAGGTCCTAAATAGGAAATAGGAAGTAAAACTTTCAACTTATTTTACTGAATTGAATAATCTATTCCATCTCACACCTTTACCATATTTATCATAACTCATCCAAATAAATAAAGCTTTTCCTACAATGTGATTTTCTGGTACAAATCCCCAAAATCTACTATCAGCAGAATTTTGTCTATTATCTCCCATTAACCAATAATAATTCTGTTTAAAGGTGTAATTAGCAGATCCATTTTCCTCTAGTTCCGTTTTTATATTTAGGAAGTTATCTGGATTTTCCAATTCTTCTCCTTCGTACCTATTGATGATCTGTTTGTAAAGTGCAATGTTATTTTTAGTAAGTGTAACCGTAACTCCTTGTTTGGGTATCGTAAGAGGTCCGTAATTCTCCTCATTCCAGTCGTAAGGGTTATGAACTAAAAAATAATCCGGATTCATAACTTTATTGTTGAAAATATCACCTTGAGAACCAGTAGACCAAACTGAATCTACATAGGATTTTGTTTTTAAATCTTTAATCGCGTCTTCTGTGGTGTTAATGGCGTAAATATTAGCCATCCTAAGTTTTTGGACATCGGTAGGATAGATATCATAATCTTGGTACAATTTTTCTTTATTTAAACCAGATTTAGTTTTAACAAAATATCTTCTTTGTTTCTTCATCCAATCGTATTTTGTCTCCTTTTCACCATTTATAAATAAAATTCCTTCTTTAATTTGTATTTCATCTCCCGGAAGAGCAACACATCTCTTAACATAGTTTTCTTTTTTGTCAATTGGTCTTCCTTCTCTTTCAGCAGGCCAGTTAAAAACTACACAATCGTTTCTTTTTACCCCAATAGAAGATTGCTCATTTCCATCCGACCAACCAGACATTCTGTGGTATGGAAGACGTAACCACTCTAAATAAGATTGACCTCCTATTATTGGGAGTGTGTGATGCACCAACGGGAACGATAATGGAGTAATAGGAACCCTTGGTCCGTAAGATGTTTTACTTACAAATAAATAATCCCCTACCATTAAAGATTTCTCCATAGATGGAGTAGGTATAGTATATGCTTCAATAAAGAAGGTTCGTAATATGGTTGCGGCTATTACCGCAAATAAAATAGCATCCCCCCAACTTCTTAACCAAGATTTTTTTTTCTCTACTTTCTTTTTTCTTTTCTTCCAGAAAGTGTAGTTAAATGTTTTCCAGAAAATTATATCCCCTACAATAAAAGGAATAAAATATAACCATTCTCCATTAATTAAAAAAACAAATAACACCCAAACAATAGTAAATCCCCAGAAAAATCTTCTCTTTTTTGAAAGTTCCCAATTGTCAATATTTTTTAAATCCTTTATCATTTCTGTAAAATTAGTTTTGCAAAATTAGAAATTAAAAGATAATGCAAGGCCTGTATTGCTTAAAGTTGAATAGGGTTGAATATTCATACTTATATCGTCAGAAACATCAAAGCTAAAAAGATGAGCATTTACAGAAGCATCAACAATATTTAGGATGTACACTCCTACAAAAATAAAGTAGGACACATCTCTATTTCTCCTGTAGTATTCTTTTAAAGTTTTTAATTCGGAGTAGTTATATCCTAATTGATTCTCACCAGTTTCGTTGCTTAAAAGAGCTGCTTCTCTGTATTCTATATACTTAGAATTGTTTTCATTTATAAAATAAAAAGAGGTAACAATCCCTCCATAAACAATTGGCACCTTCCAATATTTTTTTGTGTAAACTTGTCCTGCACCTGGAAGTATTGCAGAATATAAAGCCGCTTTTTTAGGAGACTTCTCCTTTTGTATTTTTTGAGAAAAACTAATAGTAGATAGTATGGTACAAATAACAAATATGTACATTTTTTTTATCAAGATTTATTTAGTTTAGTCATTAAATCTGAAAAATCCTCATCCGAATTAAACGAAATAATAATCTTTCCACTTCCCTTATTATTTCTCTTAATATCAATATCTTTTTCTATTTTTCTTCCTAAATTATGTAAGGCTTGTTGAGAGGCAAAGGGTAGAGAAGTAGGGATTTTGCTTTTAGGATTTTTAGAAGTTTGTTTATATCCTGTCTCTCTAAAGGATTTTGCCATTTGTTCTACTTCTCTAACAGAATATCCATATGCAATTATATCATTACATAGAGAAATCTGACTATCTATTTGTTTAATATTTATGAGAGCTCGAGCATGTCCCATAGAAATTTTTTCTTCTTTTAATGCAGCTTGAATTTCTTCAGGTAATTTTAATAATCTTAAAAAGTTTGCTATCGTACTTCTTTTCTTACCTACTTTTTCTGAACATTGTTCTTGTGTTAGCTTACACTCTATCATAAGTCTTTGGTAAGATAAAGCAACTTCAATAGGATTAAGATTTGACCTTTGAATGTTCTCTACTAATGCCATTTCTAACATCTGTTGGTCGTTTGCTATTCTGATAAAAGCAGGAATTTCTGATTTACCTGCCATTTTAGAAGCTCGATATCTTCTTTCCCCTGAAATAAGCTGGTATTTATCGTTTCCTAATTTGCGAACCGTAATAGGCTGGATAATTCCTAAAGTTTCAATAGAATGAGATAATTCCTCCAATTTTTCTTGGTCAAATTCTGTTCTGGGCTGAAAAGGATTTGTACTAATGTCTGAAATTTTAATAGTACTAATGTTACCAACTAGTTTGTTTTTTTCTTCTAATTTAGTAGTAATATCCGTATCTGGATTTCTTAAAATAGATCCTAATCCTCTACCTAAAACACTCCTCTTCTTATTCATTATTTACTAAGTTTTCTTCTTCTAACTTCTTTTGTTCGTTTTCTAATATCTCAGATGCAAGATTTAGATAATTTATAGCTCCTTTACTTGTAGCGTCATGTATCATAATGGTTTCACCATAAGATGGAGATTCTCCTAATGTAACATTGCGGTGGATAATTGTTTTAAATACTAAATCCTGAAAGTGTGTTTTTACCTCTTCAACTACCTGATTAGATAATCTTAAACGAGTATCATACATGGTTAGAAGTAAACCTTCTATGGTTAATTCTGGATTTAATCTTTTCTGTACAATCTTAACTGTATTTAATAATTTACCAAGCCCTTCCAGTGCAAAATATTCGCATTGTATAGGAATGATTAAAGAATCTGCAGCAGTAAGAGAGTTTAGAGTTAAAATACCTAAAGATGGCGCACAATCAATAATAATATAATCAAATTCATTTACTATATCTGTAAGAGTGTTTTTCATCATTTGCTCTCTATTTGCTTCATCAACTAGTTCTAATTCGGCACCAACCAAATCAATATGAGCCGGAAGTAAAAATAAATTAGGACTCTTAGTTTCTAGTATAATGTCTCTTGCTTTTACTTTTCCTATTAAGCATTCGTATACTCCATTTTCAATTTCTCTAGGGTCGTATCCTACACCTGATGTAGAGTTGGCTTGAGGGTCAATGTCAATTAATAACACTTTTTTTTCTAAAATACCTAATCCAGCAGATAGATTCATCGCTGTGGTAGTTTTTCCAACTCCACCTTTTTGGTTTGCAATTGCAATAATTTTACCCATTTATTCTTGTTTTTGTATGTTTCAAAAATACAACTATAAAAGCAGATATGTTATTTTAGTAGAGATTCACTTATTAACAAAAAACAGAAAGTTTTTAATAAAAAAAAGCCCTTTAAACAAAGGGCTTTTAATATATATCTAAATATATTTTATTCTTCTTCTTTTCCTAAATCATCAAAGTTTACCTCAGTAAAATCTGTTGTAGGTTCTTCTTTTTTTTCCTTTGTAGAAACTTCTGTATTAGATTTTTCTTCTTTGTTTAACGAAATAATTTCTTCACCTCTTTCCTTAATGATATAGTCTACCATCTCATTTAAATGATCTTTAAAGTTCTGAAAATCTTCTTTATAAAGATAGATTTTGTGTTTTTTGTAAAAAGGGGTCCCATCTTCATTAAACTCTCTTTTACTCTCTGTTATTGTAAGGTAAAAGTCATCTGCTCTAGTAGATCTTACATCAAAGAAATAAGTTCTTCTCCCAGCTCTTAATGATTTTGAATAAATTTCATCTCTATTATCTGACATACTTTATTTTTTAATTTAAATCTGATTACAAATATATAAAAATAATTAATTAGTTGATTTTATAGTTAATCTTAATACAGAACAATTTGCTTGTGTTGCAAATAAATCTTTTCCTGTACCGAATAACATACTTTTCCATGTATCTTTTCTGGGTGTGCCTAAAACCAACAAGTCGTACTCAGAAGAAAGCTCTTCAACGCATTCAAAAGGATTAGCAGAACGTTCAATTCGTAGTTTTGCAAAATCAGTATATTCGCTTATATGTTTCTCTGCAATCTCTTTTAAATTTTTAATTTCAGATTCATCTGTGTTTTCAGATACTATATGTAATAATGTGAAGTTTGCTTTGTAAAATTTTGCAATTTGAGAGGTGGTTTTTATAAGTTTCTTTAAATCTTTACTATTTGGCCTAATTGCCAATACAATTTCAGAGAAATACCTAATACCATTATCTTTAAATAAGGCAAAATTAGAGTTGATGTTGCTTAAAATCCATCCTAATGGATTATTAATTAAAAGTCCGTTATATGATCTTCCGTTCCATTCTAGAACTAGCCATTCTAAAGATGGGTAGTTAGTCATTGATTGGATTGAATGAGAAATATTATGTGTAATCAGGGATTCAAAATTTATATCTGTATTTTGTATTTTACCCAAATAATTAATTTGCCTTTCTATTGATTTTATTTTAGGTGTTTTGGTTGTGAAAGCATCTAATGAGGTTTGATCTGGAGCTTCTGTAATATTAACTACTTTTATCTTTTTTGATTCTACTAATGAATTTCCTATTTCAGTGAGGTTTTCAGGAGAATATTCATTACCTAATAATGTAATAATGACTGATGATTCGTTATCTACAAACTCATTTTCTTCTACTACATTAATAGTTGTTTCGTGAATCGCAGTATTACTTTTCTTTTTAAATGCTGAAAATAAAGATGGTAAATGTCCATAATTAAGTAATACTCCTGAACGAGAAGATTTTTTTCCGTAAATAAAATATAAAATAGCTCCTAAACAACCAATTGATAAAAGTACCATTATTGGCATCCATCCTAAGTAGAATAATAATATAATCCCGCTAATTATTCCAAAAAGTTGAATATATGGATAAAATGGAGATTTGTAAGAAGGATTGTACCATTGTACAGATGTCTCCCTTAATATAATTACACATAAATTTGCTGCAATAAACATACTAACTTTAAAGGCACTTGCTAGTTTTGCAATCTTTTCTACATCTAGCAGTAGGATGACAATCGCCATTATAAAGCAAGTTAAAAATATTGTGTTTATAGGTGTTAAATATTTACTATGAACCTTAGTGAATGATTGAGGAAGTAATTTGTCGTTTGCCATTGCAAAAGGGAATCTAGATGAAGCTAATACCCCAGAGTTAGCCATTGAGATTAGAGTAAGAACCCCTACAACTGCAATGATTTTCGAAAACCATTCACTACCAAAAGTGCAAGATAAGGTATATATTGGTTTGTAATCATTTTGAAGAGACTCTAAAGAAACATTTCCTACCAATACATACGATATGGTAGTATAAATAATTGTTATCAGTACTAAAGAAAAGATCATTGCTAAAGGAAGATTCTTATATGGATTTTTTACCTCTCCTGCTATAGCAGCTACCTTAGTTACTCCTGCATATGCTATGTATACAAAAGCAATTGTAGTAATTAATCCTTCATTTCCGAATTTTATAAATGGATTAATATATTCTTTTTTCACTTCTGGTAATCCTAATATTAGAAGAGACAGAAGACTTAAGATGCTGATGATTACTACAAATAACTGAACTTTACCAACTTTTTTAACTCCTAATATATTCAACATCATTATTAAGAATAAAAAGATTATGGAAAGATACTCTATTGGTAAGTAATCTGTTTTTGTGAGAACTAGTAAATATGCTCCAAATCCTACTAAACAGAATGCACTTTTAAGCAACAAAGAGAGCCATAGACCAAGACCTGAAATAGTTCCGAAAAGTGGACCGAATGCCCTTTCAATATAAATATAAGCTCCACCTGATTTTGGCATGGCTGTTGCAAGCTCTGATTTTGAAAGTACAGCAGGCAAAATACAGATTGCTGCAAGTAAAAACGCAAGCCAAACAGATGATCCTGTTTTTGCAGCTGCAATACCTGGTAATACAAAAATTCCTCCTAGCATTCCAGCGATACTAATTGCTATTACAGAGGATAAATTGAGTTTTCTTTTTAATTTTTTCAAGTGATTTGTATTTACCTGCAATTTAATAATTTATTTTTTATTCGATACTCTCTTTTTAGAAACTTTTGAATTGTTAGTTTTGCACAAAATATATTATAAATGAAAAAATTAGTACTTTCAGAAATTCATAAAAGTTTGGGTGGTAAAATGGTAGATTTTGCTGGTTATTGTATGCCAGTGAAATATAAAAAAGGAGTAAAAGAAGAACATAGAATTGTTAGAGAAGTAGTTGGGATTTTTGATGTTTCTCATATGGGGGAATTGTTCGTTACTGGTGAAAATTCATTGCAGTTTTTACAATATATTACATCTAATGATGTAAGTAAATTGTCTCCTGGAAAAGTGCAGTATACTTGTCTACCAAATTTGGAAGGAGGTATAGTAGACGATTTTCTTTTATATATGATTGAGGAAAATAACTATTTATTAGTTGTGAATGCTTCAAATATACAGAAAGATTTAGCATGGATAAATTCTCACAATATATATGGATGTACTATTGAAAATAAATCAGATAGTTATTCATTATTAGCATTACAAGGACCTAAGTCTATTGAGTTGTTGCAAAAACTTACAGATATAAATCTTTCTGAAATAAGATATTATAATTTTAAAATTGGTGAATTAGCCGGAATAGAAGAAATTATTTTATCAAGAACGGGGTATACTGGAGAGATTGGATTTGAGTTATACGTAAAAAATGAGGATGTTAGAAAATTATGGGATACTTTATTTTCTACTTCTGATGAGTTGTGTCCTGTAGGTCTAGCGGCAAGAGACACTTTAAGATTAGAGAAAGGATTTTGTTTGTATGGAAATGATATAAACGATTCTACTTCTCCAATTGAAGCTGGTTTAGGATGGATTACAAAATTTTCAAAAGAATTTATTAACTCGGATAATTTAAAGAAACAAAAAGAAAATGGAGTAAAAAGAAAATTGGTAGGTATTGAGTTGTTAGAGAAGGGGATTGCTAGAAAAGATTATTCTATAGTAGATGAGTTAGGTAATGAAATTGGTGTTGTTACTTCAGGCACTATGTCTCCAACTTTAAACAAAGCTATAGCAATGGCTTATGTTTCTTCTGATCAGAAAGACATCGGAAATAAAATTTACATAAAAATAAGAAAAAAGTTAATAAAAGCAAAAGTGGTATCTTTACCATTTGTTAAATAAATGAGTGAGAAGAAGAGTATATCTGTTTGTTTTACTGCAGACCAGTTTGATAAATATGCTGATGAAAAATCTATAGTTGTAGTAGTGGATTTATTACGAGCCACCACTGTAATTTCTACCGCTTTTATGCAAGGAGTAAAAGAAATTATACCGGTACAAACTTTAGAAGATGCACTTGCTTATAAAGGAAAGGAAGGGTATATTGTTGCAGCAGAAAGAAATGCAAAACCAATAGATGGTTTTGATTATGGAAATTCTCCCTTTCATTATATAAACTCAGATGTTGATGGGAAGACATTAGTACTAACTACTACAAATGGAACTAAGGCAATAAATAATGCAAAAAATCATAAAGTAATTACAGCATCCTATATTAACCTAGATGCGGTTGCTACGTATTTAATAAGAGAATATAAAGATATCATTATACTTTGTTCAGGTTGGAAGGGAGTGTTTAATTTAGAAGATCCTATTTTTGCTGGAAGTTTATCCACGTTATTATTATCTTCTGGAAAATATAGTTCTGTTTGTGATTCTTTATTTGCATCTACTCAATTATTAAAAAATGCTGGTGATAATTTATTTGATTACCTCTCAGAATCTTCTCATAGAAGAAGATTGAAATCCTTAAATATGGAAGAGGATACTCGTTTTTGTTTGTCTCCACCTCTAAAATCAGATATTATACCAATTTTGAAAGGAGATAGATTGGTTGTTTTATAAATGAAAAAACTTCAGAAATGGATAAGGAAGATACATTAAATTAATTAGTTAAAAGTATATCCGCAAGAAATACTAAAAGCTTTTAAAGTTCTTTCGTATCCCTCATCTATATCTTCAAATCCTAACATCCCAATATAAAGATTAAGATCTACATCAAAATGTTCGGTAAGAAAAACAGATATACCCAGATTAAGTCCTGCGTCAATATCACTTACTCCAGGAATTTCTCCATTATAAGAGTCATTAGTTCTTTCTGTATTTTCTTCTTCAACATATCTCACTAAATTATTAGAAATTAAATAAGAAACAGAAGGACCTACTATTAAAGTTAATTTATCGGTTGGTCTGTATTCAAAAAGTGGTTCAAGAGTTATATAATCCATTTTAAAAGTTTCTTCTTTAAATCCATATGTTCTTATTGTATCTCCAGTATATGTATTGTCCCATTGTTGGTCTAATTGAGTGTAAGAACCGAATTGAGAATACGATAAAGTTGGGCTGATATGCCAATTTTTAGATATTTTAATATCTACAAAGAATCCTGCTTTTAATCCAACGTTTGCAATCTGAGTAGGTTTTGGGTAACCCTCAGTTGGTTTTATAAATCCTCCAAATAAATAATTGTATTGTGTAAAATTAAAACTTGAGTGATTGTAACCTACTTTAATTCCGTAATGAGGTACACTTAAGTTTTGAGCGTTAGCAGTGATAATAAAAGTGCTAACAAAAAGTAAAATTAGAATCTTTTTCATAGTTATAATTTTTTTACAAATATAGTTAAAATATAATTTTATGAATTTAACATAACTGGCATTACAAGCATTAGGGTTTCTTCACCTTCTTCTTGGCCATCTAAGGGAAGTATAATTCCGGCTCTGTTAGATGCACTCATTTCTAGGTTTATTTCTTCTGATCCAATATTATTTAGCATCTCTATCATAAATTTAGAATTGAAACCAATCTCCATATCCTCACCTTGATACTGACAACTTAATCTTTCTTCTGCTTGGTTTGCAAAATCTAAATCTTCAGATGAAATTTGCAACTCACTACCTTTGATAGATAATCTTATTTGATGAGTGGTTTTGTTTGCGTAAATAGAAACTCTTTTTATAGAACTAAGAATATCAGATGTAGATATGGTTAATTTGTTCGGGTTTTCTTTTGGAATTACAGCTTCATAATTAGGATATTTGCCATCTATTAATCTGCAAATAATTTTGGTAGAATCAAATGTAAACATGGCATTTGTGTCATTATATTCTATTGTTAAATCACCATCATTAACAAGAGTATTTTTTAATAATGTTAATGGTTTTCTTGGTAAAATAAAGGACGTAGTAGACTCTGCGTTAAAATCGGTTCGGATATGTTTAACTAATTTATGAGCATCAGTTGCTACAAATATAATTTTTTCTGGAGAAATTTCGCAAAACATACCAGACATCACAGGTCTAAGTTCATCATTTCCGCAAGCAAATAATGTTTTATTTATAGCATTTACAAATGTTAAAGAATTAATTGTTGCTGATGTAGAAGAACTCACAGTTGGAGTTTTTGGGAACTCTGCTGCATTTTGTCCCGAAAGTTTGTAAATTCCATTTTCTGAATTTATTTCTATAACATAATTTTCTTCATTAATTAGGAATGTTAAAGGTTGACTTGAAAAAGTCTTTAATGTATCTAGAAGTAATTTTGCAGGCATGGTGACTTTACCGGTATCAGTTGTGTCTGCATTTATATTAGTTGACATTGTTGTTTCCAAATCCGAAGCAATTATCTTCATACTCCCTTTTTCTATTTCAAACAGAAAATTATCAAGTATTGGTAGAGTGTTTCCGGAACTTAACACACCACTTAATTTCTGTAATTCTTTTAATAATTCCGAACTATTAACTATAAATTTCATTTTTTTATTTTTATTTTAAAATCTGCTCAAATATATTATAATGATTGTGTTTTTTCTCCACTAATATTTAAGAATTCCTCAAGAGTAATTAACACTTTGTTAAAAATGTTACTTTGTATGATAACTAATTCTGAATTGTTGTAACTAGCGTATTTATATTCTACAGTAGGGTTGTATTCTTTTTTAGTAGATTGTACTTCTGTTTTATCGAATATAAACAATGAGTCTGTATTAGTGTTTGTTGTAATATAAATCTTTTTTATAAGATTAAAATTACTCGTCTTTAAGTTTGGTTTATATGCTCCGCATTTTAAATTATTGAAAGCAAAATTCCAATAGGATAAATTTGCTTTGTTAAACGGAATTTCTTGCTCTTTGTAATCATGAAGACTAATGTTCTGGAAATCTAATTTAAAAGATTGGTCGTTCTGTTTGATATCCTTAACATATAATTGTTGAATGGTGTTTTCAGAGTAATCTATGACTATTGGTTGTCTCCAGACATTTTCATTTACAGTTGTTCCCTCTATTCCAAATTTTGGATTTAAGATTCCAGGATTTCTATCTGGTATGTGTAATATATATGCTGTTTCTGATCCTTCCATAATCATGTAGGTACCTTTGTAATCAGGAGTGTTTCCTCCTAAATAATACGATTTTACTTTACCATCTTTATTAAATATCTCGACTTTTACTCCAGACGTTGCGATATTCTTTATGACATAGTTCATTTTTTGTTCTGATACAGAACTTTTCACTCTAATATCTTTCATAACTCCTAATGTATAGTCAATTTGTCGCTCCCATACTTTGTATTGTTTGTTTATAGTCCAGTGGGTAGTACCTTTATCTATCTCAATCTTATTACCTGATTTGTCGGACATAATAATTTTAGTTACTTCTTCAGTGTTAGAAATTGCAAAATCTTTATGATCTACTTTTTCATTTCTACAAGAATAAAAACAAAGAGATATAACCATAAAATAGAAAAGATAGATATTGTTATTTTTCATGATTCAATTTAGTATAATTTAAAACTTTTATAAGCTCTTCATCTCCACACAAATATTGTATAGAGTTTAAAATAAAGTTGGTATTTCCATCAAAAATATTTCTTCCATAATGATAATATCCTAGTGGATAATAAAAATTAGGAGGGTTATGGATATTGGCTATTATATCTCCATCTGAAATAATTATCATTTTGTTTAATTCACTTTTTTTCTTTACTTCATTATTATTTATATATGAATATGCTGAATTAAACTTTTTTTCAATTAATACTGCTGTAGTTTTTTGTCCTTCAAAAGTTATTGGTGGATTTTTAATTATGTCAAAACTTACCTCATCATTTATCTGTATTGTGTTTGTTTTTTTAGAAGATTGGATTAAAATAGTGCTATTCTTTTTGTCAATGATGTTTATTGAACTAACAAAATCTGTAAGTATAGAGTCTTCTAATTTTCCAATCACATGATTAGAGTTGGTAGTTAGTATAGGTTTGTAGGGCCAGTTAAAATACGCAATTTCATTATTATAATATACCGGGCTCTTTGAGCATTTTTCATCTGTAATTACATCTTTATTTATAGTCGCTCCATAATGAATAAGAAGTTCATTTAGAGATAGATTGTTGTCTTTAAGAGTGAAATCCATATTCCCATTAAAATTATTCATATTAGCAGATGTCCCTTCTATAAGCCAAAGAGTTTTCCCTCCACTCATTATGTACTGATCTAACAATAATTTATCAATATCTAAAAATTCTTTATTAGGTTTTGCAATTATCAAACATTTATATTGATTGAGTTTCTCTATTTGTTTTTTTATATCAGGCTCATTGGTACTTGTATTTATCTCGAAAGATCTTAAATCAAAAAAATCAACTGTATAAAACCTGGACAATGTATTTCGAATGTCCCAAGTGTTTGTAGAGTCTAACTGCTCGTTTCCCATTAAAAAAGCAATTCGTTTTTTCTCATTTTGTTGTAAAAGATAGAAAGCTTCAATAAAATTATATTGTAAATAATTTATAGAGTTTTTAAGTTCAGTATCATCTAATTCCATTATGGTATCGTAATAAAGACTGTTGTGGAGCAATACTGGTATTGACTTTTCTCTGAAATGAACTATTGCGTAAGGATAGGTTTTATGAAAGGACTCATTGTTTTTTACCCATATAGGATGAATATCTATATTCACTAATGGATTGTAAACTCCCTCTTGTTTTGTTGTGTCCTTTTCTTTTATCTGTACAAATTCAAAGTCAATTTCTTTTTCACTCAAATTCTGGAATTGAGAAATTAAATCATGTACTGAGGACTTTAGTTTTTTGAATTGTGGACTTAACTCTCCGTCCAAATAAATATTAATATAAATCTTATCTTCTAGAATTGATACTAATTGCTTTGTTTCTTCCGTTAGTTGTATCTCTGATTGACTCTCAGGATTTATACAAGAATAAAAAAACAAAGAAGATGTAATTAGTATAACAAGGATATTCTTCATTTATTTAAATTCTATTCTGATAATATCATAAATTTCTAATCCTAATAATTCGTTTGCTTTTCCTTGATTCATAGATATTTCTAGGTTTCCGTTTGTGGAGAAAATTGCAAGTCTTTCTCCTTCTTTAACATCTTTATATTTACTTACAATGTTTGTAATTTTCTCTGTTTCTTTTCCGTATAATATTTCAAAATTTCTTCCTTTTCCAATTCTATTAAACACATCTATTGTGATGTTTGATGTTGCATTTCCATAACTATCAATATGTATTACACTCCCTCTTATATGATCTGCGGATATAACAGCTTTTAAACTTGCAGCTTTATTTTGAAAATCAGATAACGGGTCCCCAATCATTTCGATAGTTCCTCCTCTTATAAAATGACAAGCTGCTTTTATAAAAATATCTTTGATTGCAAATGTCAGTGTGTCGCTATCAAATGGAATGTTTAACTGAACAATTTTATCTGGATGTATTTCATCAAATATTAAAGAAAATATACCATTGTCTGGTCCGATAATAAATTGATTATTAGTTTGTATTGCTACATGCTGATTGTTGTTGGTTAATTCTTCATTAACACCTATGATGTGTACGGTACCATCTGGAAAGTTTTTGTAACAGTTTTTAAATATAAATGCAGCTTCCTGAATATCAAATTGAGTAATTTCGTTACTGATATCAACAATGTTAATATCCTTTATTTGATTGTAAATTTCTCCTTTAATTATAGCTACATAATGATCTTTTGTGCCTAAATCTGTTGTAAGTGTGATAATTGACATATATAGCTTAAAAAAAGGATAGTAAATTTATATTTTTTATTGTTATTTTGCAAAGTCCAAAAATAAAAAGAATTATAGCAAAAACTGCTTTTTAATGAATGAAAAAATAATTGATTTAGAAAAGATAGATTTAGTAGTTCTTTTTGGCTCTAATAACAGAAAATTATATAAGATAAGAGAGTTTTTTCCAGACTTGAAACTTGTTGCTCGTGGAAATAAGCTTAAGGTAATAGGAAATGAAGATCATATCTTATTTTTTGAAAAAAAATTTCAATCTTTCATTGACCATATTAATCATTATAACAGACTTACTTTAAGTCAGATTGAACGTCTTATTATAGAGGATGAAAGTATGGTTATGGAAAATAAGAACGATATTATTTTACATGGATCGGACGGTAAACTGATAAAAGCTAGAACTGTTAATCAGAGAAAGATGGTTAGTAATATCTCGAAAAATGATATGATGTTTGCTATAGGACCTGCAGGAACGGGTAAAACATATACTGCAGTTGCTCTTGCAGTAAAAGCGCTAAAATCTAAACAGGTAAAGAGAATAATACTAACCAGACCAGCTGTAGAGTCTGGAGAGAATTTAGGTTTCTTACCAGGAGATTTAAAAGAAAAGTTAGACCCATATATGCAGCCATTATATGACGCTTTAATGGATATGTTACCATCAGAAAAGTTAAAAGATTTTTTGCAGAATGGAACAATACAAATAGCTCCATTAGCATTTATGAGAGGTAGAACATTAGATAAAGCATTTGTAATATTGGATGAGGCTCAAAATGCAACAACATCTCAGATGAAAATGTTTTTAACAAGGATGGGTATGTCCGCTAAGTTTATTATAACCGGAGATGAATCTCAGATTGATTTACCTGCAAAACAAAAATCGGGCTTAGTTGAAGCCAGAAAAAGATTAGAAAAATTAGAAAGTATAAGTTTTATATACCTTGATGAAAAAGATGTAATAAGACACAAATTAGTAAAACAGATAATTAAAGCCTATAAACAATTAAAACATTAAAACTATGAGTAATTCGATTAAAGAAACAAGATTTGACTTACCAAATCAGACAAAATTTTACAAAGGAAAAGTAAGAGATGTGTATACAATTGGTTCAGACCAATTAGTAATGGTTGTATCTGACAGAATTTCTGCCTTTGATGTAGTATTACCAGAAGGAATTCCTTATAAAGGACAAGTGTTAAGTCAGATAGCTTCTAAATTTCTAGATGCAACTTCTGATATTGTACCTAACTGGAAGCAATCTACTCCAGACCCAAATGTTACTGTTGGTAAAATGTGTAATCCATTTAAGGTAGAGATGGTAATTAGAGGATATCTTACAGGACATGCGTGGAGAGAGTATAGAGATGGAAAAAGAATGTTGTGTGGAGTGCCAATGCCTGATGGAATGGTTGAAAACCAGAAGTTCGCAAGTCCTATTATTACACCTACTACTAAAGCGGATGTAGGGCATGATGAAGATATTTCTAGAGAAGAGATTTTAGCGCAAGGGCTTGTTTCGGAAGAAAATTATATTCAATTAGAAAAATATACTCAACAATTATTTGCAAGAGGAACAGAAATGGCAAGAGAAAGAGGGTTAATTTTAGTAGATACTAAATATGAATTTGGAACAGATTCAGATGGTAACATCATATTGATTGATGAAATTCATACACCTGATTCTTCTAGGTATTTTTATATACAAGGATATGAAGATAAAATTGCAAACGGGGAAGCTCCTAAGCAGTTATCAAAAGAATTTGTTCGTCAGTGGTTAATTGAAAACGGATTTCAAGGACGAGAAGGACAAACTATACCTCATATGAGTGATGACTATGTAAACTCTGTTTCGCACAGGTATATTGAACTTTATGAACATATTTTAGGAGAGAAATTTGTAAAAGCAGATATCTCTAATGTATCAGAAAGAATAGAAAATAATATACTAAGATACCTTTCTGAATAAAAGTGAACTTATTTGTAGATATTTTATTTATAGTATTTGTATTTGCAATTGTAGTTCAACTTTTTTACGCTTTTTATTTCTTTATTCGACTATCGTGTTATCAAGAGAAATCAGAATCCTTTAATGAGGGAATTTCTGTAATAATTTGTGCTAAGGATGAGGCAGAGTTGCTTTCTTCGAATCTCCCATCATTTTTGGAACAAGATTACCCTAATTTTGAATTGATTATAGTTGACGACCAGTCGGTAGACGGAACAAAGTACCTTTTAAAAGATTTTGAGAAAAAGTATTCTAACCTGAAAGTAGTAACTATTGATCCTCATGTAATCAGTAGAGTAGGAAAGAAGTTTGCTCTTACATTAGGCATAAAAACCGCAAAATATGATTATGTTCTGCTTTCGGATGCAGATTGTAGATCTTTTTCAAAGAACTGGATTACAAAAATGACATCCTCTTTTGTTAGTAAGGAAATCGTATTAGGAATTAGCCCATATAAAAAATTAAAGGGAATTTTAAATAAATTTATACGATATGATGAGTTTATAGTAATGTTACAGTATTTGTCTTATGCACTTGCGAAAATTCCTTATATGGGAGTTGGTAGAAATCTGGCTTATAAAAAGTCTTTATTTTTTAATGTAAAAGGATTTGCTTCTCATATACAGATACCATCAGGGGATGATGATTTGTTTATTAAGGAAGTAGCGACAAAAGACAATGTAGCAATACAAATACATGAAGATGCTAATATTCTTTCGGAGCCAAAAACAACATTTTCGGATTGGTTGTACCAAAGAAAGAGACATATTTCTACTTCAAAATATTATAAGAAGATGCATAAGAGATTATTGTTTTTGTTTCCATTTTCTCAATTTTTATTTTGGGTTAGTTCTGTTTTATTGTTTGTGTTTCATCCGAATATTATATTGATATCTTCCTTATTTATTTTTAGGATAGTAGTGTACTACTCAATCTATTACCCTATTATGAAAAAACTAAGGCAATTTGATTTATTCTTTATTTATCCTATAATGGAATTTCTATTTCTTTTTGTTCAACTATTTTTCGTATTATTGAACTCGCGTTATAAAACAAATAGTTGGAAATGAGAAAGACACTAACCGATAAAGGGGAAAGAGATTTAAGACTAATAAATTTAGCTTTAGAAACAGGCGATCCAAAAGCCTATGCTGAACTCATGAGATTATATAGAGACCCTTTGTACTTTATGATTTATGAGAAAATAGGGGATCAGGATATGTCGAAAGATTTGACTATTGAATCTTTAGGAAAAGCATTTAAGAAACTCCATCTTTATAAACCAGATTACACTTTTAGTACTTGGCTTTTTACCGTAGCCCGAAACCATTGTATAGATTACTTAAGAAAAAAGAAGCTGCCTACTTTTTCTATAGATAAGATGATGGTAGATGATGAGGGGAAAAAGACATCTTTTGATTTAGAGTCGAAAGATCCAAATCCTGAACAACGTTTAATGAAAAAACAAAGGATAAAAATACTTAGAAGAATTGTGGATCAACTAAAACCAAAATATAGAGATTTGGTAAAGCTTAGGTATTTTAAGGAATATTCTTATGATGAAATAGCTGAAGAGTTGGAACTTCCTTTAGGAACTGTAAAGGCTCAATTACATAGAAGTAGAGAGCAACTCTTTAAAATTATGTCTGGAGCAAGAAATACTATTTAATGGAACTCATTTTAAAGTATTTTCCGAATTTGTCGGAAATTCAGAAAAAACAATTTGTACAATTACAAGAACTTTATGAAGAGTGGAACACTAAGATAAATGTGATATCCAGAAAGGATATGGAAAACTTATATCTGAAGCATGTATTACATTCTTTAGCAATTGCTAAAGTGATACGATTTGTAGATGGAACAAAAATATTAGACGTTGGTACTGGAGGAGGTTTTCCTGGTGTGCCTTTAGCTATCTTATTTCCAGAAGTTAAGTTTTTATTGGTAGATAGTATCGGTAAGAAAATAAAAGTAGCAAAGGGAGTATCAGAAAAGATTGGACTACAAAACTTAAAAGCAGAACATACAAGGGTCGAACAAGTAGAAGGAGAGTTTGATTTTGTAGTAAGTAGAGCTGTTACTCGAATGAAAGTATTTCAACAATGGGTGCGAAACAAGATATCTACCAATCAAAAAAACACACTATATAACGGAATACTCTACCTGAAAGGAGGAGATTTAACAGAAGAGTTAAAAGGAATCAAGAATGTAGATATTTATGATATTCCTCAGTATTTTGAGGAAGACTTTTTTGAAACAAAAAAGATTGTCTACATAAGTTATTAGTAATTTTTTGAAGATTTTTAGTAAACGAGATATGTTTTTTTACTTCTCTCTTCTACCTTTTAGGTGTTGCAGCAAATGGCTTTGTAGGGTCTATTGTTATTTTTTAGACTTTTTTTCACAGAAATAAATTATTTCACCTTTAGGCAGGGCGTATCTTTCCACAAGTTTAGGATCTAGTTCGTTTATAAAATCCCGTTCCGTAACTTTAAACCCAGCTTTTTCTAATCTTTGTCCATAATCTAAACCAAACAACCTAACATGATCGTCTTGCCAATATAATCTTTCTCTTTCTTTAGGGTCGGTTACACTTGGGTCTTCTTCTGTATTAGGGTTGTTGGTATCTATCGGTACTTGAAAAATTCCCCACCCTCCTGGTTTCATTACCCTATAAAACTCAGTCATTACTTTATGAGAATCTTCAACATGCTCCAATACATGATTACAAATAACTACATCAAAAGAATTTTCATCAAAAGGAATATCATGTACGTCAAATTTCACATCAGCCCAAGGAGAAATTAAATCCCCTGTTGTGTAATCTAGGTTTTTCATTCCTTTAAAAATTTTAATGAAACAGTATTCTGGAGCAATATGTAAGAACTTTAAGGTATCTATAAAAAAATTAGTTTCCTCCTTCAAAAAAAGCCACATAAGTCGGTGTCTTTCAAGGCTCATACTGTCTGGAGCAATAGCATTTTCTCTAGATTTAATCCTTCCGTAAGGTAATAATTTCCTATATGTTTTTCCATTTATCGGATCCTCAAATTTATTACCTCTCATAAATAACGAAAATATTCTTAAAAAGAAATGACTTATGTGTTGAAGGTAATGTCTTGGAATTAATCTTGTGGTAAGGCTTATTATGGTTTTCATAAAATCTTTTTCGTTAATACGCAAATATAAAATAATTTATACTGCATTCTTAAGTGTTTTCTGTTGTTTGTTTCTGGTGCATTTCTGCATAAAATCCACCCTTTTGAATTAAATTATTATGTTTTCCTTCTTCAATAATTTTACCATTTTCTAAAACTAATATATAATCCGCATATTGTATGGATGATGTTCTGTGACTTATGATAATATTAGTATTATTCTTAGTTTTACTTCTTAAATTTTCCAAGATCAACTTCTCTTTATTTGCGTCAACTGCAGATAAACAATCGTCAAAAATATAAATAATCGGATCTATAACTATAGCTCTTGCTATAGAAATTCTTTGTCTCTGCCCTCCAGAAAGTTGTACTCCTCTTTCTCCTATAATTGTATTGTACTTTTCTGGGAAACTTTCAATTTCTTCAGTGATTTCAGCTGTTCTAGCAGCTTGTACTATATCTTCTTCATTTACTACATCATTCCCAAAACTGATGTTTTCGCTAACCGTTCCAGAAAATAAAAATCCATCTTGAGGTACATACCCTATATTTCTTCTTAACTGAAACAAATTTAATTCTTTTATATCTGTATTTGCAATGTAAATTTCCCCCGAATCTCTATCGTACATTCTGTTTATCAGATTTGCAATAGTAGATTTTCCGCTTCCTGTTTTTCCAAAAATTCCTAAAGTTTCATTTTCTTTTATCTTAAAGTTAACTTCTTTTAAAGCTCGTATTCCAGTGTCTGGATAAGTAAAACTTACATTTTTAAACTGAATATTGCCTGAAATAGGAGTATTGTTTGTATTTAGGTTTTTTACTTCTGTTTCACTTGCCAAAAATTCATTTACTCTTTTCATAGATGCTTCTGCTCTTTGTACCAACGATGTAACCCAACCAACAGAAGCAACTGGCCAAGTAAGCATATTTACATAAATAATAAATTCTGCAATGTTTCCGGTACTGATTTCCCCTTCAAAACTTTCTAATCCCCCAACATAAATTGTTGTAATAGTACTTACTCCAATTAATAAAATTATTAGAGGAAAAAACCAAGCCTCTACAGAAACTAATTTTAATTGTTTGTACTTATAATTTTTACATTCTTCATAAAATCTAGTAAATGAATTTTCTTCATTCCTAAATATCTTAATTATATTAATAGCACTAAAAGTTTCTTGGGTGATAGATGTAAGTGTAGATAACTGTGCTTGAGATTGTTCACTTTTTTTATTTATCTGATTGCTTACAAAATATACGGCAACAGCCAGTATAGGTAAAGGAATCAGTACATACAATGTTAGATGAGTATTGATACTAAACATTTTACTAATTACAAGTAAAAACAAGAAGAACATATTAATTGCATACATCATAGCAGGACCTAAGTACATTCTTACTCTATTTACATCCTCTGTTATTCTGTTCATTAAATCTCCAGTATTATTCTTTTTGTAGAAAGATAAACTTAATTCTTGGTATTTCTTATAGACTTCATTTTTCAAATCAAATTCAATTTTTCTACTCATTACAATAACTGTTTGCCGCATAAAGTACATGAAAACCCCCTTTAAGATTGCAAATAAAATAATAAGACCTCCATATTTTAAAAGTGTAAAATGAATAGAGTTTTCACTATTATTATTTGATATACTTTCCTGAATATTATCAAAAGAATGACGTACAAATTCTGCTGGATATAAGGCGAAAACATTAGAAATTAAAATGAATATTGTACCAACAAATAATAGTGTTTTGTATTGAAAAAGGTATTTGTTAAGATGTAATAGGTTCTTCAATTGTTATTGTGGTATTGATTTTGGTAGGACAAAAATAATAACTAATTTTGCAAACCGTTAAAAAAACGGAATAACTTCAAAAGAAAGCGGTAAATTTTTTAATAGTAAAATTAAAGATTTGACATTATGATGGAAGTAAAGAATAAAGATTTAAAGCCGGTACTTGGTAATATGGAGATAATGGGACATGAACAAGTTGTGTTTTGTAGTGATAGAGATACAGGGTTAAAAGCAATAATAGCTATACATGATACTACATTAGGCCCAGCTTTGGGAGGAACAAGAATGTGGAACTACTCAAATGAATTAGATGCGTTACAGGATGTTTTGAGATTATCCAGAGGTATGACATTAAAAGCGGCAATTTCAGGATTAAATTTAGGAGGTGGTAAAGCTGTGATAATAGGTGATTCTAACTCAGAAAAGACAGAAGCTCTGATGAAAAAATTTGGAGAATATGTAGATATTTTAGGTGGTAAATATATAACTGCAGAAGATGTAGGAATGAATACAAAAGACATGGAATATGTTAGAGAAATGACTAAGCATGTTACCGGAATTCCAGAATCAATGGGAGGTAGTGGTGATCCTTCTCCTGTAACTGCATATGGAGTATATTGGGGAATGAAAGCTTCTGCTATGTATAAATGGGGTTCTGAATCCCTAGAAGGAAAAACCATTTTAGTACAAGGAGTTGGACATGTAGGCGAGAACTTAGTCAAACATACTACAGAAGAGGGAGCTAAAGTTTTAATTACAGATATTAATGAAGAAAAATTAGCTGAGGTAGCAACAAAATATGAAGCTGAAATAGTAATGGGAGATTCTATATACGATATAGATATGGATATATATGCTCCTTGTGCTTTGGGAGCTACCTTAAATACAGATACAATAAAGAGATTAAAATGTAAGATTGTAGCAGGTGCTGCAAATAATCAGTTGGAGGATGAGGTTATACACGGAAAGATGATAAAAGATAAAGGTATAGTATACGCTCCAGATTTTTTGATTAATGCAGGAGGTTTAATCAATGTATACTCTGAGATAAATGGATATAATAGAGAAAAATCTTTAGATAAAACTAAAAAGATTTACGATACTACATTAGAAATTTTATTTAAAGCAGAACAAGAAGACATTACTTCACATACAGCAGCTTTAGCTATTGCTCAACAAAGAATTCAGGATAAGAGGAAGTAATGATTAGCAGAAGACACATTAGGTTAAAAGTAATGCAATCTTTGTACTCTTACTTTTCTAATCCCAATAATGACATGGTAATTTCTGAAAAGGGGATGTTAAAAGATATAAGAAGTATTACTGAATTGCACACTATAATTATTTCTTTTGTTTTAGAGATTCATAAATATGCTATCTCCTATATGGAAGATAACAAATCGAAATATAGGCCAAGTTCAGAAGATTTAAACCCTAATACTAAGTTTGTTAATAATAAAATTATTTCAGTTTTTAAGGAAGACGAAGTTTTAATGAAGAAAGTATCTCGTTTATCAGGAATATGGAGAAAAGGAGACCTGGATATTGTAAGAAAGGTGTTTGTAGAAATGTTAAAAAGTGAACAATATAAAAATTATTTAAATAGCAAAAAAGACAACTTCTCTGAAGATAAAAAATTTATTCAGTTAATGTTAAATGACTATATTTTAGATAATGATATTTTTCACCATATTCTTGAAGAAAGAAGTATTTTTTGGATAGATGATTTACCCTTTGTGGCAATGTTCTTAAAAGGTCAGATAAATACTTTAAAACAAGAGGTTAAAAATACATTTATTACAGATGTTTTTAAGAATTCTGATGATAAAAAATTTACAATTGACTTATTCAGGCAAACAATTTATAATGCTGAGGAGTTGGAAAAGTTAATCGAAAGCAACTTGAAAAATTGGGAGTTAGAGAGAATTGCAAAAATGGATTTACTTCTAATAAAAATGGCTCTTACAGAGGTTCTTTATTTTACAGAAATGCCTATTAAAGTATCTTTTAATGAGTATATTGAGATTTCAAAATATTATAGCACAAAAAATTCTAAAGTTTTTATTAATGGAATTTTAGATAAGATTGTATCTCAGTTTAAGAGAGATGGTAAAATAAAGAAAACAGGAAGAGGACTAGTTTAACGCTATGAAATTTTTACTTCAAATATTTTTTGTGTTATGTATTTTTTCTTGTATTTCTAATGAGAGGAAAATAAATACTTCTTTAATAGAGAGTGGTGCAGAACTAACTGTTATTGGAGATGAAATAATTAACTTTGGTAAGGTAATAGAAGGAGAAAAAGTACATTTACAGTTTAAGATTAAAAATGCTGGAACAGGCAATCTAATTATTTCAAAAGCTACTGCAAGTTGTGGATGTACCTCATTAGAATATCCTGAGGGAGTTTTAGAAGAAGGAGAAAGTGATGTAGTAAATGTTACTTTTGACAGCAAGGGTAGATTAGGAACTCAAACTAAAAAGATAACATTAGTGAGTAATTCTACTCCTAATATTAAAATATTAACCATAAAAGGTCAGGTTGTACCTTTTGTAAATTAAAAATTATGAATATTATTTTATTACAAGCAGCTGAGGGTCAGGGTTCTGCTCAATTATTATTTTTCGGACTTATATTTGTTGTGATGTATTTCTTTATGATCCGTCCTCAGGTAAAGAAACAAAAGAAAGAGAATAAATTTAGAAGTCAATTATCAAAAGGAGATCAGGTTATTACCATCGGAGGAATCCATGGTAAAATTATTGAGTTAAAAGAAAATTCAGTAATCATAGAAAACTATGGATCAAAAATGAAAATTGAAAAATCTGCAATCTCTATGAATGTAGTATCTGATAAGTTAGATTAGTTTAACTTTATTGTACTACTTATTGCTCTATGATCAGAAAATTTCTCTTGGTGAGTAGAGAATGCGTTTGATTTTAGCATCTTATCTATTAGAATGTAGTCAATTCGTAAAGTAGGTATTTTATTAAAACTTGCACCTATTCCATTTCCTGATTCTAAGAATGCATCTTTTTTATTTTCTCCCAATTTTTGATATGCGTAAGATACAGGTGTATCGTTGAAATCTCCACAAATAATTATAGGATAAGGAGAATTATCCATATGTTTTTTTATCTGATCAACTTCTCTCCCTCTTCTTTCAAAAGAATATTTTAATTTTTTTCCTATTCCAACAAGAGCGTTTTTTACTTTTTCTTTCTCAATAGAAATAATATAGTCTAAATCTCTTTTCTGAAAAAAGTTAGACGCAAGATGTATGTTATAGACTCTTATCGTATCTTTTTCAATAACTATATCAGAATAAATACAACTGTTATTCATTCTAGATCCATCAATATTTACAGTTTGCTTATGTATTTGAGGGTAGTTACTATAAATAGCCATATGCCAATCTTCTTTTCTTTTTTGTAATCCAATATGAGAAAATTCAAAATTTAATTTTAAATTTTTACCCGGATTGTAATATTCCTGAATACAAAGGATATCTAGATTTTGTTTGTTTATAAATTGAACTGTTTTTTGTTTAATTCCATCCTCATTTATCCATTTCCATTTGTTAAATAGTCTTACATTATAAGACATGACATTAATCCCTTCTTTTGTAGATTCTTGCAGATTAACCGCAATGAATCTACTACCATATGGAAGACTTATAAGTATTAAAATAAGATTTACCCAGACATATTTTTTATTATAAAAGTACCAGTAGATAGAGAAAAAGATACATAAACATAAAATAATAGGAAAAAATAATCCAAAAAACGATATAGGCCAAAAAGTGTTTGGATTTACAAAAGGGGATAATAATGAAGAAAAAAGACTTAAGAGGATTAAAGAATTAAAGAAGAAAAGTATGTAATGTAGTAATTTTTTCATCATTTACTTTCCTTAAAAAGGAGTTCTTTTTCTTCTTTTGTTAGGCTGTCATATCCAGACTTTGATATTTTTTCTAGAATAGAATTAATGTGTTTCTGTTTCTCCGCTTTCTCAGATCTGAATATATCATCACTTTTTCTGGTGTTTACTTTCTTTGATTTTTTCTTCTTCTTTTGTGAGAAAAAGTTGATGAAATTATAGAAATTAACAGATATATCTATTCCTGTTTTTAGAAGTGAAACATAAATATATCCATATATAGCTCCCCCTATATGAGCAATGTGTCCACCAGGATTGTCAGGAGATATACTCAGTATGTCTATTGTAATTAAAGTAATAGCAATGTATTTTAACGGTATGTTCCCTATTAAAGGAATAGATATTCTATAGTTTGGTGAGTACGTTGAAATTGTAACAAAAACAGCAATAACTGACGCAGAGGCTCCAAATACATAAGAATTTAAAACGTTTGATGAAAATACTGGCAACACATTAAAAGCAGTAATAAATAATAACCCTCCAGAAATCCCTCCTAAAATATAGGTGCTAATTAGTTGTTTCCCATTAAAATATTCAAGAAATAACTTGGATCCTAAATGCAACCAAACCATGTTAAATAACAAATGGAAAAAACTTTGATGTACAAACATATAACTGATAAATGTCCATGGTTTTTTTAATAGTAAAATAGTATTAGAAGGAAGTGAAAGATAATCTTTAATAAAAGTATCTATTTCTCCAGTATCGAATAAAAAAGAAAAAACAAATAAAAGTTTATATAGAATAAAGAATCCAATGTTGATATATAAAATTCTTGTAAAGGTTGTTCCACTTTTATAGTTCCTTTTTATGTCGTTCCAAATAGTATTCATTAAAAATAGATTTCTCCTTTTTTCTTCCAGTATTTTAGTAGAACAATTCCAAAAATCATACCACCTAGATGTGCGAAATGTGCAACATTATCACCAGGATTATTTCCGACACCACTTATTAAGGCTAATAATCCAATTCCGCCAACAAAATATTTTGCTTTTATAGGAATCGCAAAATATAGATATATTAAGGAATTAGGAAACAACATTCCAAATGCTAGTAATAAACCGTACACAGCCCCAGAGGCTCCAAGCATTGGAACATTTATTAATAGGTTGAGTTTTCCCAAAATAGGATCTAAATAATTTTTTCCATTATCTAATAATTGATTTCCTTCAATAATTAGTCTATTATAGATTTCTGAATCTATATTTGAGCTTATTGCGTTAATTTGGAATTGCAAATATCCAATATAAATTAATGCTGCTCCAAACCCTGTAATCATATAATATATAAGGAATCTCTTCCCTCCCCACATATTTTCTAATGTTTTCCCGAACATCCAAAGAGCAAACATATTAAATAGAAGATGCGTGAAATCGGCATGCATAAACATATGAGTTATTAATTGATGAGGTTTAAAGTCAGGTGATTGAAATTGATGTAATGCGAATAAATTAGAAAGACTTATACCTCTAGATTGAAGAGCCCATGTTGCTAAGAAGAATAGTCCATTTATTATTAAAAGGTTCTTTACAATTTCTGGTAAATGATTAAATCTTTGTCCTAACACTTTTTAAATTTTTTATTTATCTCTGTTGTACTAATATTAAAATAAGTACTTAATCCATATGGGCTAACAGAAGGTATTTCGCAATTCATTAGATTTGTAACTAATAAATTCATCTCTTCTACAGTAAGTTTTTGTCCTTTTTTTATAGAAAGAGATTTAGCAATAGTTTTACTTAGTTTAGATCTTATTTCCTCTTTCAAATCTATTTCTTCTATTTCATTGTATTTTACGATGTCTTCAAAAAGAAATTGTAAATTTTCTTCAGTGCAATGTGTGGGTACCGCTGTAATCTCTACCTCTTCATCTAAAACCTCTATCTGAAAACCAATGTTCTGTAGATCTTCTTGTATATCCAAAATAGTCGAAGATTCTTTTTTTGTTACAGATATTTTATGAGGAAATATTAATTTCTGAGAATCCTGTTTAACAGAATTATTTTGTTTAAAATATTCGTAAAGTATTCGTTGGTGAGCTCTTTGTTGATGAACCAGTATTATCCCTTCTTTTGAGTGGCAAAAAATAAAATGATTATTTAATTGAGAATAATTACTGTATTCAGATGCTGATAAGCTAATTTCAGATTGAATGTTTTCTTCAGAATGATTCTGATATATTGTTTGAGAAAACGATTCTGAATTTTCGATTTCTTCATTAAAAGGATTATAATTTGTATTTACTCTTATTTTTGGTTCTGAAACAACTTCTATATTGTTTCTTATAGGAATTTCAAAAGAGGGTTCTGTATTAAAGTCTAGAGTAGGAGCAATATTATATTGTCCTAGAGATTTTTTAACTGAAGATCGTAGAATTGCGTAAATTGATTTTTCATCTTCAAATTTTATTTCCGTTTTTGTTGGATGAATATTTATATCAATTAAATTTGGATTTATCTCTAAGTTTAAAAAATAAGAGGGGTGATAATTTTCTGCAATTAAATCAGTAAAAGATTTAGTGATAGCATGGTTTAAATAATAATTTTTAATAAATCTACCGTTTACAAAAAAATATTGTTCTCCTCTTGTTCTCTTTGCAAATTCAGGTTTTCCAACAAATCCACTTATATTTACTAGAGTAGTTTCTTCATTAACAGGAACAAGTTTTTCATTAGTTTTAGTTCCTATAATATTTACGATTCTTTGTCTGAAATTGGATGAATCTAGTCTGAAAATCTGTTTTCCGTCTATATCTAAATTCCATGATATTTCTGGATTTGCGAGTGCAACTCTTGTAAATTGTTCTACAATGTGTTTGTTTTCGACCTTATCTGACTTCAGAAAATTCCTTCTGGCAGGAACATTGAAGAACAAATTTTTTATTTTTATTGAAGTTCCGTTGGCACAAGCACAACTTTCCTTATTTTTAACTTCACTTCCTTCAATCACTATTTTAGTTCCTAATTCTTGATTAGTTAACTTGGTGTTAAGTTCTATATGGGCAATTGCCGCCATTGAGGCCATTGCTTCACCTCTAAACCCCATGGTTTTAATGTTAAACAAGTCTTCCGCTTTTTTTATTTTTGAGGTAGCATGTCTTTCAAAACTCATTATAGCATCAGTTTCACTCATTCCACAACCATTATCTACTACTTGAATTAATGACTTTCCAGCGTCCTTTATAAAAAGTTGAATGTGTGTGGCTCCAGAATCTAAAGCATTTTCTAACATCTCTTTTACAGCAGATGCAGGCCTCTGAATAACTTCCCCTGCCGCTATTTGATTGGCTATATGTTCTGGTAATAGTTGAATTATATCCAAGGTATTGATTTTTGAAATAATAATAAATATGCAACAAATGAAAATCCTAGAATCAACACTGTCAGTCTGATAGTTCTTCCTTTTGTGAAGGATAAATGTTGATTGCTTTTAAACTTTATATTCACTTTTTTTCCTTCCTTTAATTCTTTAATTCTTTCTTTTGTTTCATCATAATACCTTGATGAAAAATTAAATGACTTATTTTTATGTTGTTTGAACATAGAAGTATTGTGGATTTACTTCTTACAAAAGTATAAAATAATAAAGTCTGAATAAAGAAAATCAATCTACATTTTTAAACTAAATACAATTTGTATTTTTGCATTGTGAATGTGCATAAAATTAGATATAAAGACACTTCTTGTTTTTCTAAACTTGTAGAGAATTATACAGAAAAAATTATAGAAAAACAACTTTTTAATAGATATCCAGATTTGTCAGAGTTTTCAGAACAGATCAATGAGAAATCTTCCCAAAATATAGATAGAGAATTATTACACTTAGTTTTATTGAAACAGAATGAGAATCTAGACCTCTCAGGTAAATCTAAAAGAAATATTGAAAGCATTAAACATAAAAATACATTTACCATTACAACAGGACATCAACTTTGTACTTTTACAGGTCCATTGTATTTTATTTATAAAATTTTATCTACAATAAATTTAACAGAAAAGTTACAAGAGTCCTTTCCAGAGAAAAAATTTATTCCTATCTTTTGGATGGCATCTGAAGACCATGACTTCTTCGAGGTGAACCATGTAAATATCTATAATAATAAGTATGAGTGGAAAACTGATGATAGGGGTATGGTTGGTGATTTTAACACCAAACAAGTTAATAAATTAATAGATGAAATTTTTTCTGTTGTGGGAAAATCAGAATATTCTGAAAATTTAATGCAGAGATTAAGGATTTGTTATGATAATCATTCATTGTCCGAAGCAACAAGATTTTTAGTTAATGAACTTTTTGGTAAGTATGGTATTGTAATTTTAGATGCAAACGATAAAGATTTAAAGAAGAAACTTATTCCTATTATAAAAGAGGATGTTATCAATCAATCCTTATTTCCTTTTCTTTCTCAGAATACTTCAGAAAATGCAAAGTTGTATAAAACTCAAGCGAATGTTCGAGAAATTAATTTTTTCAAATTATCTGAATCTAGTAGAATACGAATAAATGGGAATATTTCAGAATTAGAGATAGAACAATACCCTGAAAGATTTAGTCCAAATGTACTTATTCGACCTTTGTTTCAGGAGTTGATTCTACCAAACTTAGCATATATTGGTGGAGGAGCAGAGATTTCGTATTGGATGCAGTTAAAATCCTTATTTAAAGTTCAACAGATTGTTTTTCCAGTATTAGTTTTACGAAATTCTGTCATGTGGATAGAAGAGAAAGACTATGTAAAATGGACGGAATTAGGATTTGAAATAAAGGATATTTTTCAGAGTGAAGACAACTTACATAAGAAATTCGTACTTAAACAATCATCTTTTAATTTACAAGAAGAGAAATCAAAAATGATAAATATATATGAGAGTATTTTAGAGAAGGTAAAGGATAATAGTATGAAAAATTCTATTTCTTCTGAAAGTAAAAAACATTTTAATTCATTACAAAAACTAGAAAAAAAGTTGTTGAAACTTGAGAAGGAAAAATATGATGTGTCATTAAGAAAGATAAGTAAGATAAAACAAAAATTGTTTCCAAATAATATATTGCAAGAACGATTTGATAATATCATTCCATATTATACAAAGTATGGTGAAAAATTTATTACAACATTAAAGGCAGAATTAGACCCACTCGATACAAATTTCTTAATTTTGTCACCACAAACTAAATTAAAATGACACACGAAAAAATCATTATTCTAGATTTTGGGTCTCAATACACACAGCTTATTGCGCGAAGAGTTAGAGAGTTAAATATTTATTGTGAGATCCATCCATTTAACAATATTCCAGAGTTAGATGATAACGTTAAAGCGGTTGTGTTGTCAGGTAGTCCTTTTTCAGTAAGAGATGATAATAGTCCTAAACCAAATTTGGAAAATATTAGTGGTAAGATCCCTTTGTTAGGAGTATGTTATGGAGCTCAGTATTTAGTTAAAAGTAATGGAGGGGAGGTTTTGCCTTCTAAAATTAGAGAATATGGAAGGGCATATTTATCTTATGTAAATCATGAAAGCCCTTTATTAAAAAGTATTCCAGATAATTCTCAGGTTTGGATGAGTCATGGAGATACTATTTCAAGTTTACCAGATAATTTTGAAGTAATTGCAAGTACAAAAGATGTAAAAGTTGCTGCATATAAAGTACAAGATGAATCAACTTTTGCTATTCAATTTCACCCTGAAGTTTACCACTCGACTGATGGTCAACAATTATTACATAACTTTTTAATAGATATTGCGGGATGTGCCCAAGATTGGACCCCAATCTCTTTTGTAGAGGATACTGTTGCAGAACTACAACAAAAATTAGGAAATGATAAAGTAGTTTTAGGACTTTCTGGTGGAGTAGACTCTACTGTGGCATCTGTGTTATTACACAAGGCTATTGGAGATAATCTGTATTGTATATTTGTTGATAATGGATTATTGAGAAAGGATGAGTTTGAATCTGTTTTAAAACAATATCATGGAATGGGACTAAATGTAAAAGGAGTGGATGCAAAAGATAGATTTTATAATGTATTGTCCGGGATCTCGGATCCTGAAAAGAAAAGAAAGGCGATTGGTAATAAATTTATAGATGTGTTTGATGATGAGGCAAACAAAATTAAAGATGTAGTGTGGCTTGCGCAAGGAACAATATATCCTGATGTTATTGAATCTGTTTCTGCTACAGGAGGGCCTTCTGCGACTATTAAATCTCATCATAATGTTGGTGGTTTGCCAGATTATATGAAGTTAAAGATTGTAGAACCACTAAAAACCTTATTTAAAGATGAAGTAAGAAGAATAGGGAAATCCATGGGTATTGATCCAGAACTTTTAGGAAGACATCCTTTTCCTGGTCCTGGATTAGCAATCAGAATTTTAGGAGATGTTACTTCAGAAAAAGTAAGAATACTTCAGGAGGTAGATTCTATTTTCATTACTTCCTTAAAGAAAGAAGGCTTATATGATTCAGTATGGCAAGCAGGGGCGATATTTTTACCTATTCAATCAGTAGGAGTTATGGGAGATGAGCGAACATATGAAAATGCGGTAGCACTTAGAGCGGTTGAATCTACTGACGGAATGACTGCTGATTGGGTGCACCTTCCTTACGAGTTTTTATCAAAAGTATCTAATGAAATAATTAACAAAGTAAAGGGAATTAATAGAGTGGTGTATGATATTTCATCTAAACCACCTGCTACTATAGAATGGGAATAAATGAGATTTAGTAAAAGTAATATATTATGTTTTATATTCGTTTTTTTAATGAATATTACTTTTGCTCAAGAAAAGATTAAATTTGGATATCACTCTCCTAGTGGAAAAGCAAAGACTCTTGATAATGAAGAAATAAAAAAAAATAAGAGAGAACCTAAGTTAATTATTCCTAAGATTCAACAAAAAAATCTACATAATTCAGATGTTATACATAGTTCTGATTCTGTATTTACCATTATAAAAGATACTATAACTATTTCAGTATTACTTCCTTTTTATATTGATAAAAACACTACATTATTGAAATATTTAAGAGAAAATCAGAAGGATACTCATCAGATATATAATAAATCAAACTTAGCAATTAGTTTTCTCGAAGGAATATTATTGTCTGTAGATACATTAGAAAAGTTAGGGATTCCAGTTGTTATCCATGTTTTTGATACCGAAAATAATTTAGATACTCTTAAAAAAATTATCACTGATATCAGAGTAAAGTCATCAAATATTATTTTTGGACCTATCTATTTAAAGAATTTTAATTTAGTTAGAAATTTTTTCAGAAAAGATTATAATAAAGTAATTATAAATCCATTGTCAAGAAATTATACTCTTTTACAAGAATCTAAAAATGTTTATTTTTTAAGACCTTTTATAAAACAACATAAAGATTCTTTAGTAAGGTGTATTATTAAGAATGAGACAAAGAAAAAATTAATCATTGTTTCTAACGAACAGGAAAGTAAAAAATCAGAATATTTTGTACTTAAGAATAGATTATTTACTACTTTTCCAGGGATTGTCCATAAAGAATTTAGAAATTTATCTTCAGTAAATAAAAGTTCTTTTGGTTTTTTAAGTGATCAAGAGAATGTTGTTTTAATCTTATCTGAAAATAAACCATTTATAAAAAAGGTGGTTACATTTTGCGGAGCCTCTGATTCTTTAATTACTATATATGCGCAAGAACCATTAAAGGACGTTTTAGAATTAAATACAGAGACATTAATGAAATTAAATGTTCATATTCCTGTTTCTAATTATTTTGATAGACATTCTACTAAAAATAGGAGGTTGTTACATCAGTTTGAATCAAATTTTTCTCATCAAATGGATGATTACTCATTATTATCTTTTAGGTCGATCATGCATTTTTGTTCTGATAAAAGACAATTTTCATTTATAAAGTTTTCAAACAATGGAGGTTATATAAATACTGATGTAAGGATGTGTATTTATAAGGATTATCATTTATCTCCTATAGAGTAGTATATTTTATATCTTTGTATTAAGATATAAGATTTATTTGTGAAATATTACTTAGAAATATTATTAATACTTTTCATTTTAAGTACCAATAACTTACATTCTCAGTGTAGTATAGTTGTTGACACTGCAAATATTAGTCATATTATTTGTCCGAATGGCGGAGCGGTTGGGGCAGCACAAATTATACAGGCTACTTATCTAAATTATTCCTGGCAAAATGTTCAAACTGGTGTTTTTTTCAATACTGGAGGACCACTAGCAAACACTTCGAGAGTTGATTTAGAAGCGGGTTTTTATGTGATTACCGCGTCTTCTCCTTATTATAGTTCATGTCCAAGTGTAATGTATTCAGATACTTTTGAGATAAGGATGCCGAGTTCCAATATTCAATCTTCTCCAACTCAAGCGTGTCCGAACGAGTGTAATGTATCTTTAAGTTTAAATTTAACAGGAGGTATTGTTCCTACAAATTACACTTATTCTGTAGATGGATTATCATCCGTAACAGCTAATCAAACTTTTACAAATATGTGTGGAGGTTCTCATACTTATGAAGTTTTTGCAGATGGACAATCTTGTGGAATAGAGAGTTTTGGAATAAGTCAATTTGCACCAATTAATTTATCTACTACAGTTATAGATGCGACTTGTACTCAAAGTGGATATGCTACCGTAAATATTACTGGTGTTGGTGCTTCTGCATTAAATAATTATTGTCTTTCTGGCCCTAATTCTTTATATAATTCTCACCAATATTCTACCATAACTAATGTAAATTTTATTGGAGATGTTAATGTGATAAATAATAATACTACTTGTCCTAATACAGAATATTTTGATTTTACTTCCATGTCTGCAGATGTTACTCCTGGAAATACTTATAATCTGACTCTAGATTTAGGTACATGTAATTTTGCTGGTATGAATGGGTCTGCTCAATATTTGGAAGATAGAGCTAATATATATATTGATTGGAATATTGATGGAGATTTTAATGATATCAACGAGTTAGTTGGACAAGTAAATCCTACTCAAAGTCCTTCAACTCATACTATTCCAATTACCGTTCCATTTGCGGCAATACCTGGACAAAGTAGAATGAGAATTGTTGCTCAAAACTATCAGCATCAAAATACTAATCAATCATTAGCGTGTGATTACCAAAGTGCCTACTTTGGTGAAACAGAAGATTACACTATTGTTGTTACCGGTTCGGTAGCAACACCAGTTACTTATTTATGGTCTGATGGACAAACTACACAGACTGCAACAAATCTATCAGCAGGAACATATACAATGACAATTACTGATGCTAACGGCTGTACTGCTACAGAAACTGCAATTGTTGGAGGACCTTCTAATGTTTCTGTTACTACAAGTGGTAGTCAGACAATTTGTAGTGGAGCTGTTCCAAATTCATTAAGTGCAACTTCTTCATCTATCGGAAACTATTCTTGGAGTCCAGCATCTGATTTTGTTGACCCTAATGTTCCAAATCCAATTTTTAGTTCTGGGATTACATCTTCAACAACCTATACATGCACATTTAATTCAGGTGGTTGTGTTGCAACAGATGTAGTAACAATAACAGTAAATCCTCTTCCAACAGCTACTCTCTCAACTATTCCTAATCCTGCATGTTTAGGTGAGAGTATTATACTTACAGCTTCTACTTCTCTTCCAGTAAATAGGTATAGATTTCAGTTTAATAATGGAGGAGGGTGGATAAATATGACAAGCCCTGGTATGTCAACATCAAATCCACAAATATATAATAACATATCTTCTACTACTCAGTTTAGAGTCAAAGTAAAAGAAGATAATGGCTGTAACGCAGGACCATGGTCTCCAGTAGTTTTGGTGCCTATTTCTATTGTAGCCACACAACCAATAAATCATAATTAAAATAAATATTAATCAATTAAATGTTAAGGTCATGAAAACAAAAAACAAATTATTACATCGAATATTCTTAGGAATATTCTTACTTACATCTAGCGTGATGTTTGCTCAAACAAACACATCCCCGTTTCAAACGGTATGTGCAGGTTCTGTTGAACCGTATTTAATCAATCCTCCAACTCCAGGATCTACTTATCAATGGAGTCTAACTGGAGGAGGAACTATTATTAATGGATCGACTACTGATAATATAACAATAAATTGGGGGGTTACTCCAGGTGTATATATTGTTTCTGTAATTGAAACAGATGCAGATGGTTGCATTGGTCTTCCAATTACAGTAGATGTAACTGTTAATCCATTACCTACAGCAACTATTGGTACCAGTCAAACAGCTTGTCTTGGAAGTACAATCCCGGATTTAACCGCAATCGGGAGTAATGTTATTTGGTATTCGGATGTTAATCTAACTACACAAGTAGGAACTGGAAATAATTTTGCTACAGGACAAAATGTAGTAGGATTGTATACTTACTATGTAACTGAAACATTAAATGGATGTGAAGGACCTTCAGTTCCTGTTACTTTAGAGATATATGCGGTTCCTCCAGCGCCAGTTGCTACAAACCAAACTACTTGTTTTTCATCTTCTGTTCCAGATTTAACAGCTACTGGTACTAATATTACCTGGTATTCTAATCCTACACTTACTTCTCAAGTAGGAACAGGATCCAACTTTGCAACAGGACAAACTGCAGCGGGAATATATACTTATTATGCAACAACTACAGATGTAAATGGTTGTGAGAGTGCAGCAACTTCTGCCACTTTAGAAATATACTCTTTACCATCATCTCCTTCTGTTTCTAATCAAACAGCATGTTTTGGAAGTATAATTCCAGATTTAACATCTACTGGAACTAATATTACCTGGTATTCGGATTCTACACTTACCGCACAAGTAGGGACAGGCAATACCCTTTCTACAGGACAAAATTCCGTAGGAATATATACTTATTATGCGACTACAACAGATCTAAATGGATGTGAAAGTATTACTTCTGTAGCTACTTTAGAAATATACGCTTTACCAACTGCGCCTATTGCTAATAATGAGACAGCCTGTGTCGGTGGCATTATTCCTGACTTAGTTTCTAGTGGAACTAATTCTATATGGTATTCTAATGCATCTCTAACGAATGTGGTTGGTACAGGCACTTACTTTACAACAGGACAAACCACAGCGGGGGTATATACTTATTATGTAACAGAGACGAATGTAAATGGTTGTGAGAGTATTGCAACTCCTGTAACTTTAACAATTAATGCATTTAATTCCTTACCTATCGCATCTAATGTAAATACCTGTTTTGGTTCTGCTGTACCGGATTTAACAGCAACAGGTGTTGGTACTTCATTTAGTTGGTATAATGACGCGGCTCTTACAAATATGGTTGGTACAAATTCTCCTTTTGCTACAGGACAAACTGCGGTGGGTGTATATACTTATTATGTAACAGAAAGCCAGAATGGATGTCAGAGTCCCCCTACAACAGTAATTCTAGAAATTTATGCACTACCAACTACAGGACCTATTAACCATTGGTAATATAAAGAATTGAAAAAACTACAATACATATTATTTTTCTTCTTGTTGCAGACTTCCTTATCGGCACAAAATATTATTCGCCTTTGTGAAGGAGATACTGCGCAACATTTTGCTGTTCCTTTTTCAACTGGGTCCACTTATAATTGGACTATTGGCACACAAAGTATTGCAACTATCACTTCTGGAAATGGAACAGAGCACATCTTAATTGACCTTAACACTCCAGGTGTGTTTTGGCTCCATGTTCTAGAAACTGATGCTAATTTATGTACAGGAAAAGATAGTATTTTAGTGGAAGTATATCCGAAACCAACCCCGTTTGTTTATTCTCTTGGTAATACCACATTATGTGAAGGAGATTCTATGACCTTAATCTCCGACTCAATGTATACATCTTTAATATGGAGTAATGGACTTAATACAGATAGTATAGATGTATTTACTAGCGGAAACTATTTTGTGTTAGTATCTGATACGAATGGATGCAAAAATATATCTAATAATATAGATGTATATTTTAATCCCAAACCTAATCCAGACTTTTGGATTGATGGAATCTGTTTTAAGAGTGAAAGTAATTTAATAGACGCTTCTACTATTTCTACAGGCAATATAGTAAGTTGGATTTGGAACTTAGGCGACGGAAGTTATAATGCAGGACCTACTGTTTCTCATCTGTATTCTGAGGTAGATTTATATAATGTTACTTTAATAGTACAATCGGATGCAGGATGTGAGGATTCAATTAGCAAGAATTTACAAATTTATCATCTACCCAAAGCAGAGTTTGAATATTATCCGTATTCTGCATCTACTCTTAATCCGGAAATTACATTTACAAATAAATCTGTAGACGCAATTCCGTTATTATGGGATTTTGGAGATGGTAGAGATACTACTATAGAAAACCCAATACATGTGTTTTCAAATCCAGGAATTTATGAGGTAATGCTAACTGTATTAGATACTAATAATTGTATGGATTCTATTTCTCATTCCATTACGGTTTATTATGATTTCTTATTGTATGTTCCAAATAGTTTTTCTCCAAACAAAGACGGAAAGAATGAAGTATTTATACCGAAAGGTTTACGAATGGCAAAATACAAATCTTATACTTTTGTGGTTTATGATAGATGGGGAGAAGAAGTATTTAAAACTAATGACGTAGGAGATGGATGGAGTGGTGAGAATGCCATTGCTGGAAAGTATGCGTGGGCTATTATTATTGAGGATGAATTAGGAGAAACACGCAAGAAAATAGGTGATGTTATGCTAATAAAATAATCACTTTCTAAACCTAAAATGTTTGTAGATAGGGTAGTCAAAAAGACAGTCTTCTAGATTTTGTCCACAGCAAATATTATGAACTATAAGAGGTGTCCCGTTTTTATTTTTAAGGTGGGTTACAATTCCAATATGGTCTGTGGTTCCACCTAATTTCCAATATATAATATCTCCCGCTTTGTAGTTGTTTGTGTTATTAGATACATCTAAAACTTCTCCATATTCTGTAAAAAATTTGGAAAGATTAGGAACTCTTCTATGATCAATATTATGATCTGCTCTATCAATGTTTGGATATCTATTAGGAAAGTTTTTTATATCTTCATGAAGTTCTTTCTGTAGGTCAATTCCCATGGCCCTATATGCTCTTATAATTACATCTGTACAAACACCAGTATTTACTGGTACATCTCCCATAGGATAATCTATTCCTACATAATTGGGAGTGTAAACAACCCTTGTTTCAGTGAGTTTGATAGAAGCCACACTAAGACTGTCTGCAAAGTTTTCAGGAGTAAAAACCACTTCCTCTTTTATGTTTATTCTGGTGTTTTGAGTTTCCTTCCCTTCAGTTGTACAATTACTAAGGAATGTTAAAAGTGTTAAAGTTTTTACTAAAGTTTTCATAGATAATAAAATATTTGATTAACTATGTTAAACGAATGTTTATAATATGTTATTGTAATTTACCTTAAATCAATAACCTCTACACCTGGGTGATCTTTCTTTCGGAAGTTAAACGTAGATTCTGGAACCTTATTATTTGTTATAAAACTATTGATAATGTAACTACTAACACCTCCATCTTTGTCATTTAATTGTATTTTATAGATTTCTATTTTCTCAGAATCTACATACAAAACTACTTTACTGATAGCTTTACTTGTTTCTGGATATAAATTAATAATGTGTAAATTTTTCCCTTTTTCAGAACTATTACCTTTATATTGAAATTTATACCCTCTTTCGTAGATGGTAAATATTTTTGAAGGATTCATCTCATCTTCCGGGTTGCTTTCCATTATCTGCACTTCTGGAACATCTTTCATAAAATACCATAAGGTTTCTCCATTGTTAATTATAGATAGGTCAGAAGCCATATTTAATTTATACATATCTTCTTTTATCCATATCTTGCCTTCAGAATTTTCATCTATACCTTGTAAATTATTATTGAAATTAAAGGAGAATTCTGCTGTGATATCTTTATACGAATTTCCTTTTTCAGAAAGTTCATCTAATATCTGTTTTGCAAGTTCCTCTTGAGAAAATGATAAATTAACAGATAAAACAAGAGATAAGAATATTACAGATATTTTATTCATTTTTATTCAGATTATTTAAGAGTTCTTCTAATTCTATTTCGTTTTTAATAAGAACTTGTCTTGCTTTACTCCCTTCAAACGGCCCAACAATACCCGCTGCTTCTAACTCATCAATTATTCTTCCAGCTCTGTTGTATCCAATCTTCATTCTTCTTTGTATGTTAGAGGTGCTACCTGTTTGTTGACTGACTACTAAACGAGCTGCCTCATCAAATAGTGCATCTCTATTGTCTAAATCTGCATCATTTCCTGTTCCTTCTGTGTCTCCAATATATTCAGGTAATAAATAAGCTTCAGGATAAGCTCTTTGGCTTCCGATAAAATCACAAATTTTTTCTACTTCTGGAGTGTCTATAAAAGCGCATTGAAGTCTAACTAATTCATTTCCTGTAGAGATAAGCATATCTCCCTTCCCAATAAGTTGGTCGGCTCCTCCTGTATCTAATATTGTTCGGGAGTCAATTCTAGATGTTACTCTAAATGCTGCTCTGGCTGGGAAATTTGCTTTTATTATTCCGGTAATAACATTTACAGAAGGTCGTTGTGTTGCAACAATTAAATGTATACCAATTGCTCTTGCAAGTTGAGCTAATCTTGCTATAGGAGTTTCAATTTCTTTACCTGCCGTCATAATAAGATCGGCAAATTCGTCAATGACTAGTACAATATATGGTAAATATCTATGACCTTCATTCGGATTTAATTTTCTAGCAATAAATTTCTCATTGTATTCCTTAAGGTTTCTGCACATTGCATTTTTTAGTAGTTCGTACCTTTGGTCCATCTCTATACAAAGAGAATTGACTGTGTTAACTACCTTTTTAGTATCAGTAATTATTGCTTCCTCAGTATCTGGAAGTTTTGCTAAAAAGTGTCTTTCTATTTTATTGAAAAGAGTAAGCTCTACTTTTTTAGGGTCTACCAAAACAAATTTCACCTGACTAGGATGTTTCGTATATAAAAGAGAGGTGAGGATTGCATTTAATCCTACAGATTTACCTTGTCCTGTTGCTCCTGCCATTAGTAAGTGTGGCATTTTAGCCAAGTCAACTACAAATGTTTCATTGGATATGGTTTTACCAAATGCTATAGGTAGGTCCATTTTACTTTTCTGAAACTTTTCTGATTTTAGTATTGTACTCATAGATACTGTAGTAGCTTTAGCGTTCGGTACTTCAATACCAATTGTTCCTCTACCTGGAATAGGAGCTATAATCCGAATCCCTACTGCTGATAAGCTTAGAGCTATGTCATCTTCTAGATTTTTAATTTTAGAAATCTTAACACCAGCTTCTGGTACTATTTCGTATAAAGTAATAGTAGGTCCAATAGTAGCAGAAATAGATGAAATACCTATTTTGTAGTTTCCAAGCGTGTCTACAATTTTTTGTTTATTTGCTTCTAATTCTTCTTTATCTATGTTTATTTCTCCACTTCCGTAATCGTTTAATAAATTTATTTTCGGAAATTTATAAGATGATAAATCAAGAGTCGGGTCGTAATCTCCAAGTTCTTTTAACTTTTCCTGTATTTCTGCTTGACCTAACTCTTCCTCATCTTCTGATTCTACTATTTTTATATCTAGGTCATTTTCTTTTCCTTTCCATTTTTCTGAAATTTTAGCAGTATCCTTTTCAGTGTTATTAGGTAAAACAGCTTCTTTTACTTTTAGTTCTTCATTGTTTTTTCTTTCTGTTTCAGTACTTTTATTGATGGTGATTTCTCCAACGTCTTCAACTTCATAAATACTCAGTTCCTCCTCTTGTCTCCTTAAGTTGTTAAAGAACTCTATGATTTTTTCAGTTGTGATATTAAATTTGAGAGTAATAAACATTAAAAAAGTTGTAAGTAATAACAAACTTGTTCCTATACTTCCTAATAAAGATACAATAAACTCTGTACTACTTATACCAATACCTCCTGCGAAAATTTGAGACCCAAAACAATGGTATATAAAAACAGGAATCCAAATAAGCCCCCAAATACTTTGTCGGATATATTTTTTTAAAGACATAAGATGATATCCTAAAAGTTGTAGTCCTGAGAACATTAAAAATACAGGAATGAAATATGCGGATATTCCGAAACAAACATATATAAACAGATAGGAGAATACAGCTCCAATTTTCCCTAAAGCATTACTTACGATTATCTCCGAATCTGTTAATAAATTAAACCAAGAGTTGTTTTTTACTATAGAGAAATCTTCTTTCCACTGAAAGAAAGAAGAGGTAAAGGATATGAAAAAATACAAAGAGAACAGAATAAAGATAAATCCAATTATCTTTTGATTGTTTTCGTTCTTAAAGAATTCCAAGAATTTTCCCCATCTTTTAGATTTTCCCCTATTTGATTTACTTGTTTTTTTCTTTATCATATTCTCATCAAAAGTACAAAGACTATTTTTATAATATCTTGTTTTTCACTATACATATTAGCTCTAATTTGTTAATAAATCGGATGTGATATTTATGTGTAAAAAGACAATAAATAAAGTAGTCAGAAACAATACTAATACTTAAGTTTGCAAACGATTATGATAAAACCCAATATACATAATGAAACATCTGAGTTACAACTTGTTATTTTAGGTCTTCCAGATAATTTTGGAGGATGCCCAAAGTTAGAAGATTGTTATGATCCTAAATCAAAAGAACATGTTTTATCAGGCGAATTTCCTTCTCAGTATGATGTAACTACTGAGATGAATGAATTTTTAGACGTTTTGAAAAAGTATAATGTAGAGGTGTTAAGGCCACAAAATATTTATAACTTGAATCAAGTTTTTACTAGAGACATTTCCTTTGTAATCGGAGAGAAACTTATCGTGCCTAATATTATAGAAGATAGAATAGAAGAAATTCATGCTATTTCATCTATTATAGAAAAGATTCCTGATAATAATATTTTGAAAATGCCAAAAGATGCAAGAGCAGAAGGAGGGGATGTTGTGCTTTGGAATAATTACATTTTTATAGGATACTCCGAAAAAGAAGATTTTAATTCTTATAAGGTTTCTAGAACAAATGTAGAAGGTGTGAATTTTATAAAACAACAATTTCCAAATAAAGAGGTGAAAGCATTCGAGTTAAATAAATCAGATTTTGATGCTAAGGAAAATGCTCTTCATCTTGATTGTTGTTTCCAACCAATAGGAATAGATACCGCAATACTCTACAAGGGAGGATTTAAAAATCCACAAGATGTAGATTTTTTAGTAAATTTGTTCTCGGAGGAAAACATTATTTTTATAACAAAAGAGGAAATGTATAATATGAACTCCAATGTATTTTCTGTTTCAGAAAAAGTTATTGTTTCAGAAAAAGGATTTACAAGATTAAATAATGAGTTAAGGAACAAAGGATTTATTGTAGAAGAAATTAACTATTCTGAAATTGCAAAAATGGAAGGATTATTAAGATGTTCTACCATGCCATTACAAAGAAAATGAAACAGATAACGGATACAATTTTAATGATGGAGCCTGTTGCTTTTAGGTATAACGAGCAAACATCTGTAAACAATTATTATCAGCAAGTTTTAGATGGTTTATCTCCAGACCAAACTCAGAAGAAAGCTTTATCTGAGTTTAATACTTTTGTAGATGTGTTAAGAGAAAAAGGAATTAATGTAATTGTTGTAAAAGATACTTTAAATCCAGATACTCCTGATTCTATTTTCCCAAACAATTGGGTTTCTTTTCATGAAAGTGGAAATATTGCTTTATATCCTATGTATGCAGACAACAGAAGAGATGAAAGACGAGAAGATATTTTAGATGTTTTAGTTGATGATTATAATTTTAAAATAAATTACATTAAAGATTTTACAGAGTTTGAGGATCATGATAAGTTTTTAGAGGGTACAGGAAGCATGGTTTTAGATAGAGAGAATAGGATATGTTATGCTGCAATTTCAGTAAGAACGGACGAACAAGCTGTATTACAATGGTGTGATGTGTTTGACTATACTCCAGTTTGTTTTACGGCAACTCAGGATGTAGATGGAGAACGAATGGAGATTTATCATACTAATGTAATGATTTGTGTTGCAGATAAATATGCTGTCGTTTGTTTGGATACTGTAGATGATAAAGAAGAAAGAAAATGGCTAAGAAGTTCATTAGAAGTTACTCGCAAAGAAGTGATAGAAATATCAGAAGAGCAAAAACATAGATTTGCAGGAAACATGCTACAATTAATGGGAGATGAGAAATATTTAGTAATGTCTACTTCTGCTTACAACAGTTTAACCGAAGATCAGATAACAAAAATTGAGAAGTATAATCCTATCATATCAAGTTCTTTGGATACAATAGAAGCTTGTGGTGGTGGAAGTGCAAGATGTATGATGGCGGAGGTGTTTTTACCAAAAGAAATATAATGATAGAACAAATATTACATATAGAAATTGAGACGTGTTTACTAGAATTATATTCTGCAAAAAATCAAAATATTCAGTTTCAGAAAACCAGAAAAGAGTTTGATGGGGATGTTACTTTAGTTGTGTTCCCCCTATTAAGAGTGTCAAAAAAAGGACCAGAACAAACTGCTCAGGAGATTGGACACTTTTTAAAAGAAGGAGTAAAAGAGGTTTGTAGTTTTAATGTGGTGAAAGGTTTTTTAAACTTAAGTATATCTTCTGAATTTTGGTTTAATCAATTTAAAATAGCATACAATACAGAAGAATTCGGAATCCAAGAAGCAAAAAAAGATGACCCTACTTATTTAGTGGAATATTGTTCACCTAATACAAATAAACCTCTTCATTTAGGTCATATTCGAAACAATCTTTTAGGTTATTCAGTTTCTGAAATTTTAAAAGCTTCAGGAAAAAATGTAAAGAAAGTTCAGATCATTAATGATAGGGGAATACATATCTGCAAATCTATGATTGCATGGAAAAAATATGGCAATGGAGAAACTCCAGAAACTTCAGGAATTAAAGGAGATCACTTAGTAGGTAAGTATTATGTAGAATTTGACAAATACTATAAAAAAGAGATTTCAGAATTAATTTCTTCAGGGATGGAAGAAAAACAAGCAGAGAAAGAAGCTCCTATTTTTATACAAGCTCAGGAAATGCTCAGAAAGTGGGAATCAAAGGATGAAGAAACGGTCGCTCTTTGGAAAAAGATGAATCAGTGGGTGTATGATGGATTTGAAGTGACTCATAAAAGATTAGGAGTTGATTTTGATAAAAATTATTACGAGAGCGACACTTATTTATTGGGTAAAAAAGTAGTTGAAATTGGATTAGATAAAGGAGTTTTTTATAAAAAAGAAGATGGTTCCGTATGGATTGATTTGTCAGATGAAGGACTAGATGAGAAAATTATTTTACGTTCAGATGGAACTGCAGTTTATATGACTCAGGATATAGGCACTGCCATCCAAAGACAAGAGGATTTCAGTTTTTCTAACATGGCTTATACCGTAGGGAACGAGCAAGATTATCATTTTAAAGTATTATTCTTAATATTGGATAAGTTGGGATATGATTGGGCGAAAAATTGTTATCATCTTTCTTATGGTATGGTAGATTTACCTACAGGAAAAATGAAGTCTAGAGAGGGAACTGTGGTAGATGCAGATGACTTAATGGAAGACATGGTTCAAACTTCAAAATCTATAGCAAAAGATTTAGGAAAGTTAGATGGATTGTCTGATAAAGCAGCGGATGATTTGTATGAAATGATAGGATTAGGCGCTTTAAAATATTTCATACTGAAAGTAGATCCAAGAAAAAAAATGATGTTCGACCCAAAAGAATCAATTGATTTTAACGGACATACAGGACCATTTATACAATATACTTTTGCTAGAATTCAGTCGCTTGTTTCAAAATACAATTCAGAGATCTCGGATATTAAGTTTGTGAATATAAAGAAGGAAGAACAAAATTTGATAAAACAAATTTTAGATTTTCCATCTGTAATTCAGGAGGCGGCTACAAATTATAGTCCTGCACTTATTGCAAACTATATCTATGATTTGGTGAAAGGTTATAATTCTTTTTACCAAAACATCACTATTTTGGGTGAGGAAAATGACGAATTGAAAAATTTTAGAGTAGCTCTTTCTGAGAAGGTAGCCCTTATAATAAAAGATTCTATGAACTTATTAGGAGTAGAGGTTCCTAATCAGATGTGATTAAGAATTTTTCCGTCTCTTTTTTTCTTTCATAATATTAGCAAGTTCTCTTCCCATTTGCCCAGCTATAGAACTGTTCTCTTCTGCTCTTCTAATAAGGTAAGGAAGAACATCTTTGACGGGTCCGTAAGGAACGTATTTTGCTATATTATATCCATGTTCTGATAGATTGTAACTTATATGATCGCTCATTCCTAGTAGTTGTGAAAAGAAAAATCGTTTATCATTCTTATTTAAATTATTTTCTTCCATTAATTCAGATAAAAGTAAAGAGCTTTGTTCATTATGAGTTCCAGCACAAATAGATATAAAGTCGGAATTCTTAACACAAATTCTTAAAGCTTCATTGTAATCTCTATCTGTATTTTCTTTTACTGTATGTACAGGACAAGCATATCCTTTTTCTTTTGCTCTTTCTATTTCTTTTTCATGATAAGCTCCTCTTACAATCTTTAATCCTAATAAAAACTTTTCTTCTTCAGCTATTTCAAGAAGTTCTTTTAGGTATGCAAATCGATCCTTTCTGTACATCTGTAAAGTATTGTAAATCCAACATTCTGTTTTGTTGAATTTCTTCATCATTTCAAGTGTTAAATTGTCAATTATATCCTGAATCCAACTTTCTTCTGCGTCTATAAAAATAGGTACTTTGTTTTCAGCTGCAGTTTTACAAATTCTTTCAACTCTATATATAAAGTTCTCTTTTTCTTTTTGTTCCTTTTCAGATAGAGGGAATTCAGAGCTTATTTTTTCTAATAATGAGAAATGAGTAAGTCCTGTAAATTTAAATACAGAAAAAGGAATTGATTCTTCTGATTTTGCTTTTAGAATTGTACGGATTGTCTCTTCCATTACATGATTAAAATCTTCTTCAGATTTCTTTCCCTCTGCAGAATAATCTAGAATAGTTCCTATATTAGATTTCCATAAAGATTCTATCGTTTTTTGACTGTCTGTAATTGTTGTTCCTCCACAAAAATGTTTAAAAACAGTAGCTTTAATAATAGGAGTAATTGGAAATTTTAACCATAAACAGATTTTTATAACACCAGTTAAAAGACTAGACATTGTAGGGTTACTAATACTTTTAAATAGGAGAGAGGCTCTGTTTAAATCAGAATCTGATTTATTGGAGAAGGCTACTTTAAAGTTGTTGAAATCCATTTATATAACTCTCTATTTTAGTTTTTGCAAATGTAAGACTTAATCAGATATTTTTCTGCAAATCATAAGACCATCTCTCACTGGAAGTAAAACATTTTCTACTCTATCATCTGCATGAATTATTTTATTATATTCATCTAAAGCTTTAGTTTCTTCATCCATTTTATTGTCTAATACTTTTCCACTCCAAAGCACATTATCTGCAATTATATATCCACCAACTTCTAATTTTTCAAAAATAAGGTTATAGTAATTACTATAATTTTCTTTATCAGCATCAATAAATACTAATTGTACTTTTTCAGAAATAAAAGGAATTACATCTAAAGCATTTCCAATATGCTGTTTAATGTTATCTGTATAATTTGATTTTTTAAAATATTTATGAGCATAAGAGGTGTATTCTTCATTTACATCAATAGTGTGAAGAATTCCATTTTCAGAAAGACCTTCTGCTAAACATAATGCAGAATAACCAGTATAGGTTCCTATTTCTATAATTGTTTCTGGATTAATCATTTTTGAAATCATACTCAATATTCTTCCTTGTAGGTGTCCTGATAGCATTCTAGGGATCATTACTTTAGCCCAAGTTTCTCTGTTTAACTCTGCTAATAGTTTAGATTCTTTACTTGTATTTTTTAGAGAGTATTTTTCAATTTCTTCTGGTAAAAATTCCATAATTTTTGATGTAAAAAAAGCCACAATTAAGTGGCTTTTAAATTTAATTATATTTTATAATTAGTTTTTAGAAGCTGTCTTGCAACATTGAGATTTCTTTTTTTCTTTTGAGCAAGATCTTTTTACTTCTTTAGAGCAAGATTTCTTCGCTTCTTTAGAGCAAGATTTCTTTGCTTCTTTAGAGCAAGATTTCTTTGCTTCTTTAGAGCATGATTTCTTTTTCTCTTTAGAGCAAGATTTCTTTGCTTCTTTAGAACAAGATTTCTTTGCTTCTTTAGAGCAAGATTTCTTTTCCACTTCATTGCAAACTTTTTCTGTTTTAACACCAGTTTGTTCTGTTTTCACTTCTTCTGAAGTAGTTTGTGCAGAAGTAATATTAATTCCTATAAAAAAGAATGACAGTATTACAATTGATATTTTTTTCATTTTATTAGTTTTTTAAATAGACTACAAATATAGTAAATTTAGTTTAATACTCAGCAATTATACTTTGCCCCGCTTTTACTACTTCATTTAATCTAATATTTATTTTAGTTCCTAAGGGTAAAAAGACATCTACTCTAGATCCAAATTTAATAAATCCATATTCATCAGATGATGTTGCTGTGTCACCAACTTTACAATAGGTTATGATTCTTCTGGCTACAGCTCCTGCAATTTGTCGAAATAATACAGATATATTCTCATTTTTAACAACAACTGTACTTCTTTCATTTAGCAATGAGGATTTTGGATGCCAAGCGACAAGATATTTTCCTGGATGATATTTCGTGTACTCTACTTTTCCAGAAATGGGGTAAAGTTGATTATGTACGTTTAAAGGTGACATAAAAATACTCACCTGAATCCTTCTGTCTTTATAAAATTCAGGTTCATCTACTTCTTCTATTATAACTACTTTACCATCACAAGGTGAGTATACTGTTCTGTCTTTTCTTTCTAATTTTCTGTTAGGTATTCTGAAAAAATAAACAGACATAATAAATAGAAAAGTTGTAAATACAGTAATAAAATAGGCTAAATAAATAGGTGTATAAATATAAAATAAGTAGTTTAAAATTGTAAAAATTATAATTTCATTTCTTAGGATTTTGATCCCTTCTTTATGTAGTGTCATTTAAGTAAATTTGTTAAAATATAAATTACAGGTATTGTAATCATAAAGGAATCTATTCTATCTAACATACCTCCATGCCCTGGAATAAAGTTTCCTGAGTCTTTTACACCAGCTTGTCTTTTCAAGTGAGATTCTATAAAATCACCTAAGGTAGCTGTAAATGGTAGAATAAAGGTAATAATGATAAGTGAAACTAAATCAATTCCTTCAAAAAAATTCACATCATAGATGATATAACTTGCAATAATTGTAGATAATAATCCTCCAATAAATCCTTCCCAAGATTTTTTTGGAGAAATTAATGGCATTATTTTATGTTTTCCGAATTTCACTCCAAATAAATAAGCAAAAGTGTCAAATGTCCAGGTTAGAAGGTAGATAAAAAGTAATGTTTCTACTTTTAAAAATAAGGATAGCATTAATGTCCAAACATAAAAATAATGAAATGTTATGGCTTTTCCTTTTCTAAGCTTCCACATTTCATAATTAGAAAAAATGATAATTACCGAAAATAATAGGAATTTTGACGTATTTGAATAAGAAGTCCCAAACCACATAATAGCAACATAAACTAAGCCAGAAAGTGCTCTTTTAAGAGTTTCGTTCATTGTTGTTTTTTGTCATTAATTTATTAGCATGTTCTACATATTCCTCTTGAACATAAAGATTTATATTTCCAAACATATTATATGATGAATCTTGTTGATTGATGTCAATAGATATTACCCCATTTTCTTTTAACATTTGTTTCAAAATTTCCACCTCTATAGGATTGGTTGAACTGAATATTTTAGTCCAGTTTTTCTCCATTATTATCTTCTTGTTTGATTTTCTTTTGTTCAGCTTTTGAGTCTAGTTCATTTAGTTTTTCTTCTTCATAACTTTTCCATTTTCTTTCTCCAAATATCTTTTCTAAGTCGGATTTGAAAATTACTTCATTTTCTAATAATGAATTTGCTAATTTTTCTAGTTTTTCTTTATTGTCTAATAATACTTTTTTAGCTCTTTCGTATTGTGTTTCAACTAGAGAAGTTACTTCATTATCCATGATTTTTGCTCTTTCTTCAGAATAAGGTTTTGTAAATCCATTATTCTGACCAGAGGAATCATAATAACTTATATTCCCTATTTTTTTACTCATTCCATAAATTGAGATCATTGCGTAGGCTTGTTTAGTTACCTTTTCTAAATCAGATAGTGCTCCCGTAGATATCTTCCCAAAAAAGATTTCTTCGGCAGCTCTACCTCCTAAAGCTGCACACATTTCATCCTCCAGTTGTTGAGTTGTAGTAAGTTGTCTTTCTTCAGGTAAGTACCAAGCCGCTCCTAATGATTTTCCTCTTGGTACAATTGTTACTTTTACTAATGGAGATGCATATTGTAACATCCAACTAACAGTTGCATGACCCGCTTCATGATACGCAATTGTTTGTTTCTCAATAGGAGAGATGATTTTTGATTTTTTCTCCATTCCACCAATAATTCTATCCATTGCATCAAGAAAGTCCTGCTTACCAATGGTTTTTTTAGATTTTCTGGCTGCTATTAATGCTGATTCATTACAAACATTTGCAATGTCTGCACCTGAAAATCCTGGTGTTTGTCTGGCAAGAAAATTTCTATCTATGTTTTTACTTAATTTTAGAGGTTTTAGATGAACTTCAAAAATTGCCTTACGTTCTACTAGGTCAGGTAAGTCTACATATATTTGTCTATCAAACCTACCAGGTCTGATTAAGGCTTTATCTAAAACATCTGCTCTGTTAGTAGCGGCCATTACAATTACTCCAGTATTAGTTCCAAAACCATCCATCTCCGTTAGAAGTTGATTAAGAGTATTTTCCCTTTCATCATTACCTCCGGTCATAGAATTTTTTCCCCTAGCTCTACCAATCGCATCAATCTCGTCAATAAAAATAATGGAAGGAGCCTTTTCTTTTGCTTGCTTGAATAAATCTCTTACTCGACTTGCTCCAACACCCACAAACATTTCTACAAAATCAGAACCAGACAGAGAAAAGAATGGAACTTTAGCTTCTCCAGCAACTGCTTTTGCAAGTAATGTTTTACCAGTTCCTGGGGGCCCAATTAACATTGCTCCTCTAGGAATTTTACCACCCAATTTTGTATATTTTTGTGGAGATTTTAAGAAATCTACAATTTCAGTTATCTCCTCTTTTGCTCCTTCTAATCCTGCAACATCATTAAAATTTACAGATACATCTTCTTTGTTTATAAGTTTAGCTTTTGATTTACCTATGTTGAAAATCTGTCCCCCACCTCCGGCGCTTCCTCCCATTCTTCTCATAATTAATATCCAGATACCTATAAATAATACAAGTGGCAAAATCCAACTTAATATCTCTCCAAACATTCTATTTTCCTCTCTGCTATCTATTATTATTTGATAATTATCAGAGTTTTTTAATCTAATCTGCTCTTTAACATCTTTTATGTCAGAATATCTGAAATGTAATTGTGGAGTATTAGAAGGATTATTAATTAATTCTACTTCTGCATATCCAGCATTTGTAACAAAAGTTACTGACTTTACATCATTGTTCTCTACTTTGTTTAGAAACTCAGTTTCTGTAATGTTTTCAGAAGATTTAATAGAAGTTAATTGCAATCCTAAAAAGATAATTGCTATTATTCCGTAAATCCAATAAATCTTAAATCCTCCTATTGGAGAATTATTTTGTGGAACTTTTTTACTTGGTGTTTTTCTTGATTGCATATTTTTATATATTTTCAAAGGTTCTTATTTCAGCATCACCCCATAAGTCTTCTAAAGTATAAAAAGCTCTGGTTTTTTCCTGAAATACATGTACTACAATGTCAGAATAATCCAATAAAATCCATTCGGAGGTACTTTGTCCTTCTGTATTCCATGGTTTCTCCTGCATTTCTTTTGCCACAAATTTTCTTACATTGTCAGATACTGAAGAAACATGTGTGTTTGATGTACCACTACAAATTACAAAATACTTGCAAACTGCAGTTTCAATATTTTTTAAATCTAGAATAGTAATATCTTTTCCTTTTACCTCCCGCATACCTTCAATTATCGTTTCTAATAAGATATCAGATTCATCTAGTTTTTGTTTGATCATATTTATTTTTTAAATTGCGACTGCAAAAGTAAGAATTTGTACGGATATTTGCACTCTTTATATGAAAGTAGAATTAAACAAAAATATAATACATTTTAAGGAGGTAAACTCTACAAATGAAACTGCAAGAAAATATTTGAAGGAAAATAAATTCCAAGATGATTTTGTAATTACAGCTGATTTTCAAAAATCAGGAAAAGGACAGTTGTTAAATTCGTGGAACTCTGAACGAGGCAAGAACTTACTCATAAGTATCGTTCTCAATTTAGATATAAACGTAACGAACCAATTCTATTTAAATATTGTTTCCTCTCTATCTGTGATAGATGTTCTTGAAAAACATAACTTTAAAAACTTAAGTATTAAATGGCCAAATGATATTTTAATTAATAAAAAAAAGGTTGGTGGTATATTAATACAGAACTTTGTAAAACAGGATAAAATACTTCAAACTATAATAGGATTAGGATTAAATATTAATCAAACAGATTTTGCAAATTATAACAGAAAAGCAACCTCCTTTTGTTTAGAGTCTAATGCCTCTTTTTCTGTAAACCAGATTAGAGATGAATTTGTTAAAAAAATAACCAAAAGATTGAGTATGTCTGAGAAAAAAAATTCAGATGATTATTTATCTTACTTATATTTAAAAGATAAGGCTTCTATTTTTGAAGTAGATAATTCAATTAAAATCGGAATAATTAGATCTGTAAGTAGAGATGGTTTTTTAGTTTTAGAACTTGAGGATTCTACTAAAAAATTTACACTGCAAGAGATTAAATATTTGTCTTAAAGAGTTCTAAGTTTTTCAGATAAAACATTTAAGAAATTATTAATTGGTTTTTCTACCATCATTTTCATCATCATGTTTAACTCAGTATTAACTTCTAATCTTACTTGACATTTTGATCCACAATCAGTAATAAAACAATCTAACGAAAAACTTACAGGAATTCCAGCCGCAGACAATGATATCTTTGAAAATGGAGTTTTTTCAGATAGATGCAAATCTAGTTGTGGCATTCCTTTCATTTTAAAAGAACAGGTATCTTCTGTTGCTTCAAAGCTGTCTATAGTGGAAGGCATAATTTCTTTTAAATTACTTAGATTACTCAGTTTATTAAATAATTGTTCTGCAGTTAAGTTTTCTACTAATACTTCTGGTCCACTAAATGTTGACATAATTTTATTTTTCCCAAATGGATGGATCTTTTCTCCATGCTTGTAATAGAGGGAGTTCAGATTTAGTAATATAATTTGTTTCTAATGCTTGTGGAAGCATATTTTCATAATCGCAAAGTGATACAAAATCGCAATTTGCGTTCTTAAAATTTTGTTTTGCTGCTTCAAAACCATATGTAAATATGGATACCAACCCTTTTACATTCATTCCAGCTTCTCTTAGTGCAGACACTGCATCCAAACTACTTTTCCCACTACTAATTAAATCTTCTATTAGTACTACAGATTGTCCTTTTTCAAAGTGTCCTTCTATTTGATTTCTTTTTCCGTGTTCTTTTGCTTTAGACCTTACATAAATAAAAGGAAGTCCTAATTCTTCAGCTACTAATGCTCCGTGAGGAATTCCAGCAGTTGCAACTCCTGCAATTACATTCGCTCCTTTATAATGGTTGTTTATAGCAGAGGCTAATGAGGTTCTGATAAATGTTCTTATCTCTGGGTAGGATAAAGTTTTTCTGTTGTCACAATAGATTGGAGAGTTCCATCCTGCAGCCCATTTAAAAGGATTATTTGGTTGTAAAATAATTGCTTTAATTTGCAATAATGATTTGGCAACTTGTTTGGCAATATCAATATCGTATATCATGATGCAAAAATATAAAGTTTACATAAATAATGAGGCAAAATTTGTAACAGAAAATTGGGAAGAATTTTGCAGTCAATTTACATTGATTGAAGCAGCTGGTGGATTGGTCTTTAACTGTGAGAAAAAAGTTCTAATGATTTTCAGAAATGGTAAGTGGGATTTGCCAAAAGGGAAGTTAGAGTTGGGAGAATTAATTGAAGAATGCGCTATACGAGAAGTAGAGGAAGAGTGTGGACTTCAGGAATTACAAATAGACAATAAATTAATTGATACGTACCATACTTATGTTTTAAATAGCACAAAAGTATTAAAGAAAACATATTGGTTTAAAATGAAAACGGATTTCACTGGAGATTTAAGACCTCAAATAGAGGAGGGGATAACAAAAGTAGAGTGGTGCAACAAACAAGAGGTAAACAAAAGATTAGAAAATTCTTTTGCAAATATTAAGGATGTAATTCATATCTCAGATTTATGAAAGTTTTATTAAGAATTATAATTTTATTTCTTGTATTTTATTTAATATTCTACTTAATTCCTTTTAGTCATGTAAAACCTGATACAATATTTTATCCTTCGGAGGATAAGTTGTGGATGCATAGATTGTTAGATCCAAAAAATGAAAATGATAATTTAGAAGAATTTACTGGTTACGAAATAGATGTTTTTTACAATAAAAAGAAAAATATTTTTGAGGTGAAACATCATGGAAAGGACTACAAACATACATTACTCTCATTGTTTTCTGAGTTTAGATCCTTAGAAGGAAAATATTTTTGGATTGATTTTAAAAATTTAGATTCTATGAATGTAGAAGAGAGTATGTTACTTCTTAAAAGAATTACAGAACAGTACCAATTAAGAGATAATATTATTGTTGAGTCAAAAAAAATTGAGACACTTCATAAATTTAAAGAAAATGGTTTTGCAATTAGTTATTGGTTGCCTAATTATCACTTTTTCGGGGTTCTGTCTAACTCTTTTATGATAACAAACAATATTATTAAATATAAACCAACTGCAATTTCATGCGATTACAACTCCTTACATTTTTATTTAAAGAAGTTTCCTAATTACTCTATTAATTGCTGGACTAATGACTTAACATCAGAAAAGGATAAACAAAAGATTGTAAATTTGTCTAAAAATAAAAACATTAAAATAATACTTGTAGATTTCAAGAAGAATTTTCTAATTACTCGCTAACCTCCAGAATTCCCCCAGTAATTTTTACTAAATCAAGGTAACTTTCATTTAAACTATATACAGATTGTAAATAGCTAATTCCAGAGTTTAAATAAGCAATTTCAATATCTCTTAAGTCAAAAGAGTTTATCAAACCTCTATTGCTTTTGTCATTAGCTATTTGATAGTTGATTTCAGCAATTTCAAAAGCCTTTTTACTTAAATTATGTATTACTATTTTGCTATTATATTTTTCATAACTAACAGATAATTTATTTAAAACATCTCTTTTTTGACTTTCTAAATTTATATTATTTATATCTTGTCTTATCTCTGCTTCTTGTAAAAGTTTTTTATACTTACCCCCATCATATAGTCGAAAGTTTACTGAGATATTAGCATAGTAATTTAGTGTTTCTCCTGTATTATCTCCATCAAATCCAGAGTTTCCTACATCATAAACACTTTCATTGTATGAAGCTCCTGAATTAAAAGATACAATAGGATAGTAGGCAGATTTGGCTAAAGTAATATCTTGTCTAATTATTTCATTATTAATGCTTTGGTTTTTGATGTTAGTATTGTTTAATAATGTTTTCTCTTGCAGATTAAGATAGTTGAATACTTGTGTTTCCGATTTCATTTTATCGATAAAATTCCATTCTGAATGTAAATCAATTCCTAGAACCAAATTTAAATTTTTTACAGAATTTCTATAATTCAGTTTTTGGGTAAGTAGGTTAGAGCTATCTATTAAAAGAGTGTTTTCAAATTGAAGTAATTCCATTTTACTACTTACACCAATATCGTATTTAGTTTTCTGATAAATCAATCTCTCTCTGGATAAATTTACCACATTTTGTAGAAGTGTAAGTCTCTCATTTTGTAGGATACAATTGTAATAGGAGAGTATAATAGCTTGAGTTGTGTTCTCTAGAATTATAGTTAGATTTCCATTACTAAGATACTCTAGTTGATTTAGTTTTTCTTTATTTGCTTTTATTCCATATCCATTAAATAAAGTCCAACTTAGGTTTGCCGATGCATTAATGGATTCTGATTTAAGGATTTCCTGTATAAAAGAAGTTGGATTATCTGATTGATCAGAAATTGCTTTTTCTTGTCTAGCAGAAATGTTAAGTGTAGGTAAACCTCCAGCGTTACCTAGATTATTGTTTAACTTGTTGATTTCCAAATTTTTCTTACTCAACTGAATTTCAAAATTCTGTTTTAAACCAATTTTTATAGCATCTTCTAAAGTTAAGTTCTCCTGAGAAAAAACAAAAAATGGAATAAAAATAAATATGTATTGAATAGTATTTTTCATTAGTTTTCTATTTCTAAATTTCTTTTCTGTAATTTAGTAAATGGTTCAACCTCCATTCTGCTAGGCGGGGTTTTTCCACCTCTCCACAACCACCACCTACTTCTTCTAATATCGTTAAAGTACAAGATAAGAGACGGAAAATAAAATAAAAGTAAAATAGTCCCGAATAAAACTCCAAACGCTACAGAAATAGCCATTGGTATTAAAAATTGTGATTGAAAACTTGTTTCTAAAATTAAAGGAAAAAGCCCTACAAAAGTTGTTATTGTAGTTAATATTATAGGTCTAAACCTACTATTTCCAGCTGCTAGTACAGCTTTTTTAATATCCATTCCTTCCTCAAGATTTCTATTAAATCTATCTAACATAACAACGGCGTCATTTACTAAAATTCCAATAAGTGCAATTACTCCCCATACACTTAATGTTGAAAATGGTTTTCCCATAATTCCATGTCCTAGAATAGCGCTAAAAACACCAACTGGTATTACCATTAAAATTAATCTTGCTTGGTAGAAGGATTTAAAATTTAAAGAAATTGTAATAACTATTAAAATGATACTAATTAAAAAAGCAATTCCTAATCTTTTGCCACTATCTGCAGCTCTTTCTGCTTGTCCCATAATTTTGTATTTAACGTTAGGGAAAAATAATGATAGGTTTTGTAGATAATCTTTTTCAATTTGATCATTAACTACACCCGAATACTCAGCGTCAAATAAAGATGCGTCAACTCTAATTTCTTTAGTTCCATCAATATGATTAATTTTTACACGACCTCTTTTATATTCATATTCTACTAGTTCACTTAAATTAATTAGTTGCCCAAACTTTGTTTTAATTTTTATATTTTCTAAATCTTGAATACTGTTTCTGTCTTTTTCAGTGTATTGTACCCAAATTTTTACTTCATCTCTTCCAATTATTAATCTTTGAACCTCTTCTCCAAAGAAACCTTGTCTTATTTGTTTATAAATATCGATTTCAGTAAGGCCTAGAGAATAAGCTTTTTCTTTGAGTTTCAAATGTAATTCTCTGTTTCCTACACCACCATTATCTAATACTTCTTTAACAATGTTGATATTTGAAATCTTATCTTTTAACCATTCTACAGATTCTTTTAATTCCAAATCATTTTCAGACTGTAATGAAATTGAAACTTCTTTTCCAAATTGCTGAGCTCCTCCAAAGGTAATCTTCTCCATTTGTGATATCGAATCTTTACTAATTCTACTTTGTAGATCATTCGTCATTTGTATGGTAGAAATTAAATCATTTTCTTTAGAAGAAATTCTTATTGAACCAACATTTGCTCCAGAAACACCTAAGTTTTCGGTGAAACCTATTGAATAGGATACATTAGTAATAATTGAGTCATTAAATTTTTCGATTAATTCCTTATTATAATCTTGTATGATTGAATCACAATAGATTAAGAAATTTTCAGTTCTAAACTCCCGTTCTCCGGGCTTGTACGCAAATTCAATTTTCACTTCATTAAAAGGAACAGAAGGGAAGAAAGTCCATCGTATAGTACCATTTATTAACAATATTAATACTAAAGAAATAAATATAATAGGTGTCCATACATGATATCTGTAATTTTTAATAAATTTTTTGTTAAGAATATTATATTTATCTCTAAGTTTTATAATGAAATTTTCTACATTTTCTTTAATTTTTGAGAAAATTGTGTTTTTTTCTTTTGTAAATACTTTTTTATTAGAAAGATGAGAAGGTAATATTAGGAATGCTTCAATCAAAGAAAATAATAATGCGGCAATTACACTAAAGGCCATTTCTTCCATCATTTCCATTTCACCCCCAACAAATAATAGTGTTGAAAATGCGAACACTGTGGTTAGAACTGAAGTTAGAACAGGTGTCACTACTTCCATTGTGCCGTCTAAGGCAGCTTGCATTGGTGATTTTCCTCTTTCAAAATGACTATAAATATTTTCTGCAATAACTATACCATCGTCTACTAAAATTCCAACAACTAAAATCATTCCAAATAACGATATCATATTTATTGTCATTCCATAAAGAATACCAATAGATATCATTCCAATAAAAGAAAATGGTATTCCAAAGGCAACCCAGGCTGACAATCTAAAACTCAAGAAAAACCCTAAAACAATTAAAACTAAAATTAATCCTAATATCAAGTTGTCGCTTAAAGTTTCAATTCTTTGATCTAACATGTCAGAGAATTGAAATAAAGTTAATATTTCAAAATCTTTATTTTCTGAATTAAATTTGTTAATATAATTTTCTAGAGAATTAGCAATTTTTTTTAAATCTTCATCTGGTGTTTTCTTAATAATAAAACTAATTGATCTTTCTCCATTAACATAAGATTTAATTGGTATTTCGGAGAATTTCATTTCAACAGAAGCGACATCTTTCAACCTAACAATACCTCCGTTGATATTTGATTGTATAACTATTTTTCTTAATTCTTCAGCTGTATTTTTTCTGTTGTTTGATCTAATAATAATTTCGTCTTTTTTAGTTTTGATACTTCCTCCAGAAATATCAATATTTGACATTTTTATTTTATTAGAAACTATATCAAAATTTAGATTATGTCTTAAAAGTTCATTTTCATTTAATTCAACAGAAATAATAATTGGAGAATATCCAATTACTTCTAACTGACTAATATTATCATCACTTAACAAATCTTTTTCAATTTGATCAGATTTTTCTTTTAATGACCAAAGGTCATCTGGTCCATTTAATGCATAAAATCCAACTGTATTACCCATTCCACCCATACCTCTGGATTTTTGTTTTTGTATTGTTGGTTTTTCAGCGCCTTCAGGAAAGGAGTATATTGCGTCTACCGAATTTTTAATTTCTTGAAGAATTTCATCAATATTAAATCCTGCATATGTTTTAACTGTAATCTGAGAGATATTTTCAGAACTACTTGAGGTGATTTCTTCTATTCCTTCAATTCCATTTAATGATTCTTCTACTCTAGTAGTTATTCCTTGTTCTATCTCTTCTGGTGAAGCACCTGGATATGCTACATTAATATAGATTTTATTTGGAGATAGTTCAGGAAAGAAAGACCTTGGCATTTGACTTAAACTTATGATACCTACAAGTGCTGTTATAAGTATTATAGCATTTGAGTATATAGGATACTTTATAAAATGTGCAATTATTTTTTTCATCTATAATTCTATCGGAATAACTTTTGTTCCTGTTTTCACATTGACAAGGGGTTCAATTATGACTCTTTCACCGTCTTTAATATTGTCAACAATAATATTATTATCTTGTTCGGTAATTATATTTATTGACTTGACTTCTAATGAATTATTTTCGTTTAAAATAAATATTTCATTATTAGAAATTAATGATCTTCTTGGGATAATACACACTGTCATTTTTGTGTAAGTTTCGATTTGTGCATTTAAATACATTCCATTAAATAAGTCTCTATCAATTGATTTTTTTGGAATTTCTATGAATACGGAAATATTTTGTGTTTCTGGGTTCACAAAATTGCCAATTCTACTAACGAATCCGTTATATTCAGATTTGTTGTCATCAGTTAGAGTAACTAAATTTCCTACAGATATTAATTTTCTATCTTTATTATTAATGTTTAATTCAACTTCTTTTTTACCATCTCTAATAATGTCAATTATTGGTGTTCCAATGTTTACATTAGTTGAAATATCAATATAGGATTTTGTAATACTTCCATCAAATGGAGCATAAAATTTATATTTTTTCAATCTTTCTTCATCTGATTTTATTGATAAAAATTCAGTCATAATTCTTCTGGAAATTATGAAGTTTTTTTCCTTTGTACTATTAAATTTCGGCAATTCTTTTATTTGTATTTTGTAAGATAATGAATTGAAATATTTTTCCCATTTATCATATTCATCTGGATAATCCAACTTAATATCAGCAAGAATTGATGATATGGTATTTATATAATTACTCTTTTTTGAATCAAGTAAAAGTCTTGTGTCACTATCTTTGATTTGAAAAAGTAAATCTCCTTTCTTAAAATAATATCCTTTTTTTATTTTTGAATTAGAAAGAATTGTACCATTAACTTCAGAGTTAATAGTTGTATTATTGTAACTTAATACTCTACCTGAACTATTAATTTTAATTTTTGAAATTTCATTTTTCGCTGTTTTGAAATTAACAGTGGGTATTTCTTTTTCTATATCTATTGATTCTTTATTTTTTTCAGACCTTATTTTCTCCGCATTTTTTACTCCATATGAAATTCCCATATCATAGCTTATTGAACTAACAACCCCAAAAAGAATAAAGATCACTATACCTGAGATGATAATAAGTATTTTTCTCATTTTTTTATTTTTTAAAATTTAAAAGTTGCAAAAATAATCATTTCATAGATTTAATTTTTCTTTAAAAAGAGTTTTTTTATTGGGTAAAAAAAAACGGACATTTGTCCGTTTTTATATATATACCGTTTAAATATTCGTCTAATGTTTATTGCTTAACAAATCCATCAAAAATTTCTCTTATTTCATCCGATGATGGTCTTGCAGCATCTACTGAAATTACATTTCCATCTGGATCAAACAACATAAACCTTGGGATTCCATTTATGACATAGTCTTTCATGATTTGGCTCTTCCATCCATCAGTTGAGATTAATTGAATTCCCCCCAAATTTTCGTTTTTAATCATATTCATCCATTTTTCTTTTGCGTTTTCCGTATCTACAGAAACACTCATGAATACAATATTTGTATCATGATAATCTTTTTCTAACTGTACAAGAAAAGGTATTTCGTATCTACATGGTCCACACCATGTCGCCCAAACATCAACATATACATAACTTCCTTTAAAATCAGATAAAGAAACCATATTACTATCCTTGTCTGGATAAGTGAAATTAATCGCTGTTTCTCCTATTTTTGGTACGTTTTTTACTTGTTCATGCCTTTTTAAATAATATTCTCTGGCTTGATTCATCCATTCCAGTTCTGCATTAAAGAACTTTGTATTATTCATGTTGATTCTATTAAGTTCTACTATCATTGGATTGAAGAAATTATCCAATGAGGAAGATAGTTCTTCATAAGTGTTGTTAAATACGTCTGGTGAGAATGATGATTCTTCCTGGTAGAGATATTTCCATGCAAGATAGTTGCTTTCTGTAGAGCCTGTATAAGTTATGGTTTCATCAAATTGATTAGTATTAATTGTAATATGTACCGTGTCATCAGGGTTACAATACATTACTGTTGTTTCCTCTCCATGATGAAAAGTTATGTATCCAGAAGAATCTAGAGGGAAGGTTAAGCTAAATCTACCCTTAAAGTCTGTTTTAGCTGTAATAGAAGTATCTCTTGTAAAGAATCTTGCTTCTCTATTTTTCTTGAACTTTATTTCACCTGTAATCACCACTTGTTTAATATACGACGTGAACTCTTGTACATCATTTAATTTTGTTTCTTTCTTAACTAGTTTTGGAAAAATTTCAATCGTTTCTACTGTGTTTTCTTCAGAACTTTTTATTGTTTCCACTTCTTCCTTATCAATATTTATGTACAAAAGTACAGAGATGGAAAGTATGATTAATAAGGTTGTTAGGATATTTGTTTTTTCTTTCATAATATTTATTTTCATCAAATATAGCAAAATTTATTTAATTAAATTATCATTTTTAAGATTACATTTTCCAAAAAGGTATCTGTTTTTAGCGATAGAGTCATAAACTATATCTCTAATTTTTTTTGGAATAATTTTTAGGAGATAGTAGGTTTTAAATTTTAATAATTTCAGGATGTAAATTACGGCATCACTCTTTATTAGGTAATCTTTATTTATCATTACTATTATAGAATCTTCTTCTTTGTTGATAGAGTGGTTCTTAAATAATTTAGATGATACCTTAGAATTTCTCTCCTCCCAAACAATCGAATTATCTGTATCTTTTTCTTTTAAATATAAAGCAATTTTATTACAGAAACCACATTCCGAATCGTATAATACAATGACTTTTTTTGTTATTTTATTTTCCAATACAGAATTTTCCAAATATGTTTGATAGTAGTGTGTCAGTTGTTACTTCTCCAGTAATCGATCCTAAATGGAAAAGAGCTTGCCGTATATTTACAGATAAAAAATCTCCAGAAACACCCCCTTTCATTCCCTTTATAACACTTTCAATTTCGTGTAGAGTTAGTTGTAATTCTTCAAAATGTCGTAAATTAGTTACTATACTTTCATTATCAGAAATAGAAGTTGTATTTACAAACTTAATTAATTTTTCCTTCAGATTTTCTATTCCTTTTCCAGTTTTTGCGGAGATAGAGATAGTTTCCTCATTTATAGATATATTTGGATTTAAGTCTGTTTTGTTTGTAATAATTACTATTTTTTCTGATAGTGTTTCTTTTATTTTCTGAAGTTCTTTAATCTGATTTTCTATGTTTTGAGTTGTGTCTATCAAAAATAGAATAATTTTAGATTGTAGAGCTTTGTCAAAAGATTTTTTAATCCCTAGATTTTCTATGAAATCTGAGGTCTTCCTTATTCCTGCAGTATCAATAAATCTAAACTTAAATCCTTCAATATTTAATTCATCTTCTATGGCATCTCTTGTAGTTCCTGCTATATCTGATACAATTGCTTTCTCTTCATTTAGTAAGCAATTTAAGAGGGTAGACTTTCCAACATTTGGGGCTCCTAATATTGCTACTGGAATCCCATTTTTAATTACATTTCCTAAACTAAAAGATTGAATGAGTTTTTCTAATTCGGATTTCATTCCAAATAATAATTCTTTAAATTGTTTTCTGTCAGCAAATTCTACATCTTCTTCAGAAAAATCCAATTCTAGTTCTATTAAACTAGAGAAATCTATTAGTTTTGTTCTTAAACTTTGTAGTTTTTCCGAAAATCCACCTCTTAGTTGATGTAGTGCAGTTTTGTGTGAGGCTTCTGTTTCAGACTCTATTAAATCTGCAATAGATTCTGCTTGAGAAAGGTCTACTTTCCCATTTTTAAAAGCTCTCATACTAAACTCTCCTGCAGTAGCAGTTCTACATCCTTTTTCTATGAGTACTTGCATTATTTTGTTTTGTATAAAGGTAGATCCATGACACGAAATTTCTACGCTTTCTTCTCCAGTAAATGATTTCCCGTCTTTAAATATACTTACTAGTACCTCGTCAATTATTTTATTTTTTTGTACAATGTTTCCAAAATGTATAGTATGGCTGTCTACATTTAGAAGGTCTTTACTAAATACTTCATTGCAAATTGATATCGCTTTATCACCAGAAATTCGTATTACTGCAATAGCAGACATTCCTCCACCAGTTGTTATGGCACAAATAGTATCTTCCGGATTAAAATAATTCATTTTGCAAAAGTATTTAAAATCCTTTGTAAAATACTATTTTGTAGTAGTTTTGCAACCCAAATAAAAATAATAAACAAAAAATGAGTGTATTAGTAAATAAAGATTCGAAAGTAATTGTACAAGGATTTACTGGATCTGAAGGAACATTCCATGCAACACAAATGATTGAGTATGGAACAAATGTAGTTGGGGGTGTCACCCCAGGAAAAGGTGGGCAAACTCATTTAGATAGACCTGTATTTAATACAGTAGAAGAGACTGTAATTGAGCTAGGAGCTAATACTTCATTAATTTTTGTTCCTCCATCATTTGCTGCAGATGCGGTTATGGAAGCTGCAGAGGCTGGTATTAAAGTAATTATTTGTATTACTGAAGGAATTCCTACAAAAGATATGATCATGGTAAAAGAATATTTATCTGATAAAGATTGTACTTTAGTTGGTCCTAACTGTCCTGGTGTTATTACTCCTGAAGAAGCAAAATGTGGTATTATGCCAGGATTTGTATTTAAAAAAGGTAGAATTGGTGTAGTTTCAAAATCAGGAACTTTAACTTATGAAGCTGCAGACCAAGTGGTAAAAGCGGGGATGGGAATTTCTACTGCTATTGGTATAGGTGGTGATCCAATTATCGGCACGACTACAAAAGAAGCTGTTGAACTATTTATGAATGATTCAGAAACAGATGGCATCATTATGATTGGAGAGATTGGAGGTCAGTTAGAGGCGGATGCTGCTAGGTGGGTTAAAGAAAATGGAACAAAACCTGTTCTAGGATTTATTGCAGGACAAACTGCTCCTGCTGGTAGAACAATGGGTCATGCAGGTGCTATTGTTGGTGGATTGGAAGATACGGCAGAAGCCAAAATGGCTATCATGCGTGAGTGTGGTATTAAGGTGGCGGAATCTCCAGCGGAAATTGGAAAAATGATGGCGGAGTTAATGGAAGTTACGGCATAATCTATTCAAAATAAACTTTATAAAATCCTGCCTTTTTGGTGGGATTTTTTATATTTGAATTTTAAAATTAAAATTATGAAATTATTAGAAGGGCAAACAGTAATTATAACAGGAGCTAGTAGAGGTATAGGTAAAGGTATTGCGGAGATTTTTGCTCAGCAAGGAGCAAATATTGCATTTACTTATCGTTCCTCAGAAGAAAAAGCAAAACAGTTAGAAAAAGAACTTTCTACAAACGGATGCAAGGCAAAAGGTTATAAGTCGGATGCCTCAGATTTTGATGCTGCTCAAAAATTGGCATCAGATGTATTAGAAGAATTTGGTTCTATTGATGTTTTGGTAAACAATGCAGGTATTACAAAAGATGGTTTACTGATGCGTTTGTCAGAGGAAGATTACGATAAGGTGATGGACGTAAACATGAAATCTGTTTTCAACATGACAAAAGCTGTTTTAAGACCAATGCTTAAACAAAGAAAAGGATCTATTATAAATATGAGTTCGGTAGTAGGTGTAAAAGGAAATGCCGGTCAGGCAAACTATTCTGCATCCAAGGCTGCAATTAATGGATTTACCAAATCTACTGCTTTAGAGCTTGGTTCCAGAAATATTAGATGTAATTCTATTGCTCCAGGTTTTATTGAAACAGAAATGACTGAATCTTTAGGAGAAGAACAAATAAACGAATGGAAAAATTCTATTCCTTTAAAAAGAGGAGGTTCTACTGAAGATATAGCAAACGCTACATTGTTTTTAGCATCTGACATGTCGGCTTATGTTACCGGGCAAGTACTTAATGTTTGTGGTGGAATGCTAACATAATTTTATGTTTGGCCTAACTACAGAGTTACCAATAATATATAGCATATTCTGCATCCTATTTGGTGTGATTTATGCTTATTTTTTATACCGAAAAAACAACTTTACTAGTAAAAGTATTACCGCTTTTTTGTTTATTTTTCGTTTTTTGGTGGTTTCTATATTGGCTTTTTTATTACTTAATCCTATTACTAAAAACCTACAAACTACTAATGAAAAACCACTAGTTGTACTTGCTCAAGATGCCTCTGTTTCTTGTAAAAACGATCAAGATTATATGGAGTTTCAGGATTTGAAAGAATCTCTTTTAGATGAATTTGATGTTATAAGTTATCATTATTCGGATGAGGTTAAAGAAGGATTTACTGAAGATAAGAACGGACAGAGTACAAACAGTTCTATTTTATTAGATGAAATTGATTTAAAATATTCTGGAAGAAACCTAATGGCTGTTGTTCTTAGTTCTGACGGATTATATAATGAGGGGTCAAATCCTCTATACCATAAAATTTCAAAATCCGTACCTTTTTATACTGTTGCTCTTGGAGATACATCTGTTATTAAAGATGTTAGTATTTCAGAAGTATTGCATAACGAAATTTCATTTCTTGGTAATATTTCACCCGTAGAGGTGCAAATAAAATCTGAAAAATGTAAAGGTGAAACTTTACAGATAAAATTATATTCAGGAAATAAATTATTACAAACAAAAAGTCACAAGATTTCTTCCAATTCTGATTTTATAAAAACGAGTTTTAAAGTGGAACATAATACTCTTTCTTTGCAAAAATATAGAGTAGAAGTAGATGGTGTAAAACAGGAGGAGTATCTAGATAACAATAGTAATACATTCTTTATTGATGTATTAGATACAAAGTATAAAATATTGATTCTTTCCGATAAAGTACATCCTGATATTGCTGCTTTTAAATCGGTTCTAGATAAAAATCAAAATTATGATGTTGATATAGATTATCTATCTGAATTTATATCTTCATTTGAAGAATATAATCTAATTGTTTCTTTTTATATTCCTAATTCAAAATCCGAGATTACCAGACAACTTAATGAGTCGTCTGTTCCACTTTTACTATTTGTAAATCCTAATTCCATCTCTTTCCTGGAATCTATTTATCCAGAAGGCAAAGTAGTAGGAAAAAACAAAAGTCAGGAGGTTACAGCTAGTTACAATACTAAATTTAGAAAGTTTAATGTTTCCCCTGATTTACAATATTATCTTACTAATTTACCTCCTTTGTATTCTACTTTCGGAAAGTATAGTACTTCTGCTACTTGCGATATTTTAGCTTATCAGAATATTGGTATCCACACTAGTGAAAAGTCTCTTATTTCTTTGGATGAAAATATAAATAGAAAGATTGCAGTTGTATATGCAGAAGGAATATGGAGGTGGAAAATCCATGATAGAGAGGGGAAGGAATTTCACCAAAACTTTAACGAATTATTTTCTAAAATATCACAATATCTACTAATAAAAGAGGATAAAAGTAGATTCAGGATTTCTTATGATAAAAAAATAGAAGAAGGAAAATCATTGGAATTCAGATCAGAATATTATAATGAAAATTATGAGCTTAACAACTCGAAAGAAGTTCGGATAGATTTAAAAAATGAGAAAGGAGAAAAGTTTAATTATATATTTTCTAAATTTCCTAATTCATCTTACTATTTAAATATTCCTTCCCTGTCAGAAGGAAAGTACTTTTTTACTGTAAGTTATAATTCCGGACAAGAAACCAAAAAAGGCGAGTTTAGTATTCTACCAAGAAAACAAGAAGGAAGTATAAATACGGCAAACCATCAGTTACTGTATCAGTTGTCTGAGCAAAGTAATGGGAAATTATTTGACGAGTTTAATGTTTCTGAAATTAAACATGAATTAGTAAGTAGTAATCTCAATAAAAGTATATTACATACTAGTGAAAAAACAAGCTCTATACTAAATAATATTTGGTTCTTTTTATCTTTACTTTCGTTACTTTGTACAGAGTGGATTGTTCGTAAGTACAATGGTTTCTACTAGCTGTTTGCCTGAAATGCTTTCAGTTTTTTAGCGGTTAGTTCCATTGTTAAACATTCATTTGCCACTAAGTTAGTTGTGTTATCATACCATACATATCCATTTTCATCTATAGCTTCCCAAGATATAGTTGTGTAACTACTTTCCGACCAATAAACAGATCCTGTGGTGAAAAATTCATCAAAACAAATAGGAGCTATCTCTGAAGTAAAAAATCCCCCATTATTATATTGTGATCCTATACTATTTCCGTTTATAAAAAAAGTTATTTTACTCAGACCTTGATTATATAAAAATATTCCCGCATCCTGATTCATATAAAACAAGATGTCAGCAGTAAAATCACAAGAATTATTATCTGTATCAGCATTAGAATTATAGTTAATTGCATTTGGGTCAGTACAACCTTCAACTGGAATGGGGTCCGGAAATTCACAGGAATTTAAAGTTATTAACGCTAGGCTAAAAAGTAATATCTTTTTCATCTTTATTTTTTATAAATAAGTTACAAAAATAGTTATTTTTGTACATAAATCAAAATATAAAATATGTCATCACAAGCAACACTAACTTTATCTACTGTTGAACAAGCCCTAGAAATGGGATTAAGAGCAGATGAATTCGAAAGAATTAAAGAGATATTAGGAAGAACTCCTAACTTTTGCGAACTGAGTATTTTTGGGGTGATGTGGTCCGAACATTGTTCATATAAAAACTCTATTGTTTGGTTAAAAAAATTACCAAAAGAAGGTCCTCATATGCTAGTAGAGGCAGGAGAGGAGAATGCAGGATTAGTAGATATTGGTGATGGTTTAGCGTGTTGTTTTAAGATTGAATCTCACAATCATCCATCTGCACTAGAACCTTATCAAGGAGCTGCTACAGGGGTAGGTGGTATTAATAGAGATATTTTTACAATGGGAGCTCGTCCTGTTGCTCAACTTAATTCTTTAAGGTTTGGTAATATTGAGTTAGATAGAACTAAATGGTTAGTTAGAGGAGTTACGAAAGGAATTGGAGATTATGGAAATGCTTTTGGTATCCCAATTGTTGGTGGTGAGGTGTTCTTTGACGATTGTTATAATACTAATCCTTTAGTAAATGCATTTTCGGCTGGGATTATGAAAAAAGGAGATATGATTTCTGCAACTTCAACAGGAGTTGGTAATCCAGTATTTATTGTTGGTTCACGTACAGGAAAAGATGGTATTCATGGAGCATCTTTTGCATCTAAGGATATAACAGAAGAGTCCGCAGAAGATTTACCTGCAGTACAAGTAGGGGATCCATTTCAGGAGAAATTATTATTAGAGGCTACATTGGAGCTTGGTAAAACTGATGCGGTAGTTGGAATGCAAGATATGGGAGCTGCAGGTATTACATGTTCTTCTAATGAAATGTCAGCTGCGGGAGAACATGGTATGGAATTGTGGTTAGATAAAGTTCCTACCAGACAAGCGGGTATGAAAGATTGGGAAATTTTACTTTCAGAGTCTCAAGAAAGAATGTTGGTAGTTGTAGAAAAAGGTAAGGAAGATATTGTAAATGATATTTTTGATAAATGGGATTTATCTTGTGAAGAAATAGGAGTAGTTACAGAAGGTAATAGGGTGAGGTATTTTATGTATGGAGAATTAGTTGCAGATGTACCTTGTTCAGATTTAGTTTTAGGAGGAGGAGCTCCCGTTTATCATAGAGAATGGTCAGAACCAAAATATTACCAAGAATGGAAGAAGTTTAATATAGATAATGTAGAGCAGCCTTCTAATTTATCATTAGTAGCAAAGTACCTTGCTGGGCATGAAAATATTGCATCTAAACGGTGGGTGTATGAGCAGTACGATTCTATGGTAGGAACTGTTAATATGAGTACAAATTCACCTACAGATGCAGGTATAGTAAACCTAAAGGGAAGTAATAAAGCTCTTGCTATGACGGTAGATTGTAATGCCAGAATGGTAAATGCAGATCCGGAAGAAGGTTGTGCAATGGCTGTTGCGGAAGCTGCCAGAAACATTGTTTGTTCTGGAGGTGTTCCATCTGCTATTACTAATTGTTTAAACTTTGGTAATCCTTATAATCCTGAGGTATATTGGCAATTTGTAGGGGCAATTAAGGGAATGAAAAAATCTTGTGAGAAGTTTAATACTCCTGTTACTGGTGGAAATGTAAGTTTTTATAATCAAATGGTAACGGATGAAGCTGAAACTCCTGTATTTCCTACTCCAACAATAGGTATGTTAGGAGTTATAGAGGATAAATCTCATATTACATCTTTAGCTTTTAAAGGAAAGTCGGATTTAATATATATGTTAGGTACTTGCGATAACGATATTTCTTCTTCTGAGTATTTATCTTCTTATCATGGAATAAAAGAGTCTTCTACTCCTAAATTTGATTTAGATATGGAAGCAGAATTACAGAATACCCTTACTAAACTTATTCGTGCGGGAGTTATTGAGTCAGCACATGATGTTGCAGATGGTGGTACATTTATTACTTTATTAGAAAGCGCTATGGTTAACAACTTAGGGTTTGATATTACTACTTCTTCTGAGATTAGAGAGGACGCCTTTTTGTTTGGAGAGTCTCCATCTAGAGTTATTGTTTCAGTTAGAGAGGTGAAAGAGGATAGGTTTTTGGATTTGTTAAAGAAATCAGATCTTCCATTTTCGTTAATTGGACATGTAAGTAAAGGAGAGATAAGAGTGGATGATCAATCTTTTGGTGAAGTGTCAGAGTACAAATCAATATATCAAGATTCTTTATCTAAAAAACTAGCATAAAATAATTTTTTAGAATTTAATTAAATCCTTACCGTTGGTGGGGATTTTTTATACTTCCAACAAATGAAGATTTTAGCTTTCTACTCTAAATCAAAAAACTATATTTGCAAGATAATATTTTTTAGATATCTACATGAGTAATTATAAGGAATACAAAGCTTTAGATCTATCAGAAATTCATAAGACTATTCTGAAAGAGTGGAACGACAATAATGTATTTAATAGCTGTATAGAAAAAGGAAAAGGAAAGCCTACATTTACATTTTACGAAGGTCCTCCTTCTGCAAATGGTATGCCAGGTATTCATCATGTTATTGCTAGAACTCTGAAAGATTTATTTTGTAGATATAAGACCTTAAAAGGATATCAGGTAAATAGAAAAGCAGGTTGGGATACGCACGGATTACCCGTAGAGCTTGGTGTAGAAAAATCTTTAAGTATAACTAAAGAAGATATTGGTACAACTATATCGGTAGAAGATTATAATAAAGCTTGTAGAACGGATGTAATGAAGTTTAAGGGAGAGTGGGAAAAACTAACTAATGAAATGGGATATTGGGTAGATATGGATAATCCCTATATTACCTATAATAATAAGTATATAGAAAGCGTCTGGTGGTTACTTGCCGAACTTCATAAAAAAGGATTGCTTTATAAAGGCTTTACCATACAGCCTTATTCTCCAAAAGCAGGGACAGGATTAAGTACACATGAGTTAAATCAGCCAGGATGTTATCGAGATGTAAAAGATACTTCTGCAGTGGCAATGTTTAAAATTATAGAGGATGAAAAATCCTCTTCTTTATTTACCGGAGAGAAAGAAATTTCTTTTGTTGCTTGGACAACTACTCCTTGGACTTTACCATCAAATACAGCACTTGCAGTTGGTAAAAAAATAAAATATGTAAAAGTTAATACCTATAACTCATATACTGCTGAGCCTATTACTATTATTATGGCAAAAGCATTATTACACAAATACTTTACAGAAGGAATTTCTTTTTCCGATTATAAACAAGGAGACAAACAACTTCCTTACCAAATTGTTGCAGAATATATTGGAGAACAATTAAATGGAATAAATTATCATCAATTGTTACCGTATGCCCAACCATCAGATGGAGATGCATTTAGGGTAGTACTTGCAGATTTTGTTACAACAGAAGATGGAACAGGAATCGTTCATTTAGCTCCTTCTTTTGGTGCAGACGATAATCTAGTTGCTAAACACAATGGTATTGGGTCTTTAACATTAGTAGATGATCAGGGTAGATTTACAGAGCAGATGGGAGAATTAGCAGGTCAGTATGTAAAGGAAGAGTTTTATACTGAATCCGAAGAAAAACCAAAGTATCCTGCAGATGTCCAAATTGTAATAAATTTAAAGAATAATAACAGATTATTTAAATCTGAAAAGTACGAACATTCTTACCCTCATTGTTGGCGTACGGATAAACCTATTTTATATTATCCAATGGATAGTTGGTTTGTAAAGACTACCGATTACAAAAAACGAATGATGGAGTTAAATAATACTATCAATTGGAAACCAAAATCTACTGGAGAAGGAAGGTTTGGTAATTGGTTAGAAAACTTGGTAGATTGGAATCTTTCACGTTCTCGTTTCTGGGGGATTCCTATTCCTATTTGGCGTACAGAAGATGGAGAAGAAGAAATTTGTATCTCTTCAGTTGAGATGCTTCAGTCTGAAATTGAAAAATCAGTAAAAGCGGGATATATGACATCTAACCCACTATCTTCTTTTGAAGCAGGTGATTTTTCAGAGGAGAATTACAATACATTTGATTTACACAGGCCTTATGTTGATGATATTATTTTAGTATCTGCTAGAGGCAAGGAAATGAAGAGAGAGTTAGATCTTATTGATGTTTGGTTCGATTCCGGTTCTATGCCTTACGCTCAATTACATTACCCTTTCGAAAATAAAGATGTATTTGAAAAAAACTTTCCTGCAGATTTTATTGCAGAAGGAGTAGATCAGACAAGAGGGTGGTTTTTTACTTTACATGCTATATCTACTATGTTGTTTGATAGTGTAGCATACAAAAATGTAATTTCTAATGGCTTGGTTCTTGATAAAAATGGAAATAAAATGTCGAAAAGATTAGGTAACGCAACTGATCCCTTCGAAACTTTAGATCAATACGGAGCAGATGCTGCCAGATGGTACATGATTTCTAACGCTCAACCTTGGGATAATCTTAAATTTGATGTAAGCGGAATTGAAGAGGTTCAAAGAAAGTTTTTTGGGACTTTATATAACACTTATTCCTTCTTTGCATTATATGCAAATATTGATGGTTTTACTTATTCCGAAAAAGAAATAGATATTAAAGAACGAACAGAAATAGATAGGTGGATTATTTCAGAACTTAATAGTCTGGTTGAGGAGGTAGAAAATAATTATGAAGATTATGAGCCAACAAAAGTGGCTCGTTTGGTTCAGGATTTTGTTATGAATAAACTGTCAAACTGGCACATAAGATTAAGTAGAAGAAGGTTCTGGAAAGGAGAGTACAATAAAGATAAGGTATCAGCTTACCAAACTTTGTATGAGTGTCTAGAAAAGATTGCAATTATATCAGCTCCAATAGCTCCATTTTTTATGGATCAATTGTTTAAAGATTTAAATACAGTTTCTAATAAACAAGCGTCTTCATCTGTTCATTTGTCTATTTTTCCTAAATCAGAAAAACGCAAGATAGATAGAGAGTTGGAACAAAAAATGGATGTATCTCAAAAGATTACTAGCATGGTTCTTTCACTCAGAAAAAAGGAAAGAGTTCGTGTTCGTCAACCTCTACAAAAGATAATGATTCCAGTTATCGGAGAGCAAATGAAATCACAGATAAATTCAGTTGAGGACATTTTACTTTCCGAACTTAATATAAAAGAGATTGAGTTTATTTCTTCAGACTCATCCATTCTCACCAAACAAATAAAACCTAATTTTAAGACTTTAGGACCAAAATTTGGAAAAGATATGAAGTTGATTACCTCTACAGTAAATCAGTTTACATCTTCTGATATTAAAAAAATAGAAAAAGAAGGTAAATACAATATAAATTCAGATATAACAATCGATTTATCAGATGTAGAAATATCATCTGCAGATATTCCTGGTTGGAAAGTTATTACTCAGGATGGATTAACAGTAGCATTAGATGTTACTTTGTCCGAAAGTTTGAAAGAAGAAGGTTTAGCCAGAGAATTCATAAACAGAATACAAAATATAAGAAAAGAAAAAGGATTTGAGGTAACAGATAAGATAGTTATTACTGTTGAAAAAAATGAATCCTTGGAGAATGCGATAACAAATAATTTATCTTATATTTGTGGAGAAACATTAGCAAATTCGTTGAATGTGGTTGATGTTATTAAAAATGAAAAAATCAATATTGACTTAATAGATAATCTATCGACCTACGTTGAAATTAAAAAAATATAATTATGTCAGAAGAAAAAGTTTGTTATACAGAAGTAGAATTACAAGAGTTTAAAGAGTTAATAGAAACAAAAATTAATACTGCTCAGCAAGATTTAAATTTATTAAAGGCAGCGTATTCTAATGCTTCTGAAAATGGCACAGATGATACATCACCAACTTTTAAAGCCTTTGAAGAAGGTTCTTCTACTCTTTCAAAAGATGAAAACATGAAACTTGCTATGAGGCAAGAAAAATTTATAAAAAATCTTAACAATGCTCTTATTCGTATTGAGAATAAAACTTATGGAATTTGCAGAGTTACAGGAAAATTGATTAGTAAAGAAAGATTAAAATTAGTTCCTCATGCTACACTTTCTATAGAAGCTAAAAGAGCCCAGTAATAACTTTGAAAAAGGTATTTCTTACTTCCTTTATTTTATTATTAGTCGACCAATTCTCTAAGTATTGGGTAAAAACATCGATGCTCTTAGGTGAGGAAATTCGTGTGTTTGATTGGTTTAGATTACATTTTATAGAAAATAATGGAATGGCGTATGGTCTGGAGTTCGGAGGTGAATATGGAAAATTATTTTTAACTCTTTTCAGAATTTGTGTGGTTATATGGGGTGTGTTTTATGTGTACAAGCTGACAAAAGAAACTAAATTTCCAAATGGATTATTGATTTGTTTCGGATTAATTATAGGGGGTGCACTAGGAAATATTGTTGATAGTGTGTTTTTTGGAGAGACTATATTTTATGGTAAAGTTGTTGATATGTTGTATTTTCCTTTAACAGGTGAGTCGTACTTTCTTCCAGATTGGATTCCTTTTTGGGGAGGAGATCACTTTATCTTCTTTAGACCCATATTTAATATTGCTGATTCTGGTATTTTTACAGGAATAGTTTCTTTATTGATTTTTTATAGGTCTTATTTCAAATAAGTTTAGACTTCATCCCTTTGCATATCTCCATATATAGTTCCTTCTATACTTTTTCTGTCTGAATGTTTCCTAAGTTTCCATTTCCACTTTCTTATAAAACCTCCAACATTAAATAAAAAATAAGCAGAAAAAGGAATTTTCTGAAATTTCCAATGCCTTGGTATATCGTATTTATATTTTTCTAGAAACGGACCAAAAACGAACAATGCAAGATTTTGAATGTCTTCTGTATAATATTCGTTTAAATCTTTTTTCTTGCCAGATGTTTTGTTTACAACAGGTAATCCCTTTGGATTTTCTATTCCAGCTTTTACAAGTGCAATTTTATAGTCTTCAGAAATATTCTCGTATCTAATTACATAGTCACAATTGTCTAGGGTTAATCTAGCGAAATTATCAAATGGTTTATTGAAAAACTTTTTAAAATATTCTTGAAAGCTAGCATTATTGTTGTGTATAAAATTAAACCTATCTCTTTGTTTCTTGTTTATATGACCTCCATTTTCTGTAAATAAATTTGGGTTTGTAAAATTCCCTTTTGCATTGGCTTTCATTTTTTCGTAAACGGTTACTGCAATTTCCATAGGGTTCCTAAGTACAGAAAAAATAAAGTACTTTTTTTCTTCTTCAGTAGCAACTTTCAGAAACTCATGATATAATGAGTGTTTTCTTAAATATGGTTTACCTTCATATTCTTTATGCAACTCCTTTGTAATTGCTGAAGAAGCTGAAAATGATAATCCTATAAACAGAAACTTATATTTGTGACTAATTATCATTATTATTTAAAAATTAATATTTTCAAAAATACTATATTTACACACTATGAAGAAATACTTTTTGTTTTTTATTCTGATTTGTAATTCTTATCTGATATTTGTTCAATTTTCAGTTGATTTTTTGGATGGTGATTTTTCCAACAATCTGAGATCTATAGTTGATATTACAAGATTTGAGATTGAGTCTTGTATAAAAAAGTAGTTTTTTTACAAAATTGAAGCCGTCTGAAGAAATAAAAGATACTATACACAACTTACCCAAAAAGGCAGGTGTGTATCAATTTTTTGATGCCACTAACAAAATACTTTATGTAGGAAAGGCAAAAGATTTAAAAAAGAGGGTTTCTTCTTATTTTTCTAAAAAACATGAACACGCTAAAACGAGATTATTGGTGTCCAAGATTAAGCATCTCAAATATTTTGTTGTACCTACTGAAATGGATGCTTTATTATTGGAAAATAACCTGATTAAAAAATACCAACCAAAGTATAATGTTATGCTAAAGGATGATAAAAGTTATCCTTTTATTTGTATTAAAAATGAGTCATTTCCTCGAGTGTTTTCTACCAGAAAAGTAGTTAAAGATGGATCGGTTTATTTTGGACCGTATACATCCGTTAAACTAGTGAGAACTTTATTAGATTTTGTACATCAGTTGTATCCTTTACGAAATTGTAATTTTAACCTGAAGAAAGAAAATATAGACAATAGGAAATTTAAACTTTGTTTGGAATATCATATAGGAAATTGTTTGGCTCCTTGTGAGGGATTCCAATCAGAAGAAAGTTACGAAATTGGAATCAATCATATAAAACAAATATTGAAAGGAGATATTAAATCAGTTAGCTCAATTTTAAAAGATAGAATGCACTATCACTCAAAAAATTTGGAGTTCGAAAAAGCTCAATCTGTAAAAGAGAAATTAAATTTGTTAAATAATTATCAGGCAAAGTCCACTATTGTGAGTACTAAAATAAATAATGTAGATGTATTTACAATTGTTTCAGATGAGAAATCTGCTTTTGTAAATTACCTAAAAATATCTAATGGAGCAATAATACAAACCCATACAATAGAATTAAAGAAACAATTACAGGAAACAGACGAAGAATTGTTGATTTATGCTATAACTGATATTAGACAACGATTCAGTTCTAACTCAAAAGAAATTTATAGTTCTATTCGGATAGATAATTTATGGGAAAATACTAAGATTATAATTCCTAAAATAGGAGATAAATTTAAGTTGATTGAACTTTCCAGGAGAAATGCAAAATACATGCAGTTTGATAAGTTAAAGAAAAAGGAGCAGTTGAGAGAAAAATCTTCAGATAAGAGAATAATTAATCAATTGCAAGTAGATTTAAAGTTAATAGAAAGACCAAGGCATATAGAGTGTTTTGATAATTCAAACTTTCAAGGAGTAGATGCGGTTGCTGCTTGTGTTGTGTTTAAAAATGCAAAACCATCTAAAAAAGATTATCGTCATTTTAATATCAAAACTGTAGTTGGTCCTGATGATTTTAAATCTATGGAAGAAGTAGTATACAGAAGATACAAGCGTTTGTTAGAAGAACAAAAAGAGTTACCACAACTTATTATTATAGATGGTGGTAAGGGTCAGTTATCCTCTGCAGCAAAAAGTTTAAATAAACTAGGATTATTAGGTAAAATAGACATTATAGGAATAGCGAAAAAACTAGAACAGATTTTCTTTTTAGACGATCCTATTCCTGTGTATTTAGATAAACGATCAGAGAGTTTAAAATTAATACAACAAATCCGAAATGAAGCTCACCGATTTGCAATAACACATCATAGAAATAAAAGAAGTAGAAATATTTTTAAAAATTCATTAGATAAAATAGATGGAATAGGTGAAAAAACAACCCAAAAACTCCTTTCTCATTTTGGTAGTATTGAAAAGATTAAACAAGCGTCTGCAGATGAGATCATTCATTTAGTAGGTGAAAGTAAATGCCAAAAAATAATTTTATGTTTGAAAAAAAATACATAATGAAATATATATTTTTATTTCATCTGCAAATAACCAAGTTATTCTTCCATCACTAAACTATAAAAATAATGATAATATATTGATGTGTACAGTATTATTTATTTGAAGAAATTTGTTCAATTTGTTTTTTTGTTAGTTTACCATTTAACCATTTTGAACTAATATCAGCATCATACTTTTTATAGAATTTAATTGCTCGTTCATTCCAATCTAGAACTTGCCAGAACATGCCGTTCATACCTTTTGATTTACAAATTTTTATTGTTTCTTCAAACAATTTAGATCCAATACCTTGATTTCTATATTCTTCTTTTATCACAAAATCTTCTAAAAAGAGAAATTTACCTTTCCAAGTAGAGTATCTTATCCAATAAAAAGAAATTCCTATAATTTCTTGATTCTGTACTGCAACTAAAAATAGATAATTTGGATGATCTCCAAACCCATCCTTTTCCAAATCTTCTAATGTAATAGTAACTTCATGTTCTGAATTTTCATATCGTGCAAGTTCTTTAATTAGTTGTAGAACTGAAGGCAAGTCTTCTTTTACTCCTTGTCGAATTATTGTTATCATACCTGCAAAAATACAAAAAACAAACCCTTGAAATCATTGATGTTTCTGAAAAAAATTACGGAACCTTTCTTAAGTTTTCTACAACTTTTTTATGATGTTTTAAATATATGAATAAGTAGATATTATACCAATTATTTAATTTATATTTGATGCATGAGAAGTTTATTAATATTTGTCTTATTATATCCATTAGTATTATTTTCACAAAATTGTGTTACTAATAATAATGTAGTAAATGCAGATTCAATAGTATATTGCGTGACTAATTCATCTTGTCATGCTAATTGTGATGGTGAAATTTCAATTACTGTTTTTGGAGGAAATCAACCTTATTATTTTGAATGGGGTAGTAGTGGTAATGCTATAGCGAATGATAATAATAGAGATAGTTTATGTGCGGGAAATTATAGTGTTACAATTACAGATAATATAGGAAATCTTGTTGATTTCCGTTCAAATGAGATTGAAGAACCTTCAGAGTTAGGAATTTTTAAAACTTTAATAAATCCAACTTGTTTTGGATTAACGGATGGTAATATTGATGTGACAACTTTAGGAGATTCTCCATTTTCTTGGAGTTGGAACAATGGATTTAGTACTGAAGACTTGTCTGGATTATCAAGTGGCCAATATATATTGACTACAACTGATTCCAATAATTGCTCTAGAATTGATACTTTTAACTTGATAGATCCAATTGAGGTAAGTTCTCAGGTTATTTCTGATACTCTTTCGTGTATTTCTTCATGTGACGCATCTGCTATTGTTATACCTGAAGACGGAATATATCCCTTTACATTTCTTTGGGGTGACGGACAAACATCAGATACTGCTTTTAACTTATGTTATGGAACACATAATGTGATAATCACTGATTCCAATGGATGTTTTACTACTAATACAGTATTTATTGAAAATCCAGACACACTTAAATTAAGTTCAGTTATCACTGACAGTGCATGCTATCAGGTTTGTGATGGAGCAATTGAGGTTTCCATAAGTGGAGGTTCAACTCCTTATAATATAATTTGGCAGTTAAATGCCTCTATCATTGATACTAACACGACAATGCTAACAGGATTATGTCCAGATTTATATTCAATAACTTTTATAGACGCTAACAATTGTTCAGAAACAGAATCTATTATCTTATATGAGAGAGATTCTTTTGTGTTACAAACAACTATTGTAAATGACAGCTGTTTTAATTCTTGTAGTGGTCAAATTGAAGTAAATATTTTAAATCCAGAAAGCGCTCCCTTTCTTTATAATTGGAGTAATGGTATAAATACATCAAATTTGATTTCAGATCTTTGTGCAGATACTTTTACTCTTGAGTTAATTGATTCAAGACTTTGTAGAGATACTTTTGAGTTTATTGTTTCAGAACCAATCCCTATAACACTTGATTCATTCCTTGTATTAAATAATACTTGTTATAATGATGGAAATGGATCAGTATCAGTTAATCTAAATGGAGGAACAGGAACATTAATAACTCTTTGGAATGGGCCTAATGGTTTTAATTCTAATAATGAAGATATTGCAAACTTACATAATGGAACATATACTTTACATATAGAAGATGATTATTCATGTTCTAAAGATACAATTTTTACAATTCAGGAACCAGATTCCTTATTTGCTACATCTAGTGTACAAGATGTAAGTTGTAATTCGTTTTCTGATGGAGTCATTAATGTAAATATCCAAGGTGGTACAATTCCATATTCAATTTCATGGGATGCTGTTTTATCTGACTCTACATATATAGACTCTTTAATTGCATCTGATTATGTTTATTATGTTTCAGATTCAAATGGTTGTCTTTATTCAGATACAACTTATGTTTATCAGCCAGACGAGTTAGTTTTAAATGATTCAGTAACAAATATTCTTTGCAAAGGATATTATACAGGAATTATTGACTTAGAAATTACCGGTGGAATATCGCCTTATTCCTATTTATGGAGTAATTTAGAAGTAAGTCAAGATTTATACAACATACCTTCTGGTAACTATTCTGTAGTCATTACAGATTTAAATCAATGTCAGATTTCAAATAATTTTATAATAACAGAACCTCAATTTCCCTTGACATCTAATATACTTGGAACAAGTATATTATGTTTTGGAGATGCTACAGGTGAAGCCGACTTAAGTCTTTCTGGTGGGACACCTCCATATAATTTCCAGTGGAGCAACTCAGAAATAACAGAGGATATTAGTGGATTATTAGCTGGAAACTATACAGTAACTATAATAGATGATAATGGATGTGATACAACAAATACTGTTGATATATCTGAAAATTCCGAGATAATTTCATCTTATGTTTCACCTGTTTTTACAAAATGCCATGGAGATTCTACAGGAGAAATAAATATTTTGAGCACTACAGGTGGTATACCACCTTATACTTATGATTGTAGTAATGGGTTTTCTACAAATACAAACACAATTATTTTGGCTTCTGCAGGTCAATATACAGTTGTAGTTTCTGATGTATATAATTGTGAGGAAACTTTACAATTTAATGTACAAGATGCACCTGAATTAATATCCTCTATATCTAATACAAATATAGATTGTTATGGTAACAATAATGGTTCTATTGATTTTGCTCCTTTTGGTGGTGTTTCTGGATATTCCTTCTTGTGGAGTAATAATGAAACAACTGAAGATTTAAATAATTTATCTGCTGGAACTTATACTGTTCAGTTAACTGATGCTAATGGTTGTATTATTTATGATACTGCGAGCATTACAGAACCTACAGAGTTAGTAATTGGATCAACAATTCAAAATTCTGTTTGTAATGGAGCAGCGTTAGGCAGTATTGATATTAATGTTTCTGGTGGAACCGGAGGACTATCATATAATTGGTCTAATTCAGAAACTTCAGAAGATTTAAATAATATTTTAGCAGGAATTTATACAGTTGATGTTATAGATGCAAATAATTGTGTTATTTCAGAAAACTATACTATTTCTGAGCCCTTAGCATACTTAGATGTGTTTAATACTTTAGATGTAAAATGTTATGGAGAATCAACTGCCTCTATTGATTTTATCCTAAGTGGAAATACTCCTCCATATTTTTATTCTTGGAGTAATGGAGCCTCTTCTTCAACTATTGAAAATTTAGAAGCTGGATTATATTCTGTGTTAGTGCAGGATGTAAATAATTGTTCAGCAACATTCTCAGTTGAAATTTTTCAACCTGAGGAAGTAATAATTAACTGTTTAGCATTCGATGCTAGTTGTGAAGAAAATAATGACGGTTCTATTTCAGCAAATGTGTCGGGAGGGACAATGCCTTATGCTTATTTATGGTCAAATGGAGATTATAGTTCTGAGTTAAATAATTTATCAAAAGGGTTTTATACTTTAGAAGTTAGAGACGCAAACTCATGTGTATATCTAACAGAAACAATTGAAGTTGGTTTTGACGGCTATGATGGTTGTATAGAAATTCCATCAGGATTTACTCCAAATAATGATGGTATTCATGATGAATGGGCTATATATGGTTTGTATAATTTCCCTGATGTTGTCGTTCATGTTCATAATAGATGGGGACAAAAGGTGTTTTTCTCTGAGGGCTATTCTGTCCCATGGGATGGAAAAAGAAATGGCGTTGATTTACCAATCGCAACATACTATTATGTAATTGAGTTAAAAGATTCTGGGAAAGTGTTTAATGGTACCGTAACAATTAAAAGATGATGAAAAAACTAATATACACTCTTTTTCTACTATCTTTACCTTTATTAGTAACCGCACAGCAAATGCCACATTATTCTCTATACATGTTAAATGATATAGTAATAAATCCATCTTTAATTTCTACTAAATCAGATAATCAACTAGGATTCATGATTAGAGATCAATGGACTGGATTTGATGGAGCTCCTAAAACACAATCTGTTTCTTATTATAATGTTGAGCATGAAAAATTTGGAAGAGGTGTTAGAATTGTAAATGATAATACTGGACCTATTTCAAAGTTAAGTGGGACAATAAGCGGTTCTTATTTACTTCCAATCGAATCTTCTAACAAAATTTCTGTTGGAGCTTCTGCAAATATCTTACAATATAAAATTGATAATTCAGAAATTATATTAGAAAATGATGGTGTTATTGATCCAGCAATGAATGGTGGTGTAATAGACAAGGTGGTTGGAAATTCAGCTTCAATAGGTGTAAACTATTTTTCAGATAAATTTAATATAGGAGCTTCAGTTATTAATGTTTTGAATTCAGACTTAAATCTTAGTAATACAGGAGTAGAAAACACTTTAGTCAATCATTACTATTTAAATGCTGAATATAACATACAGTCTTCAAAAGGATTGGAATTCTCTCCTTCTTTATTAATTAAGAAGATCGGAGCTTCTAATGTTCAAATGGACCTAAATCTAAAGACTTCTATAAACAATACTGTTTGGGGTGGATTTTCTTATAGAACAAATGATGCTTTTATAGCAATGTTAGGATTAAGTTTCTTAAATTATGATTTGGGTTATTCCTATGATATTACCGCAACTAAGATGAGTATTCCTTCATATGGTTCTCATGGAATAGTGATGACTTATAAGTTAAAGCCAAAAGAAAAAGATTCTGACAAGGATGGTGTATTGGATAAAGATGATGGATGTCCTAAGATTCCTGGAGCTCCAGAATTAAATGGATGTCCTGATAGAGACAAAGATGGTATTCAAGATTGGGAAGATGAATGCCCAGATTTTCCTGGACTTGCACTAAATAATGGATGTCCTGATAGAGATTCCGATGGAATTATTGATAAATATGATAGGTGTCCAGATATTCCTGGAGTGCCAGAGTTAAATGGATGTCCTGATTCAGATGGAGATGGTTTGCAAGATGAATTAGATAAATGTCCGTTTGTAAAAGGTTCTTTAAGAAACATGGGTTGTCCAGATACAATTGAGATTATTCAACAGGATACAATTAAGGTTTTTGTTAAAGTACCTTCTTTTATTGATACTATAACAGAAATAACTTGGGATAATTTACCATTATGGGCTGATAGAGTTCATTTTGAGTTTAATAAACATAATCTAGATGAAAACTCTAAAATTATTTTAAATAAAGTAGCTCAGTTTTTAATTGATAATACTGAAAAGAATTTACAGATTAATGGACATGCAGATGAAAGAGGTACTGAAAAATATAATATGAAACTTTCAAAAAGAAGAGCTAATTCAGTATATGAATACTTAATAGGTCAAGGTGTTAATAAAGGAAGATTGTCTGTAAAAGCTTTTGGAGAGTCTCAAAAAGCAAGTTCCTCACATGAAAAGAATAGGAGAGTAGAATTTAAGGTAATTAAATAAGATATTTATTTAAATCCACCTCTGTTCATTAATCCATTGTTTTTTATATCTTGAAGAAGACCATTATTCTTCATTAAACCGTAATCAATACATTCTTTAGGGCCTTTACCTCCCCAAAGAATGATTGTAAGGCTAATTTCATTTGTAATGCCAGTGTTGACAATATATAAGTCGTTTTCTGACTTTGTAAAGAATGTAGATTCAATATCATTACACCAACTTAATTGGAAAGCATGTCTTCTTCCACGAAGATTAAATCTGATAAAAGGACTAGTTGTTTGCCAATTTAATTGTCTAATTCCTGTATTTTCATAATTTGAATTAAATCTAAGTAAACTACCTAATTCTAATAAAGAGTACCTTCCAACTTCTATAGATCCTCCAATTTCAGTTTTCCCCATTATTTTATTTGTAAAAGGCCCTCCAGAATAATATATTTCTCTCTTTGTAAAAATATTCCAATAAGGTATCATTTTCAAATTCCAATCTGGTAAAGATCCTTTATGCTTAGCATGTAAAGTAATTTTTGAAGTAAGCGGATTATTATTAAATCCTTCTGTCATTCTTTGGAATGCAAAACCACTTTCAGTTCTATTATATGAAGAAGTATTTGTATTTCCTTGAGCACTCCAAAGTAATCCAAGTACTAATTTATGAAATGGTTTACTGCTAATTGCCAGATCTTGAATGTTTATTGATGGATCTGGAAGATTATCATAACTCAGTGTAAATGGAGTTAACATGTCTGAAGTAACGATTCCTTCAGTTTGTAAACCATAAACACTCTGACCATAACTAATTGCAGGTTGCGCGTAATGTATTACAGATGCACTGCTACCTTTGCTGAATAAGGCTCTTGTTTTTCCTATTTTAAATAGTCCAGATAAATAAATTTGATAGTCACTTCTTCTTAAAAATATAGTGTTTGATAATAACTCTGGAACTAAAAGATGATCTTCTGCCATGAATGACGCTCCTACACCTATGGTTCTTAATCCAACCCGACCATCATTACCCGCATCAAGACCAATACTAAACTCTGCTAGGGATGTTGTAAAGGGTCTAATTCCTCCAGAATTTCCGTTGAATTCTCCATTAGATGGTATGTTGTAATTTTTCCACTGTTCCCTTCTTATTGAAAGAAATTTTGGATGTCCAGAGGATCCAGTATATGCTGGGTTCATATATATGGAACCGACATCAGATTGAGAAAAAGAAGGGTCTTGACTATAAGAGTCAAAGCAAATGAAAATTAGAAGAAAAAATGCTATTTTTTTCATTATCTCACTAGTGTTATGAATCCAGATTTTTTTCTCTTTCCGTTATCTAATATCCCCAACCAAGGTTCTCCATCATCATAAGCAGCTTCAATTCTCCATACATATGTTCCCTGAGGTACAATACCATTTAGAGATGTTCCTTTCCATCCTACTGTTGGAGAACCATTTTCGTCTAATGCAGTAGTTTCCCAAAGCAGATTTCCAAATTTGTCAAATATTTGTAATCTATATGTTTCTAATGATTTACCTTTTGGTAGAAAGACACTTGATCCAGAACTTGGGTCAGAAGGATATAAGAAATTGGGTACAATTAAATTGTTAAAGTGATCTACCTTTACATCTTTACAGGTGTCCCCTATACAACGATAATCATTTTCAACAAATAAACAGACCTCTAGCCAAGCATCATTAATCAAACTATTATACCAATAGTATCCATAATCTTCTGTTCCATCAAGTTGAATATCATCATCAGGAGAAACATTTATAATATAACTCCCATCTTCAATTTCCCAGCTATAATTATATTGTGGTGGAGAAGCAGGTAATCCATTTGATGTTGTAGTTATGGTACCATCAAATAAATATTTCCCATTCTCTCCAATAAGTGGAGTTACAAAATCTGCAATGGGTGTTGGATGAACAATAATTGAGTTTGGTCCAAAAATATCTGTACAGGATGAATCTGTTGTAACAGTTAAATAGATATCATATGGAGAAGAAATATTATTAAAAGTAAAAAATGTATTTCCATCTTCTGGAGAATTAATTATTTGTTGAACTGTATCAAGATCCCAGTCCCATCTAATAATATTTGTACTAATGCCGTTTACATTATTATTTGGAATAGTAGATAAATCTGTAAAATCAATTAAAATGTCCTCACATTCTTCTGTAATACTTGGTGTAAAATTAGATATAGGATTTGGATTAATATAGATATTGTAAATTGAATCAACTATACAATCATTATTATTGTCTAATTCAATGTTTAAGTAATAAACTCCCGGTAAATTAAAATTATAATTAATAATATTAATATCTTGTGGTTCACTAATCTGAACTCCTTGAAAATTTTGTATGCTATATTTATAATCATAATTAGAGGTTAAATCAAAATAATTATTATAAAAACTAAATTTAACATCTTCACCACATCTGTTAATTGGATTATAAGAAACAGTAAAATCAATATTTGGACTTAGTTTAATGACAGGGTATTTTACCTTAGTTCCTACACATCCAACGTCAGTTTCTCTCGTTAATTTTACAGGTACTCCATTTGGAGAATTAGCAATTAAATTATTAGCAGGGAGGGTCCATAATGGAGGAATCCAACTTCCTCCATTCATATTACCTGTATTTGAATTAAAAAGTCCATTATAGTCAAAAATAGGGTTGTTTAATGGGTCAGTATTTATAGTTGTTAATTGGTGTGTAGGAAAAACAGAATTGTTATCCATTGTGGAATTATCAATAAAAATAAAATCCTCATCTTCACATATGTTTTCAAAATCAAAATCAACAATAGGTAATGGATGAATTTGTATGTCCTGCTGAGGGTTATTTAATGAAGAATTATAAGTACCAGTACAGCCTTCAATATCTGTAACAATAAGTTGCGCACTTACATAAGCCCCTATAGTCGAAATTATATTTTGTGAATAATCATGACCTTGAATAAGTTCGTTAGATAATGGTGGATTGCTAGGTATTTGCTGAGATGTCCCATTTATTGTACCGTCAGAATTATAAAACTCCCAATCAAAAGCGGTAAAATAGTTGGAAGGTTCACCTAAAGTTGATTTGTTATTAAATTCAACAATAAATCCATAACACAATGGTGTGTTAGTAGTAAAATAAGCATTTGGTAATTGATTAATATATATGTCCTCTACAATTGTACTATTACAACTATTATCATCCACAACATATAAAGAAATTGTTTTCCATCCCTGTGAACTGTAGTTAACTAAAGCATTGTCAGTATTACAACATAATATCGTTGGGTTAGAATTTAATCCAAAATCCCAATCCCAATAGTTGATTGTACCTGATCCCAAAATGCTATTATCAGTTATTTGAATATCTTCATATAAACAAAATGATTGATTAGGATCTATATCAATATTTGCTTGAGGATTAGCCCAAACTTCAACAGGTGATGGTATTGTTGAGTTTACACAATTATTATCATCAACTACAGTAACAGAAACTATATGACTAGCAGAGGCATTATTAAACTCAAACTGAGTTGGGTTATCTGTATCATTATAATTAGATACATAATCTCCAGTCGTTAGATCTATATTCCATGAATAATTGATAATTGGATGATTAGATGACGCCGTTAATATTGTTATTTCTTCTTCACAAACTTCAGGCGCTGTAAAAGAAATTGTTGGAAGTTCATGAACTAATGCATATTTTGTGATTTCATCAGAACAACCAGGGTTTTGATCATCAATAATTGTTAATATAACAGGAAAATTTCCTGGGGTACTAAATGCCCAAGTTGCTGGGTTTGAATAAATGTTTTGAGGTCCTAAATTAGGATCATTAAACTCATAATTAAAACTTGTAATATTTGTTCCGGAAATTGGTATAGATGTACTTGTAAAGGTGCTAGGATTTGTTGATGATGGATCTAAACAAATTGGTAGAACATCAAAATTAGCTGTAGGATTACAGTTAACTGTCGCAATTTCAGTTGTAGAAGAATTTGTACAACCATTATCGTCTGTCACTGTCAGATTTACATCATAATTTCCACAATTATAAAAATGTGTAGTGTTTCCATTAAATGGTGATAGAATAATTTCATTTGTAAAATCTCCAAAATCCCAATAATATTTAGTTATAGCACCACTTCCTGGTAAAGAAGAATGTGTAAGGTTTGTAGCTGTTATTAAATTTACTAAGTCCTCACATACAGTTGTTATAGGATTTATTACTGCTGTAGGATTATCCCAAACATCAATAATAATTGAGGTTGTTGATGGACAATTATTTATATCAGTTACATCCAAAGTTATAGTATGTGTTCCTACATTTGATAAATTAATTGTTGCTGGGTTTGATGAAGAAGTTGTTATAGAAGCTGCAGGACTTATTGACCAATTTACACTATTTGATACAAAGTCTGAATAAATAGAGTTGTCCGATACTTGTACTATATCACCTTCACATGCTTCTAGTCCTGTTATTGAAGAGGTAAAGGATATATCTGGATTTGGTAAATTAGAAACAGGTACATTGTCTGTAAAAGTATTTGTACATCCATTATCATCTGTTACTAGTAAACTTACAGTATGTCCAGGTGAGAAATTAGGTGCTCCAAATGTATATGAAGTATTTCCTGGAGGAGAATTAATTGGAGATCCATTAAAATACCACACGTAATCATATAA
>CEVR01170201.1_pt1 | contig 62844 bp, 55 predicted proteins | sample 356541 | NCBI WGS metagenome assembly CEVR01 (sample SAMEA2623734, study PRJEB7988) | marine metagenome | isolation source: saline water (ENVO:00002010), including
TTTTTTTGGTTGTTTTTTCTGCAGATTTAACTCTTTTGCTTATTGCTTAAATCAAATATGTAAATTTAACAAATTATTGCTTTTTATTATTTTAGAGGGCTCGTTTATTACATAATCTTATCTTTATTTAGTTGAATTGTAATTTTCTTATAATAACCAATGGCTTTATTAAAAAAAATCGTTGAACAATCTAGTTTTTATCTTTTAGGTAATCTCATATCTATTATAATTGGTTTCTTTTTTAAAATATATGTTTCTAATATATTAGGAACCGAGGCTATTGGTTTGTATGCTTTAGGGGTTACTATGATTGGTGTTTTAGGTATTTTTTTCTCTTTTGGTTTTGGTAATGGACTCGTTCGATTTGTTTCTAAATATAATGCAACCAATAATTTTCATAGTATTTTTAATTATATAGCCAATACAACTTTTATTAATTTTTGTGTAGTTGTTCCTGTTTCTATTTCTTTTTTTTTATTTCCAGAATTTATAGCTTATAAAATTCTAAATACACCACAAATTGAACCGTTTATTCCCTTGTTTGGTATTATGATGTTTGTTAATAGTTTTTTAGTTATATGTGAACAAATTATACGTGGATTACAAGAGGTTAAGAAAAGCACAATTATTAATACTTTTCTAAGAATCCCTCTAAAAGTTGCTTTAACTATGTTGTTTTTTTCAATGGGTTGGGGTCTTAATGGATTTATTATTTCTGAATTTTTAGCTGCCTTTCTTTCTCTAATTCTGCTGTTAGTTTTAATTAAAAAATCTTTGTCTTATTTTCATCGTTTTGTTTTAAAATTTCCTTTGTTTAATGAAGAAGAAAAAAAATATAGTTTAAATTTATTAATAACTAATTGTGTATATGCGCTAGGTAGTCATGGGGATAAAATTATATTAATTTATTATTTAAGCATTTCTGAATTAGGTATATATTCTGTGGCTTTAACCATAGCTACTTTTGTTCCTATTGTTTTAGCGTCTGTTAATTCTATCCTTTCTCCTATTGTTTCTCAATTATATTCTCAAAACAAACTTAAAGAACTTAAATATTACTTTCAATTAAGCGGTAGATTTGTTTTTATATTAAGCTTCCCATTAATAGTTTTTATTTTTCTTTTTTCTGAGCCAATTATGGCTTTATTTGGAAATGATTTTATAAAGGGTGCAAATTTATTATGCTTAATTATTTTAGGACAATTTATTAATATTTCTATGGGATCTGTTGGTTTAATGCTTCAAATGACTGGCTTAGAAAGACCTATGAGAAATATTTTAGTTACCTCTTCCATCATTTCTTTTTCTCTTTACTTTCTTTTTATTGAAAGTTGGGGTTTAGTTGGTCTAGGGGCTGTTTATATATTTAATAATTTATTTCAAAATTTTGCGTGTACATACGTTTTAAATAAGCGTTTAAATATTTTTATTTATCAAAAAGAATACGTTAAGGTTTTACTGCTTTTTTTAGCTTTAGCTATAATTATTTATGTCTTTTTTAATAACATTATATTTAGTGTTGGTCCTTTTCAATTAATTATATTGTTGTTTTTTATATATCTTATTTTCTTCTTTTTATGGATGGTTTTTTTCTCAAAAAAAGAACTTCCTTTAATATTAAAAACTATTAATTTTAAATCATAAATGAAAAAATATTTATTTAATAAATTAAGTCTTTTTAATAAATTTAAACCCAATAGCGAAAATTCTATTTTATCTATTTTTTTAGATAAAAAATGTTTGTTTTTTCATATACCTAAAACCGCTGGAGTTTCTATTTCAAGGTCTCTTTTTGGAGATATAAAATGGGGACACAGAAATGTAAAATTTTACAAACTGCATTATGGAGAAAAGGTCTTTAATTCGTTGTACAAGTTTTGTTTTGTAAGAAATCCTTACAAAAGATTATATTCAGCATATACATTTTTAAAACAGGGCGGTATTAATAATCAAGATTTATCTTTTTCAAAATCCCACTTACAAGAATATAAAAGTTTTAACGAATTTGTTTTAAAAGGTTTGGAAAAAGAAGAAATTATGAATTGGGTTCACTTCAAACCTCAATATACTTTTGTTTGTGATGAAAATGATAATATTGTTATGGATTTTGTTGGAAAAATTGAAACTTTAAATGAAGATTTTAATACAATTTGTAACCACTTGAATATTGAAGCAGAATTACAAAATCTTAATATAGGTACAGTTAAAAAAAATAATTTTTCTGAAGAAATAAAAACAATAATAAAATTAAAATATCAAAAAGACTTTAATCTTTTTTATCCTGATTTATAGATTTTCTAAGCAACTTATCAATACCTATCCAAATTAATATTATTGGCCAGTAAATTCTGATTAGTTCGGCTAAGGATACTTCTATAAAGTTGAGATTGTTTAATAAAAATATTACTCCTAAAACTATAAATAATATTCCTATACTTTTTCCTTTTAACATATAATTGTCTTTTATGGGTTGGTGTTTAGTCTGGTAATATTCCTTTTTTAAATAAACCTTGTTTAGTTTTGGTTTTTTTTATTTTCTTATTAGTGTTACAATCCATAGATGTAGATTTAGACTGCGAACCACAAGCTGATAAAAACACTATTAACAATATAAAATGAAAAGCTCTTCTCATGTTAAGCAAAGTAAACACATTTAATTTATATTTTCGTTGAATGGGTAGAAAAAAGAAAAATAGAAATATTGAAAAATCCACATTAAAATCTCTTATTACATCTATTCTTCGTCAAAACCCTAGAAAAGCTTTTAATTATAAACAGCTTTCAAAACAAATAGGTGTAGGAGATGAAAATACCAAACGCTTAATTCAAATTGTTCTTGAGGATATGGAACAATATGATTTAGTTGTTTCTGTTTCTAGAGGTAAGTATAAATTAAAAAGTAAATCTACAATTGCTGATGGTATAATAGATATAAATAGTGTAGGAAATGCTTATGTAAATTGTACAAATCTTGATGATGATATATTTATTCATAGAAAATATATTCCAAATGTTGTAAGTGGTGATAAAGTAAAGGTTTCTGTTTTTCCTTCTTTTAAAAAGAGTAAAAAAGAAGGTGAAATTATTGAAGTCATTGAACATAATACCGAACAATTTGTTGGTGTTGTTGAACTCGCTAAAAATCATGCTTTTATACTTCTTTCAAACCCAAAAATACATTTCGATATTTTTTTACCTGCCAAGGAAATAAAGACTATTAAAAATGGACAATTAGTTGTAGTAAATGTTATAGATTGGGGTGATAAAAAGAATAATCCAACAGCTGAATTAAAAGAAATATTAGGTTATCCAGGAGAACATCAAGCAGAAATTCACTCTATTTTAGCTGAATATAATTTCAATAATAAATTCGATAAGCATATAGAAGATGCTGCAAAAAATATTTCTTCAAAAATTACATCTGATGAAATTAAAAAAAGACGTGATTTTAGAAATATTACAACTTTTACTATTGATCCTTATGATGCTAAAGATTTTGATGATGCACTATCCATTCAACAACTAGAAAATGGAAATTGGAAAGTTGGAATTCATATAGCAGACGTTTCTCATTACATCAGTGAAAATGATAGTATTGATAAAGAAGCACAAGAAAGAGCAACCTCTATTTATTTAGTTGATAGAGTAATTCCTATGTTACCAGAAGTATTATCAAACAATTTATGTTCGTTAAAACCTCATAAAGAAAAATTGTGTTTTTCAGCTGTTTTTGAACTTAATGAAAGGGCTAAAGTATGTAATGAATGGTTTGGAAGAACCGTCATTTTATCTAATCATCGTTTTACCTATGAAGATGCTCAAGATATTATAATTAATAAAAAAGGTAAATATGCTGAAGAACTTTTAAAATTGGATTCTCTAGCTAAAATATTAAGAAATAAAAGAATAAAAAATGGTGCTATTTCATTTGAAAGGTTAGAAACAAAATTCAAAATTGATGAAGAAGGTAATCCTATTTCTATTTATTTTAAAGAAAGTAAAGATGCTCATAAATTAATAGAAGAATTTATGCTTTTAGCAAATAGAAAAGTAGCTGAATATATTGGAAAACAATCTTTAACTTTTGTTTATAGAATTCATGATAGTCCAGACCCTGATAAATTAGATGTATTAAGTATATTCTTAAAGAAGTTTGGTTATAATTTACAAACTGAAAATAAAAAGACAATTGCTCAATCCATGAATAAAGTACTAAAAGATATTCAAGGAAGTCAGGAGGCAAATATGATAGAAACTTTATCAATAAGAACTATGGCAAAAGCGGTATATACTACAGAAAATATAGGTCACTATGGATTAGGATTTAATCACTACACCCATTTTACCTCACCTATACGACGTTATCCTGATGTTATGGTACATCGAATTCTACAACATTATTTAGATGGCGGTAAAAGCTTTAATAGAACTAAAATAGAACAACTATGTAAACATTCTTCTGAAATGGAGATTATAGCTTCTAAAGCTGAAAGAGATTCTATAAAATATATGCAAACTAAATACATATCGCAATTTGTAGGTCATACGTTTGATGGAATAATATCTGGAGTTACTGATTTTGGAATTTTTGTGGAAGTTAAAAATACGGCTTGCGAAGGTTTAATAAGACTAAAAAATATACCAGGAGATTTCTACATATACGATGAAAAAAATTATTGTATATACGGAAATCAAACTAAAAGATCATTTACATTAGGTGATTCTTTAAAGGTAAAAATTAGAAAAGTTGATATTGAAAAAAGAGAGATTGATATGGTTATAATAAATATATAATATTTCTAGTAAATAATTATATGTATTTATATATAGACTGTTAATTTAGTTGATAATTATTTTTAATAAAATTATTTAATATGAGTTATTAATGGATACTAACATTAAATTAACTTTTTATTATTTATAATTATTATATAATCAATATTTTATGTTTTTATTAACATTATATATTAAGAATATTAAAGTTTAACCAACAATTATATTTTAATAAAAAAAAACTTTAATATTTGTATTTTATGTTAATAGTATATTAATATTTTTTATATTAAAATTGAGTTTAAAATTAGTAGAAATGCTAAAAAAAATGAAAGCAAATCAAATATTAAAAAGTCAACTAAAATTTATAAAAGTTTTAAACTGTAATTAACAAAAAAACAGTTTTGTTTGTTAATAAGCTTTAAGATATATTATTATGATATTAAATTTTATAAACATTACAAATAAATGAGTAAAAAAATAGGTATAGCATGTGATCATGCAGGTTTTGAATACAAGGAGAGTGTAATATCAAATTTAAAGAGTAATGGTTATACTGTTACAGATTACGGTTGTTTTAGTACAGATAGTGTAGACTATCCTGATTTTGCTCATCAATTAGCTCAGTCTATTGAAGATGGTTCAAATCAATTAGGAATCCAATTTTGTGGAAGTGGTAATGGAATAAATATGAGTGCAAATAAACATCAATCTGTACGTTCAGCATTATGTTGGGAGGTTGAAATTGCTGAATTAGCACGATTACATAACGATGCTAATATATGTACTATGCCAGCACGTTTCATTAGTTTAGAAAAAGCACTTTCAATAATAGATGTTTTTTTAAATACAGATTTTGAAGGTGGAAGACACCAAAGAAGAGTTAATAAAATAAGTTGTTAAATAAGTGTTATGAAAAAAATACTATTTTTTTTTCTTCCCTTAGGGTTATTTGCTCAAGCAAGTACATATTTAGAGGAAGCTCCTAATCTTAAATATGCTAATTCAATAGTTGTAGAAGATTTACAAAGACACATTAATATATTAGCTAGTGATTCTTTACAAGGAAGAGAAACAGGCAAACCAGGTCAGAAGATGGCGGCAAATTACATCGCTAACTTTTTTAAAGAAATAGGCATACCACCTTATAAAAACAACTCTTATTTTCAAAAATTTAAGGTTAAAACTGTTAAACGTTATGGTAAATGGAAATGGGATAAAAAAGGTGTTTTAGACAAAATATTAAATAATAATTATATAAAAGGAGAAAATATTATAGGCTTTATTGAAGGAAGTGATTTAAAAGATCAAATAGTAGTAATTACAGCACATTATGATCACTTAGGAACTAAAGATTCTTTAATTTATAATGGTGCAGACGATAACGGTTCCGGCACTGTAGCTATTATGGAAATAGCTGAAGCTTTTATGTTAGCAAAAAAAGAAGGTAAAGGCCCAAGACGAAGCATACTTATTATGCCGGTTTCTGCTGAAGAAAAAGGTTTGTTAGGATCTAAATATTATGCTGAAAACCCAATTTATCCTTTAGAAAATACAATAGCAAATTTAAATGTAGATATGATAGGCAGAATTGATGACTATCACGATAATCCAAATTATGTGTATTTAATAGGTTCAGATAGATTAAGTACAGAGCTGCATGATGTTAGTGAATCAGTAAATGATAAATATATTAATCTAGAGCTAGATTATAGATATAATGATGTAGATGACCCTAATAGATATTATTATCGTTCAGACCATTACAATTTTGCTAAAAATAATATTCCTGTAATATTTTATTTTAATGGCGTACATGATGACTATCATAAACCATCAGACACTATTGATAAAATACACTTTCCAAAAGTTGAAAAAATAAGTAGATATATATTTTTAACAGCTTGGGAGTTGGCTAATAGAGACGAAAGACCAAGGCTAAATATTTATTAATTAAGAATTAAGATAGAGCGGCTGTTGTTAAATTCTGAAACATAACTACCCCTTTTAAGAAAAGATAAATTTACACTTGATTCGTTATAAGCAGAAAAAACACGCTTTCCATCTAAAGAATAAATAGTTATATTACCCTTAAAAGGAAAAGTTAATTTGTTATTAAAGACATTAAAAGTTGGTTTATTATCTTGATTAAACTCATTTACACTTGAAATATCAGTACAATACACTAATCCCCCTTCTGTACCAATCCAATAACCTAACTCATCTTTTTCTATACACAAAACATAGTTATTGATTAAACCACTATTTTCAGTATTAAAGGTGTTTGTACTTTGAATACCAAACTCATAACTGAAAGAGAAAAAGCCTCCCCCATTACTTCCAATATAAAACAAGTTATCATCTTTATATATAGTGTTTAAACTATTGCTAGGCCAATTATTAAAAAAACCGCTATTAAAAACTAAAAAATCACCGCTCAATAAATGAGAGATTAAACCACCATAAGGAGTAGTTATCCATAAGTTTTCCTTGTCAACTAATATATCTGTAGAGGTATTATCTATTAGACCATTATTAGCGTTATACCAACTAATTGTGTCATTATACAAATAAGCTAAACCACCATTAATAGTGCCAATACACAAAGAGTCGCCCTTAAAAGTCAAGCAGCGCACATTTATAAAAGTTGGTTCTAAAGAAGATGAATCAAGTATAATTGAAATATCATCATTAATCATTTTAAACAAACCATTAATAGTGCCTATATAAGCGGTGTTGTTATCGTCGAAAACTACTTCATTAACATGATTGGTAATAATGCTGTTTTCTGAAGTAATGGTTTCCCATAATACTCCATTATATACAGCAATACCACCTAAAGTGCAAACATAAATATAACCCTCCTTGTCTACTGAAATAGAGTTTACCAAGGGGTGCGGAAGAACATCGGTATAATCAACCCAAGACGTGTTGTCGTATGTATATAAACCCCAGCCAGTACCTATCCACTTAACACCATCAACAATTAGAATGTCGTTTATTTTATTATCAACTAAAATAGTATTTTCTGTAGTGAAGTTTTGCCAATTTTCTTGCGCAAAAAGAGCCCCTAAGGGCTCTAATTGTAAAACTATAAATAGTATTAAAAATTTATTGGAGAACAATTTTTTCAAAAGCGCGTTGATTATTTATGTTTATGTTAATAGAATAAACGCCTTTTGGTAACATAGACCAATCAAAAGACTTATCTAATTTAGATAAAAACCCAAATGTTTTGTTAAACACCTTCTGACCAATACTGTTGTTTAGTGAGATTTCTACCTTACTTTCCGTTTCTAAACTAAGAGATAATTTAACCATCCCGTCTGTAGGATTTGGATAAACACTCATGTCTATTAAAATATCTTCTATAGAGCTACAGTCTTCAACAGTTACTGGAAACAATACAGGATCACATTCGATTGGATCAACAGAAACAACCCAATCATATAAATAATAATAATATGTAGTGTAATCGTCGCCCCCACTATCATTTACTCCTTGACCATAATAAACAGCATTATTTATTGATGCCTTTCCTTCTAGAATATACGGATACGTTAAACCACCATTGGTTCCCGTTCTTTTAAGTTGTGGATTTTCTCCTCCAACATTATTAATATTAAAATCAGCATCAGTTCCAATTTGATAATTGCTTCCTTCAGGAACAGAAAAATTTAAAGTAACCACTTGGGGTTCGTCAGCACAAAAACCAATAAACTCAGTGTGTTCCGCAATCACCTCTCCTTCTTCATTTATTAAAATAAACTTCCTTTCTGCTGGTTCTTCAGTATACACACTTACTGTCTCTAATGTAAATGCGCTTAAAGCGTCAAAAGAAAGAAACCCAATAGCATTTGAACCGCCGCTATAATCAGAGTCTCCTTGATGTTCTTCAGGACCAACCTTATTATCAAAGTAGCTGTTTGTAACATAATAATTAGTACTTTCATTAAGAATAGGAGTAGTAAAATTTTGTCCTGAACCAACTACATTTAAATTTTCATCATACCACGTTACACTATATTCTGATTCAACACTTAGTTCAGCACTTTCGTTTTTACAAACAGTAACTTCCTCTACCGTCGGATTAGATATAGCTGAAACAGCAATAGTTTTTGTTGTAGGACAACTAAACTCATCGCTAGTTACAGTAACTGAATACGTTCCTGACTGATTAACCTCTATTGTTTCTGATGTTTCTCCATTAGACCATAAAACAGAAGTATTGTTTGGGGCTCCAATTGAAAGCAAAACGGACTCTCCTTCACAAATTAAACCTGTAATAGAGCTTGTAATTTCAGGAACATCGGGAACACCGGTTTGTTGAGTTAGAGTAACAGGAAACCACGTATAGTTGTTATCTAAACGCTCTTCAACCATAACCTGAGGCACTTCTAATACGATCGCATAATCACCATTACATGTGCCCAAAGGAATGTTTAAAAACATACCATCTAAATAAGAGCCATATGTGTCGTTATACCCAACGGAAATGCCCTGTGAAACAGGGCTACAATTATAGCCACCCCCACCAAGACCATAGTTTGGAAAACTATCTTGTGACAGCAAATTACCCTCATTGTAAACTGATTCATCATCACGACAGCCGGCATTTTCACTACTACAATTTCCTAAGTCCATTACACAAAAACCAACTTTTGCTCCATCACCAACAATTTCCCACTCCAAAGGGTTTTCCATATTGTTGGGGTCTGGAATACGAAGAGACATAATTGTCCATTCATCAAAATGCATATGACCGTGTGTTGGGTGGTATTCCATAGTACCCACCATAACCTCATAAAAGTCCATACTCCCATCAGCCCTTTTTTGATATATTCTTTGCCATGAGATATGTTTTGGAGAACTACCATCTGGACAATAGCTTGCTTCGTTCCAATCAGGATCATAAACCGTAAAAGTATCAGCGACGCCACCATCATAACATATCATCCACCTATATCCGTCTTTGTCCGCTCCTCTTAAATTTAGCGGACCAGAACCGATATTAGGAGTTCTTGCTCCCACTCTAATCCTTCCCATTGCCTCAACTTCAGGGGTTATTTGAAACCAATTGTCTGGATAATTAATTTCACCATCTTGTAACCCTTCGCCAGGAGGATATTCTTGGTAGTCACCTATACCCCATTGCCACGAAACAGTAATGTCGGGCAATAAATCGCATGCTACTTCATCTGAATTTTCACACTCACAACCAATAGAGTTTTCGGTAGTACATTGAGCATATGAATAGCCATAGCCAAACAATACAATAAAAATGATTGAAGAAATTTTGTTCATAATAATGGTGTTAAACGGTTAAAAATAAGGGTACAAAAATACTAAAATTTAAAATGAATAGAAACAATACAATTTAATTGTCTTGTGCACCTTGACTAATCCACGTCAAAATGGTTTGGATTTCAAACGGGGTTAGATCATTGTTTCCGGGCGGCATTATATATTCAACATTTTCATCAGCCACTAAGCGGTACAAATAACTTTCTTCTGGCTGCAAAACATTGATAAAAGCAACCCCCCCATCATTTTTACTAACACCATTAATCATATTTTCATAAGCAACACTAGCAGGAGCAAGAATAATTTGCCCACCATCTGAACTGTGACAGGGCATACAGCGACTTTCAAAAATAGGGTTATAAATGTCATTGCGAAAACGGACGATTGGGGTTTCTGCCTCAACATCTATAAGGCTGTAATAGTTGCTATAATTTCTTATGTAGTTGCCGCTTGTTATGGTTGACTCCAGAACCATCAGAGAATCGTTTTTAATTATCACCTTATGTTTCAAGGTATCTTGATTATTATATAAAAATAAAGAGTCTAATTTAAACTCAAACAACCCGTTGGTGGCCCCAACAAATACGCTGTCTTTGCTTTCTTCTAAAAAAGTAAAAGAGTACTCCTGTGTTTCATAAAACAAGCTTAAGGTGTCAGGTGACGATATACCGAAAGGGGTCACTTGTTGGTTTAGAATAGCAGTGTCTAACAACAAGGTGTAGACCAAAGAATCTTTTTTCCAAAACTCCGTAGGATAAATATAGGGCTCAACATCAATTAAGCGGTCTTTACTACAAGACATTAGAATACCCCCTGTTAACAAAAGAACCAACGCTAGGCCCCTTATGTTTTTTTTATTTAAAACCACCATACTCTTCGAATATTAAAGCCTAACACAAACTCATAGGGATTCTGATAAAAATCATAAGGCTCAAGAGTGTAAATATTAGACTCCCTTAAATAATAACTATTGCTCATAAACACTTGAAAAACGTGTCCTGCTGTACCAAATTCAAGCCCTAAAGAAAAAGGGTTGTCAAGTGCCGACTCGGAGCGGTTATTTAGTTTGTGAGCGTATTCAAACAATATAGCGCTACCAAACGAATATTGAAAACGACCGCTAAATGGAACAACGAATGTAAAATGGTCTTCTTTTAATCCAAAAACAAGGTTTTTATACACTACTGTTGGGCTTAGTTGTAGCGAGACCTTATCGCTAAACCTCCTAGAAAGGATAAGTTCCGTTGTGTAGCTTACACGATGAGAAAACCTATTTTCAAAAGGGGTTGTGCTGTCTGAGAAAAATGCATTTGGGCCAAAATCTTTAAACGGCTCAGTGTTTATTCCTGTGTTGTTAAAAATTGCAATGCTCAAAGGCGAGCTGTTGTCGGCGGTTTGTCTAAGCAAGACGTACTTACCCTCAACATCAATGGTTTTGCCAATTTTAGTTCTTCCCACCCCCACATAAAATCTATCGTTTAATTTATAGGATAATGAAAAGCGAATGTTTGCAGGGCTATCAAAACCCAAAAAGTCTTTATATAATCTATCATCAAGACCAATTTTACCAAAACGATGCATAATGGTAAAATCAAAACCCTCTGGAATTACAGCCGTTTGAGCATTTATTAGCTGCTTGTTTTTAAAAGCGGTTACATACTTTTTTTCTTGTGCCATAACATCCAAACACAACAACAATAAACCAAGAATAACAAATTTCCTCATTTACTTTACGCTTAGGGTTCTTATATAGTTTATCAGCTGCCATCGCTTTTCTTCGTTCAGAGAGTGCTTATAGGGCACCATCATACCCTTCCCGTTTGACAATTTCCAAAACAACTCTCCATCGGTTTGTTTTTGTAGGTCAGCAGAAGAAAAATCATTAGGCTTTGGCTTAAGGTTGGCAGAGGCAGGCCCATCACCCTTCCCATTTTTACCATGACATGTCCAACACAAGCTAGAGTATAGCGCACGACCTTTTTGTGCCGCTATTTTATTACCGGCATACGGGTTCTTTATTTCTTTTGCCGAATCTGGAGCACGCCACGAATCTTGAGCAAAAGAGCTCAATCCAAACAACACAAATGAAAGCACAAGGAATAATTGCATATAAAAACAGGTAAAGGTACAAAAATACGACCTTTTGTTTTACAAGTCGAATTTTATGCCTTGAGCAAGCGGCAGCTCATCAGAATAATTAATAGTATTAGTCTGACGGCGCATATATATTTTCCAAGCATCAGAGCCAGATTCTCTTCCGCCACCAGTTTCTTTTTCACCGCCAAAAGCACCGCCTATCTCAGCGCCTGAAGTTCCAATGTTTACATTTGCAATACCACAATCAGAGCCAGAAGAAGCCAAAAACTTTTCAGCGTCTTTAAGGCTTGAGGTCATAATAGCCGAAGATAAGCCCTGCGGCACATCGTTTTGTATTTCAATAGCTCTTTCCAAATCACCGGAATACTTAATTAAATATAGTATCGGAGCAAAAGTTTCGTGTTGAACGATATCAAAATCATTTTTTGCTTCAGCAATAGCAGGCTTTACATAACACCCACTTTCATAACCCGAGCCATTTAGGACACCGCCATCAACCAAGATTTTACCACCCTCTTCAACAACCCTGTTTAGTGCGTCTTGATATAGGCCCACAGCATCTTTGTCAATTAACGGCCCAACGTGGTTGTTTTCGTCTAGCGGGTTTCCAATTTTAATTTGTTGGTATGCGTTGACAATAGAGTTTTTAACAGCATCATAAACGGATTCATGAATAATCAAACGCCTTGTTGACGTGCATCGTTGCCCACACGTTCCGACTGCGCCGAATACAGCGCCAGGAACAACTATCTTTAAGTCAGCGGTTGGCGTGATTATAATAGCGTTATTTCCACCAAGCTCTAATAGCGACTTGCCGAAGCGACGCGCTACCGTTGCCCCTACTATTTGCCCCATTCTTGACGACCCTGTTGCAGAAATTAATGGTATACGCTTATCGTTGGTCATCATTTCGCCAATTTTGTAGTCACCAGTCACTATACAAGAAATCCCTTCTTCCAAATCGTTTTCTTTTAAGACCTCAGCAACTATGTTTTGACAGGCTACTGAGCATAACGGTGTTTTTTCAGATCCTTTCCACACACAAGTGTCACCAGCTATCCACGCTAAAGCGGTGTTCCAACACCAAACAGCTACCGGAAAATTGAAGGCAGAAATAATACCGACCACACCTAGAGGGTGATATTGTTCATACATCCTGTGGCCAGGGCGCTCAGAGTGCATAGTTAAACCGTGTAGCTGTCTAGATAATCCAACTGCAAAATCACAAATGTCAATCATCTCTTGAACTTCTCCCAATCCTTCTTGATAAGATTTACCCATTTCATAAGAAACTAGCTTTCCTAAGGCTTCCTTGTGTGTTCTTAGTTTTTCTCCGAATTGACGAACTATTTCACCGCGTTTTGGAGCAGGGATTGTTCTCCAATTTTTGAATGCAGCGGCAGCGGCTGACACAACTTTTTCATAATCATCACCGCTACTACACCTTACTTTACCAATTAGTTTCCCGTCAACAGGAGAGTACGACTCTAAAAGCTCTCCGCTAGAAAAACAGTTTTTTCCGGTGGAGCTTCCGTCGTTTATTGTCTTTAGGCCCAACTCATTCAAGGCCTCTTTCATTCCAAAAATTTCATTCATTATTTTAATATTATTTATGATAATAGTTTAAAAATATCGTTTCCGTTTGCATACAACACTAGCCCTAACAACAATATTATCCCAATTGTTTGCGCATATTCCACTACTTTTTCGTTAGGCTTTCTTTGCGTAATCACTTCATACAGCAAAAACATTACATGGCCCCCATCTAATGCGGGGATTGGCAATAAATTTAAAACGCCAAGCATTATTGATAGAAAAGCAGTTAACATCCAAAAAGCCTGCCAGTTCCAAGTTTCTGGAAAGATACTTCCAATAGAAATAAAACCACCAACTCCCTCATAACCCTTTATTTCATTGTCAAAAATTAGGTTAAATTGCTTTAAATATTTTAAACCAACATCAAATGAGTGAAGCAACCCAACTGAAAAGCTTTCAAAAAACTCAAAAGATACATGGCTAGATTTTGCAGCAAAACTAGCTTTTTGATAAACACCAATTAAGCCACTTGAATTAGGAACAACAGTATCTGTTAAAAGCGCCCCATTTCTATAAAATTCAATCGAAACAGGGGTGCTAGCATTTTTTAAAAAAACATCTTTAAACTGATCAGCATATTTTAACCTGCTACCATTTGCTCCCACTAAACTATCATTTGTACTAAGAACAGGATAAGAGCTAGAGCCAACAGGGACGCTATCAACCACAAAGAATCTCCTAGGTAAAAGGTGGCTTTGTCTTTTAGAAATAAGAGTTTTAATATGTTGTTTTGTTATGGGAATGTCAATAAGATTGCCGTTGCGACTGACACGAACAAAGCTAGGCATTTCCAAAATTAAACTGTTTCGAAATTCGGAAAAATCACTAACGGCCACGTTCTCAACAGAAATTAATTTGTCTCCATTTTCAAAACCAATTTGTTTGCCAACACTAGTAACCTCTACCCCGTGCTTATTTATTTCTTCAATAGGAAGCGTAGCCTTCCCCCAAACAAAAAAAACCGCTGAATATATAATTATAGCTAACAGAAAATTAACAACAACACCCCCAACCATAATAATCAGTCTTTGCCAGGCAGGCTTAGAGCGAAACTCCCAAGGCTTTGGGGGTTTTTTCATTTGTTCTTTGTCCATAGACTCATCTATCATTCCAGAAATTTTGACATAACCACCAAGAGGAAGCCAGCCTATGCCATAAACAGTGTCGCCAATTTTCTTTTTAAATAACGAGAACCAAGGGTCAAAAAAAAGATAAAACTTTTCTACACGAGCCTTAAATATTTTGGCGGGAATGTAGTGACCAAGCTCATGTAAAATCACTAGTATTGATAAGCTCAAAAGAAGCTGTCCTGCTTTTATTATTATTTCCATTTATTTAATTAGTGCGTTAGCTAAAGCCCTGCTTTCTTCATCAGAAGAAACAAAATCATCAAACGTTGGGTTTTGTACAAAAGTACTCTTTTCCATACAATCAGCAATAACATCAGACATTTCTAAAAAGCCGATTTTATCATTCAAAAAAGCATCAACAACAACCTCGTTGGCGGCATTCAAAATACAAGCCATATTACCGCCTTTGTTCATTGCGTCGTAAGCAAGAGCTAGGTTTTTAAATGTTTTGGTGTCAGCTTTTTCAAAGGTTAAGCTAGGGTAGTCCACGAAATTAAAACGAGGAAACCGCGAAGACTTTCTTTCAGGGTAGGTTAGGGCATACTGTATGGGTAGCTTCATATCTGGCAACCCCATTTGAGCCTTCATAGAACCATCAGTAAACTGCACAATTGAGTGAACTATAGACTGCGGATGAACAACAACCTCTATTTGGCTGCTTTTTAAACCAAACAACCATTTAGCCTCAATAACCTCTAGCCCCTTGTTCATTAGACTGGCAGAGTCGATAGTAATTTTTGCACCCATATCCCAGTTTGGGTGTTTTAGGGCTTGTTCTTTTGTGACGCCCTTCAACTCATCTTTCGTCCAGCCCCTAAAAGGCCCTCCAGATGCAGTAAGGTATATTTTTTCAATAGGATTATGAAACTCACCAACTAAGCATTGGAATATAGCCGAATGTTCAGAGTCAACAGGATAAATGTTCACCCCGTTTTTTCTCGCTAAATCCGTAACTAATGCGCCTGCCACCACCAAAGTTTCTTTGTTTGCAAGAGCGATGTTTTTCTTGGCTTTTATGGCGTTTATTGTGGGTTTCAATCCAGAATAACCAACAAGCGCGGTTAGGACAATGTCTATATTTTCCATTTCTACAATCTGTCCCAAAGCTTCTTCCCCAGAATAAACTTTAATGTCTAGTGGTGAGAGCGCATCAAAGACCTGTTGGTATTTTCCGTCATCTACAATAACAACAGCATTAGGCTGAAGCCTTATAGCTTGTTTTATTAGTAAGTTGTGATTGGAATTGGCGGTTAGCACCTCAACACCAAACATATCCTTGTTTGATTCTATAACTTCAAGAGCCTGAGTTCCTATTGAGCCAGTTGATCCTAGCACAGCGACGTTTTTCTTGTTATTATCCATCTAAAAATTTGGTTAAGTAATTGGCAATTTTACGATTATTTGATAAACGAGGAGGTTTGTTTTGGCCGCCCAGTTTACCCATTGATTTCATATAACTATAGAAGCCCCCCTTTTTAACCTTTGATATTACCAAAGATTTTAATACACCCCCTTTAATTAAATCTTCATAATAGCTATTTTGTTTCTCCATTGCTTCGTTTAGTTTTTTAGCAAAGGCCTTTTCGTCTTTTGGTGGGCGATTAAACTCTATAAACCACTCGTGGTATGGCAAGCCCCTTTTTGGGCTTATTGTTGGAGCTACGTGAAACTCACCAACACTAGCCGGATGACTAATAACGGCTTCTTTCATTGCCTCTTCAACTTCTTTTGCTATTACATGCTCGCCAAACGCCGAGGTGTAATGATTAATCCTTCCGCTTACCACTAAACGATATGGTGCAACAGAAACAAACCTAACCACATCGCCTATGTTATACGCCCACAAACCCGCGTTTGTGCTTAAAATAATGACATAATCTTTTCCCAACACAACATCGGATAGAGAAACTCTTTTTGGATTATCATCAAAAAAATGGCTTGACTCGATAAACTCATAAAATATTCCATGATTAACACAAAGCAACATTCCGGTAGAAGAAGGCTTGTCTTGATAAGCAATAAAGCCTTCAGAGGCGGGGTAGGTCTCTAGGCTATCTACTTTTTTCCCCACCAAATCTAAGAAACGACTTTTATATGGCTCAAAGTTTACGCCCCCATAGATAAACAAGCTATAGTTAGGAAAAACGTCTTTTATTTTTTTATTTGTTCTCTTAACTATTCTTTCGAAGTACATTTGTACCCAAGGAGGAATACCGCTTATCAACGTCATGTTTTCGCAAAGAGTTTCATCAACGATAGCATCTATTTTTTTTTCCCAATCATCAATACAATTAGTTTTAAATGAGGGTTTATTGTCTTTAGTTAAATACCACGGTATGTGGTGAGCAACAATTCCAGATAATCGACCTATAGGAGAACCCTTTCTGTAATCTAGTTTAGGACTACCCTGTATAAAAATATTTTTGCCGTTTAAAAAATCACCACAACGAGTTTCGTTAATATAACTTAAAATAGCATCTCTAGCACACTTTAGGTGGTAGGGCATAGAATCCTTAGATATCGGAATATATTTAGCGCCTGAGGTTGTCCCTGATGTTTTACAGAAATACAAAGGACGGCCCGGCCATAAAACACATTCTTTTCCACTTAAAATAGACTCAATATAATGCCTATGACCCTCATAATCCCTTACAGGAACCCTAGACTTAAAGTCCTCATATGAAACAATATTATTAAAGCCATGTTCTTTTCCAAAAGACGTATTAGACCCCTTAGATATTAAATTTTTAAAAACCTTTTTTTGAGCCCCTATAGGGTTTTTAATCCAAAATTTGTTTTGTTGTGCCATTAGGCGAGCATATAAAACACCAAAAAAAGACTTTATTCCCATAATTTAAAATAAGATATATTGTTCGGGATCAACAGGCTTGTTGTTGTGCCATAGCTCAAAATGCAAATGAGGCCCAGTGCTCCACTTTCCTGAATTGCCAATAATAGCAACAGCCTCACCAACCTCAACCGTTTCTCCCTGTTTTTTTAGTAAAACAGAGTTGTGCTTATAAAACGATATAAGGTTGTTTTCGTGCTGTATTGCCATAACATGACCAGTTTCAAATGTCCACGAAGCGAAAACAACCACACCGCCAAGCACACTCTTTATTAATTCTTTCTCTTTAGCAACAACATCAACACCGTAGTGTTTTTCATCAATATTAAAGGATTGGGTTATTAGCCCCTTAACTGGAGTAAAAAACAATATTTTTTCAATGTTTTGATTGTCAACGTTGGTGTATTCAAAAAAATTAAACCTCTCCTCTGACTCAACCTGAATTCTTAACAACGAGTCTTCGGGCGCTTTATCAACAGCAGTGTTTTCTTGCGCTGTATTTGACGGAGACACTGGAGTTAAGCTTGTGTCAATACCCCGACCCTCAATTATATTTTTTATATTTTTAAGATAAGTATCGCGATTAGACAGCTCGTTGCTTAAGGAGTCAGACAACACATTAAGAGCCACCACCTGTCTTCTTATTTCTGTGCTAGTATAGCCAGGGATATATTCCTTGAGAGGGCTAAAAGCAATTACAACAGCTGTGCCAAGCATAAGAAAGGTTGTTATTACACAAGACAAAATAAAAAGGTTAAGTTTTGAGATATTGAAGGATAAATACTCTTCAAAACTTTCGCTATTTAAAATAACAAAACGATACTTAAACCTCCACCTTTTTAAAAAAGAATTATATTTTTTGTGACCCGACATAAACAATACAAATATCTTAAAAATTTATCTTAACAGCCTTTTGTTTTTTATTCAAGAAAATAAAATAATTTTGCATCACATTAGTTATTGCTTTTATGTTCGTCAAATCAACAGTATTAATAAAAACATTTTTGTTCTTATTTGCCATGCTTATTTTTAGTTCTTGCAAAACTACAAAGAATAGGTTTTTAAACAAGGCCTATCACAAGACAACAACAAGATATAATTGGTATTTTAACGCACTTCAAAGCTTTAATTCTGCCGTAAATAAAATTGAAAGCACACACAAAGACGACTTTAATGAGCTCTTAACTATATATCCTTTAGGCACTGAAAAAGACGCGCAGTCTGCTGCCCCCCAATTGGACAAAGCGCTTAAAAAATGTGCTTTAGCAATTAGTAAGCATTCAATGCTAATAAAAGGCCAAGAGCATAACAGTTGGATTGATGATTGTTACCTGCTTATTGGAAAGGCTTATTTTTATAAAAAAGAATATATAAAATCTATAGAGGCATTTCGCTTAGTTAATCGACAGTTTGAAGGCCAAAACTCTTCTTATGAAGCAAAAATATGGCTTGTTAAAGCATTTACGGAAACTATGGAATTTAGTTCTGCAGAGCTCGTTTTAGAAGATGTGCTTTCTGACGAAAAGTTTCCTATAAAATTAAACAAAGACCTTGCTTTGGCGGTTGCCCATTATTATATAAAACAAAAAAACTATGACCCTGCGTTCAGCGAATTATTAGAGGCAATATCTCTAGTCAACAAAAAAAGAGAAAAAGCACGCTATTTATATATTTTGGCGCAGCTTCATTTTAGCCAAAAAAACTATTCTGCTGCAACCGATAATTTTTCCAAGGTTGTTCGTATTAGTCCGGACTATGAAATGACATTTAACTCAAAAATTAATAGAGCACGCTCTTTTAATACCTCTTCAATAGGATCGGAACAAATTGAAGGCGAACTACTAAAGATGTTAAAAGATGACAAAAACAAAGAGTTTTTAGATGTTATATACTTTGGTCTAGCAGAACTATCTAACCGACAAGGCAAAATTAAGGAGGCAAGCTCTTTTTACGCCAAATCCGTAGGCACAAGCATCAATAATGACGCGCAAAAAGCGCTGTCAAGCCATGTTTTGGCAGACATTTATTACACCCAACAAAACTATAGAAACTCTCAGGCGTATTACGATACAGCGGTAGCCTTTATGAGCGCTAATAACGACAAGTTTGAGCTGGCTTCTAATAGACAAAAGACCCTTACAGAGCTAATAACCAACCTTAATATCATTAAGCATCAAGACAGTATACAACGCGTAGCCCTTATGCCTGAAAATGAACGCCTGGCTTTTATTGATAAAATTATTCAAAAGGTGGAGGAGAATGAGAAACAGCAAAGGCAATTAGAAAACTCAAGAAGGTTGGAGAATAATTTTTTTAATGATCCAATAAAAAATAATAGCTTTAATAGAATGAATCAAAACAGAGGTGGTGGTTGGTACTTCGATAACCCCAACACACTAAGCTTTGGTCTTTCAGATTTTTCTAGAAAATGGGGAAACAGAAAACTAGAAGACGACTGGAGAAGATCAGATAAAACAACAACATCAGTTGAGGGCGCTGTTGCTGACTCCTCGATTGAAAAAAACTTTGATCCCAAAAGCAGAGAGTCATATTTAAGAGAGCTGCCCTTGACCATCGAGGATATAAGCGAATCAAACAACAAAATAGTTTCAGCATATTTCAATGCGGGCCTTGTTTACAGGGAAAAGCTGTTTGACCTTTCACAATCTATTAAAACATTCAAAAAATTAAACGAACGCTTTCCAAAAAATACAAACAGACCAACCGTATTATATTTATTGTATAGACTAAATAAAGATTCAGACAACATCTTGGAAGCAAGCGAATATAAGAAACTATTGATTGAAGAATTCCCAAATAGCGATTACGCCAAGCTAATTAATAACCCAGACTATGCTGACAAGTTAAGCCAATTAAATAAGGAGTTAAATCAACAATACGAAAAAGCCTACCAGTTATATGTAGATTCCCGCTTTGAGGACTGTATATCTTTGTGTAATTTTATTAATCAAAACGACCAGTCTAACTTTTTATTTCCAGACTTCGAGCTTTTGAAAACCATTGCAAAAGCAAGTCGAATGAACAAGAAAGAATACATTGGAGCGCTATCACTTATTGAAAAAAAGTATCCACAGCACAGCGTTTCTAAGTCTGCAAAAGAAATATTATATTATTTACAACAGCAGGAAATAGAAGCGTCAAGCACAAAAACAACAAGGGCTACATATCTTTATAAGCCAGATGCAGGTCATTATTTTATCCTTTTATTTAAAGAGTTCGATTTAGAGGTTTCGATTGCTAAGTCGACATTTTCTAATTATCACGCAGAATACTATCGTTTAGAAAGGCTTAATGTAAGCGATCTGCTTTTCGATGAACACACACATATGATTACAGTAAGAGAGTTCCCCAACAAAAGTAGAGCAATGTCCTATTACAAGTCTTTTGTTGAGGGTGATGTACGAGGGGTTTTTGGCGAAAATTATGACGCCTTTATTATCGCAAGTCCAAATTTTCCAACATTTTTCAAAAACCGAGACATTGACGGATATAAAAAAACCTTTGCCCAATACTATCTTGAACATTAATGAAATCAAGTTTTTGTTATATTTGTGTAACCAAAAACAAATATTAATGTTTTCACAAAAAGAAAAAAATATGGCAAAACCACATGACAACTCAGGAGTAGTAAATTTAATTGGCGTAGGAACAAATATAGTTGGCGAAGTTACTTCTTCAGGCGACATTAGGGTAGACGGCACCTTATCTGGTGCAATTAACACCAAGGGAAAAGTCGTAATAGGCTCAACCGGAATGGTAGAGGGTAACATTAATGCTTCAAACGCAGATGTCTCTGGAGAGCTTAAGGGGTCTGTTTCGGTTACTGAGCTGTTGGTTTTAAAATCGACAGCTAAGATTGACGGCGACATAGTAACCAATAAGTTAGCCATTGAACCTGGGGCTTCTTTCACAGGGTCTTGTAGCATGGGCGCAGTCATAAAAGACATAAACCATGTTGGAAAACAAGAAAAACAAGAAAAAACAGCCTAAACGGTTTATTATTCTTGTTGCTGTTGCCTCACAGATGGGAATAATCATCTTTTTAGGCGCCAACCTGGGTAAATTTTTAGACGCTAAATACCAAACTGAAAAAGCTTGGTTTACCACTGCATTAACCCTTTTTGCCCTTCTTATATCTTTGTATTCTGTTTTGCAGACCCTCAATAAACTTAACAATGACGACTAGTCGTTTCATTCTTTCTTTTGCTGGTAAATTAGGGCTTGTTTTAGTCTGTGTGTGGCTGATGCATTACCTGGCTTTTGAGCTGCAAGACATTCGGCTTAATCTAAAAGTTTGGGCTTTTACTTACCTCAGCAACTTTTTATTGGCAGCACTTGCCATTTTGACGATATATAAATTTAGAATCAGCCACACCGCAAGTTTGGGGTATATTTTTTTAGCAACAAGCCTACTAAAACTGATTGTTTTCCCGCTTTTCATACAGCCCATCTTAGTTGAACAATGCCCTAACTCAACCCATGCTTTTCTCTTATTTTTTATTCCTTATTTTATGGCTCTAATGGTTGAAATAAGTGTTTTAATAAAACTACTCAACCAACTCTAAACTTCTCGACAACAAGGCGTTAAAAAAACTTTAAAATATTTCATCATTTTATTTTTAGAATGAACATTAATATTTAGTTTTGCAGCGAACTCTTTAATAGCAGTTATTTGCGGACGAATGAGAAGAAAATTTAATTTTTTAGCCTTACTTTTTACACTAGCAATTTCAAGTGTAACTTTTGCAAAATCTGACAACACAGACCATAAAGACACCCCAGAAGAGGTAAAAGGCTTCATCAAGCATCACTTGAAAGACGCCCACTATTTTGAGCTTTTTCATGGTGCAAAAATGCCCCTACCAATTATTGTTTGGGACAACGGTGTTCAATTTTTCTTGTCTTCAGACTTCAAGAAGGTTGAGGTTAAAGAGGTCGCGGCACCCGATTCAACCATTACTTTTGAGCCGCTTAGCGAGAGCGATTCTGTAGCCAAAGAAAGTACAGACTATCTTTATGAGTCTAAGAGTTCTAACTACTCTATTTTTCACGGTAAAATAGTGGCAGCAAAACATGGAGACATGCTTCTTAAACTTAACTCAGACGGTAAGAAAAAGCTAGTCAGTCATTCTTCCTTGATTGACTTTTCTATTACAAAAAACGTTTTAATGACCTTGTTGATTTGCGTTATAATATTCTTTCTTTTTACAGGCTTATCAAAGTCTTACAAGAATGGGCCGCTCCCAAGTGGTTTTGGTAGGTTGTTAGAGCCACTCGTTTTGTTTATCAGAGACGATATCGCTATTCCTAACATTGGAGAAAAGCATTACAAAAGATATATGAGTTATTTGCTAACGGTATTCTTTTTCATCTGGATTGTGAACCTAGCTGGAATGACACCCTTAGGAATTAATATAACAGGAAACATAGCCATCACATTTTCGTTGGCACTGATTACTTATTTAATCACACAATTTACAGCAAACAAAAATTATTGGGGACACATCTTTTGGATGCCTGGCGTACCAGTACCAATGAAATTTGTTCTTATGCCTATAGAGCTTTTAGGAACAATCATTAAGCCATTTTCTCTAATGATACGTTTGTATGCTAACATTACAGCGGGTCACGTGGTGTTGATGTCGCTTATTGGTTTAGTGTTTTTCGCCTCCAATCTATTTGCTTTTGGATCATTTTTTGGATTAACACTATTCTTAGGAGTTATTGAATTGCTTGTGGCCTTTTTACAGGCTTACATATTCACTATGCTAACAGCGCTTTATTTCGGTGCTGCAGTAGAAGAACATCACGATGAACATTAAGATATTAACTAATTATTAACTTTAAATTTTTTATTATGACTATTCCAAATATTGTAGGAGCGGGATTAATTGTAATCGGTGCAGGTTTAGGTATTGGTAAAATCGGTGGCTCTGCCATGGATGCTATCGCTAGACAACCTGAGGCGACTTCAAAAATCCAAACAGCAATGATTATTGCTGCTGCACTTATTGAAGGTATTGGATTTGCTGCATTATTTGCTGCTTAATTCATCATTTTAAATCAAAACTGTAAGGGTTGCTTACAGTTTTGATTTTAGCATTATTAAAAGAAAAATAAAGATATAATATGGATTTATTTAACGACTTTTCAATTGGCTTGTTTGTTTGGCAAACCGTTTTATTTTTAGCTCTTTTATTCTTACTAAGAAAATACGCTTGGAAACCTATTCTTAGCGCGGTAGAAGAAAGAGAAGAGGGGATTAAAAACGCTTTGGAGGCAGCAGATAACGCCAAAAAAGAAATGGAAGCTCTTAATGCTGACAACGAGCGTATTTTGCGTGAAGCAAAAGCCGAAAGAGATAGCATACTCAAGGAGGCAAGAGAGATAAAAGAAACAATCATTACTGAGGCAAAGACACAAGCTACAGAAGAGGCAGATAAGGTTTTGGCATCAGCAAGAGAGCAAATCAACAATGAAAAATTGGCGGCTATTACAGAGCTTAAAAATCAGGTTGCAGACCTTTCTATTGATATTGCAGAAAAAGTATTGAAGTCAGAATTGAAAGATGCTGACAAACAAAAAGAATTAGTAAACAACGCTTTGAAAGAGGCGGCTTTGAGTTAAGATGAGAAACACAAGAGCAATTTCGAGGTATGCCAAGTCTTTATTAGAGTTAGCCAAAGAGCAAAACACATTAGAGCTTTGCAAAACGGATATAGCTAGTGTCGTATCTTTGTGCCAAAACTCTAGAGAGTTAGTTTTGTTATTGAAAAGCCCTGTGGTCAAGACCGATAAAAAACTAGCAATTATAGCCGAAGTATTTGTAGGTTTTTCTCCTTTGGTGCTAAGCTTTATTAACCTCATCACTAAAAAGAAAAGAGAAGCCCTGTTATTTGATATAGCACAAGGCTTTTTAGATTTATACAAAATTGACCAAGGCATTGAGTCGGCAAATTTAACTACTGCCGTTGCATTAGATGAACACACTAGACAACAAGTCCTAGACTTCATCAAAAAGCAAGGTGTTAGTCAGGTCGATTTAACAGAACAAGTAGATGAAAGCCTTATCGGTGGAGCAATCCTTAGGTTGGGCGACAAACAACTAGACGCTAGTGTAGCGCGTCAAATGAAAGATTTAAAACAATCGTTTAATAAAAACCTTTACATAAAGGACTTCTAAATTAACAACTATGGCAGAAGTAAAACCAGCTGAGGTATCAGCAATTTTAAGACAACAATTAGCAGGGTTCAAATCAGAATCGGACTTACAAGAAGTAGGAACTGTATTGCAAGTGGGTGATGGTATTGCTCGTGTATACGGTTTAACCAACGTTCAGTCGGGTGAGCTTATTGAATTCGAAAGCGGATTACAAGGTATCGTTCTAAACTTAGAAGAAGATAATGTCGGCGCGGTATTATTAGGACCTTCTAAAGGGATTAAAGAAGGCGATGTTGTTAAAAGAACCAACCGTATTGCCTCTATCAATGTAGGAGAGGGTATGTTGGGTCGAGTAGTAGATACTCTTGGAAACCCTATTGATGGTAAAGGACCCATTCAAGGCGACACTTATGAAATGCCTATTGAAAGAAAAGCACCAGGTGTTATTTACCGTCAGCCAGTAAACGAGCCATTACAAACTGGTATCAAAGCCATCGACGCTATGATTCCAGTCGGTAGAGGACAAAGAGAGTTAATTATTGGTGACCGTCAGACAGGAAAGACTGCCGTAGCTATTGATACCATTATCAACCAAAAAGAATTTTATGATAAGGGAGAACCTGTATTCTGTATCTACGTTGCTGTAGGACAAAAAGGCTCTACTGTAGCAGCTATAGCTAAGACTTTAGAAGATGCTGGAGCATTGCCTTACACCGTTATTGTAGCGTCTAATGCTTCTGACCCCGCACCGATGCAGTTTTACGCACCACTTGCTGGAGCAGCTATTGGCGAATACTTTAGAGATACAGGTCGTCCAGCATTGATTGTATTTGACGATTTGTCTAAACAAGCGGTAGCCTATCGTGAGGTATCTTTATTATTGAGAAGACCACCAGGTCGTGAGGCTTATCCAGGTGATGTATTCTACTTACACTCACGCTTATTGGAAAGAGCTGCCAAAGTGATTAATGACGATGCTATTGCCGCTCAAATGAACGATTTGCCAGAGTCCTTAAAAGGTATGGTAAAAGGTGGTGGTTCATTAACTGCACTGCCTATTATTGAAACACAAGCGGGTGACGTATCGGCTTATATTCCTACCAATGTAATTTCTATTACAGACGGTCAGATTTTCTTAGATGGTGACTTATTTAACTCGGGTGTTCGTCCAGCTATTAACGTAGGAATTTCGGTATCTCGTGTAGGGGGGTCGGCACAAATTAAGTCTATGAAGAAGATTTCAGGAACCTTAAAATTAGATCAAGCTCAGTACCGTGAGCTAGAGGCTTTTGCTAAGTTCGGTTCGGATTTGGATGCGGCTACTACGGCGGTTATTGAAAAAGGTAAGCGTAATGTGGAAATCCTTAAACAAGGACAATACTCACCATTAAGAGTAGAAGAGCAAGCAGCTATCATTTTCTGTGGCACTAACGGTCTTTTGATGGACGTACCGACTGAAAAGGTAAAGGAATTCGAAGCGGAGTTTATCGCTTTCTTACACAACAAGCACCAAGACGTATTGGACGCTTTGGCAGCAGGTAAGTTAAGCGACGATATTACTGACACTCTACGTGCAGTATGTGCCGATTTATCTAAGAAATACGCAGCATAAACTATGGCTAACTTAAAAGAAATACGGGCAAGAATTACTTCGGTAGGCTCTACTATGCAAATTACGAGTGCCATGAAAATGGTATCGGCAGCTAAGCTCAAAAGAGCCCAAGACGCCATTACACAGATGCGTCCGTATGCTAACAAGTTAAGCGAGTTATTGGTCAATCTAAGCTCTACTCTAGATGCTTCTGAAGGAGGTGTTTACGCTCAAGCTAGAGATGTCAAATCCATACTTATTGTAGCGGTGACTTCCAACAGGGGTTTGTGCGGTGCTTTTAACAACAACGTGATAAAAGGCGCTAAGGCACTAGCTGAAAACTATGACCAAGCCGCTTTTGTGACCATAGGAAAAAAAGCCTCTGAGCATTTTGCTAAAAACGGTTATGAAGTTATTTCTTCTCATGACGATTTGTATAACGACCTTAGCTTTGCCAACACTTCGGCTATTGCCCAAGACTTGATGGATCACTTTGTAGAAGGGCGTTACGACAAAGTCGTGGTGGTGTATAACCAATTTAAAAACGCCGCCTCTCAAAACCTAATGACAGAAGCCTATTTGCCGCTAGAAACACCAGCCGACGATACAGCCACTATTGGCGATTACATTTTCGAACCCGAAAAGGAAGAAATTGTAGACGAGTTAATACCTAAATCACTTAAAATACAACTTTTTAAGGCGATTTTAGATTCTTATGCCTCTGAGCACGGTGCACGCATGACAGCAATGCATAAGGCAACTGATAATGCCGGTGAGCTCAAGCGCGAACTTACCTTAACATACAACAAGGCTAGACAGGCTGCCATTACAGGTGAAATCCTAGAAATCGTTGGCGGAGCTGAGGCGCTAAACGGCTAATAAATACGAATAAAACACATAGTATTTATTTTGTTTTTCAGCTATCACTAAATTTAAAATGATAATTTGAAAAAACTATCTTTGTATAAATAACACTCAACGCATGGGATATCACTATATTTTGTCGGAACATAAAGATGACGTTGCATATATTACTATCAATCGTCCTGAAAAACTGAATGCGCTCAACAAGTTAACTATTCAAGAGTTAAGTGATGCAATAAAAAAAGCCGATAGAGACACAAAAGTCAAATGTATAATACTGACAGGCTCAGGGCCAAAGGCTTTTGTAGCTGGCGCGGACATTAAAGAATTTTCTCATTTTAATAAAAAACAAGCTGCTAAAATGGCCTCAGACGGCCAACGAATCTTGTTTAATTTATTAGACAATCTATCAACTCCGACTATTGCCGCCATCAATGGTTTTGCTCTTGGCGGAGGCTTAGAACTAGCTATGGCTTGTCATATTCGAGTAGCCTCTAGTAATGCCAAAATGGGCTTACCTGAAGTTTCTTTAGGGCTTATTCCGGGCTATGGCGGCACTCAACGTTTGCGAGAACTGGTTGGCAAGGGAAAGGCATTAGAGATGATAACTAGCGCAGCTATGATCACCTCTGACGAGGCTCTTTCATGGGGCTTAGTGAATTACGTTTGCGATAATGACGAGCTAATATCTTTTTGTCAAAGAATAGCCTCTCAAATTAATAAAAATTCATCTGTTGCTATTGCACATGCAATAAAGTCTATAAATGCTGGTTGTAATATCACGGGCTATTCCAAAGAAATAGACGCTTTTAGTGAATGTTTTACTTCTGAAGATTTTAAGGAAGGAACTAGCGCGTTTATTGAAAAAAGAAAACCAAAATTTACAGGTAAATAAAGAGTTGAACCCACTAAAAAAATTATTAGGTCAAACCGCCATTTATGGATTAAGTAGTATCGTTGGGAGGTTATTAAACTACCTTCTAGTTCCTTTGTATACACGCTATTTTACAACCTCAGAATACGGCGACGTTACCCTAATGTATGTGTACGCAGCTTTTCTTTTAATAATACTAGGCTATGGGATGGAAACTACTTTTTTTCGATTCTCACAAAGAGAGCCCAACAAACGCATTGTTTACAGCACTTCCCTGATATCACTATTAGTTAGTTCTTTTTTATTTGTTGCCCTTGTATACTTGAACGCTCAAACTATAGCAAACGTAATATCGTTTGGACAAAACCCAGAATACATTAAATATTTTGCTTTCATTATTGGGTTAGATACAATATCTTCAATATCCTTTGCCCAATTAAGAGAAAAAAATCAGGCGGCAAGGTTTGCGTTAATCAGGTTGTTAAATATTTTTATCAATATTGGGCTAAATTTATTTTTTATTATTTACTGTCCTTTTGCTATTGCTAACAATTTACCTACATCTGATTTTATTCAGAGCTTCTATTCACCAAATATAGGTATAGGATATATTTTTATCGCTAATTTGTTAGCCAGCGCAATTACTTTATTACTACTTATTCCTGAAATGAGTCGGTGTATTTGGCGATTTGACAAAAGTATATGGAAAAAAATGATATTATACGCCCTACCTCTTATGGTTGCTGGCTTAGCAGGCATTAGCAATGAAACAATTGATCGTATTTTACTTCAACATCTTTTACCAATCAATATATCATCTTCTGAGATTGGAATATATTCCGCATTTTATAAACTATCAATCATTATGACGCTTTTTGTTCAAACTTTTCGATTTGCGGCTGAACCCTTTTTCTTTTCCCAAGAAAAGGAACGTAATGCCAAACAAACGTATGGTCGTGTAATGAAATATTTTAGTATTGTGGCCGCATTTATCTTTTTATTAGTTATGGTTTATTATGACGTTTTCAAGCAGTTTATTGGCGCATCTTTTCATGATGAAAGAGGCGTGGTCATTGTGCCTATTTTATTGTTTGCCAATCTTTTATTGGGGCTTTATTATAATTTGTCTGTTTGGTATAAGCTAACAGACAAAACTCAATATGGAGCTTACATTTCTTTGTTGGGAGCTTGCGTTACAGTCATTTTCAATTTAATTTTAATTCCTTTTATGGGCTTTGTGGGTTCCGCTTGGGCAACTCTAGGCTGCTATTTTATAATGGTTTTGTTCTCATATTTTTTAGGCCAAAAACATTACCCCATTTCGTACCCAATAGGTAGAATGTTTTTTTATTTTGGGCTAGTTCTTTGCCTTTATTTTCTAAGTGCTTATTTATCATTAGGAATGATAATCAACACGTTATTTCTAATGACATATATTCTCATTGTTTATTTATTAGAAAAAAATAAAAAAAGAGTAATTTCAAACCCAGAACTTTTCGATTAAAATATGCGTATAAAAATCATTAACCAATCAAAACACAAACTACCCAAATACGAAACCCAATTCTCAGCGGGTATGGATGTTAGAGCGAACATAAATAAACCAATTGTTTTAGGCCCTATGGAGCGCACCTTGATTAAAACAGGATTGTTTGTTGAAATACCAAGAGGCTACGAAATTCAGGTTCGTCCCCGAAGTGGCCTTGCCCTTAAAAACGGCATAACTGTATTAAACAGTCCTGGTACCATTGACGCTGACTACAGGGGAGAAATAGGTGTTTTGTTAATTAATCTATCATCTAAAAAATTTCTTATTGAAGACGGAGAACGAATTGCTCAACTGGTTTTAGCTTCACACAATCAGGCATCTTGGGAGCCTGTTGAATCTTTAGAAACATCAGATCGCGGAACAGATGGTTTTGGTAGTACGGGAATACAATAATTATATGAGAAAACATTTTTTAATAGCCTTACTATTTTTTACACTTAAAGGTGTTGCACAGGAGCATCCTTTTTATTCTTATAATGATCCCAAAATTCAGGAGGCGCTAAATCAAATCGACCCTAAGGAGTATCAAAATGCTTTTTTCAAAGGTATAAGGTATAAAATAGTTGGAGATGCTGAAAAAGCAATAGAAGCATTTAGTGACTGTATTCGTATGAATGGTCAGGAAGCCGCTCCAATGTACGAATCTGCTATGTTATATTTTAACTTAGGACAATTAGATCAAGCTATATTTTTTATAGAAAGCGCATGTAAAATAGACCCTAACAACAAATGGTATAAAGAGCTATTAGCAAAAACTTATATTGAAAGCGGCGAGTATAGCAAAGCCATTTATAGTTTTAAAAAATTATTAGACATTGAGCCCGGTAATAAAGATTGGCATATTGAACTCGCTTCCGCCTATTTATTAAATAACCAGCCAAGAAATGCCATAAAAGTTTATGACAATCTCCAAAAATATATAGGGCCTTATGAAATGCTTTTCCAGCAGAAAAAGCAAATATACCTTGAGATGGGCGATAGATTAGGAGCAATCGAAGAGGTTGAAAGCTGGGTAGATTCAGAACCCTCAAGTTTACAAGCTATTAATGAGTTGTCAAAACTTTATATTTTATCTGGCAAACAAACTAAAGCAATATTGGCGTTAGAAAAGTCTCTTGAAATAAAGAATGATAATGCAAGCGCATTCATTATGCTTTCAGATTTATATCGCAACAAACAAGATTTTGAGAAATCCTTCTATTACACTAAGAAGGCGTTTGGATCTTTAGATTTAGGAATAGACGCCAAGATGCGCTTGTTACTTACTAATTATGACTCAGCTGACAATGACCCGGAGCTGTTATCCAAGTCATATAAACTTATAGAAATACTTAAGCAAACACACCCTAACAATGCGAAGCCGTATACTATTGCGGGCGACTATTATTATAGAGACGACAGTTTAAATTTAGCTAAAAGGAACTTTAAAAAAGCTGCAGAATTAGACCCAAGCAGGTTTCCTATATGGCAACAACTGATGATTATTACATTCGATTTAAAAGAGTATGATGATTTGATTAATTTAGGCAAAGAGGTGCAGGAGCTATTCCCAAGCCAACCCATAATTTATTATTTACTAGGTCTAGCACACATTCAAAAAAAATCTTACGACTTAGCAATTGAAGAGCTAAACAGTGGCAAGCCAATAATTATAGAAAACCCTAATTTGTTATCACAGTTTTATGCTAGTCTTGGCGACGCTTATTACGCTAAAGAGGAATTTAATAAATCTGATAATGCCTATAATAAGTCCTTAGAAATTTTACCTGAAAACACTTATGTGTTAAATAATTATAGTTATTACCTTTCTTTAAGAAAAACAAGCCTTCAACAGGCTGCTGACATGATGAGCCTATGTGTTAAGCTTTCACCAGGCCAACCATCTTATGAAGACACATATGCATGGGTTTTTTATCAATTAAAAGATTATAACAATGCCTTGTTTTGGATAGAGAAGGCAATTTCAAGCGGGGGTAATAATAGCGCCACAATAGTTGAACACTATGGAGACATATTGTATCAGCTTTCAAAAAAAGAAGCTGCATTATTACAATGGCAAAAAGCAAAAGAATTAGGTTCTAAATCAAAATTTATAGACAAGAAAATATCAGAAAAAAAACTTTATGAATAGATATATTCTTGTCATATTAATTGCCTGTGTGCTTACAGCCTGTGTTGGCACCAAAAGCTTAACAAATATTGAAAGCAGTACTAAATCAGATATTTTAGAGCTTGTAAAAGAAAACAGCCCTGATGTTGATTGGTTCTCCGCCCAATTAAAGGGCCAAGCCCACTTCAACACCAGTTCATATCCAATTTCGGCACAAATACGCATACGTTATGATAGTCTAATATGGATTTCGGTTTCTGGACCCTTAGGAATTGAAGCTGTCCGAATTAGCGTTAGCCCCGATTCAATCAAATTAATAAACAGAATGAACAACACCTATTTTGCTGAAGATGTTAAATCAACCACAAATAGGTTTAATCTCTTTTTATCTTATTCTGAAATACAAAACCTATTATTAGGGGGATATTTATTTTACAATCAAAACAGCTTCAAGCTATTACCATCAAAGAATGATTACATTTTGTTTGCAAATTCAGACAACGCCTCATGTACCTTGCACTTAAATGATGACTACCTTCCCTCAGAAATTATTGCTTTTACAGAAGATAGCATTTCAATTAAGCTAAATTATTCCAACTTTTTAAAGGTTCAAGATGAGTGGGTGCCGAAAAACACACAGCTGCAGGTTTTGTCGCCCAGCAACTCACTAGTCATAATGTATTCATACTCTAAGATTCTGATTAATAGACCTAAAAAAATTAAATTTTCAATCCCATCTACTTATGTTCCGTTGTAGTGTTATATTTATTTTTTTTTCGTTCATTATTCCATCCATATTATTTTCTCAGAATAATGAAAAAAAGAATCTGCAAGACAAGAAAACTAAACTTCAAAAAGAAATTAAGTTAACAAACTCATTGTTAAATAAAGCAAAAAAGCAAAAGACTCAATCAGTCACAATGCTGAATACTCTTAACAAGCAAATCCAATCTCGTCAAGAAATCATCCACACTTTAAACATTGAGGTTAATTTGGCTAAAACTCAAATTGAAAAATTAAAAAATGAAATACAAATAACTAAACAGTCCCTTGTTAAAAAGCGGGAACTTTTAGATACATTAAAGTCAGAGTACTCATTAATGATAAGAGACGCATACTTTAATCGCAATGCATACAAAAAGTTAGCGTTTGTGTTTTCTTCTCAACATTATAACCAAGCCCTTAAAAGATTAAAATATTTGCAAGAATACAGTCTATTTAGGCAAAACCAAGTAAAAGAAATTTTAGTTGCTGAACAACAACTTAACGATGAGCTGCTTAAGCTTAAGCAACAAAAGGTCTTGTTGTTGGTGGCAAAAAATCAGAAAAGTAAGTCATTAGAGGAGTCACAAACTGAGGTTAGGGTTTTGGCGGATGAAAAATCTTCGCAAAACACCCTTTTGTCTAGTTTAAAGAAAAAGGAAAAACAACTTAAAAAAGATCTTCAATCAAAAAAATACTTGGCAAGTCAGCTTGAAAAACAGATAAGAAAATTTATTGAAGAAGAAATACGCATAGCTAAAGCTAAGTCTTCTGGAGCAAACATTGTTTTAGAGTTAACGCCTGAACAACAAATTATTTCAGAAAAATTCACATTAAACAAAGGCATGTTACCATGGCCTGTTGAGCGAGGAGTAATTATTGAGCGATTTGGCGTTCAATCACACCCAGTTCTTAAAGGAATAGAAACCTTTAATAATGGTGTTAAAATTACTACTGAAGAAGGCGCGGAAATTCGCTCAATTTTTGATGGCCAAGTTTCTAGAATTATTGATATTCCTGGTGCAGGAAAGGCAGTTATTGTTAGCCACGGTGATTACTTCACCGTTTATTCTAACCTTTTAGAAGTGTCGGTAAAGCGCGGCGAAACAGTACTTCTTAAAGAAAAATTAGGTACGGTCATTACTAAAAATACTGAAAAAGAAACTATAACTGAGCTTCAGATATGGAAGGGAAGCGAAAAAATGGATCCTTCGTCTTGGCTTTTTCAAGCTTACTAGTAAAAAAATCTGTATTTTTGCTCTTAATCTAAATAGTGATTAATTATGAATTCTATTCTTTTAGTAATTGGTTGGCCTCAAATTGTTCTAATTGTCGTTATTGTGCTTATCCTTTTTGGCGGCAAGAAATTACCTGAGCTAATGAGAGGCCTAGGCAGGGGCATGAAGGAGTTTAAGGATGCCACCAAAGATTTAAACGACGAAAATAAGAAGGACAAATAATTATTTATTTCTTATGAATAATTATCGTTCTTTAAAGGAGGTAAAAGGGGCTATTCAGTCTGGTAAAACGACCTGCTTTTCTCTTACTAAATCATACTTACAGCGTATTCATAAGAATAAAGAACTTAACGCTTTTTTAGAAGTTTTTGAGGAGGAGGCGCTAAACTCGGCGCGTATTATTGATGAAAAAATAAAAGCCGGAACAGCCGGTCGTTTGGCTGGAATGGTAATAGGAATAAAGGATAACATTTGCTACAAAGGCCATGTCGTTACAGCTGCTTCACGGATATTAAATGGATTTGAAAGCATGTTTAGCGCAACAGCAGTAGAAAGATTGCTGATGGAGGACGCCATTATAATCGGTCGTTTAAACTGCGATGAGTTTGCTATGGGCAGCTCAAATGAGAATTCCGCATACGGACCGGTTTTAAATCCCTGTAATACAAGTTTTGTAACTGGTGGATCATCAGGCGGCTCTGCAGCTGCCGTTGCAGCTAATCTTTGTTTAGCTGCATTAGGGTCTGACACCGGCGGCTCTATACGCCAGCCCGCGTCCTTTTGTGGTGTTTTAGGTTTTAAGCCATCATATGGTGCAATTTCTAGGTGGGGACTAATTGCTTATGCATCTTCATTTGATCAGATAGGCCCACTAACAAATTGTGTAGATGACGCTTCTTTGTTGTTTGAAGTAATGGCTGGCAGTGATGATTTTGACAGCACATCTTCAACAGGATTTGCTGTAAGACACAATCACAGCACTAATGACAATCAGCCCTATAAGATAGGCTATATCAAAGAAACTTTAAATAGCCCATCTTTGGATAGTGAAATTAAAACACATCTTTTAAAGCAAATAAGTCTTCTTCAATGCTCCGGACACGAAGTGGTTGAGTTAGATTTTCCCTACCTTGATTATGTTGTCCCCACTTATTATGTTTTAACCACAGCAGAAGCCTCATCTAACCTTGCTCGTTACGATGGAGTGCACTTTGGATATAGAAGCGATAAGGCCCACGATCTTCCAAGTATTTATTCTAATACTAGAACAGAAGGTTTTGGGGAAGAAGTAAAACGTCGCATTATGCTGGGGACGTTTGTTCTGAGTTCGGGATATTATGACGCCTACTATAATAAAGCCCAGAAAGTACGTCGATTAATACAAGAAAAAACACAATCTATCTTTGATGACTGTGATTTTATTTTGTCCCCCACCTCACCTAACACAGCCTTTAAAATAGGCAAAAAATATAATGACCCTACCCAATTATATTTGGAAGATATATTCACTGTACACGCTAATATTGTGGGCGCGCCTGCCATCTCTTTACCTACCGGCAAACATAGTAATGGGTTGCCTTTTGGAATCCAGCTTATGGCATCTCCATTTAAGGACAATGAATTGTTAGCCTTTTCTAATCAGATAATCAACATCCAGTAGTTAATAATTAACTAACTTCTGTTTTTTTTATTAATCCAAATCACTCATTTTTGTATGAATGTACAAAACAATATTGGTTTTATGTATTTCGCTTACATCGTTTGCTGATAGAATATGTTTTTCAGACACAGTAACTGTTATTGTTAACAACGACGATGACGCACGAATTGCAAAAATGGACTCTCTTTGGGTTCTTGAGAAATTGTCAGCGCAACAATTACAGATTGACAGCAGCAGGCTCACCCCACACAACTACTCATCAGATAGCGTTCCTATTTTTAGCGACTCATTAATACAATATCGACTTTCTAATCTTGACAATTACACGCCGTTTAAGTTGGCTTATAACAAGGCGGTTCAAACACAGATAAACGTTTATTCTAAAACCTATAGAAATCATATTTCACGAATGTTAGGTAAAGCAAAATTTTATTTTCCTCTATTTGAATCTAAACTTGACGAATACGACCTTCCAATGGAGTTTAAATACCTAGCTATTGTTGAGTCGGCCTTAAATCCAAAGGCCCGCTCACGATCTGCAGCTACAGGTTTGTGGCAATTTATGTATGCCACCGGTAAAATTTATGATTTAAAAATTACTTCTTATGTAGATGAACGAAGTGACCCTATAAAATCCACTATTGCTGCCTGTGAATATTTTACTTTTTTATATAAAATGTTCAACGATTGGGAGCTTGTTTTAGCAGCATATAATGGTGGCCCAGGCTATGTTTCTCGAACTATGCGCAAGACTGGAGCAAAAGACTACTGGTCTGTTCGACCTTATCTTAGGTTAGAAACACAAAATTATGTTCCTAAATTCATCGCTATGAATTACATAATGAATTATGCCCCTGAACACAATATCTTGCCTATGCCATACGATCACAAAATGGAAGAAACTGATACCATAAGCTTAAATCAGTCAATAACTTTTGACGTTTTATCTGAAACACTAGGAGTTAATATTGATTTATTAAGGGATCTTAATCCTATTTACAAACGCGACCTAGTCCCTGTTGACAAGGGACACCTTGCCTCCATAAGGCTGCCATATAGAGCTATAGCAACATTTATAAACAATTCTGACAGTATATACTCATATAGCGAATCATTACAAGAAAAATATATACCAATGGATGCACCCATTGTTCATCGAGTAAAAAAAGGTGAGTATTTAGGAAAGATAGCTTCTTTGCACAACACTACAGTTGGACGGATAAAAACTTGGAACAACCTATCTTCAACTAAATTAAGTATAGGACAAAAACTGATCATTTATATAAACCCTGACTTCGCACCCAAAGACGAACAGTCTTCTTTTGTTAAACCTAAGGAAGAAACCGAATATACAGTTAAGGCGGGAGATACTTTATGGGATATTGCCAGAAGATATAATGGCGTGTCTGTTGCTCAAATAGAAAAACTTAACAATATTACTTTTCGCGAATTGAAACCTGGAGCAGTGTTAAGGATTCCCAAAATAGGATAAATGCGCAACTCTTACTTAATCCTAGTTTTAATTTTAAGTTCATGCTTAAGCTTCGACAACACTCCCTTGCCGTCACACACGGGAGCTGTTAATGAGGTTGTTATAGTAATCGACGATCCACTATGGGAGGGAGCCTGTGGAGACTCTATTCGCCATTATCTTAATTCCGAAGTTCCTGGTCTTTCTTGGATCGAACCACTGTTTGATATCATACAAATTAATGTCTCAGACTTTGGAAGAATATTTGAGACACATCGCAATTTAATTATAGTACAAAAAGGAGAAAAAACAAATATTTACTTTAATACAAAGCCATATTCGCGCAATCAATGGTTTTGTGTTATTGAATATGAAACGGCTAGTGACTTACAGAATATTTTAGGGGAATATTTGCCTATTATATCACATCAAATTGAACAAAAAGAACAAGAACGGTATGATTTTGTTGGGCCGCCCAAAAAACCTCTTCCATCTGCCGCTAAAAAATTTAATCTAAACTTCGGATTACCCAATAAATATAAGTCAGTTTTAGACACTAATGGGTTTAGCTGGCTTGAATATAACCCTCCAGATAAAGAAATAATTAAAGGTGTTTTTATTTATGAATATGCTGGAGTTAGGCCGTTTAATGCAACCACTCTATTAATGGCTCGTGATAGCGTGCTTAAACAATTTGTTTTGGGAGTATCAGATTCAAGTTATATGACAACTGAACATCAATATGCTCCTCACGTTTCAATACACAACTATGATGATCTGCAAATTTTAAGAGTAAAGGGTCTTTGGAAAATGAGCAATGCTTTTATGGGCGGCTCTTTTGTTAGCAACTTCATATGCGATACAGCTAATAACAGAGTTCTTGCCTTGGAAGGCTTTTTGTTTAGCCCAGGAGAAGATAAGCGAAACAGAATGAAGGAGCTTGAGTGGATCATCTCTGATTTTAAAATTCGTTCTTCAAAGTGACAACAAAATTTCTTCCAGGCGCACTAATACCACTTGAAAATGTCTTATAATGTGCGTCGAGTATGTTTTCCAAGTTAAACTGAAAAATAAGCCCACTATTTAAATTTACAACATAACTTAAATTAAGCGTCCACCACGAAGGTGTTCCATCACTTGTTGCTTCTTCAATATTGTCGCTGCTTCCTGAACCATAATTCTTTAATTTTTTCCAGCCATTAAATAGTATAAATAGCTCTATTTTATGTTTGTTTTTTAACCAATTTACTTTGCTTTTAGCGTGCAATGGCGGAATGTGATCCATTGGCATTTTAGTATTAACATCTTTTCCAATAGAATAAGATAAACTGTGCGCACTTGAAAAAACCTCATTTATGCGTAAATCTGCCTCAATGTTAAACCCATAAACAAACGCTTTTTGTGTATTAGTATTAGCGTATACCGGCAAATATTGGCCGTCATACATTATGCTGTCTTGTCCGTTTAAACTAAACTTTTCTTTTACTATTGCATCTTCTAAAATTGTATAGTATGCGGTGCATAAAAATTCGTTTCTATTTTTGTGTTTGACTAGTGTAACGTCTATATTTTTAGATTTTTCAGCAACTAATTCCTCATTCGGAACAGTCAGCCTACCAGATTTTTCAAAAACCTTAGTAACATCATCAACATTAGGACTTCTAAATCCTGAAGACATAGAAATATTACCCTCCCACCCGTTTTTCATATTACACTTAAAGCCGAGACTGCCAGTAATAGCGTCGTTAGCTAGGCGGATGGTTTTATAAGGTAGGCCCAAGGAGTTGGCGCTGTCAAAAACAGCATTTAATTTAGCTTTAGAATATCTTGCTCCCGCACTTATATAGCTTCCTTTAGATAAAGCTAATTTATATTGGCTATATGCTGATAGCGTTGTCATTTCACTTCCACCATCAGCGTACCTACTAGTATAGCCTTCTGTAGCTTTTGAAAGAACAATATTTTGTTGCACATCAACGCCATAATTTAGCATGTTATAATCCCATTTTTTAATAAAATCCGTACTATTCGCTAACACAAAAACATTTTCAGTTCTGCTTATTAGGTCATCACCACTCCTTTGGCTATTTCTGCTTTCCTCTAATTTTTGATATGAAAGAGTGTTGTTGAAGCTGTCATAAAACAGAGTGTTTTTTTGGTGCTCAATACCTAGCCCCAATAAAAACCGTTTTTGTGGGCCATAGTACCACTCCTCAAATTTTGGCTGACCACCTGAAAGATCGTTCAGCTGATCAAATCGATTTAAATTAGTTGTACTTGAAGCTTGTAGGTTAAATTTGTAGCTTAGGAATTTACTTACATTTAGCCTTATTTTTTGCATAAAGTCTACCTGATCATATGCTGTTCTTAATTGTTCGTTATCTTCAACAATATGATGTTCTCTTCCCCAGCTTTGATAACCATGGTAGCGGTTTTTGCCCATTTTTAGGTTTCCGAATCGACTTAGACTTAAAGCATGTAAAAAGCTAAACCTGCCCTTACTCCATAAATTATCGTAATATAAATTAATGCCGTTGTTTACAGAACTATATCGATGTAGTAGTGTAGATTTGTTTGGTAGTCCACTTCTTGGAAACTTTGTATGGTAATGAACAACTCCCCCAATTGCATCACTTCCATATTTAACTGATGATGGTCCAAAAATAATGTCTACGTTTTCAAGCATCATTGGGCTAATGCTTATGCTATTATGTAGGTGTCCGGACCTAGAAATTGCGTTGTTAAGCCTAATCCCATCAACTACAACTAGCACTCTATTCGCCTCAAACCCTCTTATTATAGGGCTGCCGCCGCCTGATTGACTCATCTGTATTGTAATTGCCCCTGATTTTTGAAGAATATCAGCACTACTTGTTGCTGCATAATCAAAAATATTAGAGGCGCCTATTTTTTTTATTCTACTTGGATTATAGATTCGTTCGGCCTCATCTCTTTCTTCAGAAAAAACAACTTCTGGAATGCTTAACCCAATCATTATTGTGTCTTGCACTTTTGTTTGACCATGCAAAACCACCGGGATTAATAGTAAAATTAATTTTATATATCTTTTCACTATCTCAACACTGTTTTTAAAACATTTTTTGACTTTATATTGCCAAACCCTTCAATATGTATTTGATAATACATCAGAATATAATTAAGTATGGCTCTTTTATTTTTAACAGGCTTTAGTTTCAGCGCAGACAGCAAGTCTGCTGAATTGTCAATAAAGTGGTTATGGCCATTTTTATTATCACTAAAACATCCGTTAATTAAATCAAAGTATTTTAGATTGGATTTTTCCATATTGGGGAAAAAGCCTAAAAAATAACTAAGGCCGACAAGAAATTGAATATGAAATTCATCTTCGAAGTCATTTTGGTCAAAATCAACAAATGAACACTCTAAAAAATTAAACAAATCTTCGTTCTTTTCTTCTACTTTTAAGCACTTAATTAGCACCTCTGACAAAAACATCGCAACACTACTTTTAAGTAAATTATAGGGAATACTACAGTATGTTTTTGGGATCTTTATTTCTTTTATGCGATGAAGTCTATCAGGTTTTTTGCTGTATGCTGTAAGCTCAACAATGTTAAGCGGCTGATAGTATGCTTTTCCTCCATTTTTCTTTCTGACCCCATTGGCTATAAAAGATTGCAGCCCCATTTTAGCAGTATAGATTTTTGTGATAACACTTGTTTCGCCATACTTAACGCTAGATAAAACTATTCCCTTAGTCTCTAAATACATTATTTTATAAAAAGTATTTTTGCAACATTTGTTTCTAGTCCGGACGAGTTTGTACTAAAAACTAAATAAACGCCAGTGCTAGCTCTTTTACCGTTTTTGTTTTTTCCATCCCAAATCGCTTGCCCCCCAAAAGCTGTAGTAGTTTTAATAAGGTTGCCCCTAATATCTGTAATTTTTATATCACTATTTTCAACTACATTTTTTATTGCGATTGGCCCATTATAATTTTCTTTAACAGGGTTTGGATAAACAATCACATTTCCATGTTTATCCCCGCCGGCGGTAGCCTCTCCTTTATAAGAAATCAAACCCTTTTCTGTTGATATAAATACCTCGCCACTATTATCATCAATTGAGATATGATTAATTTTGTTTGATAAAATTGGGCTATTTTCTTCAGTAAAATGCTTCACTTTCCGTCGGCCATCTGGGGAATATACAAATACACCAGAGCTTTTTGTTCCAAGCCATTTTCTGTTAGCACCATCTATCGCAATTGCAGTTACAGATTCATTTGTAATTATAGGCTCAACGTAACCATCAGTTTCTACAAGAATCTGCTGACAATCGCCATTCAACCCAAAAACCTCGCTAGTTTGGTAAAACACGCCGATACCATTATCTGTACCTACCCACACCTCGCCATCATTGTCTAAAGCTATAGAATAAACCGTGTTTGAAGGCAGATTTCCTTGTCCTGGAGCTGAGGTTAGCAGCCTGTCATTATCATCATTAATATCTTCAGGGGACCCGTTATCATCATACACAATGATCCCTCCCCCTTTAGCGATGATAAACCACTTTTTACCTTGATTATCTATAATAATATCACCTAAATGACTGTTTTTAGTATTGTAGCTTGATATGTTGTATGACAGCCAATCTCCATCTACATTCATGTGTGCTAGCCCCTTTTCTACTAACGAATTAGTAATCCACAAGAGTCCATTTTGATCAATAATCATATCTTTAACCCTTAGCCACCCATAGCTTGCTTCATTAGTGTCGTTTGATATTGTTTGCAGCCCACCATTACTCGTCTCGAAATTGTGCTCTTTAATCAAGCTATAATTATCCAATTCATTGTTATATTTTAATTCAAGAACACCGTTGTTCCAAGTTCCAACATAAAGACTTCCGCTTGGACCCTCAATAATATTTGTGATGTCTCGGGCTCCACCTAGGCTAGAGTAAGGGATGTTGCGCCAACTATATCTGTCTGACCAATGAAACCCCTGATAAGTGTTGTTGTTGTCCCAAAGTATTGATATTCCTCCGGGCGACAAAAAAATGTTATCATTATTCACAAAGGTTGAAAAGGATCGATTTGTTAAAGGGCCAGAAGGTTGGAAATATTGTAATGATTTATTTTCGTCAATTTTAACTAAACTTCTTATACCATCGCTTAACCAATATTTATTTCCATCTGCAATAACATCTGACACTCGATAGAGATATGAGCTTTCTTTTAATAAATCTAGAGAATTATTAGGGCTTACTTCTATTAGTTTGCTTTGAGCCCCAATAAATAGCTTGTCGGAGTCTGCTTTTATAAAATTTAATTCTTCAATTGTTGCGACAACTTCCACTCCAGCGTTAGAGTAACAAAAAACTTCATTACTATAGCTAAGAACAAAATATATTTTTTCGTAAGCAACCTCTAGTGCCCGTATCGAAATATTATCTACAATATACCCCCAGGACTGGTAGTCTAGCAAGTTGTCATTTAAACTTGCAGCAAGTAGTCCAGAGTCTGTTGCCGCATAAATACTATCATTAAGTACACACAAATCATTTACGCCCAAACTTCCATTTGCACTTAAATAATAGGTGTTCGCAACCTCTTTATTATCAACGTTTAGCTCTAATATCCCGAAGGAACACGATAAATATACATTGTTGTTGTAAAAAGATATGTTGTTAATTGTTTTACCTCCAACAATGTTTTCTCTCTCTAAATCTAGTATACTATGTATGTTGTTTTGCTCAACAATGTCAATTTTAGTGCTATTGTAGGCCACAATTATTGTATTGCTATTCGGGTCTTTTGCCATTACTGATATTCCAACATCACTCAAACCATTAATTTTGCTTAACCTAATTATGCTTTCATCTTCCTCGTTAAGGTAAAACAGGCTGTTGTCTGTGGCAACGTATATTTTTTCGTCCATTTTAGCCACTCCAATCGCATTATTGTATGGCAAATAGTCTCGCCAGCCTCCTATTTCTTTTGATTGGCTGTAACAGCTAAGTCCAATAAGGACAGCAACATTTAGAATTAATTTTTTCACATCAACAAAGCTAACAAACTTATAACTATTGTTTGCTATTTATATTGCCACACACAAAACTCAATTATATTTGTACGTATTATTAAAGGCTCCGTAGTTCAACTGGATAGAACGTCAGATTTCGGCTCTGATGGTTGGGGGTTCGAGTCCCTCCGGAGTCACTAAACAATAAATATAATAGTTGATAACAATTAACAGTTTTGATGGTCTCATATGGCTTTGTAGATTTATACTTGCCTTCTATCATGCCCCATATCATATGTTAAGTCTAGTCCCTAATAATTTTTATATGCCAGTCTTTGGCCGTTAAAAATTGTATAATCAAGTCTATAAATTCAATTTGATCATCTTGTGTTTTCCGGTTTTTCGCCCCCCGCCCCTAAAGCTCTGAAAACCAGCGCATTACAATTCTCGTTTTAACGCCTTCTAACCCATCTTTTTGCCTCAGGAGGCCTATAAGCCTAGCGGAGCGCTTGGCGCGCTTAAACGGCCTTAAAATTAGATATTGTTCTTTTTCTTCTTTTAGGGCCTTTTGTTTTGGGGATTTTTTAAGATTCTGTTTCACGTGAAACATTTTAGCTTTTTTGTGGTCCAGCAAAGCTTTATCTGCCCATAAATACAAGAAGTATATTGATGTCCGACGGAGATACACCACTAATTCTTGCGGCCTGGCCAATCGTCTCGGGCTTTACATGGTCAAGTTTTTCTTTCGCCTCAGATGATATTGCGTTTATTTTTTTAAAGTTAAAGCCTATGGGTATTTTTATTGACTCAAGCTTGTTAACCTTAAGCGCGTTTTCTTTTTCTCTGCTTATGTATCCTTTATATTTTATCTGTATTTCAGCTTGTTCTAGCCCTTCTTGGCTTATGTTTTTAGTTTTTTCTTTAATTGTGTTTATATTTAATAAGTCCCCAAACTTAATTTGTGGTCTGCTTAAAATTTTACCAATTTTATTTTTTTGTTTTATTGTGCTGCTGTTGTTTTTCTCCAAGACAGCATTTATATCCTCTGGACTTATACTTTCTTTTTCAAAATATGTTAATGCCTTTTCGGTATTTTTTAACTTTTCTTCAAGTTTAGCAATTCTTAAATCTTTTACCAAGCCTATTTCTCTGCCTTTTTGAGTCAGCCTAATGTCAGCATTATCTTGTCTTAGCAATATCCTATATTCTGCTCTTGAAGTAAACATTCTGTAGGGCTCGTCAGTGCCTTTTGTAACTAAATCGTCGATTAAGACGCCAATATATGCCTCAGATCGACTTAAAATAATAGGCTCTTCGCCTTTCAATTGTCTGTGTGCATTTATACCAGCCATTAATCCTTGGCAGGCCGCCTCCTCGTATCCTGTTGTGCCGTTTATTTGTCCGGCAAAATATAAGCCCTCTACTAATTTTGTTTCAAGGCTTCTTTTTAGTTGTGTCGGAGGGAAATAGTCGTATTCTATAGCGTATCCAGGCCTAAATATTTTAGCATTCTTAAAGCCAGGGATCAATTGTATAGCTTGATGTTGTATGTCTTCAGGTAAGGAAGTCGAAAATCCATTAACATATACCTCTACTGTGTTCCAACCTTCTGGCTCAACAAATATTTGATGTCTATTTCTTTCAGAAAACCGTTCTATTTTATCTTCTATCGATGGGCAGTATCTTGGCCCGAGACCTTGTATTCTACCATTAAACATGGGTGATCTTTCAAATCCAGTTCGTAAGACATTATGCACGTTCTCGTTTGTGTAGGTTATGTGGCAGCTTCTTTGTTTCTTAAGCTTTGGTGTTTCAAGAAAAGAGAATTTAGATGGATTGACGTCACCTGCTTGTTCTTCCATTTCACTATAATCAAGTGTGCGTCCGTCTACTCTTGGAGGAGTTCCTGTTTTCATTCGGCCACTTTCAAAACCTAGCGAGTTTAAGCAGGCTGTTAGCCCAGTTGCTGCTCTCTCTCCTGTTCTGCCACCACCAAATTGTTTTTCACCAATGTGTATGGTTCCATTGAGGAATGTACCGTTAGTTAAGATTACCGAATTTGCTTTTATTTCTACTTCCATTCCGGTTTTTACACCAATAACTCTCCCATTTTCAACCATAAGATCTGTAACCATATCTTGCCAGAAATCAATATTTTCTATAGACTCTAAGGTTAGACGCCACTCCTCAGCAAAACGCATCCTATCGCTTTGTGCTCTAGGACTCCACATAGCAGGTCCTTTTGATCGGTTTAGCATTCTAAACTGAATCATGGTTTTGTCTGTGATAATGCCAGAGTATCCCCCTAGGGCATCAATTTCTCTAACTATTTGCCCTTTAGCAACACCCCCCATAGCAGGGTTGCATGACATTTGTGCTATGGTCTGCATATTCATAGTTACCAACAAAACTGAAGAGCCTAAATTGGCTGCTGCTGCTGCTGCTTCACAACCCGAGTGACCTCCTCCAACTACTATGACGTCATAAGTCTTTGAAAACATTGTAATATTCTGTATATCAGTATGTTAAACGTTTTTAGATAGGTAAAAATTCTCTTTACTTCTCATTATTTCGGCATCTTCTTCGGATTTGTCTTTATAACCCATCAGATGAAGTGCTCCGTGTATTATTACTCTCCTAAGCTCTGTTTCAAAAGGTACTGCAAAGGTAATAGCATTTTCTTTTATTCTTTCTATGCTGATAAAAATATCTGCAAACAGACGGTTCCCCTCTGTATAATCGAATGTTATTATATCTGTTAAAGAATCGTGTTGTAAATACTTTTTGTTTTTCTTTAAAAGGTATTGATCGTCGCAGAAAATGTAATTTATTTCTCCTAACTCTTTGTTTTCTATGCTAATAGCATCTTTAAGCCATATTGTAATAGACTCATCATCTTTTAGCTGAAAATCACATTCACTATGATAGTAGATATTACTCTCCATTTCCTTTGAAATAGTCTTTTACTTTGTTTTTATAAAAAGGCGTAAATGAAGGTGGTATTGTGCGTAAGAGCTCCTCCTGTTTTTGCTTTTCTTTTTGATAATCTTCGAAAGGATTGATTAGCCTTTTTGATAAGTTATCCATCCATTCAGTAGATTGTTTTTGCTTGTCTTTGTCTCGTTCTCGTTGTGCTTTCTCTGCCTCGAGTAATCGGCTCATTATATTTTCTTGTCTGAGTAATGTTTCTCTTGTTATTTGGTCATTGATGATGTCGACTTCATTTTCCTCCATTTTTTTCATCATCTTATCAATATTATCTTTTGCGTTTTTATCACCACTCAATTCGTCTCTTATTTCTCCCATTCTCTGACGTATCATTTCTTGTTGTGCAGCTAGTTGCGCTATGCCTTTGTTGGATTTACCTTTATTACTCTTTTTACCCTTTTTGCCTTGCATCATATTTTTCATTTGCTCTTGAATCTGCTGTTGCATTTTCTTCATTTCTTTCATTCCTTGTGCTCCTGATTTATTCCCTTTGTTACACATTTTGCTGCCAGGTTTGTCGTCCATGTTTGCCAAATCTTTTTGCATCTGCTCTAAAACTTCTGATAATATCAGAGCTAGGTTGTTGGCGGCTGTCATAGCAAATTGTTGTCGTTCACTAGCTCTAGAAGAGCGTCTTTCAGCCATTTCGATCAATGCCTTTTCCATACTACTATTTATAGAGTTGATTTCGCTATTTACCACCGATTCTATTTGTGGTTGACGCTTACTCAAAGCAAATAGACTATCTTCGATAATTTGAGCGTCAGCTTGTAGTTTGTTTTGTAGTTGTAGATAATCTAGATATAATGGACTATTAAGGTTAATTTTTACGATTGATTTTAATATATTTTCTTGATCCAAGGATAATCGGATTAAATTTTCTAGAATCTGTCTTAGGGCCTGCATATCTTCAGTAGCGGCGTCTGACTGAGCTTGTTGTAGAGCCGATTGTAAGGACTGACTCATTTCATCGATTTTATCCGCTGCTTTATTTTGATTTTTAGAAGCTTGTTTTTTCATGTTTTTTTGCAGTTGTTCAGTACTTTTCTGCATATCTTCTTTTATCTTTTCTTCATTAGATTTAGTGTCTGGTATGTCTTGCTTATTCTCTAGCTGATCATTCAATTCTTTGGTTTTTTCTAAATCATCTTGTATAGCCTCAAATTCTTTGTTTAGTTCGTCCTGTTTTTTGGCTAAACTTTCTTTATCTTGATTTCCTTTATTACTTTCTTGGGCAAGTTTCCTTTGCTTTTCAGCAAGTTGCTGTAAATTGTCAATACTTTTTTCTAGTTTCTGCTCCAATTCCATTTGTTTGAATAGCTCCAAGGTTCTATCCAATTCTTTTTCTAAGTCTTCATCGCTTTGTTGCATATCCTCCAACATTTTCTGAAGCTCTTCCTTATCAATGTTATCCATCATTTCGTTGAGCTCTTGCATCATTTCTTGCAGCTCATCATTCATTATACTGTCAAAAAGGCGTTGAATTTCTTCTTGCTTACGCAGGAGTTCTTCATTTGGTTTTTGGTATACATTTTCAGCAAGTTGATTTTGTTTTTGTTGCTTTTGTATGTCATTTACTTTCTTTTTTAAATTTTCTTGCTTTTCTAGTAACTCTTTGGTTTTTTGTTTGTCCTCCCAGCTTAATTCTTTGTCTTTAAGCAATTGCCTTTGTAGTTCTTCCAGGTCTTTTTGGATGTCTTCAGCTAGTTTTTTAGATTCTTCTAGGCTGTTTTTTAGTTGCGCATTTTCTTCTTCAGCCATTGCCTCTAGTTCATATACACTAGCAGCTTGAAAGTTAAATAGACTAGACTTTGTGGATTTACTACCGTTTATTGCATCATTATCCCAAACCTCAAAAAAGTATTCAAGACCGACACCATATTTTAACCCTAAATCTTTAAAGTCTAACGCATAGCTAAAGCCTTGTTTGTTAGATTTGTTTGTTAGTTGCACTAAGTCACTTACCCACTTTGAAGTATCGTCTAAAAATCGGTATTTAAACATAAGTTCTTCTATGCCATAATCGTCTTCTGCATAACCCTCAAAATAGTGCCACATAGTGTTGATGCTGTCCAGCGTTTCCTTAACTTCAATACTTGGATAAGCATCTGGTATAACATTAATTTCATAGAGGATACTATCTCCAAGCAAAAAGTTGTTTTGAGCAACTATGGAATAGCTGGTGTTTTTTAAAAATATCCTGTCGTATTCGAATTCATTTTTTTCTACACGTGTACACTCCACGCTTTTTTTGAAACGTAAATATACTTTTTCAGATTCTTTGGTAGCAATAGACCAGTTTATTTTAGTTCCTTGTGGAACTTGTAGGTTACCGACATTCTGTAGGGTTTCAGTTTTTCTATTGGTGTATTTCGGATAATCCAGTTTTACAGAAAAGTAATTTACAATAGGCTTCGGAATAACGTTAAGGGTATAAATTTCTGAACCATAACTATTGGCTTCAAATCTAAATGTTTGTGATTCTTGTATGTTTTTAAACAAGAATGAAAAATGCCCCGTACTATTTTGACGCATTTCGTAACGATTTTCGGCAACTATAATGGCACTTTTCATTGGTATTTCTGCTCCTGCAAAATGCATTTCTAGTAAAAAGTCATTGCCCTTAATAGCTTCTAAATTAGGGTTGTCAACTATGAAGTTAAATGGGGCTTGCGGAACAAAGTTAGTGTTGTAAGATAATATTCGTGCTGAGCTGTCTACCACCACTTTTTTATTCCCGCTCAAAAATAACACACACAATATACCTACAGGCACAATAGCATATTTCAAATAGGCAGTGTTTGCTTTTAAGTCTATAGCCGAAGAAAATGGAATAGGTTTTAGTAATTTTATTTTTTGCTCAATACTCGCCTCAACAATTGCGTTTTCTTGAGAAGATAATTCTTGTAGTTGTAATAGGTTTGTCAACTTATCTTCTATGTCCCTAAAATGCTCTCCGATAATTTTTGCAGCGTCATAATGGCTTAGGGAACTACCCAACCTGTACAACCCTTTTAAAGGGATAGCTATCCATCTCCAAAATACAGCAGCGTTTAGTATCGAAAAGCTCCAAAATAAAATTGTTCTGACAGAACTATTAAACTGACCAAAATATTCAACAATTGAAAATATGATGATGAACAATAGAAATACAGAAACAAAATATATTACTCCCTTTAGCAGTAAATTCTTATAATATTTACTGATGAACTCCTCAAGCTTTCCAATTAACACACTTCTTTCACTCATACTGCAAAGTTATGATTTTTACTTCCACCAAGAAAGCCCCTCGATATTCAATAAAATGTATCTTTGCCTCCCAAATAAACTTATACAATGAATAAAGTTCGAGTTCGTTTTGCACCCAGCCCAACAGGTCCTTTACATATTGGCGGTATTCGTACAGCCTTATATAATTACTTGTTTGCTAAAAAACACGGAGGAGAGTTTTTACTTCGCCTTGAGGACACCGATCAAACACGATTTGTGTCCGGTGCTGAACAGTATATTTTAGATGCATTAAGATGGTGTAAAATAGAGGTTGACGAAGGGCTTGGAAAAGGTGGTGATTTAGGTCCTTATCGCCAGTCAGAAAGAAAGCCTATCTACAAACAGTATGCCGATTTACTTTTGGATAGTGGAAACGCTTACTATGCCTTTGACACACACCAAGAATTAGAGCAAATGCGGGAGCGTATGAGAAATGCTGGCGTTCCTTCTCCACAGTACAATGCTGTTGTAAGGGAAAGCATGCAAAATTCTTTAACTTTATCAGATGATGAGGTGAAAGAGAGGATTGATCGAGGAGATAAATATGTTATTCGTGTTAAAATGCCACGTAACGATGAGGTTAAAATAAAAGATATCATAAGAGGTTGGGTTGTGGTCAATACCGCCAATCTTGATGATAAGGTTATATTTAAATCTGATGGTATGCCCACATATCATTTAGCCAATGTTGTAGACGATCATTTGATGCGGATAACACACGTTATAAGAGGGGAGGAGTGGTTGCCTTCAGCACCGCTACATGTTTTGCTTTATCGCTTTTTTGAATGGGAGTGTCCTAAATTTGCCCATTTACCTTTAATATTAAAGCCTGACGGTAACGGTAAGTTAAGTAAGCGTGATGGCGATAGGCTTGGCTTTCCAGTTTTTCCTACACAATGGACTAATCCTGAAACCTCTGAGCTTTCTTTGGGCTATCGTGAGGAGGGTTATTTTCCTGAGGCCTTTATAAATATGCTAGCTTTTTTAGGTTGGAATCCGGGTACTTCACAAGAAATTTTTAGCATGAACGAATTAATACAAACCTTTTCTTTGGATAGGGTTGGAAAAGCGGGCGCTAAGTTTGATTTTGATAAAACCAAATGGTTTAATCAACAATATTTGAGAGATAAAGATGGTGCAATTTTATCAGCACTATTATCGGAATCTGTAAATGAGTCTAAAGCAATAGATCCTAGTTATCTCGCTGAAATTTGTGAATTGATGAAGGAGCGTGCCACTTTTATTAAGGATATTTGGGGGGCTAGTCAGTTTTTCTTTCATTTACCAATTGATTATGATAAAAAAACTATTCGCAAGAAATGGAAAGAAAATTCGCCTGAGGTTTTAAACTCTGTTATTGATTTATTTTCTTCTATGTCGGATTTTAGCGCAGAACACATAGAAACTCAATTTAAATCTCACCTTGAAAAGAATAAATGGAGCTTAGGTAATGTCTTGCCCGCCTTTCGACTTTCTGTAACCGGCTTAGGATCGGGCCCTTCTATGTTTGCAATCTCTGCACTACTAGGAAAAGACGAGGTTATCCGAAGAATAAAAACAGCCATAGACACCCTATCATAATATGGCATTGATTTCAGTATTAGGCATAAGGGTTTACGCTAATCACGGCTGTTTATCAGAGGAAACCAAAATAGGATCAGATTACGAAGTTAATGTAGTTCTAGAGTATGACATTAAAAAATCCTCAAAAAGTGATGATTTACAACATACAGTTGATTACGTTTCTATAAACACTATTGTAAAGGAGGAGATGGCGGTAGCCAGTAAATTACTTGAAAATGTAGTAGCGCGTATCCTCGACAAAATTATGGAAACACACCCTAAAATATCTTTTGTTGAGGTAAGTGTGGCAAAAAAAAACCCACCTATAAATGGAGATGTGAGAGAGGTTGTTGTAAAAGACAACCGAACAAAAAGCGCAAATTTTTAAAAAAAGTATTAGATTTGCCATCCTTTGGTTTCGTGGCCGAGTGGCTAGGCAGTGGTCTGCAAAACCATCTACAGCGGTTCGAATCCGCTCGAAACCTCAATACTAAAACCGCATAATTATGCGGTTTTAGTGTTTTAATAAAATTAATAAATACATTTGTTTAATATTTAATTAACTTTGTATAAATGCTCCTACATCAGATGGTATTTAGACTTTCTTTATTTTTTTTAATTTCTTTTTGTGGAATAGAAGTTTTTTCTCAAGGAGCAAATAGTAATAATTTTGAAGTGATATCAAGAGTATATTTTGGTTCAACACCATTTGACGCCAATGATATAATGAACCCACCCGTTGGGACAACCACATTACCATGTACTGGCTATAGCGATTTTTCATTAGGCAATACTAATAATGGAGATGGAAATATTACTGGAGCAGAATACTTAACAGGTGTTGTCAGAAATGGAACCTATAATTTAGAAATCGAAGGAGGGTTTTGCGGATCAACACCTAATGTTTCTAATGCTAATAGATCTATGAAAGTTTACATAGACTATGACGCTAGCGGATCATTTGAACCTGTCGAACTAGTTTATACTTCACCATATTATGACAATAACTTTCCAATTACAAGCACAACAGTAACCATTCCAAATACAGCATCTTTTGGGCAAATTAAAATGCGAATAGTTTACAATAGGGTTGGTCCTTTTACAGCTTTGTGGGAGATTAACGCTATAAATTGGGCGACTAACAATTATCAATATGGAGAGGCTGAAGACTACTCACTGATTGTTGTAGGCTATATGGATAGTGTTCAATCTTCAAATCCCACTTGTTTTAGTAGTTCAGACGGACAAATTCAAATATTCCCCAATTTAGCGGCACCAACTACAACTGAATTTTCAATAAATGGTTTGGCAGGCCCTTGGTCTACGGATCTAATTTATACAGATTTGGCACCTGGAAATTATGATGTTTGGGCCCGTGATGCTGCTATGGCACCTGACTATGTTTATGAACAATTACAGACTTCAATAGCCGCAGCTGATACTTTTGCGGTTAGCCCTCAAATTGTTTCTGATTACAATGGTTCAAATATTAGTTGTCATAATTCATCTGATGGCGAAATTAATTTAACTGTTACCGGTGCTGATCCAAGTTTATTTACATATCAATATTCATCACTAACAAATCCGGTGCTTATTAATACGCCAAACCCTATTGTTGGTTTAGAGGCAAATACTTACACAATTATAGCAATAGACCCACAAGGGTGTGTTTCTTTGCCCGAAGAGATAGAAATTTTAGCACCACAAGAATTAGAAATAGATATAATAAGTGTAGTTCAGCCCCCAACATGTAACTCAGGATGTGATGCGATTCTTAATATCCAAGCTTCTGGCGGTACATCTCCTTACATATATACAGTTGATGGAAATAACAATGGAAATAACAATATAATTTCCAATGTATGTTTTGGAAATCCTTTAGTTACTTTAGAAGATGAGAATGGGTGTTCTGTTCAGTTAAATGGGTCTGTGCCCAATCCTCTAGACCTAACTTTAACTGCTAATATAGCCTCAGATTACACCACATTTGCCATAAGTTGTCAAAACGCTTCTGATGGAATTATTCAAGTTAATACATCAGGCGGGTCCGAGGGAGAATATCTTTATAGCATAAACGGCGGCCTCACCTTTCCTTATTCCTCATCAACAACATTAGATATTAATAGTTTGGGTCAGGGTATTTATTCAGTAGTTGCAATGGATAGCAACATGTGTGAATCTTCAACTATAGATTTAGTTTTAAATGCACCGCCAGCTGTATCTTTTGACTTTATAACCACCACATCCCCAATTTCTTGTAATGGTTTTGATGACGGGGTAATAAGCGCTCAAGGAATTAATGGCGTTGGAGGATATGAATATTCAATTGATGGCGGCTTAACAATGCAGGGGTCAGGCATATTCTCAAATCTTTCTGCCGATGATTATGAAATAACCATATTCGATGATAATAACTGTATTTTTAGCGAAACATATTCGTTAACCCAACCTCAAGAAGTAAATATTGTTTCAACGACAATTACTTCTAACTATAATGGCTCGGAGGTTAGTTGTTTTGGCGCTTCTGATGCTGTTTTAAATATTAATGCTTCTGGAGGAACAACACCCTATAGCTATAGCCTTGTACCAAACCCAACCATATTCCCTGTACCAGTAAATAATCTTATAACAAATTTACCCGCAGGGATACAAACAATCCAAATTTTTGATGCAAATAATTGTGAATCCACACCTCAACCCTTTGAAATTATTCAGCCTGATGAATTAATTATATCAAGTGTCAGTCCAGTTTCTAATGTAAGTTGTTACGGAGGCTCTGATGGAGAAATTACTATTAATGCATCAGGTGGAACAGGCTCATATAGTTATTTTGTTGATGCTTTATATAACTCAATTAATCAAGCTCCGTTTTTGATCAACGGATTAGCTGCTAATATTTACAACATTGTAGTTACTGATGCTAATGGTTGTTCAACCCCTTCATTAGCTCAAGAAATTACCCAACCAAATCAACTTGAGACAAACTTATCAGTTGTCAATTTAGGTTGTGACGGCGACTTTGGCTCAGCTTCAGTAAGTCCACTTGGAGGAACCCCTAATTATATAATTTCTTGGTCAAATGGAGAAACAGGAATTTCTGTAGATCAATTAAATTCAGGCGCGTATTCTGTAACTATTATTGATCAGTTAAATTGTCAAGAAGTAACAGATTTTCAAATTACTGAACCAACAATTACAACAACCATTAACCCTATACTTTGTAATGGTAGTGGAAATGGCGAAATAACCGCTACAATCAATAATTCTAATCCGGCATCTATTTTTTCAATATTATGGGACGATGTTAATAATCAAACAACAAATACAGCAACCGGCTTACCAGCAGGAGATTATACTGTAACAATGACCGACCAATTTGGATGTGTTTTGGTTGCCTCTGCTAGTCTTCCTGAACCAGATTCATTAAATGTTTTTGTTGAACACACTCAGTTATGCCCCAATAATCCCACAGCTACAGCTTTAGTTTTTGCTTCAGGCGGCCTAACTCCATATAGTTATCAATGGAGCAACAACGAGACTTCAACATTAATTTATTTACAAAATCCAGGCTCATATTCAGTTCAGGTAACTGATTTGAACAACTGTCAACAAGATTTCACTTTTTCTATTGATCCAATAAGCCCCATTCAATTGGACTTTATAACACAGGGTGTGTCATGCATTGATAATAATGATGGTAGTTTAGAGGCGTTTCCATCGGGAGGATACGAGCCTTACACATTTATTTGGTCAAACTATATTACTACAGCCCTTAACACGAACATTCAATCAGGTATATATAGTGTAACTGTTACAGACAATAACGGATGCCAATATTTCAAGGATGTTGAATTACCATCAAATGATCAAAGTTGTATTACTGCATATTCAGCATTTTCACCAAACGGAGATCAAAATAATGATTACTGGCATATAGACAATATTGAATTATATCCTGATGCTTTAGTGGAGGTTTTCAATCGTTGGGGCGACAGGGTTTATTCATCCAAAAAATATATTAATGCTTGGCAGGGTGCTTGGCAAGGAATGTATGAAAATAATCCTTTGCCATCTGCGACATACTACTATGTAATTACTTTAAATAACGATGAAGAGCCTATTGTAGGAACCGTAACCATTGTTCGTTAATTTTATTTTAATGAAAAAGACTTTATTTTTAATATCGCTTTGTTTTACGGCTTTAACTCAAGCCCAACAACTTCCTATTTATAGTCAATACCTTACTAATGACTTTGCTCTCAACCCAGCAATTGCAGGATCAAAACCTTATTTTCCTATTCAAATTAATTCAAGAAATCAATGGGCAGGTTTAGGCTCAATAGCGCCTAAAACTAACTCTTTAAGTTATCATATGCCCATAGCATTTAATAACTTGGGAGTTGGAGCCATTATTATTCAGGATCAAACTGGACCATATAGCCACCTTGGATTAAACCTGTCATTAGCGTATCATATCAGAATTAATCAAAATGATGATACTCGTCTTTCATTAGGATTGAGCGGGCTATTAACTCAACACACTTTAAAACAAGATGATTTAACATTTCACAGGCCAGACCCTGAATTTCAAGGTAATTATTCAAAAATGGTTCCTGATGCAAGTTTTGGCGCTTACTTGTATTCAAAAAACTTCTCATTGAGTTTGTCTACACATCAACTTTTTGAATCTGTTTTTAAGGATGCCATTCAGGATATTTTTGGTGATAACTCTCAGGTACGCCACTATTATGCTCACGCATCATATAGAATTGGTATATATTCAGATTTAGCAATTGAGCCTTCATTGTTGTTGAAAACTACTGAGGTAAGCCCCACACAATTAGATATAAATACTAGAATAATTATAGAAAACAATTATTGGGCAGGCTTATCTTTTCGCTCTTCAAAATCTTTAGTTGTTTTAGCTGGGTTAAATGTTGGAAGTATGTTTTTATCTTATTCTTATGATTATGGGATTAGTTCGCTAAGCTCAGTCGCTTCTGGTTCGCATGAGGTTTCATTAGGATTTAATATTAATGACAAGCGAAACAGAAGACATTCTTATTATTGGTAAGGCTATACCTTTTAAATATGTTTGCTAATAATGAAAACTGTTGATTTTATCGTTGTTGGTCAGGGAATTGCAGGCACTTTGTTAGCTTTTGATTTGATTGAGGCTCGAAAATCTGTAGCGATCATAGATGTCAATTTAAAAGCTTCTGCTACTAGAGTTGCTGCAGGCATGATAAACCCAGTAGGCATGAAACGTTGTGTGCCCTCTCATAATTCTCACCTATATTTTCCAAAAGCAATAGAGCGTTATCAGCAATTAGAACAAAAATTAGGCGCCAACTTCCTTGAGCTTAAATCCATTTTACGCTTGTTTTCTAATAAATCGCTTAAAAACGAATGGCAAATTAAATTTAGCAACACCAATATGGATAGGTATATCTCTAGATTTTTTGACGATAATACTTTTTCAGCTTTTAAGGACGCCAATGGTAGTGCAGTAGTTTGTCCAGCTGCGCATATTGACTTGCAAACCTTTTTGGATAAGTCTAGAGAACACTTCAAAACTGAGTGCTTACTATTAGAAGAGCGCTTTGATTTCTCTAAATTTGATCCAAAAGAAATAAGTTATAAATTTTTAAAATCAAACTATATAATTTTCTGTGAAGGCTTTAGAATAAAGGATAATCCCTATTTCAAGACTTTACCACTAAGCCCTACTAAAGGTGAGGTAATGACTATTCGTATACCTTCAATTGAGACTTTTGACAAAATTATTAGTAAAGGTGTTTACATTTTGCCTTTGGGCAACTACCTTTACAAGGTTGGCGCAACCTATAACCACACCGATATAACAGACGAACTTACTTCTGAAGGACAGGCATTTTTGAGGGATAAAATAAGCGATATATTATCTGTTGATTTTGAGATAATTTCTAGTGTTGCAGGCGTCAGACCCACCGTTAAAGACCGAAAAACACTTATCGGTTTGCATCCTAATTACGATAAAATTGGCGTTTTTAACGGCCTTGGAACTAGAGGGGCCCTTCAGGCACCATCACTATCGGCTGAATTTAGTGCTGTTTTGTTAGGCGATCAAAAAAACTATCAAAACATTGATAATCAAAGGTTTACAGGTTTTTTTGGTGTCTTTAAATAGTGTCAAAAACTCTTGTTTATCAACATTTTCGTGTTAAGAATAACGATTAGATTTTCTTTGGTGGTTGTAAATAAAATTTGCATCTTGCGGCCGTTATTAACAATTTTAAATAAATTATTATGAAAAAGAATTTGCATTTTGTTCTAGCTTTGACGTTAGGACTAGCAACAACAGTTTCTGCACAAGATTGGTCTGTTGACTCTAGAACAAGAGTTAATTCGACTGAAGATGCTACTAGCACTGATCAAAGAGTAAGAACTGCTGTTGATTTCGGAGGTGACGCTGTTAGCGCTCACGTTGAATTAAACTCCACAGCTACTTTAGGTAGTGTTGCTGGTGAAGACTTTTCTTTAACTGTTCGTGAAGCTTACGCTACAACAAACGTTATGGATTTTGCTTCAGTAACTGCTGGTCGTATGGCTTTAAACTTTGGTAGTGGTCGTATTTTAGGAGACAATGATTGGGTTAACGGAAACGGTAACACATGGGATGGCTTCTTAATTGGACTTAACAATGACTTTGCTGACGTACACGTTGGATATTCTGCAACTGACATGGTTGACATGTATGACGCTTCAATGATGTATTTTAACGTAGGAAAAGATATGGGAGCTATGGCTTTCAATCTTTTATATGTTGATACTAAGGAAGATGTTACAGGTTCAGAAAACACTTCTATGGGCTTAGACGCTACATATGAAATGGATAACGGCGCAGTTTTATCTTTAGGTTACTATACTAACGATAATAATGGAACTGAAATGGACTTAACTTCATTAGGAGTATCTTACGGTGTAAATGATGATTTATCAATTCACGCTGGATATGATATGTATGGAGAAAACGGTTTCTACTTAGCTTCTGGTAGCTTTGGAGACATGTATGGTTCAGGAATGGAATATTCTACTTTCAATTATGAAGGTACTGATATGTCATTTGGTGGATCTTATGCAATGGGTGATTTCAATTTAGGAGTTACTATGCACAATATCTCTTCAGAAGACGAAACAGTTGATTATTCTGTAACAGATCTTTCATTAGGTTATACATTATCTGACAATTCATCTGTTACTATGAACTATGCTTCTTCAGATAGATCAGGTGAAGATGACACTAAAACATGGATTTCTTTAAATATAGGATTCTAATTTAACAGAAATTAAGATTTTAAAAAGGCGGTGATTTATTTCATCGCCTTTTTTATTTTTGTGCAATGAAAAAAGTAGAACACATTGGAATTGCTGTCAAGGATATAGAAGACGCCAACAATATATTTGCAAAATTGTTTAATCAAAATCATTATAAGGTTGAACAAGTTCAATCAGAAGGTGTAATTACCTCATTTTTCAAAATTGGTGAAACAAAAATAGAATTACTTCAGGGGACTCATCAAGATAGTCCAATTGCTAAATTTATTTCTAAAAGAGGTGAAGGGATTCATCATATTGCCTTTGAAGTTACTGATATTGATTCTGAAATGGACCGGTTAAAATCTGAGGGCTTCGAATTAATTAACTCCGAAGCAAAAGATGGAGCTGACAATAAAAAAATATTCTTCGTTCACCCTAAATCTACTAACGGGGTGCTTATAGAGCTTTGTCAAGAAAAAAGCTCTTAAGAGATTCGTTTGATTTCCACAGACGAGTTTGAATGCCTGCTTTTTGTGCGCTTTTAATGTGTTGGATAGAATCTTCGATAAACAACGTTTCTTTTGCTGATATGTTTGCATCTTTTATAACCCACTCAAACGTGCTAATGTCAGGTTTTCGCATACCTATCTCATGTGATAGATACACCTTGCTAAAAAGAGGATTTAAACTTTTTAATTGATAATTTTTAAATAAATATTTATTTATATAATCTATGTGTATCATATTTGTATTTGATAACAGATAAAGTCTATATCTTTTTGAAATATTTTTAAGCAAATCAATATTCTCTTTTGGAATTCCAATAAGCATAGCGTTCCACGCAGAAATTATTTCTTTCTCACTATGATTAGGAATTATAACTCTCATTCTTTTAATAAACTCTTTTAATGAAATTTTACCAACCTCTAATCTGTCAAATAATTCGTTTTGTTCTTGTTGACTGTAATGTTTATGAAAATTTTTAATTCCAAGGGAATTAAATTTTTTAATGGTTTTATTATAATCAATATGGAATAACACACCGCCTAGATCGAAGAGAATATTTTTAATTGAAGTCATCTGCCTTAAATGTTGCAAGATAGTTAACAAAACGTTAATATTGCATTCTTATAATAGGGCCTATAGCTCAGTTGGTTAGAGTAGCGGACTCATAATCCGTTGGTCCCTGGTTCGAGCCCAGGTGGGCCCACCAAAGCGGAATCCATCTCATTTTGAGACAGCGTTCCGCTTTTTTATTCTCACAAAACCCTGTAGTTGTTTTAGTTAATAAAAAAACCGGCTTAGGCCGGTTTTTAATAAATAATTATCCCAAAAAAATTATTGTTTTGGAACATATGTTTTATTTCCATTACTATTTATATAATAACGCCCTCCCCTTGGCCCAGTATGAGTAGCCTTGCTATTACCAGAATAATCTCGGGCTTTTGTACCACTCTTACCTGTGTATGGATTAGTGTTGCCTTTAGTACTATAATTATCCCAATTAGTACCATTTGATTTTGTTTTATAGTGACCCTTCACATAAGTACCATTTTTTTTGGTATAGCCATTCTGCCAAACAGAAGTCTGAGCAAAAACAAAACTTGCTGAGAACAAGAAACTAAATAATAAGATTGCCTTTTTCATTTTTGAATATTTTATTGGTTTAGTAAGGTTAAATATATAAAAAAAAACTTCCCTATAGATTTTTCAAATGAATCTTTTCAATAGAGTAAAAAGGGAAAAGTAAGTAGTTTTTTTATTGTTAAAAATTATCTAATATCTAGAGTGTGTTTTTATTTATTCAAGAATTACCCTCTTTTCCACAGATCCGTCATCATAGATGTAAAAAAGGAGCTGGCTTTTGATCTTTTTCGATTCTTTTCCTAGTACATCAATCATATGAATCAATTCTTTATTAATATAATTTTCTTTAATAGTTAGAGGATCAGTATCTTGTTCGGACATTTGCATAAAAAAGCCCCATATTTCTTCCTCTATTGAATAATCATCTGAATTCCAGCTGTGTCCACCATTAAGATATTTATATAGCCAAACCTCTTTAAAATTTTCCTCAGATGAGTATTTATATCTTATCGTTACTCTTTGATTATTATTAATGTTTTCAAGAGTATCGATTGCTACATTATCAAGCATTAAATTTGAAATATGAATACTTAGTACAGAATCAACACTAAGATAAGGGCCCCAATAATTGTCATTAACATCTCCTTCGTAATAAGTAACGTTGTCATTAGTACCGTGCTTTATAAATACAGGAATTGGCATTTTAGGTTGACACGGGTTTTGATTTAAATAATTATACCACATTCCTCCAGCTACTGAAGCAACTGCTCTAAAAGTAACACTTGCTTCGCAAGCTAAAAGATAACATAATTCACCCCCATTAGACATACCAGTTGCAAATGTCAGAGCGCTATTCAAGGAATAATTTTCCTGCAAAAAATTAGCTAAATCAACTATAAAATCTACATCATCAACCGTTACATTTTGATGAAAATTATAGCCAACATTCCAAAAATGATTTCCATAATTATCAATAGTACCCTCAGGGTAACATATCATAAAACCTTCATTATCAGCCAGGCTATTCATCTCGCATGAATTCATCATTTCTTGAGAATTTCCACCGTATCCATGCATAACGAAAACAAGAGGCGCTTCATCTTTTAAATTATCAGGAGCATATAAAATATAATCTCTTTCAATTCCATTGTGAAAAAAAGTGAAATTTTCCTGAGACCAACCAATTAATGGAATAATTATAGTAAGGATTAAGATTTTTTTCATTTTTTATTATTTGATTTACTAATGTATGATTTTTAAATGAGTCTAAAAACCAACTAAATATTGACAAAAAAGTTCGAAATAGGTGCGCTTGGAGCATCCAAGGCGGAATTTATCTCATTTTGAGATAGGCTCCGCTTATATTCATATTAGGTTGAAGTAGATTAGTTTTATCATCCAGCAATACAAGTAACATAACTACTATTGGTATACAAGAAAACAATCCATTCATCTTCTAAAATCTCATTTTCAAAATACAATTTATGACTTTTTACTTCTTTTATATCTAAAAAATTTTCTAGCTCTTTCCAATTACCATAAGATACAGACCCCTTTTCTTTTAACCCTAGAACATTTTCATTTAAAAGATCTTCTTCACTTATTTCGACAACAACAATTTTACCATATGATTGAAAATTGTCTAATGGCTCAAACCAAAAATCTTCATTTTCTATTTTAATGTCATTTTGCATTTATACTAGAAATAAAACTAAATTGAAAATAAACTGGAAGATGATCTGAAAAACCACCATACCAGTTGTTCCCACCAAATGTTCTGCTTGGCTTACTTTGCCCTTTTTTATCTGTGTAAAGCATATAGTCTTTTTGAAATGATCCTACAGATTTTACTTTCACATTGGGATAAAAAAAGTTTTTTGAAATTATAATTTGATCTAGCCAATTCCACGAACTTTTGTAATTGTAGGAACCTTTTCCTAAAACAGAATCGGTGCTCATTAAATTAACTAAATCATCTTCAATTAAAATTTCTGATAGACTTTCATTTTTGGGGTAATCATTAAAATCTCCCATGATTAAATTATAATCATCTTTGTAAACGTTTATATTTATATAATTTCGAAGGGTTTTTGCAGCAAACACTCTTTTATAATTTGATTCTTCTTGACCACCCCATCTTGACGGCCAGTGATTAACAAAAACATTAATAATCTTATCACTTAATTTTAATTTAGCATAGAGGATATCTCTGGTGGCTCTTTTTGCATTTGGATTATTTACAAATATAAAATCATAATTTAAAAGCTGAATTTGATCATTATATAACAATGCACAATCAATACCTCGACTATCTGGACTATCTTTATGAATTATCTTATAATTATGATTGCCAAAAGTTGGAGTTTTTAAAAGATCATGAATTACTTGCTTATTCTCTACTTCACATAGACCAATAATATCAGGCATTTTATTTGAGTTTTTATCTTTAATTATGCTAGAAAACACTCTTGCTAATTGATTTATTTTATTGAAATATCTTAATGTATTCCATTTTTTTTCACTTTCTGGAAGAAATTCATCATCACTTGTATCTGGGTTATTAATCGTATCAAATAGATTTTCTACATTATAAAACATAGCGAAAACATTTTCATCAGAGACACTTTCTTTGCTAGTTTGAGCAATAACTAATAGTGGAAACGATAATAAAAACAGTATTTTTTTCATAAAGTTAAATTACAAGGGAAAATTTAAAAAATTCGAAATAAGCACGTCTGAGTCAACCAAGGCGGAATCAATCCTAATTTGAAAAGGCATTTCGATTTTTATTTGTTGAGGTATAATTTCCAGCCAGCAATCATACCAAAAACCGAACAAGAGGTAAATAAAATATTTAACATCCACTCTTCAATAAATGTACTTCCAAATAATGGGAAATCTACAAGCAGGCCGATTGTCCATAGAAGCTGTCCTAAAAAAAACATAAGAAATGCAATAAATAACAACAAACCTATTTTTTTCATAGTTCAAACTTACGAAAGATTATTTTAAAAAAATTGAAATAGGAATCTTTAGAATCATCAAAGGTGAACTTATTTCTAGATAGCCCTAAACTTTT